>Ga0209258_100888_pt1 | contig 15609 bp, 11 predicted proteins | sample Araplaol_mTSA_r2_FD_184281 | JGI IMG/M metagenome (GOLD analysis project Ga0209258, IMG submission 184281) | Arabidopsis root microbial communities from North Carolina, USA - plate scrape CL_Col_mTSA_r2 (SPAdes) (version 2) | ecosystem: Host-associated > Plants > Roots > Endosphere | place: USA...
CGACGCTGGTCAGGGACAGCACCTGCTCGCCGGCGCGCACCTCGCGCCGCACCAGGTCGATGACGAGGCCGTCGAAACGCATCAGCGGCGACTCCGCGCGGCCGGGCGCCGCGCGGCGCAGCAGTGCCCGCACGCGGGCGACGAGCTCGCGCGACTCGAAGGGCTTGGGCAGGTAGTCGTCGGCGCCGATCTCCAGGCCCAGCACGCGATCGAGCGGATCGCCGCGCGCCGTCAGCATCACGATGCCCAGTGACGGATGCAGCGCGCGCCAGCGCCGGCACAGGTCGTAGCCGTTGGCGTCGGGCAGCATGACGTCCAGCAGCACCAGCTCCGGATGCAGCGCGGCCAGGTCGCGCTCGCCGTCGCCGCCGGTCAGCACGGCGTGCGTCGCCCAGCTCTCGCGCTGGAGGAGTTCGACGACCATGCCCGAGAGCTCGGCATCGTCATCGACGATCAGGATCAGCGGCTTGGAGTTCATCGCGGGCGCTGGCGGCGTCGTGGGGGACGACCGGAGTGTAGGGCGGCGTCGTGCACGCGGCGCGCATGTTTCAGCGCTGTCGCATTTCGTCGCCGCGCGCGGTCGCGGCAGCGGCGACCGGCGCGTTCAATGAGAGCCAACCCATGGCCATCCTCATCCACCCGAACCGAAGGAGTCCCTCATGAACGCCACCCTCGCCCTTGCCGGCGTCGTCATCCTCTCGCTCGCCGCGGCCACGGCCCAGGCGGGCACGCGCCACACCACGGTCACTGGCCCGAACGGCGCGAGCGCCGTACGCACCGTCGAACGCGGCAACGGCCACGTCACCGACACCACCACGGGCCCGAACGGCCGCACCCGCACGCGCCAGGTCGATCGCAGCGCCAGCAGCACCACGGCGACGATCACGCACGTCGATGGCCGCACCACGACGCGCGATACCGAGCGCTCGGCCACCGGCTCGACGACGACCGTGACCGGCCCGCGCGGCGGCAGCGGGACCGTCACCGTGTCGCACTGACGGCCGGCGCGCACGCCCATGGGCCGGCTACCGTTCCTGCCCCGTGCCATGTCCGGCGCGCTGCTTGCACTGCTGGCCATCGTCATCGCCGAGGCGTTGTTGCGCCGCTACGTGTGGCGCCGGCCGACCGACCTGCGTGCGGTCGCCGCGTCCCTGGCGGATGCCCTGGTGCGGCGCGTCGGCGACCTGGCGGGCCTGGCGACGCTCGCGCCACTGCCGGCGTTCGCGTTCGCGCACCGGCTCGCGACGATCCGCATGGAGTCGGCCGCGGCCTGGGGCGCGCTGTACCTGCTGGTGGAATTTGCCTACTACTGGCATCACCGGCTCGCGCACCGCGTGCGCTGGTTCTGGGCATCGCATTCGGTGCACCATTCATCCGACGAACTGGTGCTCGCGTCGGCCGTGCGCCTGGGCTGGACGGGACGATTGGGCGGCGCGATCGTGTTCTTCACGCCGCTGGTGTGGATCGGCTTCCCGCCGCGGGACGTGTCCGGCCTCGTCGCGGCCGGCCTGTTCTGGCAGTTCTGGCTGCACGTCGACTGGATGCCGCGCCTCGGTCCGCTCGAATGGTTGCTCAACACGCCGGCGCACCATCGCGTGCACCATGCGAGCAACCCGGAGTATCTCGACTGCAACTACGGCAGCTCGCTGATCGTGTTCGACCGGCTGTTCGGCAGCTTCGTGGCGCTGCGCGACGACATCGAGATCCGCTACGGCCTCACGAAGCCCGTGCCGGGCCACAACCCGGTGCGCATCGCGTTCGACGGGTGGATCGCGCTCGCGCGCGACGTGCGTGCCGCTGGCGGGTGGCGTGCGCGCGTGCGGGTCATGTTCGGTCCGCCCTGAGCGCGCGCCGACGCGGCTGCGCGGATACGTGGCGACGTATCAGGTGGCCCCGCTCCCGCCCTCGAACGCAGGGCATGCGGATCCATGCCGCACGGTCGGATTCTCCGTTGTCCGGGGCCGATCTCCAATGGCGGCGAGCAGGGTTGCGGCGACCTGTCGAGATCTCCCTACGGCGTCATTCGTCGCGTGCAATCTTGCTGCGTCGCCGCACTTCTATCGAGTTGCAGATACCCATACCTGTATATGTAGCTGGGAGAAGTTGCAACCAGATGCGTCGTGCGTAATGACCAGCAATGTCTGCTAATCGGTGAAGCCGGCGAACCGAAGAGAGGAGCACGCCGCAGCTCGCGGCGACCAGGGAGATCAATATGAAGCGCCGGACCTTGTTGCTTGGTTGTGGTTCTCTTGCCGGTGTCCTGGCTGCGCCGCTCGCCAGGGCAGGTGCGACGGGCGGGCGCACGATCCGCTTCGGCCAGTCGGCCGCGTTGTCGGGCCCGCAGGCGGTCTACGGGCGTGACGTGCAGAACGGCGTCGCCGCCGCCTTCGCGGCCGCCAACGCCAACGAGGCCAGCACCGGCATCCGGTTCGAGCTGCAGACGCTCGACGACGCCGGCACGCGCGTCAAGTGCATGTCCAACGCCCTGCAGCTGCTCGAGTCCGGCACCACCGCGCTGATCGGCTTCACGAACGGCGTGGCGGCCGAGGCCTGCATGCCCATGCTCGAGGAGACGGGCGTGGCGATGCTCGGGACGGCCAGCGGCAACATGGGCCTGCGCACTCAGGCCGCCAAGGGCGTCTACAACGTGCGCGCCGGCTACGACGCCGAGTTCTCGCGCATCGTCAACTACGTGCGCAGCGTCGGCATGCAGCGCGTGGCGCTCGTGCGCCTGAACGACACCTCGCAGGCCAACCGCGACGCCATGAGCGCCGCGCTCGCCGCGGCCGGCATCACGCCCAAGGCGTCGGTCGACATCGACCGGCACGCCACCGACTTCTCCGGCGTGGCCAACGAACTGATGGCCGCGCGTCCCGACTTCGTGCTGCTGGTGGCCAATGCCGGCCCGGCGGCCGCGATCATCTCGCACATGTCGCAGGCCAAGTACCCGGGCCTGTTCTACGCCTCGTCGTATGCCGGCCAGGACCTGCTGGACACGCTCACCGCGCGCCACCAGAGCTGCGTCATGAGCGTGGTCGTGCCGCGGCCGTCCGCCATGGGCGTCAACGTCGTCGCGAGCTGCCGCCGCGACATCGCGCTGCTGCAGAACGGCGACCGCTTCGGCATCACGACGCTGGAGGGCTACATCGCGGGACGCACCGCCGTCGAGGCGACGCTCGCGGCGGCGCGTGCGGGCGGCGCCACGCGCGGTCGCGTGAAGGAAGTGCTGTCGGGACTGCGCAGCGACCTCGGTGGCTACAAGGTGGAGTTCGCGGGCACGACGCAGGGGTCGCACTACGTCGACCTGATCACCCTGGACAAGTACGGCCGCGTGATGGGCTAGCCCTGGCGCTGCGGTCCGTCCCTGGCGGACGGACGCGGTCGCGACCTGAGCTTGGAGAGCGACGGTGAAGAAGTCTCGCATCGGCATCATCGGCATCGGCCCGCGCGGCCTGACCCTGCTCGAACGCATCGTGGCCAACGAGCGGCAGCGACCCTCGGGCCCGATCGAGGTCGTCCTGTTCGATCCGAACGTGCCGGGCGCCGGCTGCCACGATCCGGCACAGGCGGAGTTCCACCTGGTCAACACCGTGGCCGGGCAGCTGACGCTGTTCGCGGATGCCTCGGTGGTGGACGCCGGCCCCGTGATGGAAGGCCCGTCGTTCCATCAGTGGCTCAATCAGCAGAGCGACATCGGCGCGGGCAACCTGATCGGCGGCGAGCGGGCATCGCCCGACGGCTACTACGGCCGCGGCCTGTTCGGGCGCTACCTGCAGTGGGCGTTCCGCTACGTGTGCGCGCTCGCGCCGTCCAACGTCCAGATCATCGTCAAGTCCGCCGAGGTGCTGCGCGCTCAGCGCGAGGACGACCAGGCCTGGGTGCTCGAGACGGCCGACGCCAAGATCCGCGTCGACTACCTGTTTCTCACCACGGGCCACACGCGGCCGGCGCGTCCTCCCGTCGTGGAGCCGGTGCCCGGCGCGTGCGCCACGCGGGTCGTCGACGACCCCTATCCGGTGCAGCGCAGCCTCGAGTCGATCCGTGCCGGGATGGCGGTGGCGGTGGAGGGCATGGGCCTCACGAGCTTCGACGTGATCGCCGAGCTGACGGTCGGCCGCGGCGGGCGTTTCGTCACGGACGCCGCCGGCAAGCGCTGCTACGTGCGCTCGGGCCGTGAGCCGCACCTGCTCCTGTTCTCGCGCTCGGGCGTTCCGCTCAGCGCGCGCGCCGTGAACCAGAAGGGCATCTCGAACCAGTACCGCGCGAAGTTCCTGCTGCTGCAGCGCGTGCGCGACCTGCGGACGGCGCGCCGTCTCGACTTCGTCGAGGATGTGCTGCCACTGCTCCTCGCGGACATGGAGTACGCGTACTGCGACGCCTGGTTGCACCAGCACCGCGGTGCCGCCGCGGCGGCCGCCTTCTGCGCGAGCTTCGCACCTGCCGGCCCGTCGCAGCGCCGGGCGCTGGTCGAGCGCACGATCCCCGAGGCCGAGCGCTTCTCGTGGGAGCGGCTCGCCGCGCCCGTGCCGCGCACCGCGCTCGCCAGCCGGCAGGCATTCGGCCAATGGCTGCGCTGGCACCTGCAGGGCGACGTGCGCGAGGCGCGCCAGGGCAACCTCGGCAGCCCGCTGAAGGCCGCGTGCGACGTGCTGCGCGACCTGCGCGACAACCTGCGCGCGGCGATCGAGTTCGGCGCGCTCACGCCGGCGTCGCACCGGTGGGTGCTGTCCGAGTTCATGCCGGTGATGAACCGGCTGGCCGTGGGGCCGCCGATGTCGCGCATCAGCGAGATGCTGGCGCTGATGGAGGCCGGCGTCCTCGAGGCCGACTTCGGGCCGGGCGCCGAATGCGTCGTACCGCGGGAGGGCGGTCCGATGCGGCTCACGGCGACGCGGTGGCCCGGCGAGGCGGTCGAGGTGGACGTGCTCGTGCGGGCGCGCATCTCGATGCACAGCCCGCAGGACGACGCCTCGCCGCTGCTGCGCGGCCTGCTGGCCGACGGCCACGCGCGCCTGTTCCGCAACGGCGACTTCCACCCGGGCGGCATCGACATCGACCGCCAGCACCACTGGATCAGCCGCAACGGCGAGGTCCTTCGCAACGCCTGGGCCCTGGGCATTCCCGTCGAGGGCGCCAAGTGGTGCACCTTCGTCGTGCCGCGTCCGGGCGTCAATTCGACCGCCATCGTGGACGCGGGCCGCGCGGTGGCCGCCATGCTGGACGCCGTGCGCGGTAGCGACGGCATGCGTGCGCCGCGCGTCACCATGCGCCTGCGCAGCGAAGCGGAGGCGTCGCAGTACGCCTCGCTCCACGGCGCGCTGTGAGCGGACGGATGATTGCCCAGGTCTTCAATCGCCTCAGCCTGGCCGGCCTGTGCGCGACGCTGGTCGGCAACGGACTGGGCCGTTTTGCGTTCGTCGCCTTGATGCCGGCGCTGATCCAGGCCGGCTGGTTCAGCAAGGCCCAGGCCTCGACGCTGGGCGTCGCGACGCTGGTGGGCTACGTGCTCGGCGCCGCGGCCGCCGACGCGCTGGCGGCGCGCTGGTCGAGCGCGCGGCTGCTGCGCGCCTCGATGCTGGTGTGCGCGCTGTCCTTTCTCGCCTGCGCGTTCGAGGGCGCGGGCATGGCGTGGAACCTGCTATGGCGCGCGGCGGCCGGCGTGGCCGGGGCCCTGCTGATGGTGCTGCCCGCGCCGCTGGTACTGCCGCGCCACGAGGCCTCGATCCGCGCACGCACCGGCGGCGTCGTGTTCTCGGGCATCGGGCTCGGCGCCGCATTGTCGGGATGGTTGGTGCCGCTGCTGGTCACCGGTTCTGCGCCGCCGGCCGGCGTGCCCGCGCACGGCGTCACGATCGCGTGGCTGGGCCTGGGCGCCGTCTGCCTGGCGCTCACCGCCGGCGCGTGGCGCGCGTGGCCAGCCGACGCCGCCGCCGCGCCCGTGGCGGGCGACCGGCCGCCGCTGCCCGCGGGCCTGCGGCGTACCGTCGCGCTCGTGCTGCTGGCGCACGGGCTCAACGCCGTGGGCTACCTCGCGCACACGCTGTTCCTGCCGGACTACGTGGTGCGGGAACTGGGCATGCCGCTGGCGCAGGGCGGGTTCTACTGGTCGATGTTCGGCCTGGGCGCCGCATTCGGCCCGATGGTGGCCGGCACGCTCGCCGACGCCTTCGGCCTCAGGCGCTGCCTGATCGCCGGCTTCGCGCTCAAGGCCGTCAGCGCGATCCTGCCCGTCTGGGGCGGCGGCGCGGTCGCGCTGCTGGCCTCCGCGCTGCTCATGGGCCTGTGCACGCCGGGCGTCGTCGTGATGGTATCGGCCTTCACGCTGGAGCAGGTCGGCGCGGCGCACCACCGGCGCGCGTGGGGCCTGGCCACCTCGAGCTTCGCCATCGCGCAGGCCGCGGGCGGCGCCCTGATGGCGCTCGCGGCCACGCGCCTGGCTTCCTACCAGCCGCTGTTCTGCGCGAGCGCCGTCGCGCTGGCCGGATCGGTGGCCTGCATCGCGCTGCTGCGCGAGCGGGCCGCGCCGGCGGCCGTCCCTTCCGGCAATCGACGGCTGCCGGTCGTCATCACCGCACCCCATCCATGATCAAACACCTGAAGTCCGCCACCCTCCTTGCCGCCGCGCTGCTGGCCCTCGCCTGCACGGGCGCCGGCGCGCAGATCCGCATCGGCCAGACCTCCGGGTTCACGGGCCCCGTCGCCGCATCCGTCGGCGAGATCAACATCGGCGCCAAGCTGTACCTGGATCATGTCAACGCGAACGGCGGCATCGGGGGGCAGCAGATCGAACTGGTGTCGCTCGACGACAAGAACCAGCCCGACCTGACGCTGCAGAACGCGACCCGGCTCGTGGCCGACCCGAAGGTGGTCGCGCTGTTCCTGAATCGGGGCACGCCGCACACCCGCGCGCTGATGCCGCTGCTCGCGGAGGCGCACGTCGTCCTGCTGGCGCCCTCCAGCGGCGCGATGGAGCTGCACACGCCGGTCAATCCGTGGATCTTCAACGTGCGCGCCACCTACCAGGCCGAGACCGAGCGCCTGACGCGCCACCTGGGCATGACCCGGCTCGACAAGGTGGGCATCTGCTACGTCAACGACAGCTTCGGCATCGACGCGCTGCAGGGCGCGCTGAAGGTGTTCGGCCAGGGCGGCACGACGCCGCCGGTGGTCGAGGCGATCGACAAGGCCAAGCCGGACTACACCACGTGCGTCCGCAAGATCGTCGAGAACCGGCAGCTGGGCGCGGTGTTCATCGGCACGCCGGTGTCGGTGGCGGCCGGCGTCAAGGCCTTGCGCGCCGCGGGCTCCAGCGCCACGGTGGCCACGCTGTCGAACAACGCGTCCTCCGGCTTCGTCAAGGAGCTCGGCGCCGCGGCGCCCGGCGTGGTCGTGAGCCAGGTGTTCCCGTCGGAGCGCAGCCAGGCCACGCCGATGATCGCGGAGGCCGCCAGGCTCGCGGCCGCCAAGGACATCAAGCAGCTCACCCCCGCGATGATCGAGGGCTACGCGGCCGCGAAGGTGCTGGTGCTCGGCCTGCGCAAGGCTTCGGGCGACGGGCGGACACCCGTCACCCGGGCCTCGTTCAAGAAGGCGCTCGAGTCCTTCGACCAGGTCGACATCGGCGGCGGCATGGGCGGCACCAGCGTGAGCTACAGCCCCACCGACCATACCGGGCTGGACTACGTGGACCTGTCCTACATCGGCGGCGACGGCACCTTTCGCCGTTGAGCGGGCGGCCTGGCCGCGGTCGCCGGCCCGGCCGGAACCGCGGCCATTGATTCGCTGCATCGCGGCGATGCACGAATGCATTGTCCCCGCCGGCACGCGGCCGGCGGCCAATGCCTACAATCCGCGGATGCTCCAGCAACGCACGCTCAAGTCCATCACCCGCGCCGTCGGCGTGGGCCTGCACAGCGGCCAGAAGGTGGAGATGACCCTGCGCCCTGCCGCGCCCGACACCGGCATCGTCTTTCGCCGCGTCGACCTGCCGCAGCCCGTCGAGATCCCCGCCAACGCGGGATCGGTGTCCGACACGCGCATGAACTCGACGATCTCCCGCGGCGGCGATCCCGGCAGCCCGAAGGTGCAGACCATCGAGCACCTGATGTCGGCCTGCGCCGGCCTGGGCGTGGACAACCTGGTGGTCGACATGACGGCCGACGAGGTGCCCATCCTCGACGGCTCGTCCGCCAGCTTCGTGTTCCTGCTGCAGAGCGCGGGCATCGTGCTGCAGGACGCGCCCAAGCGCTTCATGCGCGTGCTCAAGCCCGTCGAGGTGCGCCGCGGCGAGGGCGCCTCGCTCGCGTGGGCGCGCCTGGAGCCGTACCACGGCTTCAAGCTGACCTTCGAGATCGAGTTCAACCATCCGGCCGTGGACGCCACGGGCCAGCAGGTGAGCTTCGACATGGGCAGCGGCAAGTACAAGAGCGACATCGCGCGCGCCCGCACCTTCGGCTTCACGAAGGACCTCGACCTGATGCGCTCGCGCGGGCTGACGATGGGCGGCAGCATGGACAACGCCATCGTCGTCGACGACTCGCGCGTGCTCAACGCCGACGGCCTGCGCTACGACGACGAGTTCGTCAAGCACAAGATCCTCGACGCCATCGGCGACCTGTTCGTCGTCGGCCACCCGCTGCTGGCCAGCTACACCGCCTACAAGAGCGGCCACGCGATGAACAACACGCTGCTGCGCGCGCTGCTGGACGACCCCACGGCGTACGAGATGGTCACGTTCGAGGACGAGCGCAAGGCGCCTCCCGGCTTCGCCGAACTCGCGCCCGCCTGGTAAGGCGCGTCAGCGGCCCGAAGGCCGGCGGTAACAAGCCGAGATGGCGGCCCGCCCGGCCGCGGGCCAAAATGGCGTTTTGCTCATCCGCCTGCCGGCGTCCATGTCCTTGCGCTGCTTCATCGTCCGCCGCTGCCTGCACGCCAGCCTCGAGGCCGTCGGCCTGCGTGCCGTGAACCTGCCGCTTGTCGTCGACGCCCGGCGCCACGTGCACCCGCCCGTGCCGCTGGATGCCGGCTACCTGGTCGTCGACCGCCGGGCATTCGCGCGCATCACCTTCCCGCGGGCCGACGGCAGCGCCGCCGCGACGATGCAGACGATCGGCTTCGCGTCGCTCTCGGGCGTGCTGCGCGCGATCTGCGCCGAGCGCATCGGCCTGGCCGGCCGCGCCGCCATCCCGGGGCCGAGACGCGCGCTGGAACTGCGACGCGAAGGCCGCTGGAGCGAGGTGCTGGAGGCCAGCGAGCGGGTCGAGGCGCCGATGCGCGCCCGGCTCGACGCCTGGCTGCGCAGCTGGCGCTTCGCCACCTGGCGCTTCGCGCTGCAGGCGTTCAAGCGGCTGTAGGCAGCGCTGCCGGGCGACGGCTCGTCCTGCCGCCGGCCGGCGCCGAAGGAAACGGTCCGGTCGCCCGGGATCCGGCGCCCGGGCGTGACGCACCTGGCCCGTCAGCCCTCGCGACTCTCTCGCCGGACGCGGCGGCCCAGCGCCTTCCAGGGGAAGAACAGCGCCACCAGCCCGAACACCCCGAGTGCGGCGGCGAGCGCGAGCAACACGAGGTCGACGCCCGCCCCGATCGCGAACACGCCCAGGCCCGCGGGCGATCCCTCGGTGTGACCGTTCTGGTCGACCCATTGCCAGACGGCCGCGACCCATCGAAGGCAGCGGTAGCTTCCCCACAAGGCGAGCAAGCCCAGGATTCGAGAGATGATCGATGGCATGGGGTGACTCCCTGATGCGAACTGCCCGCATTGTCCCGTGCCCGGCGGACCGCCTGGCTGGCCAGGGCGCGCGACGTGTGCGGGAATGCTCGGGCGGCCGGTCGATCGCGGCGGCGAGCCCCAATCCCGACTGCGCCACGGGACAACATAAACTAGCTTATTATTTTTCCGCTCAGGATCCCGGCGGCACCTCCGTGCCCGGGAGGAACGTGCCGGGGTTGGCTGGAGGAGAGGGTGCCGGCCGCGGCCGACGGGGCTGCCGAGCGTTCGTCCGTCGGGGCGGGCGCGTCGCGCGACGCCCTTTCAGCGACCTCTTGCGCCGCGTGTCGCCTGGCGTGGCGCGCGGCCTGCCCCGTCCTGCGCCGCATCCGACATTCCCAGGTGGACTCTGCCGTCCGCCACATACGAAGAGACAAACCGCATGCCGCATTCCCTGGTCGCCCGTTTCTTGCGCCCGAACCCTGCCTCCGTTTGCGCCCTGGCCGCCCTGCTGGTGCTCGGCGCCTGCAGCGACAAGGCGCCGCCGGCCGGGCCGCCGCCGGCGCCCGAGGTCGGCGTCGTCGTCGTCGCGCCCAAGACGCTGGACGTGCCCACCGAGCTGCCCGGCCGCGTCGAGGCGGCGCGCGTGGCACAGGTGCGCGCGCGGGTGACGGGCATCGTGCAGAAGCGCCTGTTCGCCGAGGGCAGCGACGTCAAGGCCGGCGAGACGCTGTTCCAGATCGACCCGGCGCCGTATCGCGCGGCGCTCGACAGCGCCAAGGCCGCGCTCGCCAAGGCCACGGCCAACGAGCAGCAGGCCAGCGGTCTCCTGAACCGCTACAAGCCGCTGCGCGAGGCCAACGCGATCAGCCAGCAGGACTTCGTCAACGCCACGTCCGCCGCGGCGCAGGCCGGCGCGGACATCGCCGCCGCCCGGGCAGCGGTGCAGACCGCCCAGCTCAACCTCGATTACGCCACCGTCACGGCCCCCATCAGCGGCCGCATCGGCCAGGCACTGGTCACCGAGGGCGCCCTGGTGAGCGCGACCGAGGCCACGCAGCTGGCGCTGATCCAGCAGGTCGACCAGGTCTACGTGAACTTCTCGCAGCCGGTCTCGGACATCACCAAGCTGCGCAAGGCCTTCGCCAGCGGCAAGTCGAAGTCGCTGGGCGTGTCGATTCCCGTGCGCATCGTGCTCGATGACGGCAGCGTGCTGCCGCAGGCCGGAAAGCTGCTGTTCTCCGACCTGACCGTCGACCAGACCTCCGGCCAGGTCAACGTGCGCGCCAGGGTGCCTAACCCGGACGGCGCGCTGATGCCCGGCATGTACGTGCGCGGCCGCATCGCGCAGGAGCAGGTCGACGCCGCGGTGCTGCTGCCGCAGCAGGCCGTTCAGCGCAGCACGTCGAACGACACGGTGCTGGTCGTGGGAGCCGACGGCAAGCCCTCGGTTCGCCCCGTCAAGCTCGGCGGCAGCGAGAACGGCAACTGGATCATCCTCGACGGCCTGAAGCCGGGCGAGCAGGTGATCGTCGACGGCTTCCAGAAGATCCGCCCGGGCGGCACCGTCAAGCCCGTGCCGTGGAGCGCCAGCGCGCCCGCCGCGACGGCGCCCGCCGCGTCCGCGCCGGCCTCCGGCGCGAGCCGCTGATCGGGCACCGACATGGCCAAGTTCTTCATCGAACGTCCGATCTTCGCGATCGTGATCGCGCTGTTCGTGCTCGTGTTCGGCGCCGTCGCGATCACGCAGCTTCCGATCGCGCAGTACCCGCCGGTGGCGCCGCCCACCATCGTCCTGAACGCCACCTACCCGGGAGCGTCGGCCAAGACGATGGACGAGGCCGTCATCTCGGTCATCGAGCAGGAGCTCAACGGGTCGCCGGGCATGATCTACATGGAGTCGGTCAGCCAGTCCAACGGCACCGGCAGCATCACCGTCAGCTACGAGCCGGGCACCAGCCCCGACCTCGCGCAGGTCGACGTGCAGAACCGGCTGTCGCGCGCGGCGCCGCGCCTGCCGTCGGCCGTCACGCAGCAGGGCGTGCGCGTCGACAAGGCGCGCTCGAACTTCCTGCTGTTCACGATCCTGTCCTCCGACAACCCGGCCTTCGACCCGGTCGCGCTCGGCGACTACGCGTCGCGCAACGTGCTGCCCGAGATCCAGCGCATCCCCGGCGTGGGCCAGGCGCAGCTGTTCGGCACCGAGCGCGCGATGCGCATCTGGGTCGACCCGGCCAAGCTCGTGGGCTACAAGCTGTCGATGGCCGACGTCACCGGCGCGATCGCCGCGCAGAACGCGCAGGTGTCGGCGGGCGCGATCGGCGACATCCCGAACGTGCACTCGCAGGGCATCACGGCCACCGTGATCGTGCAGGGCCAGCTCACCAGCATCGAGCAGTTCGGCGCGATCGTGCTGCGCGCCAACCCCGACGGCTCGTCGGTGCGCCTCCGCGACGTCGCCCGCCTCGAGCTGGGTGCGCAGAACTACGCGACCTCGGCCCGTCTGAACGGCGAGCCGTCCACCGGCATCGGCGTGCAGCTGTCGCCCTCGGGCAACGCGCTGGCCACGGCCGAGGCGATCAAGGTGCGCATGGGCCAGCTGTCGAAGTACTTCCCCGAGGGCGTGAAGTACAGCATCCCCTACGACAGCTCGCGCTTCATCAAGATCTCGATCCGCCAGGTCGTCGAGACGCTGCTCGAGGCCGTCGCGCTCGTGTTCGTCGTGATGTTCGTGTTCCTGCAGGACTGGCGCTACACGCTGATCCCCACCATCGTGGTGCCGGTGGCGCTGCTGGGCACGTTCGGTGTGCTGCTGGCGCTGGGCTACTCGATCAACGTGCTCACGATGTTCGGCATGGTGCTGGTGATCGGCATCGTGGTCGACGACGCGATCGTGGTCGTCGAGAACGTCGAGCGCATCATGAGCACCGAGGGACTGCCGCCGCTGGAGGCCACGCGCAAGGCGATGGGCCAGATCCAGGGCGCCATCGTCGGCGTGACCGTGGTGCTGATCTCGGTGTTCGTGCCGCTGGCGTTCTTCGGCGGCGCGGTGGGCAACATCTACCGCCAGTTCTCCACCGTGATGGTGGCGTCGATCGCCTTCTCGGCCTTCATGGCGCTGTCGCTGACGCCCGCGCTGTGCGGCATGCTGCTCAAGCCGGTCGAGGCAGGTCACCACCACGCCAGGCGCGGCCTGTTCGGGCTGTTCAACCGCAACTTCGAGCAGGTGTCGCACGGTTACGAGCGCCTGGTCGGCCGTGCGCTGAGCCGCATCGGCCGGCGCGTCATGATCATGCTGTTCGGGGTGATCGTCGGCGGGGTGGTGCTGTTCTTCGTCAAGCTGCCCGCGTCTTTCCTGCCGGGAGAGGACCAGGGCTACCTGATCGTCAACGTGCAGCTGCCGCCGGGTGCCACGCGCAACCGCACGCTCGAGGTGATGAAGCAGGTCGAAGGCTACATGCTCAAGCAGCCCGAAGTGCAGGACATGGTCAGCGTGCTGGGCTTCAGCTTCTCCGGCTCGGGCCAGAACGCCGCGCTGGCCTTCGTGCCGCTCAAGCCCTGGGACGAGCGCCATGGCACCGAGCACTCCGCGCAGGCCCTGGCCGGGCGCGCGTTCGGTGCGCTTTCGCTGGTGCGCGACGCGTTCATCTTCCCGCTGAGCCCGCCACCCATTCCCGAGCTCGGCACCGCGTCGGGCTTCAACTTCCGCCTGCAGGATCGCGGCGGCCTGGGCCACGAGGCGCTGCTGGCCGCGCGCAACCAGCTGCTGGGCATGGCGTCCAAGGACCCGCTGCTGGCCGGCATCCGACCGGACGGCCTGGAGGACGCCTCGCAGCTGGAGGTGACGGTCGACCGCGAGAAGGCCGCGAGCCAGGGCGTGGGCTTCGCCGCCATCAACGCGGCGATCTCCACCGGCTTCGGTTCGTCGTACGTCAACGACTTCCCCAATGCCGGCCGCCTGCAGCGCGTGGTGGTGCAGGCCGACCAGCAGTCGCGCATGCAGCCCGACGACCTGCTCAGGCTGAACGCGGTCAACGCGAACGGCCAGCCGGTGCCGCTGTCGTCGTTCGCGAGCGTGCGCTGGGTGACCGGCCCGGTGCAGAGCATCCGCTTCAACGGCTATCCGGCGATGCGCATCGCCGGCGACGCGTCACCGGGCCACAGCACGGGCGAGGCGATGGCCGAGATGGAGAAGCTCGCCGCGCAGCTGCCCGCGGGCATCGGCTACGAGTGGACAGGCCAGTCGCGCGAGGAGAAGCTCTCGGGCTCGACCGCGCCGATCCTGCTGGGCTTCTCGCTGCTGGCCGTGTTCCTGTGCCTGGCCGCGCTGTACGAGAGCTGGTCGATCCCGATGGCCGTGCTGCTGGTGGTGCCCATCGGCGTGCTGGGCGCGCTGCTGGGGGCGTGGTCGCGCGGCTTCGCCAACGACGTGTACTTCAAGGTGGGCCTGATCACTATCATCGGCCTGTCGGCGAAGAACGCGGTGCTGATCATCGAGTTCGCGAAGGACCTGCAGGCGCAGGGCAAGAGCGTCGTCCAGGCCGCCCTCGAGGCGATCCGGCTGCGCTTCCGCCCCATCATCATGACCTCGCTGGCGTTCATGCTGGGCGTGCTGCCGCTGGCCATCTCGCGCGGCGCCGGCTCGGCCAGCCAGCGCGCGATCGGCACCGGCGTCATGGGCGGCATGGCCACGGCCACGCTGATCGGCGTCGTCTTCGTGCCGCTGTTCTTCGTGCTGGTGCGTTCGTTCTTCAAGGGCAGCAAGCGCCAGCATGACTTCGACGTCGCGCATTCATCGCGCTCGTTCACGGAATGAGCGCGATGGCCGACAACCTCCTGCGGAAACCTCTCGTGACGAGCCTTCCCCTCCGAGCCACCGCGGCGGCCGCGCTGGCGTGCTGCCTGGCCGCGTGCAACACGATGGCGCCGCGCTACGAGCGCCCCGCCGCCCCGGTGGCCGCGACGTTCCCCGTCGCCGCCGCGTCGGCGCCGGCCGGCACCTCAGGCGTCGCTCCGGCGGCGCAGCCGTGGCAGGCCTACTTCCGGGACGCCCGCCTCGCGCAGCTGATCGCCGCGGCGCTGGCCAACAACCGCGACCTGCGCGTCGCCGTCCTCAACATCGAGGTGGCCCGCGCCCAGGTCGGCCTGAGCCGCGCGGGCGAGTTCCCGACCATCAACCTGCAGGGCACGCGCACGCGCGAGACCGGCCTGCAGACCGTCAACACCGTGGGCCTGGCGGTCGCCGGCTACGAGCTCGACCTGTGGGGCCGCGTGCGCTCGCTGACCGACGCGGCGCTGGCGCAGCTGTCGGCCACCGAGGAGGCGCGCAAGGCGGCGCAGATCTCGCTCGTGGCCTCGGTGGCCAACGCCTACTACGCGATGGCCGGCGACCAGGCGCTGCTCGACGTGGCCAGGCAGACGCTGGACGCGCGGGCCGAGACGCTCAGGCTGATCCAGCTGCGCGTGGACAACGGCGTCGCGTCCAGCATCGACCTGCAGACGAACAAGTCGCTGGTCGAGAGCGCGCGCGTCGCGTTCGCGGCCGCGCAACGCCAGCGTGCGCTGGACCAGAACGCGCTCGAATTGCTGCTCGGCGGACCGCTGCCCGCGAACCTGCCGGCCGCCCCGGCCTGGGACGACATGGCGCTGCCCGACGTGCCCGCCGGGTTGCCGTCGGACGTGCTGCTGGACCGGCCCGACGTGCGCCAGGCCGAGCAACAGCTGATCGCCGCCAATGCCGACATCGGCGCGGCGCGCGCGGCGTTCTTCCCGACGATCACCCTGACCGGCAGCTACGGCACCGCCAGCAAGACGCTGGACGGCCTGTTCGACCATGCGGCGTGGAGCTTCATCCCGCAAGTGACGCTGCCCATCTTCGACGCCGGCCGCACCCGCAACAACCG
>Ga0209258_100889_pt1 | contig 15583 bp, 16 predicted proteins | sample Araplaol_mTSA_r2_FD_184281 | JGI IMG/M metagenome (GOLD analysis project Ga0209258, IMG submission 184281) | Arabidopsis root microbial communities from North Carolina, USA - plate scrape CL_Col_mTSA_r2 (SPAdes) (version 2) | ecosystem: Host-associated > Plants > Roots > Endosphere | place: USA...
GTTGGAGCCACCGTAGAACGCGCTGTCGGTATTGCACAGTTCGCTCCACCGGCCCGTCTCCGGCACGCCGATGCGATAGCCGTGCCGCGGCTGCGGCGTGAAATTGCTCACCGCCAGCACGGGCGCCGTGCCCTCGCTGCCATAGCGCACGAAGGCATAGACCGATTGCAGCGAATCGTCGGCGACTACCCAGCCGAAGCCGCGCGGATGGTCGTCTTCCTGGTGCAGCGCGGGCTCGTTCACCAGCACGCGATTGAGGTCGGCGACCAGGCGGCGCACGCCTTCGTGCATCGGGTCGTCGCACAGGTGCCAGTCCAGCTGGCCGTCGTGGTTCCATTCGTTCCACGTAGCCAGCTCGCCGCCCATGAACAGGAGTTTCTTGCCCGGGTGCGCCCACATGAAGCCGAAATACGCGCGCAGGTTAGCGAAGCGTTGCCAGTGATCGCCGGGCATGCGCTGCAGCAGCGATCCCTTGCCGTGCACCACCTCGTCATGCGACAGCGCGAGGATGAAACGCTCGGCATAGGCGTAGGTCATGCCGAAGGTGAGGTCGTGGTAGTGGTAGTGCCGATAGATCGGATTGCGCCGCATGTAGCGCAGGCTGTCGTGCATCCAGCCCATGTTCCACTTGTAGCTGAAGCCAAGGCCACCCTCCTGCAGTCGCCCGGTCACGCCGGGCCAGGCGGTGGATTCCTCGGCGATCACCAGCACCCCGGGGTGGCGTTCGGCGATCAGCCGGTTGAGCTCGCGAAGCAGGTCGATGGCTTCCAGGTTCTCGCGCCCGCCATGGTGGTTGGGCACCCACTCGCCCTCGCCGCGGCTGTAGTCGCGATACAGCATGCTGGCCACCGCATCGATGCGCAGGCCATCCACATGGAAACGATCGATCCACGAGAGCGCGCTGCCGATGAGGTATTGCGCCACTTCACGACGGCCGTAGTTGTAGATGAGCGTGTGCCAGTCCTGGTGAAAGCCCTCGCGCGGATCGGCGTGCTCATACAGCGCCGTGCCGTCGAAGCGCGCCAGGCCATGCGGATCATCGGGAAAATGGGCACCCACCCAGTCGACGATCACGCCCAGGCCAGCTACGTGACAGGAATCGACGAAGCGTGCGAATGCGTCGGCGTCCCCCATGCGAGCAGTGGGCGCATAGATGCCCAGTGGCTGGTAGCCCCACGAGCCGCCAAACGGATGCTCGCTCACCGGCAATAGCTCGATGTGCGTGAAGCCAAGTTCCTGCACGTAAGGGATCAGCTCGCGGGCCAGCGCGTCCCAGTCGAGGACGCTGCCATCGGCGTTGCGGCGCCAGGAGCCGGCGTGCACCTCATAGATTGACAACGGCGCATCGCGACGCTGGTGCTTGGCCCGCTGCGCGCGCCAATGCGTGTCATGCCATTTCACCGAAAGCGGCGCGGCGACGATCGACGCCGAGGCCGGTGGGTGCTCCATGCGAAGGGCATACGGATCGGCCTTCAGCGGCAGGAGCTGGCCGCGGTGATCGAGCAGTTCGTACTTGTAGCGCGCGCCCGCTTCCACGCCGGGAATGAAGATTTCCCACACGCCCGCCTGATGACGAAGTCGCATGACATGGCGACGTCCATCCCAGCCGTTGAAATCGCCGACCACCGAGACGCGCCACGCGTTCGGCGCCCACACCGCGAAATGCACGCCGGACACATCGGCAAACGTGGTCGGGTGCGCGCCCAGCTGCTGCTCGGAGTGGTGCAGCTTGCCCTGGTGGAAAGCCTGCAGCGTGCTTTCATCGAGGAGAGGCGGGAAGGCGTAGGGATCGAACAGGCGCTGTTCGGTCGTTTCCCATTGCACCCGCAGCATATAGCGCCCCGGGTCGCCTTTGGCGCAGCCGACAAAAACGCCGGCGACTTCCTGGGTGGCGCTGGCCCACACCGAACCCCGCTCGTCGAGAACGTCCACGCGACGCGCTCCGGGCAGGCACGCGCGCACCGTCCATCCGTCATCGGCCTGGTGCGGCCCCAGCCAGGCGAAAGGATCCTGGTGGTTGCCGGTCGCGATGCGGGCCAGTTGCGCGGTGTCCGCACCGTGGTTGCGCGACGCGGCGACTTCCATGCGCGACGCCATGATCAGGCTGCCGCGCGTTGTGCCACCGCTTTCGCGTACAGGGCGCTGTACTGGCGAGCCGGATCGGTCCAGTCGTGGCGCTGCGCCATGGCCGCGCGCCGCATGGCCTGCAGCAGCTCGGTTTCATCGTAGATGCGGAACGCGCGCTGCAGTGCCTGGCGCAGATCCGTCGCGCGGGGCTGCGAAAAGAGCAGGCCGGTCACGCCATCCTCGATCGTGTCCATCAGGCCGCCGGTGGCATGGGCGATGGGCAGGCTGCCGTAGGTCTGCGCATACATCTGGCTCAGGCCGCAGGGCTCGAAGCGCGACGGCATCAGCAGGAAGTCGGAGCCGGCGAACATGCGGCGCGCCAGCGGTTCGCTGAAGCCGATGCACGCGGCGACGCGCCCGCGAAAACGTCGGGCAAGCCGCATCACGGCGGTTTCCATGTCCGCATCACCCACGCCGATCAGGGCGAGCTGGCCGCCCGCCGACACGATCTGTGCGCCCACTTCGCAAACGAGGTCGATGCCTTTCTGCGCCACCATGCGCGCAACAAAGCTGAAAACCGGGCCTTCGTGCTCATCCAGGCCCAGTTCGTTGCGCAGCTGCGCGCGTGCGCGGCTGCGTATGGCGTCGGGGCTGCGGTCGCTGCCTTGCGGCAGCGCGGGATCATTGGCCAGGTTCCAGCTGCTGTCGATGCCGTTGGTGATGCCGGTGAGCCGGCCTTGCGCGGCGCGGCGGTGCAGCAGTGCGTGCAGTCCCATGCCATGCAGTGGCGTGGCGATCTGTTCGGCGTACGTCGCGCTGACCGTGGTGACCTGATCTGCCAGCATGAGGCCCGCGCGCAGGAACGAGATCTGCCCGTGGTAATCCGCCTCGGTCGCGCGCGCCGGAATGCCCAGCGTAGTGCGGACGGTCATGGGGAACAGGCCTTGGTGCGCCAGGTTGTGGATGGTCAGGATCGACGGCGTGCGGCAACCGCCCCATTGCAGGTATGGCGCGGCAAGCGCTGTCGGCCAATCGTTGAGATGCAGCAGGTCCGGCCGCCAGTCCATGCCGGTCGTGCCCATCGCTATCTGCGCCGCTGCCATCGAGAGCAGGGCGAAGCGCGTTGCGTTGTCGGTCCAGTCGGTCCCGGTGGGGCCCACGTAAGGGGAGCCGACGCGCTCGAACATGGCCGGCTGGCGTAGCACATACACATCGAGGCCATCCTCGGTACGCATGTGGCCGATGCGCGCCGCGGGCAAACCCGCAAACGGTTTCGTCCAGCCGACCCAGCGAAGCGACGGTGCACGCTCAAGCACGGCGGGATATCCAGGGATCAGCACGCGTACGTCATGCCAGCGCGAGAGCGCACGCGGCAACGCGGCGGCCACGTCGCCTAATCCGCCGGTCTTGACGAAGTCGGTCATCTCGGTGGTGACGAACAGGGCGTTGATCTGGCCGTGACGGGGACGGGAAGGACGGCTGGGGCGATGCTCGATGATGCGTCGCATGGCGTCCTTGGCGACGGGGGTGTTTCGGATCGGAATGGCTTTGGTCATGGCGCAAGGTTCTCGCGCCGGCGCGCCACGCGGGGCGGCGGCCGGTTGCTGCGTGGAGTGGGAGATGCGGCGGCCAGGGGATGGCTGCAGCAATGATCCAGACGCTAGGAGTTGGCGCATCAACTCGACGTGTAAGACATCCATAAAGAATGTGAGCGGCGAATGCCCAGTAAATAATGGTGTCCGCATTGAATTTTCTACACGCGCGACGCGTGTGCGGACGCATGGCTGAGTCCGTCACGGGATCGTCATGCGGAGGTACGTTTTTCGACAGCCTGCTCACGCCGGCGATACAGCGCGTGGACAGATCTGCGGCCACTGTCCAGGCACCTGTTGCTTGTGGAGATGCGATGATTGCCACCCGGTCGCCGGCGTCCACCGAGCGTGCACTGCTGTTGGTGGATGTCTTCAGCCATTTCAGGTTCGAAGACGGCCATGATCTGTCAGAGGCACTTCTGCGTACGGCACCGACCATCGCCGCGCTCGTCTCACAATGCAGGCGACGATCTGAGCCCGTGATCTATTGCAATGACAATTTCCAACGCTGGCACGACAGCTGGCGAGGAATTCTTGCCTACACCGCGAGCGAAGGGCTGCCCGCGTCATCGCACCTGCTCGAGGTGCTGTATCCCGCCAGCGAGGACATCGTGTTGCTGAAATCACGTCATTCGGCGTTCTACCACACGCAGCTCGTGCCCTTGCTGGAACACCTTGGCACGAAGGAGCTTTGCATCGCAGGCGCCGCTACTGACGCCTGCGTGCTGTGCACGGCCATTGATGCCCATGTGCGTGACTATCGCGTGACCATCGCCAGGGACGCGGTAGCGGCGGCAACCGAGGAGCGCCATGCGCGCGCGCTGGCGCAGATGGCCGACAGCCTGGGCTTGTGCGTCGAGCCTGGCGAAGCCTGGCTTTCAACGGCGGACGCCTGATGCGGCCCGACAAGCAGGTTGCCGCTGAGGATGCGCCGTCCAGCCCCTGGTGGAAGCGCCTGAGTGCAGGGCTGGTCACCGGCGCGGCCGATGATGATCCCAGTGGCGTTGCCACTTACTCACAGGTGGGTGCGCGTTTTGGCTACGCCATGCTGTGGATCGTGTTCGTCACGACGCCGCTGATGATAGCCATCCAGATGGTAAGTGCGCGCATCGGTCGAGTGACCGGGCGCGGGCTTGCGGACAACCTCTCGCGAGAGTTTCCCAAGCCGGCCGTGTGGTCCCTGGTGACCCTCCTGGTGGTCGCCAACGTGATCAACATCGGCGCCGACCTCGCGGCCATGGGGGCGGCCGCGAAGCTACTGTTCGGCGGTCCGGGCCTTGCGTACGCGGTCGCTTTCGCCATCGTGTCCACGGCCTTGCAGGTGTACGTCTCGTTCGAGCGCTACTCGCCGATACTCAAGGTGTTGGCGATGAGCCTGTTTGCCTATGTCGCCACCGTGTTCGCAGTAAAGGTGCCATGGGGCGAAGTGGTGCACGCCGTCGTCGTGCCACACGCAACGTGGAACCTCGATTACGTGACCGGCCTCGTCGCCGTACTGGGTACTACCATCAGTCCGTACCTGTTCTGCTGGCAGGCGGCACAAGAGGTGGAGGAGCTGCGCGAAAGCGATGAGCGCGAACCGTTGCGCGAGGCTTCGGAGCAGGCGCCGGAGGCGCTGCGTCGCATCGCCATCGATACCAGCGTCGGCATGATTTTCTCGAACGTCATCGCGTTCTTCATGATCGTCACTGCGGCCGCCGTGCTGCACGCGCACGGCAAGACCGACATCACGTCCACGTCGGATGCCGCCGAAGCGCTGCGGCCCCTCGCGGGACGCTTCGCGTTCACGCTGTTCTCCATGGGCATCATCAGCACCGGCCTGCTCGCGGTGCCGGTATTGGCCGGTGCGACGGCATTCGCCGTGGCGGGCGCGGCGCACGCGCCTTATGGCTTGAGCCGCAAGCCGCGTCAGGCGAAGCTGTTCTACGGCGTGCTTGTCGGATCGATGGTGCTGGGCGCTGCACTGACGCTCTCGCCGGTGGACCCGATCAAGGCGCTGTACTGGAGCGCGGTGGTGAACGGCGTGTGCGCGGTGCCGTTGATGGCCGCCATCATGCTGGTCGCGCGACGGCAGAAGGCCATGGGCAAGCAGGTCGTGCGTGGCTGGTTGCTCGTGCTGGGCTGGCTGGCGACGGTCGTGATGGGCGTAGCGGCCATCGTGATGTTCGCCACCATGGGCAAGGGATGAACCGGTGCGCGCCGGCCTCGTGGTGGCGTCGGCTGTGGCGATCATCGCGTGGCCACACCAGGCGCAGGCAGGCGCCGGCGCCTATCTGGTTGACGATGCATCGATCACGCCGGCGGGACACTGCCAGATCCAGAGCTGGGCGCAGGCGTTCTCCGGAGGCCAGAAGGCGCTCAACACCCTGCCGGCGTGCAGCACGGGCCCGGTGGAATGGTCCCTGGGCGTAGCGGGGCAGAATCATCCGTACCAGCACCAGGAAAGCCCTGCCGTGAAGTGGATGTTGCGCGATTCGTCGGCGCATCCGTGGGGTATGGCCCTCAACGTGGGCGCAACCTGGTCCAACGGCCATGTCGTGTCGCGCAACACCTATGCGGCGCTGACACGGACGCCGGAGGGTCAGCAGGATTGGGCAGTGAATACTGACGTCGGCGCGTTCTGGTCGAGCGATCGTCATTGGCAAACGCTGCTGGGGCTTGGCGTGAAGTACAGGCTCACCGAACACGTCGCCATCGTGGCCGAGCATATTCATCCGTGGGTAGGCCAGGCCACGACGCAGGCCGGACTGCGCTGGACATTCCGCAACAACGACAGTGTGGACCTGATCGTGGGCCACGGCAGTGTTGCCGCGCACGATCGCTGGATGACCCTCGGGCTCAACGTGGGTCTGTGAGACTCAATCGTCGCGCCGCCGCGTGCGGAACGCGACGCTGATGCGCGGGCTGACCGGCTGCGTCTGCTTGGGGATGCCGTGGTCGTAATGATGCTGGCTCTGCCAGTCCATCAGCAGCAGGCTTCCCGGGTTGAGGTCGAGGTCGAAGCGCCGGCGCGGCGTGGCCTTGCTGCGTATCAGCATGCGCCGCGTGGTGCCCAGCGAAAGCAGCGCGATCGGTCGTCCTTCCACCAGGTCGGCGAGCCGGTCGTTGTGCATCGCGACGCTGTCGTTCTCGTCGCGATAAAGGTTGAGTCCGATGCTGTCGAACGCGTGGCCGGTGTGCCGGCTCACGTGCTGCATGGCTTCAGCCAGCGGCTCCGGCCATGACTCGTCGCGAAAGCCGAAATGCGCCGTGAGCCGCGGCACGTCCAGCTCGCGCTCATACATCACGCGTCGCCTCTGGGCCCAGATCGTGCTGTTCAGCAGCTGTTGGAACCAGCGATCGGCCGTCGCGGCATCGATCACGTTCTCCTCGTACACGATGCGCCCGGTGGCATCGTCCAGCAGCACGAGTGGGCCTTCGTTGAACAGGGAGAACTGGGTCATGAGAGGTGTGGAGAAGGTATGCCGTGGACTAAGGCTTGCCGGGATATTCACCAGCACTGGACTCATGGATTGCGACAACCAAAAGAGATTTCGCAGAGGGACTCGTCAACCATGAAAGCCGTCAAATGCACCGGTCTGCTGTTGTCCGCCTTGCTCTCCGTATATGCGGTGCAAGGCCTAGCCTATCAAGCCACGCCGTCGTCTACCGGCCATCCGCCCAACAACAGCAAGACCAACCAGCGCGATGCCCACGGGGCCAACCCCACGGCGCAAAGCCAGTCCAATGACAAGGCCGACGTGGAACTGGCCGCCCGCGTACGCAAGGCCATCGTCGGCGACCACTCGCTGTCCACCACGGCCCACAACGTCAAGCTGGTGGCCAGCGGTAGCGTGGTGACGTTGCGCGGCGTCGTGCGCAATGCCGACGAGAAGGCCCGCGTGGAAACCATTGCCAGTGGCACGTCCGGCGTCAGCCGGGTCGACAACCAGCTCGACGTCGAGCATTGAGGAGAGACCGACATGAAAAGCGCCGTTTACTGCATCGCCAAGACGGTTGAGCAAGCCGAGAAGATCGTCCTGGACCTGAAGCAGGCAGGATGTCCGGCCGATGATATTTCCGTGCTGCTGCCCGACCGCCGGGGCAGCAAGGATTTCGCGCACGAACACAACACCAAGGCACCGGAAGGCGCCACCGCTGGCGGCGTGGCTGGCTTGGGTGTCGGCGCGGCGCTGGGTTGGCTCATGGGCATCGGCGCGCTGGCCATTCCAGGCGTCGGGCCGTTCATCGCGGCGGGGCCGATCATGGCTGCGCTGGGCGGCGCTGCCGTGGGCACCGCCGCGGGCGGCATCGTGGGTGCGCTGGTCGGGCTTGGCATTCCCGAGTTCGAGGCCAAGCGTTACGACGCGAAGATCCGCGAAGGCAACATTCTCATCTCCGTGCACACCGAAGACGGCAAGCAGCGCTCGGTGGTGGAGGACATCTTCAAGGCGAACAACGCCGACGATATCTCCACGCGGCACGAGGCGAGTGTGTGATCGACGTGCGACTGACGAGCGCGTCCACACGCAGCCGCAGTGGAATCGACGCGACGTGAACCGCCGTGACGCGAGGATGGTCGCACCCTTCCACCCAGTCCTTCCAGGTGATCGATCATGCGAACCATCCACGATGTGATGACTGCCGACGTAAAGCTCGTCGGGCCCGACCAGAGCCTTCGCGATGCGGCCAAGGCCATGGCGGATAACGATGTGGGAAGCTTGCCCGTCGGCGACGGCGACCGCCTGGTTGGCATGATCACCGACCGTGACATCGCCATCCAGGGCGTTGCGCAGGGTCGGGGCGTGGACGCCAAGGTGCGTGATGTCATGACGCAGGGCGTGAAGTACTGCTACGAGGATGATGACATCCAGCAGGTCGCCGACAACATGGCCAGCCTTGGCATGCGTCGGCTGCCCGTGGTCAATCGTGACAAGCGCCTGGTGGGCATCGTGTCGCTGAGCAATATGGTGCAGGGGCAGGACCAGGCCCGAAACACCTTGCTCGAAGGTGTGGCCAGGCCGCACTGATCCGACAAGCCGCCGCACGAACAGATGGCCGCCCAAAGGCGGCCATTTGTTCGTGTCTCATGCGGCCAAAGAGGCCGGCGCGGGTTTGCGCGCGGACACGAGGAAGGGGCAGCGGGCCAGGTAGAGGGAAGCCCGCTGCCCCTGTGATGCGCCGTCGACGGCATGAAGCCGCTTGGGAGAGGGGTTTGCCCAAGCCTGGGCGGTGGTCGAGGCGCCGTCTCAAATTACTCGCGGCCTCGTGCCGTGCCGGTGAAGCACCAATGCATGAGCTCGTTCATCAGGGAAGGGGCAGCGGCACGCGTGTATAGACATCCGCCAGCGCCAACACCAGCAGCAGCGCGAGCCAGATGAAGCCAGCCGCCGCCACCACTCGGAGGAATGGATGCCCTTCACCGATGCGCATGAAGACGATCATGACCAGCAGCGCCTTGCACGCCGAGATCGCGAGGGCAACGGCGACATTGAGCGGGCCCAGGGAAATGCGTGCCAGCACGATGGTGAGGGCAAGCAGCGTGAGCAGCGCTGCCAGAGTAAGCAACTGGCTTCGCAGCGAGGGCGGTGACGGCTTCATGTCGAGCGCCCTACGAGATACACCAGCGGATAGACGAAGATCCACACGATATCAACCAGGTGCCAGTACAGCGCTGTGACTTCGACCGGGGCGAAATAGTCCGCCGAAAAAGCACCACGCGACGCTTCCCGCGCCATGCGCGACAGCAGCGCCACGCCAATGGCGACATGGAGGCTGTGAAAGCCCGTGATCGCGTAATACAGGCAGAAGAAGATCATCATCGCGGGCTGCGGATGGCCCGAAGGGTGATAGCGGATGCCGGGGACCAGGGCTTCGCCGTACTCGGCGTGATATTCGACGCCATGCAGGACGAGGAACGCGACGCCCAGCATCGCCGTGCCCCACAGCAGCCGGCCCGCTGCGCGGCACGCCCCGAAGCGCACATCGCGAACGGCCAGTGCCGCAAGGCAGCTGCTGAGCAGGAGAATGCCGGTCTCGATGCTGCCGAGCAGCAGGTCGGTACGCGCGCCGCCATCGGCGAACGCCTGGGGAAATCGCACGCGACTGAAGGTGTAGCCGGCGAACAGCACGCCAAAGAACAGCACTTCGGTGGCGATGAAGAGCCACATGCCCAGCACCGACGATTCGCGCTGCTGCGCCGCGTCGTCGAACTGCGCGGCGCGGTGAGCCACCAGGGTGGCGGATGCTTCGCTCATGGGCGGTACCGGTAAGGACCTTCGTTTACCACCGGCGGCAACGGGAAATTGTGCACGGGTGGTGGCGATGGCGTGGTCCATTCCAGTCCTGTGGCACGCCATGGGTTGGTGCCTGCAGGTGCGCCGCGCCACAGCGACCAGCCCAGATAGCACAAAGGCATCAGGTATGAGACCGCCAATATCGAGGCACCCGCGGAGGACAGCACGTTGAGCCACTGGAAGGGCTCCGGGTAGGCGTGATAGCGCCGTGGCATGCCGAGGTAACCCAGCAGGTACTGGGGGAAAAAGGTGAAGTTGAAACCGAAGAACATCAGGATCGCCGCGAAGCGGGCCGGTCCTTCCGGATAGAGGCGTCCCGTGATCTTGGGCCACCAGAAATGGATGCCGCCCAGATAGGCCATCACCGATCCACCCACCATGATGTAGTGGAAATGGGCGACGACGAAGTACGTATCGGTGAGATTGACGTCCAGCGCGGTGGCGGCGAGGAAAAGGCCGGTGAGCCCGCCGAGCATGAACAGGCCCACGAAGCCCAGTGCGTAAAGCATCGGGGCATGGAAGTCGATGGTGCCCTTGTACAGCGTCGCGACCCAATTGAAGACCTTGATGGCGGAAGGAACGGCCACGACGAAACTCAGGATGGAAAACACGATGCCGGCGTACATCGATTGGCCGGCAACGAACATATGGTGTCCCCACACCATGAAACCGATGACGGCGATCGCCATCATCGACCACGCCATGAAGCGATAGCCGAAAATCTGCCGCCGCACGCCGCAGGTGATGAGCTCGCTGACAACACCCATTGCTGGCAGGATCATGATGTACACCGCCGGGTGCGAGTAGAACCAGAAGAAGTGCTGGAACAGCAGCGGATCGCCGCCGAGCGCCGGATCGAAGATGCCCACGCCGAGCAGCCGCTCCAGCGCGATGAGCGACAATGTCATCGCCAGCACGGGCGTCGCCAGCACCATCACCAGGCTGGTCGCATACAAGGCCCATACGAACAGCGGCAGGCGGAACCAGTGCATGCCGACGGCGCGCATCGTATGCACGGTAACGATGAAATTGATGCCGGTGAGTATCGAAGAGAAGCCGACCACGAATACGCCGACCACCGCCAATACCACGTGCGTGTTGGAGAACATGGTCGAGAAGGGCGTATAGAAGGTCCACCCGGTGTCGACGCCACCCAGCAGCAGAGCGCCGATGGTGAACAGGCCGCCGCCCACGTACAGGTACCAGCTGAACAGGTTGAGCCGCGGAAACGCCACGTCCCTCGCGCCGATCATAAGCGGCAGCAGGAAATTGCCCAGCGTGGCGGGTATCGACGGTATGAGGAAAAACCACACCATCACCACGCCGTGGAGGGTGAAGGCCTTGTTGTAGGTTTCCGCGCTCATCAGCGTTCCCGCGGGCGTGACGAGGTTGAGCCGGATCAGCGTGGCGGCAATGCCGCCGAGAAAGAAGAAGAACGTGATGCCCACGGCATAGAGAATGCCGATGCGCTTGTGGTCGTGCGTACGCAGCCAGCTCCACAAGCCGGGCTCGCCGGCGGTCAGGTAATTTTCCGGATGTGGCGCGCGATCACTGCTGTTCATGCGCGTACTCCCGTGCTGGCGATTTCAGATAGGCGACGAGTGCAAGCACGTCTTCCTCGCCGATACGGCCCTGGTAGCTCGGCATGATCGGTGCGTAGCCGGCCACGACCTGGAGCGCCGGCAGCATGATGGAGTCGTGCAGGTAGCGATCGTCCGCCACGATGTGCGACCCATCGGACAACGCCACCGTGCGGCCGTACAGGCCGTTGAGGTCCGGCGCATGCACCGTCGACTGGCCTCCGTGACAGCCGCTGCATCCCAGTTGGCGAAATAGCGACGCACCGCGTGACGCGAGCGTCGCCGAGGCGTGTCGTTCCAGCCATTGTGCGTACAGCCCCGGCGGCAGGACCTCTACGTCGCCTTGCATCGCGGCGTGGTCGGTGCCGCAGAACTCCGCGCAAAAGAGCGTGAAGTGCCCGAGTCGGGTGGCCGTGAACCAGAGCTGGGTATAGCGGCCGGGCAGCACGTCCTGCTTTACTCTGAAGGCCGGCACGTAGAAGCTGTGGATCACGTCTTCCGAGGTCATCACCAGCCGCACTGGCTGGCCCAGCGGCACGTGCAGGGCATTGATCTCGCGCTGTCCGTTCGGATGCTGCGCTTTCCACATCCATTGCTTGGCCACGACGTAGATCACCGCCGCGTCGGCCGGCGGCGTCTGCAGCCGCTGCCACAGCCCGATGCTCCAGCCGAACAATCCGATGAAGAGCGCGAGCGGAACCAGTGTCCAGGTGAGCTCGACGGCCAGCGACTGGTTCTTGCGCTCCGTGCGGTCCGCCGGGCTGCCGCGGCGATATCGCACGCAAAACACGATCATGGTGCCGAAAACACCCACCACGACCACGCTGCTCAACACGAGCATGGCGTTGAACAGTGCGTCGATATCCGGCGCGATCGACGAGGCCTGCAGCGTGGTCGGCATCATGCGCGTCGCCTCCATGCAAGCCAGCCCACGACGGCGCACAACGTGGCCGCAAAGGCGATCCCGGTGAGCTGCATGAGTTTGCCGATAAGCAGGGTGTAACGCCCGGTCGAGGGGTCGTAACCGCAGCACAGCAGTACCAGGCGATCGGTCAGCGAGCCCAAGGCGCCACGGGATGCTTCCACGATTGCCAGGCGCAGCGTGCCCGGCTGATAGTCGACGCCGAACAGATAGCGCGAGATCCGGCCCTGGGGCGTCACCACGACGATGCCAGCCGGGTGCACATATTCATCGAGCCGCGGATCACGGAAATACCGAAAGCCAAGAGGATGTGCGATATCACGCAGCGCTTGCGGGCTTGGCGTCAGGTATTGCCAGCGGGTTGGCCAGGCGGCAGGTACGGTGCCTGCCAGGTGCCGCATGGCACGTTGCGCAGCCTCAGGTCCTTCACGCGGGTCAATGCCGAGAAACATCACCTCCAGGTCCCGGCCCGGCTGCAAGCCAGCGCCTGCTACAGCGTGTGCGAGGCTTTGCATGACGGTGTCGCAGAGGTGGCGGCAGTTGAAATAACCCAGTGCGATGACCAACGGCTTTCCATGCGCACGCTGCTGGAGCGTTTCATCCACGTTGCTGCCATCCCGTAGCACCGTCTGCAGCGGAAGCTGCGCGCCAAGGTGCTGATCGAAGCCCGCGCGCTGTTCGAGATCGGTTGGCGGCATGGTGGCGCCGCATAGCAGTACGGCTGACAAGCACAGGAGCAGACGGGAGATCATGGCCGTGCTTCCCGGGCGGGATGCGCGGCATCGTCAGCGATGATGGTCATCGCGCGCTCGATGGGCACCTGGGCGTAGCGATGGCTGCCGTCCGTCCAGCGATAGCGCATGAGGCGTAGGCGCTGGGCGGCCAGCACCCGCTCCCGGTCTGAGGGTGCATGCGCCTGCAGTCTCGCGCCGCTGGCGGCGACGGCGCGTGGCGCCGAAGGCTTGGGCATCTGCCGCCACCACGCGTACATCACTATCAACACGACAGTGAATGCCATCGCCGCCCATATGCCGATGCGGCGCAGCGCGCGCGTATCCACGTGATGCGCTTCGTGTTGCGTCGCACCCGTCATGTGGAGGCGTCCAGTGCGTGTGCATCGTTGCTGTCGGTGCGCGACCGGTGCGGCACCCATGCGCAAATCGCTGGAATGGCGGCGCATAGCCACGCCAGTGGCGCTCGCCAGGAAAGCGCGAGGCCCGCGGGATGGACGTCAGGCAGCACCAGCCATACCCCGTAGGCCGCCTGCATGACGACCATGATGCCGGCGAGCCAACGCAAGGCGCGTGCGCTTCGCTTCACCACCCTCGACAGAAGCAACACGATGCCCGTGGTGGCAAGCATCGCGAGTGCCGCCCCAAGCCAGGCCCAGTCCGAACGAAGACGCGGCAGGTACCACACGTTGTCGGCAGGCAGGTCGGAGATCCATGCCGTGAGATAGTCCATGAAGGCGAGATAACCCCAGCCGAGCGCAGCGACGAGCAACAGGTTGGCCATGTCGTGACGGACGGGGGTGGGGCAGGCGCGACTGCCGGCGTGCAGGCGTCGCCACGTGGTAAAGGCAAGCGCGGCCAGCAGTTGCGAAGCGAAGAGCGTCACGCCCAGCGCAGTGCTGTGCCAACCCTCGACGCGCGACATGATCCAGTCCACGGCCCAGATCGATACCGAAAGCAGCATCAGGATCGATCCGCCGGCCGCATAGCCCTGCCAGGACGCTCGGGCCGCGCGTCGTCTCGCACCGTGGGCGAGGATGAGCCAGCAGGCGAAACAGACCGCGCATCGCGCGTAGAAGAACGGAAGGTTGAGGTAACGCAAGGCCACATGGCCATCGTGAGCGGATCGCGCCCATTCGAACAGCCATGGCGCACCGCATAGCAATGGCAGGGAAAGTGCGAGCGCGAAGGGAAGAAAACGGATCGCGTCGATCCAGTCGTCGCGCAGTTCGAGGCCCCAGTCGCCGCCCGTCAATGCGTGGATCATCAGCAGGCAAAGGCTGCCCAGCGGGATGCCGAGCGACAGGATCCACGCCGCGAGATACGCCGTCAGCGCCTGCGCAGGGTCCGCCGGCGATACCAGCCACAGCGCAGCCCAGCCGACGACCAGCGATGCCATGAACGGCCAACCGATCATCGGCCCGCGCTGGTTCATGGCGTCGCTCCCCGGGGATCGAGCATGGCCTTGTCGTGCGCATCGAGCCTGCCATCCGGCATGCGCCGACTCGCCTGCAGCGCCCGAACGTAGGCCACGATCACCCAGCGAGCCTCGGGCTCGATGCGGTCGCGATACGGATACATGACGCCGTAGCCATCGGTAATCACTTCGTATAGATGCCGGTCCGTTGCGTCGCGCAAGCGGTCGGTGTGGTAGCTGGGCGGCGCCGGAAAGCCGCGCTGCGCGACCATGCCGTCGCCATCGCCGGCCAGGCCATGGCATGGCGCGCAATAGATGCCGTAACGTTCGCGGCCTTGCTGGAGCAAGGCGAGTGTCACGGCGGGCCGCTGGTCTGCCGTCATGCGGCCGCGGCGGCCGCTGCTGGTTTGCGCGAGCGCGCCGCCACTGTATGCCACGGTGCCTAGTGCTGGTGGCCGCGTTGCGGCGCCATCGGCAAACAAGGGGCTCGCGTTTCCCGGTCGGTAGCGCGGCTGGTCGTACATGTCATGCATGCCTTGTTCGCAACCCGCGAGCGTGACGGTGAGCAACAACATGATCGATGGCCTCATCGCGGCACCTCGACGATCAGCCTGGGCGAGCAGTCCACCAGCAGTTCTTCCAGCGCAATTGCGTCATAACGCAGGTCGTCGCGCCTCAGCACCAGTGCATAGAGATCCTGGCTTGCATGTTCGAAAGCGTCGACGTGGAAGACCGGGTGATACAGGCACGGCAAGCGGCTGCGCACCAGTAACGTGACCACGCCGGCGACCACGGCGCACAGCAGGGCGATCTCCAATGCCGCCGGGATGAAGGCGGGCCAGCTGGCGAGCGGTCGGCCGCCGACGCGGACCGGGTAGTCGACAACCGCGGCGTAGTACTGCAGCGCCAGCATGGCCAGCCCTCCGGCGGCGCCCGCGCCGGCCATGATGCGCGGCATCCATGGGCTCTCGTCGCCCAGCACGTCGGCCAACCCATCCA
>Ga0209258_100891_pt1 | contig 15556 bp, 12 predicted proteins | sample Araplaol_mTSA_r2_FD_184281 | JGI IMG/M metagenome (GOLD analysis project Ga0209258, IMG submission 184281) | Arabidopsis root microbial communities from North Carolina, USA - plate scrape CL_Col_mTSA_r2 (SPAdes) (version 2) | ecosystem: Host-associated > Plants > Roots > Endosphere | place: USA...
GGCGGCCGGACGCGACACCGGACTCGCCTCGCGCATCCTGGAGGCCTCGTTCCGCACGCAGATCCCCAAGATGTTCGCCGCCCTGGCACTGGTGGCCGCCACGGGCGTCGCGCTGTACGTGGCCACCGGCGCGCTGAGCCGGCTGCTGCTGCGGCGCTGGCACGAGAGCGAGCGGCCCTGACGCGCGTCAGGCCGGCGGCCGCGTCAGTGCACCGCCGCCGCGCGGCGCGCGCTCGCGTGCGCCCGCGCCCGTGACGCCGGCGCGGCCACCAGCTCGCGCAGGCGGTCGCCCGTCAGCGTGCCCAGCTTGCCTGCCAGCGCGAGCACCGGCGGGGCGGCGAGCATGCGCGCGAAGACCTCGCGCACCTGGTCGGCCGACACCGCCTCGACGCGCTCGCGCAGTTCCTCGGGCGAGCGCACGCGGCCGTGCACGAACAGGTCGAGCGCGGCGTCTTCCACGCGCCGCACCGGCCGCTCCTGCGCGCGCAGGCGGCGCACGGCGATCTGGTTGCGGGCGCGCTCGAGGTCGATGGCGCCCACGGAAGCGGCATGTTCCCGCAGCAGGCGGTGCGTCTCGCGCAGCAGTTCGTCGACCTTGTCGGGCGTGGTCGACGCCTCGATCACGAACTGGCCGCAGGCCTCCATGATGTCGGCCGAGCACGCGGCGTAGTAGACGAGGCCGCGGCGCTCGCGGATCTCGGCCATCAGCGGCGAGCTCATGCCCTCGCCGAACAGCGCGGCGGCGACGCTGGCGGCCGGCTGGTCGTCCTTCATCGAGGCGATGGGGTAGCCGAGCACGACGTGGCTCTGGCTGCAGCCGGTCAGGCGCGAGGCCTTCACGCCGCCGAGCCACGCGGGCGCGTCCATGGCATGCGGCGCGCCGGCGGGCATGTCGCCGAACGCGGCCTCGGCCTCGCGCACGATGGCGTCGTGGTCGACGTTGCCGGCCACGCCAACCACCACGTTGGCGCCGCTGTACTGGCGCCCGACGTAGGCGAGGAGCTCCTCGCGCGTGAAGCGTTCGATGTTGCGTCGCGTACCGATCACGGCCTGCGCCATCGGGTGCGCGCCGTAGCAGAGCTTGTCGAACTGGCGGAACGCGGTCGACATCGGGTCTTCCTCGTCCTCGATGAACTCCTGCAGGATCACCTGGCGCTCGCGCTCGAGCTCGATGGCCGGGAACGTGGGCCGGCGCACGATGTCGCCCAGCATGCGCACGAACTCGGCGGCGTCGCGCGCCATGCCGCTCAGGTGATAGGCGGTGTGGTCCTTGTCGGTGTGCGCGTTGACCTCGGCGCCCAGGCGCTCGGCGTCGATGTTGATGCGCGCGGCGTCGCGCGTGGTGGTGCCCTTGAACGCCATGTGCTCGACGACGTGGCTGATGCCCGAGTCGCGCGCACTCTCGTGGCCCGAGCCCGTGCGCACGAACACGCTGGCGCTGGCGCTGGCCAGCCAGGGCATGAGGATCGTGGCGACGCGCACGCCGTTGGGCAGGGTGGTGAGGCGGGTGTCCTGGTCGGAAAGGGTCATGCCCGTATTGTCGGCGACCCGCCCGGCCGCTGCCGCGCGCGGGGCCTTGTCTTCCCGCGCTCGACCGCGCGCCCGTATGATCGCCCCCGTCGTCCCGAACCCGGAGCCGTCCATGCCACCCCGCATCACCAGATTCGCCGTCGCCGCCGCGCTGCTGGCCGCCAGTGTCGCCGCCCACGCCCTCGACAAGGTCGTCTTCGCCACCAACTGGAAGGCGCAGGCCGCCCACGGCGGCTTCTACCAGGCCGTCGCCGACGGCACCTACAAGCGGTACGGCCTCGACGTGGAGATCCGCCAGGGCGGCCCGCAGGTCAACAACCGCCCGCTGCTGCCGGCCGGCCGCATCGACTTCCTGATGACCGGCAACCTGCTGCACAGCTTCGACAACGTCAAGAACGGCGTGCCCGTCGTCGCCGTGGCCGCGATGTTCCAGAAGGATCCGCAGGCGCTGATGGCGCATCCAGACGGCGGCTACGCGAAGTTCGAGGACCTCGCCAAGGCGCCCGTCGCCTACATCGCCAAGGACGCGCAGTTCTCGTGGTGGCAGTGGCTCAAGGCCGACTACGGCTTCAAGGACGAGTCGCTGCGCCCGTACAACTACAACGTCGGCCCCTTCCTCGCCGACAAGCGCAGCCTGCAGCAGGGCTACGCCGTGGAGGAGCCCATCACCATCGCCAAGGAAGGCGGCTTCAAGCCCGCCGTGTTCCTGCTGGCCGACCACGGCTACAGCACCTACTCGACGACGATCGAGGCGCGCACCGAGACCGTCAGGAACAAGCCGAACCTGGTCAAGCGCTTCGTCGAGGCCTCCATCATCGGCTGGAACAACTACCTCTATGGCGACCGCAAGGCGGCCGACGCGCTGATCAAGGCCGACAACCCCGAGATGAACGACGACCTGATCGCGCAGAGCATCGACCTGATGAAGCAGATGGGCATCGTCGACTCCGGCGACGCGCAGACGCTGGGCATCGGCGCGATGAAGCCCGAGCGCATCAAGGACTTCTACGACAAGATGGTGCGGGCCGGCCTCTACAAGCCGGGCGACGTCGACCTGTCCAAGGTCGCCACCACCGAGTTCGTGAACAAGGGCGTGGGCGTGGACGTGCGCAGGAAGCTCACGGGCAAGTGATCAGGCGCGGCGCCGGCCGCCCGCCATCACCAGCCCGACACCGACCAGGATCACGGCCATGCCGGCGACGATCGGCGCACTGATCGTCTCGCCCGCGAACAGGGCACCCAGGCCCACGGCCACCACCGGGTTGATGTAGGCGTAGCTGGTGGCCAGCGCCGGCCGCGAGTGCGCGATGACGTAGATGAACGCGGTGTAGGCGACGATCGATCCGAACACGACCAGGTACGCCAGCGCCACCCACGAGGCCGCCGGCACCGCCGACGGCGCGAAGCGCTCGCCGCGCAGCGCGGCCATCGCCACCAGGCTGAATGCGCCGCCCAGCATCTGCACCGCGGCCGACATCGGGCCTCTCGGAAGATCGAGCCGCGGCTGGAGCACGGTCGCCAGCGCCCACGATGCGGCCGCGATGAACAGTACCGCGATCGCGCCGGGATGGGCCGACGCGTGCAGGTCGAGGTTCAGCAGCGCCATCCCGCCCAGGCCCAGCACGACGCCCAGCCACTCGAGCAGGCGCGGGCGCGCGCCGAACAGGCCCCAGGCGAACAGCATCGCGAACAGCGGCACGCCCGCGACCACGAGCGAGGCCAGGCCGGAGGGCACGCTCGTCTCGGCCAGGCACACGAATCCGTTGCCGAGTCCCATCATCATGAAGCCGATGAGCGCGCCGTTGCGCCACTGCCGCGGCGTGGGCCACGCGTCGCCACGCCACTTCAGGAACGCCAGCAGCAGCGGCCCGGCCAGGAAGTTGCGCAGCGCCGACGACGCGAGTGGCGGGATGCCTTCGACGACGAAGTGGATGGCCAGATAGGTGGAGCCCCAGACGACGTAGACGATGGCGAGGCAGGCGGCGAGCAGCGTGGAGCGGGAGGCGTTCGACATGGATCGCCGAGTGGAACAGAGACGCCCTGGCCCTCGCCGGCCGCGGGACTTCGGCAGGGCCGCGTGCCCCGATCCCGATTGAGGATCGGGGTCAGGCCCTGGCCTTCCTTCGCGATTCAGCCTTGCAGCGCCAGGAGGCCATGGCCCCGCGAAGGAAGGGGGCCAGACCCCTCGGGCTGCGGAGCGCCGCCGGCCCTACTTCTTCAGATCGTAGCGGTCGAGGTTCATCACCTTGATCCACGCGGCGACGAAGTCGTGCAGGAACTTCTCCTGGCCGTCGTTCGCGCCGTAGACCTCCGCGATCGCGCGCAGCTGCGAGTTCGAGCCGAACACGAGGTCGGCGACGGTACCCGTCCACTTCTTCTCGCCCGTCGTGCGGTCCAGGCCCTCGAGCACGCCGTCGGTGGCGGACTTCTGCCAGCGCGTGCGCATGTCCAGCAGGTTGACGAAGAAGTCGTTCGTCAGCGTGCCGGGGCGCTTCGTGAACACCCCGTGCGGCGAGTCGCCCACGTTGGCGCCGAGCACGCGCAGGCCGCCGACCAGCACCGTCATCTCGGGCGCGGTGAGCGTGAGCAGCTGCGCCTTGTCGACCAGCAGTTCCGCGATGTGGCCCTCGAGCCCCGGGACGGCGTAGTTGCGGAAGCCGTCGGCGCGCGGCTCCAGCGGGGCGAACGAGGCGACGTCGGTCTGCGCCTGCGACGCATCCGCGCGGCCCGGCGCGAAGGGCAGCCTGATCGCCTGCCCGGCCTTCCTCGCGGCATCCTCGACGGCGGCGTTGCCCGCCAGCACCACGAGATCGGCCAGCGAGATCTTCCTGCCGCCCGGCTGTGCCCCGTTGAAGTCGCGCTGAATGCGTTCGAGCGATTCCAGCACCCTGGCCAGCTGTGCAGGCTGGTTGACGGCCCAGTCCTTCTGCGGCGCGAGGCGGATGCGCGCGCCGTTGGCGCCGCCGCGCTTGTCGCCGCCACGGAAGGTCGACGCGGACGCCCACGCCGCGCTCACGAGCTCTGCCGTGCTCAGCCCCGATGCCAGCACCGTGGCCTTGAGCGCCGCGACGTCCTGGTCGTCGACGAGCGGGTGGTCGACCGCCGGAATCGGGTCCTGCCAGATCAACTCCTCCTTCGGCACCAGCTTGCCGAGATAGCGGGCGCGCGGGCCCATGTCGCGGTGCGTCAGCTTGAACCAGGCGCGGGCGAAGGCGTCGGCGAACTCCGCGGGGTTGGCCATGAAGCGGCGCGAGATCTTCTCGTAGGCCGGGTCGATGCGCAGCGCCATGTTGGCCGTCGTCATCATCGGCGCGTGGCGCCTCGACGGGTCGTGCGCATCGGGCACGGTGCCGTCGCCGCTCGTGCCCCTGGGCTTCCACTGGTGCGCGCCGGCCGGACTCTTCGTGAGCTCCCATTCGTACCCGAACAGCGTCTCGAAGAAGCTCATGTCCCACGTCGTGGGCGTGGGCGTCCAGGCGCCCTCGATGCCGCTGGTGATCGTGTGCAGGCCCCTGCCCGAACCGAAGCTGTTGGCCCAGCCCAGGCCCTGCTCCTCGATGCCGGCGCCTTCCGGCTCGGCGCCCACGTGCGCGGCGGGGCCGGCGCCGTGCGCCTTGCCGAACGTATGGCCGCCGGCCACCAGCGCGACGGTCTCCTCGTCGTCCATCGCCATGCGCGCGAAGGTCTCGCGGATGTCGAAGCCGGACTTCATCGGATCGGGGTTGCCGTTCGGGCCTTCCGGGTTCACGTAGATCAGGCCCATCTGCACCGCCGCCAGCGGATGCGCCAGCTCGCGGTCCGTGCCGTAGCGCTCGTCGCCCAGCCACTTCTTCTCGGGGCCCCAGTACACCTCGAGGTGCGGCTCCCAGATGTCCGCGCGGCCGCCCGCGAAGCCGAAGGTCTTGAAGCCCATGGTCTCGAGCGCGACGTTGCCGGTCAGCACGATGAGGTCGGCCCAGGACAGGTGGCGGCCGTACTTCTGCTTGATCGGCCAGAGCAGGCGCCGCGCCTTGTCCAGATTGCCGTTGTCCGGCCAGCTGTTGAGCGGCGCGAACCGCTGCGCGCCGGTGCCGGCGCCGCCACGGCCGTCGGTGATGCGATACGTGCCGGCCGCGTGCCAGGCCATGCGGATGAACAGCGGCCCGTAGTGGCCGTAGTCGGCCGGCCACCAGTCCTGGGAGTCGGTCATGAGCGCGCGCAGGTCGGTGACCACGGCGTCGAGGTCGAGTTCCTCGAACGCTCGTGGGTAGTCGAAGTCCGGGCCCATCGGGTCGGACTTGGACGACTGCTGGTGGAGGATGTCGAGGTTGAGCTGGTTCGGCCACCAGTCGGCGTTCCTCGGGGCGCCGGCGACGGCGTGCTGGCTGACGCCGTGCGGGAAGGGGCACTTCGCTTGGTCGGACATGCGGGATCTCCTTTGTTCTGTCCCATCGGGACGGCGCGGCGACCGGGTGGCGCCGCTCCAGGCTTCGACTGTCGATGCCATGGCGCGATCGCGCCAATTCATCTTGGCTACTCGATCGATAGTCAAAAGCTTTCATGTCCTCCCCGGCCATCGGCTTGGCCCGCCGAGACATTCACCAAGCCGGCGTCGAGCAGGCCTCCGCGCGGCGCCCGACATTGCCTAGACTTCCCAACCGTCGTCGCAGCTTCCGGAGTCTCACGTGTCCGCCATGTCCCGCCTGTCCTCCTGGATCGCCGCGCTTGCCGTGGCCGCCGCCGTGCCAGTCGCGGCCGCTGCCGCCGACGCACCTGCTGCCGCCCGGCCGACCGCCTCGGCGCCGTCCAGCCGGCTCGACGAGATCCTGGCGCGCGGCACGCTGCGCGTGGGCAGCACCGGCGACTACAAGCCGTTCAGCTATCGCGTGGCCGGCAGCGAGCGCTTCATGGGCCTGGACATCGCGCTGGCCGAGGACCTGGCGCGCTCGCTGGGCGTCAAGCTGCAGGTGGTGCCCACCAGCTGGGGCGCGCTCATGGGCGACCTGGCCGACGAGCGCTTCGACATCGCCGTGGGCGGCGTCTCGGTCACGCTGGAGCGGCAGAAGAAGGCGTTCTTCTCGCTGCCCACGATGCGCGACGGCAAGACGCCGATCGCGCGCTGCGACGATGCCCGCAAGTACCAGACGCTGGCCGACATCGACCGCCCGGAGGTGCGCCTGATCGTCAACCCGGGCGGCACCAACGAGCGCTTCGCGCGCGCGCACGCCGCGCACGCCGCGCTGACGGTCTACCCCGACAACGTCACCATCTTCGACCGCATCGTCGCGGGCGAGGCCGACGTGATGATCACCGACGCCATCGAGGCGCGGCTGCAGCAGCGCCTGCATCCGAAGCTGTGCGCGATCCACCCGGACACGCCGTTCGACTTCTCCGAGAAGGCCTTCCTGCTGCCGCGCGACGTCGCGCTCAAGGCCTACGTCGACCAGTGGCTGCACCAGGCCATCGAGACCGGCCTCTATGCACGGCTCAACGATCAATGGCTCGCCTACCCCTGGGGCATCGAGTCGCTGCGCGCGCTGATCGACGCGCGGCTGCTGCTGGCGACCGACGTGGCCCAGTACAAGTGGAACCACCACCTGCCGATCGAGGACGCCGCGCGCGAGGCCCAGGTCATCGACTCGCTCGGCCAGCGCGCGCAGGCGCTGGGCGTGCCGCAGCCGTGGGCCGAGAAGTTCTTCCGGGCGCAGATCGAGGCGTCCAAGACGGTGCAGAACGAGCTGTTCCAGGGCTGGGACGTGTTCCGCCGCGGCGAATTCGCCGGCGTCCCCGACCTGGCCACGGCAACGCGGCCCAAGCTCGACAAGCTGACCGATGAGCTGCTGCACGCGATCGCCGAGAACTGGACGGTGCTGGGCGATCCGAAGCGGCGCGACGATGTCGCCCGCGCGATGCGCCCGATGCGGGCCGAGGAGCTCAGCGCCAAGGCCGTCGCGCAGGCGATCGCCCCGCTGGCGCCCTGAGCGGCAAAGAAAAAGGCAGCCGAGGCTGCCTTTTCCATGAGGCCGGCGCCGCGGGGCGCCGGGAATCGTCCGCTTACTGCTGGCGCGAGCGACGCTTGGCCATGAAGCCCATCAGGCCCAGGCCGGCGGCGAGCAGCGCCATGTTGGCGGGCTCGGGCACCGACGGCAGCGGCGTGCCGGGGGCGTTGGCCTGGATGGCCAGGTCATAGTCGGCGCCCAGGACGCCCGTGGCCGTGCCCATCACTTCGAAGTAGTAGTTGCCAGCGGCCAGGTTGGTGTACGTCGTCGTGACGGCGTTGCCGCCAGCGAACGAGAACGTCGAGCCCACCATGGTGCCCGCGGTCGCGGCGGTGCCGTCCGAGGTGCCGGTATACAGCGTGAACGTGGCCGGGTTCATCGACACGTCCAGCGACTCGAACTCCTTCGCGTACGTCCACAGGTCGGACACGTCGGCAATGTTGAAGTTGTAGACGTAGTCGATGTCGGTGGTCGCGTCGAAGTTGCCGTGCACGGCTGCGCCGGTCGGGCCGACCGTCGGGTTCGCCGAGGTCGTCAGGTCGGGCAGCGTGGTGAACTGCCCGACCGTGGCGGCCGAGGCAGTGCCGCCGGCGAAAGCCAGGGCAATCAGGACGAGGGTGGTGTTCAGTTTCATGAAACTCTTCTCCTAGCGGTGAGGGGATATGGCCGAGCTAACGGGCGAATTGCGTGTAAACCATTGCAACCACCATTCCCGCAGTCGCCGATCGGCGACATATCGTTTACCCGTAGCTGATTTCGCGCTCTCTTCCCAGGTGTGTAGGGCAATTTTGATGCATTTCTACTCATCCATAGGCTACGTTTTCGCTGCAGCGAGTAGTTAGGCATCAAAGCTCGCGAGCGATTCTTTTCCGGTTTGTTAAGCTCGATTTTGCCGCTGCCGAGCGCATTAATCGGAGAGCTCTGGAAGCCATCGGTGACGGTTTAATATGGGCAGGCCGCCCATTTATTTTGCCCTTCACTCAATCCTTTTGAGATGGCAAGCCAGCGACCCGTCAACGGGCCGCCAAGCCCCTGGACATGCGGGTCGTCCGTTCAGGCCCTGCCGTCGAGCTCACCTGCGCACGCACGCGCGAGGATTTGAATTTTCGTGCCCGGTGGATACCCGACGCAGTTTCTTGAAATTGCCCAGATCAATCGTGGCCGAGCGGCAACGATATTCGGGCCGAATTTCCGCGCAGTCGTGTGAATGGCGCGAAAAGAGCGCGAAATTGCGCATGGCTTGCTCGACCATAAGGTGACGAACGTAACAAATTTGCAGCGTTATTGTTCAGCTGCGTCTTGTTGCATCTTGGCGTATTGTCGAGTAGATACTACGGTAATATTCGCTTGCCGTTGCAAAGCGGCAACCCATCAGTCGGGCTCGAATATTTTCTCGAACGCGACGCACTCGCTGCTCTGAATCGATACGCCGGCTTGACGGCCCGCGTCGACCCAACAGCGCCTGGCGGCTGGTCCTTCATTGGTCCTGCTGCTTGTCCACACCCGGCGTGCCGGCGTGCTGGCGTGCTGTCCCGGATGCCTTTTGCAGGCACTGGCACATCTCGTCCAAGCGCCGACCGCCGATGAACACAGCATCATCGAAGGATCGGTCTTGAATCGTTTTGCACTGGCTCAGAAGGCCACCCCCGCCCTGGCTCTCTCCGCAATCCTCCTTGCCAGCCTGACGGCCTGCGGCGGGGGTTCCAGCTCCGAGACCCTGGCGCAACCCGCCGCCGCCGACAACGCGGCCCAATCCGCCAGCGACAGCGCGCTCGACAACAGCGCCGTCGCCACCGCGATGGCCCAGACCGAGGTGCTGCCCTCGTACCACATGGCCCCCGCGCTCCTGGACGAGCCCGCCCAGGACGACGTCGGCGGCACCAACGCCTCGGCACGCCTCGCGCCGAAGACCTTCGACGTCGACTCGGCCGATGCCGCGATCAACACGGCTCGCCTGTCGCGTGACGCCCTGGCCCAGCACATCCTCGAGAAGCAGCGCGCCCGCGTCGCTTCGACCGGCAGCAGCGCCGCGCCGCTGACGACCACCATCACGGGTACCGTCTACACGCCCGCCCAGATCCGCGCCGCCTACGGCCTGGCGCCGCTGCCGGCCGCCGGCACCACGCTGACCTCCGCGCAGAAGGCCGCACTGGGCGCCGGCCAGACGATCTACCTCGTCGACGCGTACCACGACGCCACCGCGCTGTCGGACCTGAACGCGTTCTCGACCAAGTTCGGCCTGCCCACCTGCACCAACGTCGCGATCACCAGCAACGCCAGGCTGGCGGCGGCGCCGTCGAACTGCACGTTCTCGCAGGTCTACTCGTACACCCACGGCACGGTCACCACCACCGCGCCCGCCTACAACGCGACCTGGGCCCCGGAAAGCAAGCTCGACGTCCAGTGGGCGCATGCGATCGCCCCGCTGGCGCGCATCGTGCTGATCGAGATGCCCAGCGCGATGTCCAACGCCATCCTCGATGCCAACACGCTGGCCAAGAACCTGGGCCCGGGCGCGGTCTCGATGAGCTTCGGCTCGACGGAAGCCGGCTGGGCGACGACGACCGATTCCTATTTCGTCGGCACCGGCATGACCTTCGTGGCCGCCGCCGGCGACTCCGGCGCGCAGGTGCTGTGGCCGGCGGTCTCGCCCAACGTGCTGGCCGTGGGCGGCACGTCCACCAACGTGTCGTCCACCGGCACGCGCATCGAAGTGGCTTGGTCGGGCAGCGGCGGCGGCATGAGCGCCTACGAGCCGCTGCCGTCGTGGCAGAGCGGCGTGACGCCGGCTGGCGGCAGCACCCTCGTACGCCGCGCGGTGCCCGATGTCGCCTTCAACGCCAGCCCGATGACCGGCGAATACGTCGCCGTCACGCTGCCCGGCAAGACCACCACGTGGAGCGCCTACGGCGGCACCAGCATCGCCGCGCCGCAATGGGCCGGCCTGGTCGCGGTGGCCAACGCCATCCGCGCCGCCAACGCGGAGGCGGCGCTGGGCGACGTCCACGCGCTGATCTACAAGTCGATCGCGGGGGTGCCCGGCACCTACGCCGCGTCCTTGCACGACGTCATCGAAGGCACCAACGGCAGCTGCGCCACTTGCAAGGCGGGCACGGGCTTCGACCAGACGACCGGCTGGGGCACGCCCAACGCGTCGCAGTTGTTCCAGGCGCTGACCGGCGTGGTGAGCTCCCCGCTGGTCACGGCCACGGCGCCGACCGTGCCGGGCGGTTCGTTCACGGGCAAGGTCGGCACCGCGCTGAGCCAGTCGCTGCATGTCACCGCGCCGACGGGCACGACCACCAGCTACGCGCTGTCGGGCGCTCCGAGCGGCCTGGCCGTCGACGCCACCGGCACGCTGAAGTGGGCCGCGCCGGTCGCCGGCAGCTACACGTTCACCGCCACGGCCACCACGGCCACCGGCAAGTCGGCCAGCGCGAACTACGCCTTGAAGGTGATCCCGGGCACGGCCCCGGCCATCACCAGCGCCAGCAGCTACTCCGGCGCGGCCGGCAGCGCGTTCTCGGCGACGATGACCGCCACGAACCCGAACACGGGCACGCTGAGCTACAGCATCTCGGGCGCCCCCTCGGGCCTGAGCGCCAGCACGGGCGGCGCGCTGTACTGGGCCTCTCCGGTGGCGGGCAGCTACGCCTTCACTGCCAAGGTCTCCGACAGCTACGGCTACTCGTCGACCAAGACGGTGACGCTGTCGGTCTCCGGCGGCTCGGTCAACCACGCGCCCACGGTCACGGCCGCCACGCTCTACGAGAAGGCCGGCGCATACTTCGCCACTCGCATCAGCGCGTATGACGCGGACGGCAACGCCCTCACCTATTCGATGAGCGGCGCGCCGGCGGGCCTGACGCTGGCGGGCAACCTGCTCAGCGGCACGGTTGCGACCAAGGGCACGTACCACGTGACCGTGACCGCACGCGACACCCACGGCGCCACGGGCAGCGCGGTCATCACGCTGATCGTCGCCTAAGGTCTCGCCCCTTCGAATCGACGCCCGCCTCGCGCGGGCGTCGTCGTTTCTGCCCGGTGCGCGTCCAGGCGGCTCACGTAAGATGACCCGCATGGATGACGCTCCGGCCCGCGCCAAGCGACCCCGCCGCGGCAGCGGTGCCGTGACGCTGCACGACGTCGCCCGCCTGGCCCAGGTCGCGCCGATGACCGCCTCGCGCGCGCTCAACACGCCGGCGCGCGTATCGCCCGCGGTGCTCGCGCGCGTGCGCGAGGCGGTCAAGGCCACCGGCTACGTGCGCAACCAGGCCGCCGGCGCCCTGGCCTCGGCGCGCAGCCGCCTCGTGGCTGCCATCGTGCCAACGCTCGCAGGCCCGGTGTTCCTGCCCACCATCCAGGCGCTGACGGCCGCGCTGGCCGAGCACGGCTACCAGCTGATGCTGGGCCAGAGCGGCTACGTCGACTCCCGCGAGGACGCGCTGCTGGACGCCATCATCGGCCGCCGTCCCGACGGCATCGTGCTGACCGGCACCGTGCATTCGCCCGACGCCCGCCAACGCCTGCAGGCGGCCGGCATCCCGGTCGTCGAGACCTGGGACCTGTCGCCCGACCCCCTGGACATGCTGGTGGGCTTCTCGCACGAAGCCGTGGGCCGCGCGGTCGCGCAGTTCCTGCAGGCGCGCGGCCGCCGGCGCCTGGCGGTGATCGCCGGCGACGACGAGCGCTCGCGTCGCCGCCACGCGGCCTTCAGCGAAGCCGCTGCCGAGCGCGGCCTGGCCGAGGTCGGGGTGGTCACCGTCCCCGCGCCGACGACCCTGCGCGGCGGCCGCGCCGCATTGCTCGAGCTGCTGCGCCGTCCGGGCGGCGTCGACGCCGTCTTCTGCAGCTCCGACCTGCTCGCGCTGGGCGTGCTGACCGAGGCCCGTGCGCGCGGCCTGGACGTGCCGGGGCAGCTCGCCGTGGTGGGCTTCGGCGACCACGAGTTCGCCGCCGACCTCGAGCCCGCGCTGACCACCGTGCGCATCGACGGCGACGCGATCGGCCGCCAGGCAGCCGGCTTCATCGTCGATTGCGCGGAAGGCCGCGAGGTCGCCGAACGGGTGATCGACGTCGGCTTCTCCATCGTCGATCGCGCCAGCGCCTGAACCGTGCGGCCCCGGGGCGCGGCCCTTGCGGCGCGCAGTTGTTAGCGCTACCATGCAACAATCGCCTCTGCAATCGATGCCATGTCCCTGTCCGCCCTGCCGACCATCGCCGACCTGCGCGTCATTCCCGTCGCGGGCCGCGACAGCATGCTGCTCAACCTCAGCGGCGCGCACGCCCCGTTCTTCACGCGGAACCTGCTGATCCTGACCGACAGCGCCGGCCGCACAGGCATTGGCGAGGTGCCCGGCGGCGAGAAGATCCGCCGGACACTGGAGGATGCGCGGGCGCTGGTGGTCGGCGAACCGCTCGGGGCGCACCTGCGGCTGCTCGACGAGGTGCGGCGGCGCTTCGCCGACCGCGACAGCGGCGGCCGCGGCCTGCAGACCTTCGACCTGCGCACCACGATCCACGCGGTCACGGCGCTGGAGTCGGCGCTGCTGGACCTGCTGGGCCAGCACCTGGGGGTGCCGGTCGCGGCGCTGCTCGGCGAAGGCCAGCAGCGCGACGCGGTCGACGTGCTGGGCTACCTGTTCTACATCGGCGACCGCACGCGCAGCGACCTGCCGTACGCGAGCGAGCCCGACGCGGCCGACGCCTGGTCGCGCCTGCGCCACGAGGAGGCGCTCACGCCCGAGGCCGTCGTCCGCCTGGCCGAGGCCGCACACGCGCGCTACGGCTTCGAGGACTTCAAGCTCAAGGGCGGCGTGCTGCGCGGCGACGACGAGGTGCAGGCGATCCGCGCCCTGCACGAGCGCTTCCCGCAGGCCCGCATCACGCTGGATCCGAACGGCGCATGGTCGCTGCGCGAGTCGGTGCGGCTGCTGCGCGACCTGCGGGGCGTGCTCGCCTACGCCGAGGACCCGTGCGGCGCCGAGGGCGGCTTCTCGGGCCGCGAGGTGATGGCCGAATTCCGTCGGGAGACGGGCCTGCTCACGGCCACCAACATGATCGCCACCGACTGGCGCCAGCTGGTGCATGCCCTGTCGCTGCAGTCGGTCGACATCCCGCTCGCCGATCCGCATTTCTGGACGATGGCCGGCTCGGTGCGCGTGGCGCAGACCTGCCGCGACTGGGGCCTGACCTGGGGCTCGCACTCGAACAACCATTTCGACGTCTCGTTGGCGATGTTCACGCACGTGGCCGCCGCGGCGCCCGGCCGAGTCACCGCCATCGACACGCACTGGATCTGGCAGGACGGCCAGCGCCTGACCCGCGAGCCGCTGCGCATCTGCGGCGGCAAGCTGCGCGTGCCCCGCGCGCCGGGCCTGGGCGTCGAGCTGGACATGGCCGAGGTCGAGAAGGCGCACGCGTTGTACCGGCAGCACGGCCTGGGCGCGCGCGACGACGCGATCGCGATGCAGTACCTGATTCCGGGCTGGACCTTCGACCCGAAACGCCCGGCGCTGGAGCGCGGCATCGCGCGCTGAAACAGCGCGCCCGAGCCAACACCCTGCCCAAGGTCTGGCTCCGCGGCACCCCCTCCGGGGCACGTCGACAACGCTGACCGCGGTGCCCGACCCCGTGCGGGATCGCGGCACGCGCGGGACGGCGTCGTCGCCATGCGCACCGGTCGATTCGCGGTCAGATGCCGTCGACTCGCTCGCTTGGCGTCCCCGGAAATGCAGCGCGGCGGAGCCAGACCCTTCCGGTGGGGTGCCGCTCGGGGCGACATGCGCGTGCCTTCGTCGTTACCTCCCAGGTCATCGCCACGCGGTGCCTGCTCGCGGAAGATGAGGCCGTCAACCGAAGCAGCAACCAAGGAAGCCACCATGACATCCGCCGAACTTCTTCCCCTCGGGGTCTGCCACATGATCGGCCTGGGCGCGATCGGATCGTGCGTCGGGATCGGACAGCTGGCGGGCCGCTACATCGAATCCGCGGCGCGCCAGCCCGCGTTGATGGAGCCCCTCCTCACCAAGGTGTTCCTGATGGTGGGCGTGCTGGATGGCGCCTTCCTGATCGCGTCGGGCATCGGCCTGTGGTTCGCCACGGCCAATCCTTTCCGCTGACAAGCCGCCGCCGCGAAGCCCTCCCACCCTTCGAAAGGATTCCTCATGCGTCCCATCACCGTCTCGAATCTCGTCGCGCTCGCCACCAGCCAGGTGCTCGCACTCGTGACCACCTGCGCGTCGACCTGGGCCGTCTGGCTCTGGCTCGCGGCAGCGCATCCATTCAAGTGACGTGCCACGGGCGGCCGGCGGGAAGGGCACGCTACGCCTTCGCGGCCGCCGGCTCCAGTTGCGCGCGGTGCTTCGTCAGCGCGGCGACGACGATCTCGTGCAGGTCCGCGGCGGCGTCGGTGCCGAGCACGGCCAGGATCTCGCTGCGCATGCGCGGCACCCAGAACTTGCGCAGGTGCTCGGCGATGCCGGCCAGCGCCTCGTCGCGATCGGGCTGGGCCGCGAAGAAGTCGCCGATGCGGTTGGCCATGACGATGAGGTTGTGCGTGTCCATGACTAGCTGAGCGTGAGATGGCCGAAGCGATCGGCGTCCGAATACAGCACGAGCTCGTCGCGCCGCGCGAAGCCCGCCAGCGCGAGGCCCGCGCGGCGCGCGGTGTCGACGGCGCGTGCCGTGGGCGCGGACACGGCCACGAGCGCGGTGATCCCCACGGCCACCGCCTTGCGCACCATCTCGACGCTGGCGCGGCTCGTGATGCAGCAGAAGCCGTCGCGCGGATCGACGCCAGCCTCCACCATCGCGCCGACCAGCTTGTCGAGCGCGTTGTGGCGGCCGACGTCCTCGCGCACGAGCTGCACGCGACCGTCGGGCGAACACCAGGCCGCCGCATGCGTGGCCCCGGTGCGCTGCTGCAGCGCCTGGTGCGACGGCAGCTCGCGCAGCGCCGCGGCAATGGCCGCCGGCGACAGCCGCGCGGCACCGCCCTCGAGCGGCCGCAGCGGCGGCTCGACCTGCTCCAGGCTCTCCGTGCCGCA
>Ga0209258_100892_pt1 | contig 15492 bp, 12 predicted proteins | sample Araplaol_mTSA_r2_FD_184281 | JGI IMG/M metagenome (GOLD analysis project Ga0209258, IMG submission 184281) | Arabidopsis root microbial communities from North Carolina, USA - plate scrape CL_Col_mTSA_r2 (SPAdes) (version 2) | ecosystem: Host-associated > Plants > Roots > Endosphere | place: USA...
CATTCATAGGGAACGGAAAGGTTGCGCACCCATTCGCGCCAGTAGGCCAGCGTGCGTTCCAGCGTGTGGTGGATGAAGTCCGCGGCGCTGTGCATCAGCGTTTCGTCAGGACCGAACACGAAGTGGGCGGGCTTCTCCAGAATGAAGGGCAGGCCGCGTTCGATCATCGGCGAGGCCACGTCGCTGGTGAGCCGCTGCACCACGCCGCTCAGCAGAAAGCGGATGTGGTTGCTGCCGGAGGTGGTCAGCGGACGGTTGGCACCGTAGTCGCACAGCGGTCGAAGCAGGACGCGGATGCGCGGCGCGCCACCGATAGGGCGCACCCGGCGCGCGATCATCACCGGATGGTAGAAGCGCCCGCGGGTACGGAAGCGCGGCATGTAGTCGACGATCTCGACGCCGGCGCCCTGTCGGTCGTACAGACGGGTGACCAGCACCGCGGTGTTCACTATGTAATGCTGCTCGGCGCGCTCGAAATCTTCGAGCTGGATCGTCCAGTCGCCACCTTCACACCGTGGCGACAATAGCGCGCAGAAGCTCGCATCTCCGTCGAAGCGAGGCAGGCAGCACCATACGATGCGGCCTTTCCCGTCGATCAGTGCGGCAACGCTGCCGTTGCCGATGACACCCAGCGCCAAGCTGGACTGGGTATCAGGCGATTCCTCCTGAGGAATGGGCATGCGAGAGGGCTCCATGCTTGAGCGCGTGCAATACGCGGAACAGCCAGGCCCGCGCGGCGGCGGGCTCAGGCAAGGCATAGCGGGCGAGGCTGGGTTCGCGATAACCCACGCGTACGCTCAATCCGCTTTCGAGGTTGGTCGTGGCGAAGCCGTGTTCGTCGGTAAGGTCGTCGCCGAGGTACACCGGCTGGCGCCCATGGAACGGCCTGGCGGTGAGCAGGGTCGCCACCACCTTGCCCTTGTCCATGCCTTCGGGCTTGAGTTCGATGACCTGGTTGCCCGGCTGCATCTCGTATCCGGCCAGCGCGGGCAGCATCGCCTCAACGCTTTCGCGCAGCGCGTCGAACAGCCACGGCGCGGCGCGGCAGTGCAGGGCCACCGCCATACCTTTGTCTTCCAGCGTCACGCCGGGAAGACGCGCGGCGATGGACCCGGCGATATCGCGCACCCGCATCCTGCGCGCCATCCCGATGTGTACGCCGCGATAACGACCGTCGGCGCCACGCAGTTCCAGTCCATGCAGACCCGCCATCGCCCAGGGTGGATGGCCAAACAGGTCGTCCAGGTCATCGAGGCTGCGCCCGCTTACCAGGGCGAGCGCGCCGTCGAGGGTGCCGTGCAAGTCTTCGATCAGCTCGCGCAACCTCGCGTCGACGGCGACCTGGCGGGGATCGTTGGCGAAATCCACAAGGGTGCCGTCCACGTCCAGAAACATGGCCCAGCGGTCGTCCACGCCAGGCAGAGGCGGAGCCGGTAGAGGCGGCATGGCGGACATAGCGGAGAGCGGTGAGGGCGATGACACGAAAGCGAGACTAGCAAGGCAAATGTGAAGGCAAGCTATGGGCGTACAACGGCGGCTGAAATGCCGCACCATGGCAGGCGGCGTCAACGCTTGAATCACATGGCGATGAGCCGCATCTCACAAGGCAGTGGCGGCCAGGCCGCCAAATCCTATTGATGAGGGGACAACCATGCGGATGGACAAACTCACCTCGCGCTTCCAGCAAGCGCTTGCGGACGCGCAATCGATCGCCGTCGGACGTGACAACAACATGCTGGAACCCGTGCACGTGATGGCAGCGCTGCTCGAGCAACAGGGCGGCTCGACCGCGCCGTTGCTGACGCAGGCGCAGGTCAACGTGCCCGCGTTGCGCCAGCGCGTGAATGAACAACTCGAACGACTGCCACGCGTAAGCGGGCAGGAAGGCAACGTGCACGTCGGCAACGAGCTGACGCGCCTGCTCAACCTCACCGACAAGCTTGCGCAGCAGCGTGGCGACCAGTTCATCGCCAGCGAACTTTTCGTGCTGGCAGCGCTGGAAGACAAGGGCGAACTCGGCGCCTCGCTCAAGGCTGCCGGTGCGACCAAGGCCAATGTGGAAGCGGCCATCGACAAGCTGCGCGGCGGCGAAAAAGTACAGAGCGAAAACGCCGAAGACCAGCGCCAGGCGTTGGAGAAATATTGCATCGACCTCACCGCGCGCGCCGAGAGCGGCAAGCTCGACCCGGTGATCGGCCGTGACGAGGAAATCCGCCGCACCATCCAGGTGCTGCAGCGTCGTACCAAGAACAATCCGGTGCTGATCGGTGAGCCGGGCGTGGGCAAGACCGCCATCGTCGAAGGCCTAGCGCAGCGCATCGTGAAAGGCGAAGTGCCCGAAGGCCTGCGCGATCGCCGCGTGCTGGCGCTCGACATGGGCGCGTTGATCGCGGGCGCCAAGTTCCGCGGCGAATTCGAAGAACGCCTGAAGGCCGTGCTCAATGACCTGGCCAAGAACGAAGGACAGATCATCCTGTTCATCGACGAGCTGCACACCATGGTCGGCGCCGGCAAGGCCGACGGTGCGATGGACGCTGGCAACATGCTCAAGCCTGCGCTGGCACGCGGCGAACTGCATTGCATTGGCGCGACCACGCTCGACGAATACCGCAAGTACATCGAGAAGGATGCCGCGCTGGAGCGCCGCTTCCAGAAGGTCTACGTCGGCGAGCCCAGCGTGGAGGACACCATCGCGATCCTGCGCGGCCTGAAGGAGCGCTACGCCGTGCACCACGGCGTGGAGATCACCGACCCGGCCATCGTTGCCGCTGCCACGCTCTCCAACCGCTACATTCCCGATCGCCAGCTGCCGGACAAGGCCATCGACCTGATGGATGAGGCCGCATCGCGCATCCGCATGGAAATCGACTCCAAGCCGGAAGAGCTCGATCGCCTTGAGCGTCGCCTTATCCAGCTGAAAATCCAGCGCGAAATGCTGAAGAAGGAAACGGACGAGGCGTCGAAGAAGCGCCTGGCCGACCTTGATACGGACATCCAGAAGCTGGAGCGTGAATTCTCCGACCTCAACGAAATCTGGAAGTCCGAGAAGGCCGCGCTGCAAGGCGCGACCAAGGTGAAGGAGCAGATCGAGGCGGCGCGCCTGGAGCTGGAGGCCGCGCAGCGCCGGCAGGACTACGCCAAGATGAGCGAGATCCAGTACGGCAAGCTGCCGGAACTGGAAAAGCAGCTCGCTGCCGCGCAGGCTGCCGAAAAGCAGGATTTCAAGCTGGTGCAGGATCGCGTCACCGAGGAGGAAATCGCCGAGGTGGTATCACGCTGGACCGGCATTCCGGTCAACAAGATGCTCGAAGGCGAGCGCGACAAGCTGCTGCACATGGAAACGGCACTGCACAAGCGCGTGGTAGGCCAGGACGAAGCCGTGCGTGCGGTGTCCGATGCGATCCGTCGCGCGCGCGCCGGCCTGTCCGATCCCAACCGGCCGTACGGCTCGTTCCTGTTCCTCGGCCCCACTGGCGTGGGCAAGACGGAACTTTGCAAGGCGCTGGCCGAGTTCATGTTCGACACGCAGGACGCCATGGTCCGCATCGACATGAGCGAGTTCATGGAGAAACATTCCGTGAGCCGCCTGATCGGCGCACCTCCGGGTTACGTCGGCTATGAAGAAGGTGGCTATCTCACCGAAGCCGTGCGTCGCCGCCCGTACAGCGTGATCCTGCTGGACGAAGTGGAGAAGGCGCATCCCGACGTATTCAACATCCTGCTGCAGGTCCTGGACGACGGACGTCTGACAGACGGCCAGGGCCGCACGGTGGACTTCCGCAATACCGTCATCGTGATGACCTCGAACCTGGGTTCGCAGATGATTCAGGAGCATGCGGGCGACAGCGAAGCCGACTACATGCAGATGAAGGCGGCGGTGCTTGGCGTGGTGCAGGCGCACTTCCGTCCGGAATTCATCAACCGGCTCGACGAGCTGGTGGTGTTCCGTCCGCTGGAGAAGAAGCAGATCCGCGCGATCGCGAAGATCCAGCTGGCCTATCTCGAAAAGCGTCTCGCGGAGCGGCAGCTCCAGCTCGAGATTGGTGACAAGGCGCTGGACCTGCTCGGCAACGTAGGCTTCGACCCCGTGTACGGCGCACGTCCGTTGAAGCGGGCGATCCAGCAGCAGCTGGAGAATCCGCTCGCGAAGGAGATTCTCGAAGGACGCTTCGAGGCGGGCAGCACCGTGGTGGTGGATGCAGAACACGGACACCTGGTTTTCAGCAAGCAGTGACGTTTCGTTGTTGATGGTGCCTGAGACGCCCGCGCTGTGATGCAGCGCGGGCGCTTTCGTTTGTGCCCGCCATCACTTTTATCGCTCAATGTAGGAGCGCACCCTGTGCGCGACAGCCTTTCGCCCCGGTCGTCATGTTCATTATCCCAGCGTGCTGGGATCCAAATTCTTTAGCCTCCGACTGTTGCCATGACGCCAACGTGCCGCCTACGCAGCGGGCGTTTCGATCTCCTACCGGCGACGCGAAGCTAGTCCCCGTGGGACGACGCGAAGCTAGTCCCGTGGGAAGCTCGAGTCACTTTTCTTTTGCTGGCCCACGCACGCGCTCTTGGCGTGCGAACGGCGAAGCCGGCCCGTACGCGGGGAGGCGCCAGGGATGGCGCCGGCTTTGAGGAGCGAGGAAGGGCGGAGGGCGCTAGCCCGGAGTCAAAGTCCCACGGGATTAGCTTCGCGTCAAAAGTAACCCAAAGAAAATGGCCCTAGAGCCAAGGCTCGTAGCGATATAAGGGATAGAGGCGCCGGAAGACCGAGGTCAGCCGGGGAGCGCTCGTTACTACCTCACACGAAGCCGCTACACCGCAACGCGCCAATACGAAGAGGACTTAAAGCAGCTTCGTTGCATCGCGAAGAAATCCATGGGTGCCGCACTTTCCCCCTCGCCCCTCCGGGGAGACCGCCGGGGCATTGCCACCTTTACAGTGGTGAGGGGCGGGTGCTCGCGACAGCACCACCTACCTTTGTAGGAGCGCACCCAGCGCGCAACAGCGGACGTCCATCCGTCGATGGTTGGAACCAACAGTCGCGACATCAATCTCCGCCCCACCTTGTCTCAAATCACTCCCTGCCCCCATCCCTCTGCTACCATCCTTCCCGCCTGAGGTGACCGCCTGCGTAAAGCCGGTGGTTGAAACGGGAATCCGGTGCGGCGCGAAAGCGCCTAGTCCGGAGCTGCCCCCGCAACGGTAGGCGAACCGCGATCCCGGTGATCGCAGGAACGACTTCAAGCCACTGTGCCACGTGCATGGGAAGGCGTCGTTCTCAAGGACATGACGTCCTGGTTCGCGAGCCCGGAGACCGGCCTCGAGGTACGACCAGACAAGCGGTGGGCTATGTCATGGATGCCGTGTCTTCGCACGGCCGCCACGCACTCCTCCGCCTGTCTTTTTCCCTTGCGTTCCGCGCGGGCAGGCGCGGTTGAGGAGCATTGTTTTGGCCATCCATCCGATATGGGTCCGTCGTTCCATCCTGGCGACGGCACTCCTGGTTGTTCTTTCCCCTGCGTTCGCCGACGAGGCGGCGGATCTCAACGGTGTCGTCGTGACGGCGACGCGCACGTCGCAGACGCAGGACCAGACGCTTTCCGCGGTCACGGTGATCGATCGCAGCGACATCGAGCGGCTGCAGCCTGCGTCGTTGGCGGACCTGCTGCGTGGCACGCCGGGCATGGCGCTGTCCAACAACGGCGGTCTGGGCAAGGCGACCAGTGCGTTCCTGCGCGGTACCGAATCCGACCACGTGCTGGTGCTCGTCGATGGCATCAAGATCGGCTCGGCCACGCTGGGCAATGCCGCGCTGCAGGACATCCCGGTCGAGCAGATCGAACGCATCGAGATCGTGCGTGGTCCGTTCTCCAGTCTGTATGGCTCGGAGGCGATCGGTGGCGTGATCCAGATCTTCACCCGTCGTCCGGAGGGGGCCTTCGTGCCCAGCTTCACCCTCGGAGTGGGCAGCTACAGCCATCTCGCCGGTTCGGCCGGTCTCGGCGGCAAGGTCGGAGATGGCTGGTATGCATTGGAGGCGTCGCACGACCAGACGCACGGCATCAACGCCTGCCGTGTCGGCGCGGCGGAAGCCGGTGCCGCCTGTTTTGCCGATCAGCCGGACAAGGACGGCTACCGCAATACCGCGGTGACCCTGCAGGCCGGTTATCGCTTCAGCGAACAGTGGGACGCCGATGCACGCCTGTTCCGCAGCGAAGGCCACAACTGGTACGACGGCACCTACAGCGATTCCGACGAGAGCGCGACGCAGGTGGTGGGCGGCCGCGTGCACTACCGGCCCGCCAAGGACGTGACCGTGACGGTGAGTGCCGGCACCAGCGGCGATTTCAGCAAGGACTTCCTGCATGGCGTGTACACCGACCGCTTCGACACGCATCGCGATGTTGGTTCGCTGCAGGCCGACATGGGTGTGTGGAGCGGCCTGCTGACCGGCGGCTTCGACTGGCAGCGTGACGAGGTGGACAGCAGCACGGCTTACGCCGTGGACAGCCGCATCAACCGCGGCCTGTTCGCGCAGTGGCAGCAAACCTTCGGTCGCCAGTCGGTGCAGGCGAGTGTGCGTCGCGACGACAACAGCCAGTTCGGCGGCAAGAACACCGGCAGCCTGTTGTGGGGTTGGGATTTCACCAGCACCTTGCGCGTCACCGCCAGCTACGGCACCGCGTTCAAGGCGCCGACGTTCAACGAGCTGTACTACCCGGGCTACGGCAACGCCGACCTGCGGCCGGAGAAGTCGCAGAACATCGAGCTCGGCCTGCGCGGCAACTACGGTTGGGGCTACTGGTCGCTCAACGCGTTCCGCAACAACGTCAGCGACCTGATCACCTATGACGCCTCGATCGGCTTGCCGGGCAATGTCGAGAAGGCGCGCATCCGTGGCGCCGAAGGCGTAGTGAGCGGACGCGTAGGGGGCTGGCTGGTGACAACGACAGCCACCTGGCTGGATCCACGCGACAAGTCGACGAACTACGACGGGAATCTATTGCCGCGGCGAGCCCGCCAGATGGCTCGCGTCGATGTCGATCGCGGTTTCGGCGATTTCACTTTCGGTGGCAGCTGGTATGTATCGGGGCGCCGCTACGACGACCTGGCCAATCGCCATGCGCTCGGCGGCTATGCCATCACCGACCTGCGCGTGGCCTATGCGCTCACGCGCGACCTTAAGGTGCAGCTCGCACTCAACAACGCGTTCGGCAAGGACTACGAGACCGCCTGGTACTACAACCAGCCAGGCCGCAACACCATGCTGACGCTGCGCTACCAGCCGGCTCCGTGAACACGAGCGGGGCCGGTGCGATCGGCCCCGTCTTTTTCCCTGAGTAGGAGTAAAGAAATGAAGATGCCTGCCGCTCCACGCTTCACCGCGCTCGCGCTGTTGTTCGCGCTGGTGATGATGGGTACGCGCTTCAAGCATTTCGGCGACATGCTGCACCTGCCGGATGCGTCGATGGCGGTGTTCTTCCTGGGCGGCGTCTACCTGCGCCGCCATGGGGCCTTCGTGGCGATGTTGATGCTGGCCGTGGCGCTCGATTGGGTATCGATCACCTATGCCGGTGTCAGCGATTTCTGTGTCACTGCGGCGTACGCCTTCCTACCGCTGGCCTATGGCGTGCTGTGGTATGCCGGGCGCGGCTATGCGCCGAAGCTCACCGGACAGCCCCGTTCGCTGGCGGGTGCGTTCGGTGTCGCCTTGCTGGCGGCCGTGGTGTCGTTCGTGATCTCCAACGGTTCGTTCTACTGGTTGGGTGGCCGTTATCCTGATCCGAATGTCGCGCAGTACCTCGCCCGACTGTGGCAGTGGGGGCCGCTGTTCGTGCGCACCACGATGAGCTACATCGCGGTCGCATTGGTCGTGCACGCCGTGTGTGCGCGACTTGCGGCACACTCGCACGCGCCACGCCACCAGGAAGCCTGAGCATGAACGACGACGTGGAACCCGCGGATGCGATGACCGCAGAAGAACGCCATCGCGAGCGCATGCAGCGCAAGAAGGCATTGGTCGATCGCAAGATCGCCAGCGCCACCATCGAACGTGGCGTGCTGGTGGTGAACACCGGCAACGGCAAGGGCAAGAGCTCGTCAGGATTCGGCATGCTGGCGCGCTCACTGGGGCACGGTTTCCACTGCGGCGTCGTGCAGTTCATCAAAGGCAGCTTCTCGACCGGGGAGGAAGCGTTCTTCCGGCGCTTTCCCGACGAGTTGGACTATCACGTGATGGGCGAGGGCTATACCTGGGAAACGCAGGACAAGTCGCGTGACATCGCCGCCGCCGGCAAGGCCTGGCAGGTCGCCGCCGCCATGCTCGCTGACGCGCGCTACGACGTCGTGCTGCTGGATGAGCTCAACATCGCGCTGGTGAAGGGCTATATCGATACCGCGCAGGTTTGCGAAGCGCTCAAGGCGCGACCACCGCAACAGCACGTGGTGATCACCGGGCGCGGCGCTCCGGATGCACTGGTGGAGCTGGCCGACACGGTGACCGAGATGCGCTTGGTCAAGCATGCGTTCCAGGCGGGCATCAAGGCCCAGAAAGGTATCGAGCTCTAGCGAATGACTCAGGCAACCACAAGACTTTGTCCTGCCCTCATGGTGTCTGCGCCGGCGTCGGGCCAGGGCAAGACTTCCGTCACGGCCGCGCTCGCTCGCTGGCACACGCGCCATGGCAAGCGCGTACGCGTATTCAAGACCGGGCCCGACTTTCTCGACCCGATGGTGCTGGAGCGTGCAAGCGGCGCGCCGGTGTATCAGCTGGACCTGTGGATGAACGGCGAGGCGGATGTGCGCACCCGTTTGTACGAGGCGGCGGGCGAGGCCGACTTGATCCTGGTGGAAGGCGTGATGGGCCTGTTCGACGGCGGCCTGTCCAGCGCTGACCTCGCGCAACGCTTCGGTCTGCCCGTGCTGGCGGTGATCGACGGCTCGGCCATGGCGCAGACCTTCGGCGCGCTGGCTCTGGGGCTTGCCCGCTATCGCGAGGGGCTCAACATTTTTGGCGTGGCAGCCAACCGCGTCGGCAGTGCCTATCATGCGCAATTGCTGGCCGGCAGCGTACCCGGCGAGTTGCGCTGGCTCGGCGCCTTGCCACGCGATGCTGCGATGGCATTGCCGGAACGCCACCTTGGGTTGGTGTCTGCGGGTGAATTGGATGACATCGATGCGCGGCTCGATGCGCTCGCCGATGCGTGGGCGCTCCATGCGTCGGAGGCGTTGCCGTCACCGGTGGCCTTTCCGCCTTCCCCGTCCATCGCCGTGCCGAGTGGCTTGCGTGGAAGGCGCATCGCCATCGCACGCGATGCGGCGTTCTGTTTCCTGTATCCGGCCAATCTCGACGTCTTGCGCGAATCCGGTTCCGAGCTCCGTTTCTTTTCGCCGCTGGCTGGCGATGGCCTGCCAGACTGCGATGCCGTGTGGTTGCCTGGCGGCTATCCCGAATTGCATCTGCCAGCCTTGTCGCGAAACGAACAGTTGAAGCGCGAGCTGCATGCGCACGTGGAAGCTGGCCGGCCGTTGCTTGCCGAGTGCGGCGGCATGCTCTACGCGCTGGAGTCGCTAAGCAACGCGGAAGGCGAGACGTTTGCAATGGCTGGCCTGCTGCCCGGCCGCGCCGCGATGCAGAGAAAGCTCGGTGGCCTTGGCATGCAGGCGGCCGTGCTGCCCGAAGGCGAGCTGCGCGGGCATACCTTTCATTACGCCCACGCGAATATCCAGGCGGCACCGCTGGTACTGGCGGTCAATCCGGATGGTGGCCCCAGCAGCGAAGGTGTGTATCGCCACCGACGCATGACGGCGAGCTTCATGCATCTGTACTTTCCGTCCAATGTCGCCGCGGCGATCGGCCTGTTTCTCCCGTGAGCCTGGCGCTGGCCATGGTGACCGCACTGGCATTCGACGCATGGCTCGGCGAGCCGCGCCGCCATCACCCGTTGGTGGCGTTTGGACGTCTGGCTCAGGCGATCGAAGCGCGACTTTATGGCGATCGCCGTTGGGCCGGCGTGTTCGGCTGGTGCGTGGCCGTGTTGCCGATCGTGTCGGTCGTTTGCTTGGGCACCCTGGCGCCGCCATGGCTGCGCTTCGTCCTCGACATCGTCATGCTTTATCTGGCGATCGGCCTGCGCAGCCTGAGCGAGCACGCGACACCGGTGGCGCGTGCGTTGCGCGCGGGTGATCTTCATGCGGCGCGCGCCGCTGTCAGCCGCATGGTAAGCCGCGATACCGATGCACTCGACGCGTCGCAAGTCGCTGCGGCGGCAAGCGAGTCGGTGCTGGAGAATGGCAACGACGCCGTGTTCGGCGCACTGTTCTGGTTTGCCCTGCTGGGGGCGCCCGGGGCCGTGCTGTACCGCCTGGCCAATACCCTCGATGCGATGTGGGGCTACCGCACGGCGCGCTACGAACGGTTCGGCTGGATGGCTGCGCGCGCGGATGACGTTCTCAACTTTCTGCCCGCGCGACTGACGGCGCTGGCGTACATGCTCGGTGGCGATGCGTCGCGTGCATGGCGCTGCTGGCGCGATCAGGCGCCCGCATGGGATAGCCCCAACGCCGGCCCGGTCATGGCCGCAGGCGCCGGGGCGTTGCGTGTGAGGCTGGGCGGTGCGGCTCCATACGACGGTTCGTGGGAGTCGCGTCCTGTCCTTGGCGAGGGCGATGTTCCGGACGCCGATACCATCGTGCGGGCACTTCGCCTGGTAAGGCGCAGCGTGGTTGTTTGGGTGCTTGGCATGGCCGCGATCAGCTGGGCGTGGTCGGGAGGCCTGCATGCTTGAGCATGGCGGACGGCTGCGGCATGCGGCGCTTCGCTACGGCATACCCGCGGAAACCTGGCTCGATCTTTCGACCGGCGTCAGTCCGTTCGCATGGCCTGTTCCAGCGGTGCCGACTGCGGAGTGGATGCGATTGCCGGAAGACAATGACGGCCTCGATGAGGTGGCCTGCACCTATTACGGCGCGCCGCGCGTGCTGCCCGTTGCCGGTTCGCAGGCGGCGATACAGGCACTGCCGCTGTTGCGCCAGGCATCGCGGGTCGGCGTGATTGCGCCCGGCTACAACGAACATGCGCATGCATGGCGACGCGAGGGCCATCAGGTCGAGGAGTTGCCGGCGCAGGCATTGCTGGCGGAAGCCGGTCGCTTCGACGTGGTCGTGTTGATTCATCCGAACAATCCCGGTGGGGAGCGCTTCGATCGGGCCGACCTGCTTGCCTGTCATGAGCAGCTCGCGGCGCGCGGCGGCTGGCTGGTCGTGGACGAGGCCTTCATGGATGCCACGCCGTCGGAAAGCCTGTGCGCGGCATCGTCCATGGAGGGCTTGGTCGTGTTGCGTTCTGCCGGCAAATTTTTCGGCCTGGCGGGCGCGCGTGCGGGCTTCGTCGCTGCATCTCCCGCGCTGCTCGCTGCGCTGCGCGAACGGCTCGGCCCATGGGCGGTAGGCGGCCCCAGCCGCTACGTCCTGAGGCATGCACTGGCCGATCAGGCTTGGCACGTCATGGCGCGGGAGCGCCTGCATGCCTGCAGTGGGCGCCTCGCACGGCTGCTGGAAAGCCACGGTCTCGTGCCGACGGCTGGCTGCGCGTTCTTTCAGTGGTGGTGTGACGAGCGCGCCGAGGCCGTGCACGTCGCGCTGGCAGGGCAGGGCATCCTGACTCGGTGCTTCAGCATGCCGGCCAGCCTGCGTTTCGGCCTGCCGGGTGACGATGGCGCCTTCGCCAGGCTCGATGCCGCATTGGCCAGCCTTGCCTTGGAGACGTTGCGATGAGCGCACGGGTGTTGATGGTTCAAGGCTGCACGTCCGATGCAGGCAAGAGCACGCTGGTGACGGCGTTGTGTCGCTGGCTGCATCGGCATGGCGTGGCCGTCGCGCCGTTCAAGCCGCAGAACATGGCGCTCAATGCGGCGGTGACCATGGATGGAGGCGAGATCGGCCGCGCGCAGGCGGTGCAGGCGCAGGCGGCCGGCCTGATGCCGCGCACGGATTTCAATCCGGTGCTGCTCAAGCCCAATAGCGATGTCGGCGCGCAGGTCATCGTGCATGGCCACGCCATCGGCAACATGGATGCGCGGCATTACCACGACTACAAGCGCGTCGCGATGGACGCCGTGCTCGCTTCGCATGGTCGCCTCGCGGCGCAATACGAGGCGATCATCGTGGAAGGCGCAGGCAGCCCGGCGGAAATCAACCTGCGCGACCGGGATATCGCCAACATGGGTTACGCGGAGGCCGTGGACTGCCCGGTGCTGCTCGTGGCGGACATCGATCGTGGCGGTGTCTTCGCGCATCTGGTCGGCACGCTGGCGCTGCTGTCGGAAAGCGAGCGGGCGCGCGTAGTGGGTTTTGTCATCAACCGTTTCCGCGGTGATATCTCGCTGCTCCAGTCCGGGCTGGAATGGCTCGAACGCGAGACCGGCAAGCCGGTGCTGGGCGTGCTGCCGTACCTGCATGGCCTGCAGTTGGAGGCGGAAGATGCGCTGCCACGCGAGTCCGTTTGCAAGATGCAAGCGCGCTTGCGCGTGGCGGTGCCGGCGTTGCCACGGATCAGCAACCATAACGACTTCGATGCGCTGCGTGCGCATCCGGAGGTCGATTGCCGTTTCATCGGGCCCGGTGAGGTATTTCCTGCGTGTGACCTGATCGTGCTGCCTGGTTCCAAGTCCATGCGGGCGGACCTGGCCTGGCTGTGGGAGCAGGGCTGGGCGGAAGCCATCGCCCGGCATTTGCGCTATGGCGGCAAAGTGATCGGCATCTGCGGTGGCTTCCAGATGTTGGGGCGGTTCGTGCATGATCCCTACGGCATCGAGGGCGAACCAGGCTCGAGCGAAGGACTGGGGTGGCTGGACATGGAGACCACGCTCGACGCGCATAAGGCATTGCGTAGCGTGGAGGGGAAGCTGCTCCTTGGAGATGCGCGGATGACGGGCTATGAAATCCATTGCGGCGTGAGCGAAGGCCCCGCATTGAATAGGCCGTCCAGCATGCTGGATGGCGGGCGACCTGACGGGGCCGTCACGGCCGACGGCCAGATCCTCGGCACTTACGTGCACGGCTTGTTCGATCATCCCGCCGCACTCTCCGCGCTGCTCGATTGGGCAGGCTTGCGCGAAGCCGTCGCCATCGACGTGCGTGCCCAGCGCGAAGCTGCCATCGACCGGCTCGCCGACGCCGTGGAAGCACATCTCGATACCACGGCCTTGTGGCGCATGCTTGCGATACGCGGAGCGCACGCATGCGCACGCTGATCCTCGGCGGCGCCCGCTCGGGCAAGAGCGCGTTGGCGGAGCGGATGGCCATGGCGTCCGGCCATGACGTGGTCTACATCGCGACTGCCCAGGCGCACGACGATGAAATGGCGGCGCGGATAGCGCACCATCGCTCGCGCCGTCCCGGGCAGTGGCACATCGTCGAGGAGCCGTTGGCGCTGGCATCTGCGTTGAAGATGCATGCACGTCCAGGACGATGCGTGCTGGTGGATTGCCTCACCTTGTGGCTGAGCAATCTGCTCGGCCATGAAGACCGGTTGCGCTTCGAGAGCGAGCGCAATGCGTTGCTCGATGTCCTGCCATCGCTCACTGGCCAAGTGCTGTTCGTCAGCAATGAAGTGGGGCTCGGCGTGGTGCCCCTGGGCGAACTGACGCGCCGCTTCGTGGATGAAGCGGGGCGCTTGCACCAGGCGCTTGCCGGCAAGTGTGAAACGGTGCTGTTTGTTGCGGCGGGGTTGCCGCTGGCCCTCAAAGGAAGCCTTGCATGAGCCGTGATTGGCTGGTTGAACCGTGTTTTGCCATTGACGAGGAAAGCAGGCAGCGTGCGCGCGAGCATCAGACGCAGCTGACCAAACCACCCGGTTCACTGGGCACCCTGGAGACGCTGGCTGTGCGGCTGGCAGGTTTGCAACATGCAACCTTGCCATCGATGCAACAGGTGTGGATCACGGTTTTCGCGGCCGATCATGGCGTCGCGGCCGAGGGCGTGTCGGCCTTTCCGCAGGTCGTGACCGGCGAGATGGTGCGCAACTTCGCCAATGGCGGCGCCGCCATCAGCGTGCTCGCGCGTGCACTGGGCGCGATGCTCGAAGTGGTGAACCTGGGGACGGTGAACGATCCTGGTGAATGGCCCCAAGTGCGACGGGCGATCATCGCGCCGCAAACCCACAATTTCTGCGAGCGGCCGGCCATGAGCGCCGTGCAGCTCGAACGCGCGCTGCTCACCGGTGCCGAAAGCGTGGCGTCCGCGCAGGCGGCGGGCGCCAAGCTTTTCATCGGCGGCGAAATGGGTATTGCCAACACCACGTCCGCGGCGGCACTGGCGTGTGCTCTGCTCGATGAGTCGCCTGTATTGCTTGCCGGCGCAGGGACCGGCCTGGATGCGGCGGGTGTGCAGCACAAGGCGGCGGTGATCGAGCGCGCGCTGGCGCAGTATCCGGTCGATAACGATGCGCTGGCGTGGCTGTCGCGCGTGGGTGGCTTCGAGATCGCGGCCCTCTGCGGCGCCTACATTGCCGCCGCGCAGCAAGGCCTGCCCGTGCTGGTCGATGGCTTCATCACCACGGCGGCGGCCCTCGCAGCCGTGCGCATCAACCCTGGCTGCCGCGAGTGGATGTTCTTTGCGCACCGCTCGCGCGAACGCGGACACGCGCGGCTCCTCGCTGCGCTCGAAGCGGACCCTCTGCTCGATCTCGGCCTTCGCTTGGGTGAAGCCAGTGGAGCGGCCGCCGCGGTGCCGCTGATGCGCCTGGCCTGCGAACTCCATTCGCGCATGGCGACCTTCGCGCAGGCGGGAGTGAGCGGCGCATGATCGTCAAGCACGCAGGTATCGACTTGTTGCGCCACGGGGACACCGGAGAGCGCAGCTATCGCGGGCAACTGGATGACGCGCTGAGTCCGCTGGGCTGGACCCAGCTGCGCGCGGCGATCTTCGGGCGTGTGTGGGATGCCATCGTCACCTCGCCGTTGCGCCGATGTTCGGAGTTTGCCAGCGAGCTGGCGGCAGCCCGTCGCGTGCCGTTGCGCGTGGACCCGCGGCTTGCGGAGTACCACTTCGGCGATTGGCAGGGTGTACCCATCGAGACTCTGGCAAAGGAGCAGGGCGATGCTCTGGCGCGCTTCTGGGCCGACCCCGTGTCCCATCCTCCGCCGCGAGCCGAAACGTTTGCCGCATTCCGCCAGCGCCTGTGCGCGGCATTGGACGATATTGCGGTGCAGGCGACATCGCAGCGCGTGCTCGTGATGACTCACGGCGGCGCGATCCGCCTGTTGCGATGCGAAGCGGAAGGCCGTGACTTCGCCGACATGGCCGGCATCGAGGTGCCACACGCTTCGCTGCATACGCTCGAATGGGCGTCCTCGTCAGTCGCATAGGCGGTCCCCTATTCGCGCCTTGCTTGCCGCCATCGGCTTTCTTACCCGCCTGCCGGTACCGGCAGGCGTGTTTGATGGCGTGAGCACGCGGACGCAGCTCGCCTGGTATCCCGTCGTGGGATGGCTGATT
>Ga0209258_100893_pt1 | contig 15485 bp, 10 predicted proteins | sample Araplaol_mTSA_r2_FD_184281 | JGI IMG/M metagenome (GOLD analysis project Ga0209258, IMG submission 184281) | Arabidopsis root microbial communities from North Carolina, USA - plate scrape CL_Col_mTSA_r2 (SPAdes) (version 2) | ecosystem: Host-associated > Plants > Roots > Endosphere | place: USA...
AGTAAAAAGTGGACACTGCCAATCCGGGATTGGAAAGCTGCGCTAACCAGGTTCACCATCCAGTTCGGTGAACGTATTTCTATGAATTAAACGAAACCCCGTTTACACAAAAATTCGCACACGCCCCTGCAATGGACTACGAAGGTAGAACAAAATTTCTTGCAAATCAACCTCTTGCACATTTTTTCGCACCACTTATCCACAAGCCTGTCCACAGAATCTGGGGATAAGTACTTATTGGTCGCTCCTAGCAAATTGCGAAGGAGGGGCATACTGCGGTAAAGACTCTTAGGGATCCCTAACTCTGTAACCCTAACAAATAAATTGGTTTACCGAAGCCTTCCACGGTACCTCCAAGAAGTTCTGCGTCGGGGCCTTGATGTCGCAGCTCTTGCGGTATTCACCGTGTTGCGCGCTGATCTCGAGGAGGCGTTGTCGTTGTTCTTCACAAACTCATATCGCCGGCAGGGTTGTAATGCGCCTCCGGCGCGGCGCACTTTACTAGGTTTTTTGCTGATCGGCCCCGACGCGTCTTTCGGCGTCAGGTGGGTAGGCTGGTCTGGTGCCCGTTTAATGGCCAAGCGGCGACTGGAATTTGTTCTCCCTCCCGGCCCACTTGATGACAGCCGATTCTATGAGCGAGAGTCGTGTACCGCATCCTTCCAGAATTCGAAACCTCGCTTGTAATAATTTGAGAGTGCGACAGGGTGATCCAACGTACATGTGTGTAGCCAAATACGTGCGCTACCGAGTTCTCGGCAACGAGCAAGGACCAGCTTGAGCGCAGCGCCTCCCATTCCTCGGCCGACATGCTCGGGACACAATCCAAAGTAGAGAATTTCTATTGAATTGTCCGAGTGTGAATTTAACTCGCAGTAGCCCAAAAGTTCCCTTGATTCAGATTTTATGACAGAGATATCTACGTTATCGCGTTCAAAGTAACTTTCCCAATCCGAATTAGTCCAGTTCTGACGGTCTGCATCCCAGCAGTATTGATTGCCGACCAGATGATAAAGCCAGGCACATTGGGTGGCTGATTCAGCTGGTTGTAAGAACATATTCCAAGGTGGTTCCTCACAAAAAATCCGTGCCGGGCTCGTTATTTGCAAATATGTCGTTTTCACCATTAAGGTCCTCAGATTTCTATTTCTATCTGAGTGGAATGACCTCCTTGCTAGGTTCCAGAATGAGGGAGCGCCTCATTAGAGCGCACAGTTTGAAGTACAGCATTTTGCGCGAAGAGCTCGCACTTGCATGCTATCGCGACAGGAACTCGGCATACTACTGCGAAATGCATTGTATGGCGATTAGTTGTGCGATCGCGCGGCACTACGCCCCAAAGATGGGCAAGGAATGCGAACATGAGCAGCATTTCGATCATTTGCTCGGATCGCGGTTATTTGCTCGGATAGGCAAGCGGCAATTTCGCCTGGAAAATGTTGAATTTTTTTGCCACTTACAAACACATTTCTAGATTCGGCAAAAGGAGCATGATGAACATTTGCGACGGAGAACATAGGTATAGTAGACTGCATTTGAGTCTAGGATTCACACGAGATTTGATGTCTCTCTCAGGATAAAGTGTTTAGGAATTAGGTGCTGAATGTCACATGACCATTTTCTCGTTCGTGATCTCCAAAAAGAATTGCTCGGTTTGGTCAATTCTTCGCGGATATTCTCGGACATTCATGTCGAGCAAAATCAACCCCTCATGCTGAAGACTCCCCGAGGCTGGCAGCCAGTTGATGATATGCCGGTCTCCATCGAAAATTTAGTACCTTTCTTAAGCACGATCGACGAAGATTGGGAAGATAAAATAATCGATGGCGCAATCGATTGTTCTTATGTTCTTGAACAATGGCGTCTGCGCTGCAATATCTATCGCATGGCAGGCGGCAGCAAAGTGGGGGTTTCCATTCGTCGCTTTCCCGTCGAGCCGCTCACACTTGAGCGCACCGGATTGCCCGGTTATGTGAAAACGATGCTGGAAGCCTCCAAAGGCATCATCTTGGTGACCGGCCCCACCGGGGCAGGTAAAACGACGAGCATTGCGTCGATGCTCGACTACATCAATACAACTCGCCAAGGGCACATAGTAACGATCGAAGAGCCCATTGAATATGAATTACATCGCAAGCAGTCGATGATTTCTCAAAGAGAAGTGCCGACTGATACGCCGAGTTTTTCTGTCGGTCTGCGAGAGGCTCTGCGCCAAAAGCCGGATGTGTTGATGGTGGGGGAAATCCGGGACTTCGATACCGCTGATACCGTGCTGCATGCGGGCGAGTCAGGTCATCTTGTTTTGGCAACGCTCCATACCAGTAGCGCAGTGAGGGCAATTACCAAGTTGCTTAGTTTTTTTCCGCAAGATCAGCGTATTCAACGTGCGGCTACTTTGGCCGAGAGCTTGGTTGGGGTAGTATTTCAAAGCTTGATTCCGTCCGAGGATGGGCAGCATCAGATTATGGCGAGTGAAATGGTGTTTAACAACAATCAGCAGATTGCTCCATTTATCACCGATCCGTCCAAACTTCACATGATCGGCGATTTCATGAGGCGCAAGGAGGATAATATGTCGCGGACCCTGAATGAGGTTTTGCTGCAATTAGTGGTGAAAAAAAGTATTTCATCACGCGATGCATTGCGAGTGGCGTACAACCGTTTGGAGTTGCATGAGATGATCAATGGGGCCAAGCGCTAAACTTCACCACCGAACAAGAGGGAAGATGCATTAGGGATGTTTGTGCGACGGGCTCTCGACAAGAAGCCGCATCAACAAAAAAAGCGACCACTGGTCGCTTTTTTTGTTGGGGCCATCTGCATCCCACCGACTTCCAACACTCAACCTTGCATCCGAAAGTGCCGCCCGTGGAGGGAAGAGAAAATACTCCTGCGTCCTAATTGCCAGTGGCTTCTTGCGGTTCTTGGAAAGCAGTATCGACGAGATCGGTGTCTACAGGATCCAATCGATATCCTTGGCTATAGGCCGTTCGGATAGTTACAAGAGGGCGACCGTCCACAGTTAATTTTTTTCGGAGTTTGTATACGTGTTGTTCTATGGTGCGACCGGCAATTTCACTATCTGCGCTCCATATCACCGTGCCTAGCGTCTCCCTCGAGATGTAGGTCCCGGGCGATGAAAAAAACAGCCACGCCATGCTGAACTCACGAGGCGTCAATGAGATTCCCTTTCCTTGATAGCGGAATTTTTCCGACTCGCGGTCAAGTGAAAAGCCGGCATACTCAATGGAACGTCGATCATTCAAGGGCGCGTACCGTCGCATCATTGCGTTAATGCGCGCTATCAATTCCAAAGGTTCGAATGGACGTTGAAGAAAATCATCAGCGCCGCTGTTGAGTACATAGGCCACGAATTCGCCGTCTCGTACAGGTGACAAAACCATGCTGGGAATACGTGGGCTGCTACGAATTCCCAGCCAGGAAAAAATTCCGGCATTGGCGTTTGGAGAGCTTGGAATATCAATGATGATGAAATCGAAAGGACTGCGCTTCACGGTCCGTAGAAGTGCCGTCTCGGAATCGAATCGCGTTGGACGAAAGCCCACACGTACCAAGGCTGCTTTCACCTGATCGTAGACGGTCGGATTGCGAATGTAGCATGCGATGTTCATTGGCGGGATGATCAGTTTAATGATGCCCATCAGATATTGCCGAGAGCTTTTATCTCACAAACGCGGCTCTCTTCTTCGACAATCGTAGCAAGTACGAGCGCCTGCTACCTCGAGCAATTAAGGTCAATCAAAAAAATCCGTAAACAATTGCAGACTTAGGATGCCGGCTCAGCACCGTGAAGTGCGGGTTCTTCTCAACATTGTGCATGTCTTAATTAGCCGCCCTTCGTAGCGGCAAAGCCGTCTGGAAGAATCCAAGCCGGCAATATATATAACATAGATAGTTGCGCGGGGTTTTCTCACGTCGTCAAGTCGCGACACATAAATGTAAGTGTCTGTGACTTTCCGGACAGTTGGAGCGAACTGAAATTTATGTTCGCTTCTACATAAAGTCCGGTTCAAGAAGATTCTTTTATTTTTAGAGAAAACTTTGGCGACAACTATTGGCGCGCTCTCATCGAATGCACGAGGTGGAATGCTGCGTTTCCATCCTTGTCCTACACGCGACGCTCGAAGGATGAAGATCAAACCTGAGGCATGCCACGCCCCTGCTGGCGGGGAACCTGATGGAGTTTGCCTCCCGGCACTTACGAGCAACTTACAGAACGGTTCTGTTGACGGCGAATTCATGCGCAAAAGTTCATAAGCGCAGAGACTGTACATCATAAAAAATTGTGATTGGTTTTTGCACAAGCCACTCTCTATAGTGCGCACAGGGTCGAAAAACTATAAGCATTGACCTCGCCTCGACATGCCGTACGCGACGGTCAGGCGTACGAACTTTCGGCACGCGTAGGAGCAGGTGCGCTGCGTTGCCAAGGTTTAAAAAATAGCCATTCAGGAGATCAATCAATGTTCAATTTTCTAAGTTCGTTCCTTCTTTCGCGACCAAAGGCGGCCGTGCCCGCTGCGGACGTGCAAAGCCGATACTCTGCATTGAAGATGCGCGCGCTATTCGGCGTCTTTATCGGCTACGCCGCATACTATTTCGTACGTTCCAATTTCACCCTGTCGACACCGTACCTGATGAAGGCGCTGAGCTTGTCGAAAACCGATATCGGCCTGCTAAGCAGCTGTCTGCTCATCACTTACGGTATCAGCAAGGGCGTCATGAGCGTACTCGCGGACAAATGCAATCCCAAGTACTACATGATGCTCGGTCTGTTGCTCTCGTGCGTCGTCAACGTGTTTCTCGGCTTCAGCACCGAATACTGGATGTTCGTGGTCCTGGTCATCATGAATGGCTTCTTCCAGGGTATGGGAGCAGGCCCCGCGTTCATTACCATCGCCAGCTGGTTTCCGCGTCTGCAACGCGGTCGCACCAGCGCCATCTGGGGAATATCGCACAACGTCGGTGGCGGCATGGTTGCGCCGATCGCGGTAGGTGCCTTCGCCATGTTCGGTGCGGAACACTGGCAGGCTGCCAGTTACTGGGCGCCGGCAGCCGTATCAGTGGTGGTGGTATTCATCGTCCTGCTGGTCGGCACCGGAACGACTTACAACGAAGGCTTGCCGCCCCTGGAAAAAATCGCGCCCTCGACAGAAGGGGAGGAACTGGTCAAGTCGGTAGATCACGCTCCGGAAAACATGACGGCGTTCCAGATATTCCGTCGCTATGTATTGCCTAACAAGCATGTCTGGTACATTTCCTTCGTCGACGCCTTCGTCTACCTGATCCGTTTCGGTGTCATTACATGGCTGCCCATCTACCTGTTGCAATCCAAGGGTTTCACCAAGGGTCAGATGGGCATTGCCTTCGCCATCTTCGAATGGGCGGCAATTCCTTCCACCTTGTTTGCTGGCGTGTTGACAGACAAATTCTTCAAGGGCCGTCGCATGCCGCTCGCAATCATTTGCATGGTCGGCATTCTCGGTTCGCTGTTCTTCTATATGGAATCGACCACTCTCACGGAAGTCACGATCGCTTGCGGCCTCATCGGTTGCCTCATTTATGTGCCGCAGTTCCTCGCTTCGGTGCAGACCATGGAGATCGTGCCTTCGTTTGCAGTGGGATCGGCGGTGGGACTTCGGGGCTTCATGAGCTATGTTGTCGGCACGACCATGGGTACTGCGTTGATAGGCAAGCTCATGGACATCTACGGTTGGGAAGCAAGTTTCTATGTCTTGTTCACCGGCGCAATACTGTGCATCATGTTCTGCGTCCTGGCCCACCGCGGCACCCTCGAACTGGAAGCTGAAAAGAACGCCACAAACGAGAAGGGACAACGCAGTCGCACTGTTCTGGCCTGACTCCGGACGGGTGGCGGAGCACTATCCGATGGGGTAGAATCCGCCACAGCATTGGTCTACATCGCAGACACCAACGGCCCGCCAAGAGGCCTTGGTGTCTTTTCGCGTAGTACGCGAATCAGGGGGGCATCGTATCCCCGGGAGACAAAGGGAGACATGGCACGCACCAACATGATTCGGCGATGGCTTGTTCCATTGGGCAGGAGTGGGGTGACGGCGGCGCTCCTCGGTGGGCTGCAAGCTTCTACGGCGATGGCGATTGCCGGCGAGGTGACGGTCGTCACTTCTTTCCCCAAGGAAGTCACTGACACCTACAAGAAAGCGTTTGAAGCCCGCCATCCCGGAACGAAAATCCAGGTTCTCAACAAGAACACCAACGCTGCAGTAATCTACATCGAGCGCACGGCGGCAGGTTCACGGCCGGACGTCTTTTGGGCGTCCGCCCCGGATGCCTTCGAGGTCATGGCCCGCAACAACCTGTTCGAGCGTATTCCCGAAGTGCGCAATCCCGAGACGCCTGATCAAATAGGCAACTATCCGATCAACGATCCGGAACAGCGCTATTACGGCCAAGCACTGTCGGGGTACGGGATCATGTGGAACGAACGCTATTTGGCTGCACACCAACTGCCGCGACCGACCGATTGGGGAGATCTGACCAAGTCCGTTTATTTCGGCCATGTCGCGCTCAGTTCTCCGTCCTGGTCGGGTACGACGCATTTGATGGTGGAAGCAATCCTGCAAAGTTCCGGTTGGGACCGTGGGTGGTCGCGACTGCTCCAGATCGCCGCCAATTCGGCAGCCATTACGGAGCGCTCGTTTGGCGTTCCGGAAGGCGTCAATACCGGCCGTTACGGTATCGGCATGGTGATCGACTTCTTCGCCTTCGTCGGCAAGCGCAACGGTTTCCCGGTGGACTTCACCTATCCGGCAGTCACCAACTTCGTGCCGGCCAGCATCGGCTTGATCAACGGCGCCAGGAATCCCGTCGATGCGCGCAAGTTCATCGCATTCACGTTGTCCAATGATGGCCAGAAGCTGCTTCTCGATCCGCGTATCTCACGCATGCCGGTGGTGCCGTATGAACTGCTGCAAGGAAAGGTCGCGGCAGGATATCCGAAGCTTCCCGACGGCGCTGCCAAAAGCTCCTTGCATTTCAATGCCGGTCTGGCACAGGAACGCATTCGCCTAGTGACGACAATGTTTGATCAGAGCATCACGTTTCCGATCAAGGAGCTGCGCGCCGCAGCGCGGGAAATCTTCGCTGCCGAAAGCAAGCTGGCGGGACGCGACGACGCGGACGCCGCAGCATTGATTGTTCAGGCCCGTCAGCTTGCTTTCAGCCCGGTGGTGAGCAGCGAGGAATTGCAAGATCCAGCGCTGCAAAAGATTTTTTTTGGTCGCGTCGAGGAAAACAACATGACAGAAGCACAGCGGCACGACATCATGCTATTGGAGCGGCGCTGGAATTCCCGCGCCCGTGCCGGCTATGCCGAGGCGAGAATGCTGGCGCACCGTGCCGTCCTGCGATTGGGACCATGATGAACTCACTTCTTGGCATTGCGCCGAATGTGAAAAGCGCGGGATTGCCTGCCGCGCGGCGTCTCCGCCGTTCGACCGATTTTTCGCAGCCGCGCCTGCGCGGCCATTCCGACTCGCTCCATGTAAACATCCGCCGTCCACGCAACTGATCCTCCTATGACTTTTCGTTTCCGAACTGCGGACTTCTCATTGATGACGCTTCTGGTCGCGATGCCGGTCTGCATCTTTCTCCTGTTGTTTTTGGTGCTGCCGGTCCTCAGTGTTGTACTAGCTGCGTTCGGCATCGGATCGCAGAGTGCGACGCTGGTTTACATCGTTTTGTTTTTCCAGCAGGAGCTCTATCGCGAAGCCTTCTCCAACAGTCTGCAGGTGGCATTTCTGTCGATGCTGTTCGCATCGCTGATCGCTGTACCGCTGGCCTGGATAGCGACCAGGATGCGGTTCCGCGGCTGGTTGCTGGTGCAGGTGCTTGGCGTGCTGCCTTTGGTCATGCCGCCCTTCGTGGCGGCGTTCGCGCTGCAGCCTTTCTTGGGTGCGAACGGGGCAGTCAACCTGTTGTTGCAGCGCTGGTTCGGTTTCACGCTGCCGTTCATGGAGGGCATGAACGGGGTGGTGCTGGTCGAGAGCATTCATTATTTTCCGTTCGTCCTGCTCAACCTGATCACAAGCCTGCGCCGTATCGACCTGTCTATGGAGGAAAGCGCCGTCACTCTGGGATCGACACGTTGGCGTCGCTTCCGACGCATCGTTCTGCCGCTGGCGCTGCCGGGTTATGTCGCCGGCGCCGCCATCGTATTCATGCGAGCGTTCGAAGATCTCGGCACGCCGCTGATTCTGGGGGTAACCAACATGCTGGCACCGTTGACGTACCTGCGCGTGATGTCGGTCGGTGTGGATGATCCGCTCAGCTATGTCATCGCCATGATCATGTTAGCGTTCTCCGCCTTGACCTTGTACCTGGCAGGCTATTTCCTGCGCGACAAGGATAACGCCTATATGCCGTACCTGGGCGGAGGGGTCATGTTGCCGGTGCCTGCACGGCCCGTGCTCGGCCGCTGGCCGACAGTATTCAGCTATGGTTGGGTTGTGGTGACGTTGCTGTTCGTGCTGTTGCCTCATTTGGGCCTGTTATCGTTGTCGCTGGCGGACATCTGGAGTTTTTCGATCCTGCCAGACTCATGGACGACGCGCAATTACGACACTATTGCCACGGATTCGGGCGCGGCGCTGATCAATACCTTCCTGTACTGCGGTCTGGCGGCGGGCATCGACGTGACGCTTGGCGGCGTCATTGCCTATGTCGTCCTGCGCACGCGTTTGGCGGGACGCAATGTGCTTGCTCGCTTGGCCGGTGTCTCGCTGGCCGTACCCGGCATGGTGCTGGCACTGGGCTACCTGCGCTTCTTTCGTGACATCAACGTTCCGTTATCGGAGGCGCCGTTCTCCTCTACCTGGGGAATGATCGCGCTCGCCTACGCGGTGCAGCAACTGCCCTATGTCGTCAAGGTCTGTATGACCGCCTTACAGGCCATCGATCCGAATCTGGAAGCGGCCGCCGAGAATTTGGGATCGACACGCACACGCGTGCTGCAGAGAATCGTGATTCCATTAATGGCGGGAGGCTTGTTGCTTGGGTTCGTGGTCAGTTTCATGGCGGCGGCGACCGAGCTGCCCATAACCATGTTGTTGAGCAACAACGAAGCGCAAGCCCCGATGAGCTATGAAATTTATTTGTACATGCAGAGCGTATCGGGGCGCGGGCCAGGTGCGGCGTTAGCGATCGTGGCCATCGCGGTCGTCGCGATATGTGCCAGCATTATCCATATCTTGTTGCGGCGCCGGTTGCGCAGCACCACCGCAATGCCCTCATGAAGGAGACCATTGACCGATGATTCCTAACCGGATCTCCATTGAATGCAGGCATGTGCGACTGAGTCACGAGCACGGCGGGAAGCCGGTGCTGCGCGACATCAATTTACGCATCGAGCCAGGCGAATTTTTCGTCTTGCTGGGTGCGTCCGGTTCCGGCAAGTCGAGCTTGCTGCGCATCATCGCGGGACTGAACCAGGACTTCAGCGGGGCATTGCTGCTGGACGGCAAGGACGCCGCTGGCATTGCGCCGCATCTGCGCAATATCGGCATGGTGTTCCAGGATTACGCCCTCTGGCCGCATATGAGTGTGCGCGACAACATCGCGTATGGATTGGTGGAGCGCCGTCTGCCCAAGCCGGAGATCCAAGAGCGGGTAGGCAAGGTGCTGGAGCGGGTCGGACTGACGGAATTCGCCGCGCGCTACCCGAATCAACTGTCCGGGGGGCAGCAACAACGGACGGCATTGGCACGCGCCATCGTCATTGAGCCGCGCGTCCTGTTGCTGGACGAGCCGTTCTCCAATCTTGACCATGGCCTGCGAGGCCAGTTGCGGCAAGAATTGCGCGCATTGCAGCGCAGTCTCGGCATCACCACGGTCTTCGTGACGCACGATCAGGAAGAAGCCATGGCGATGGCCGATCGCATGGCGGTGATCGACAACGGCGTGGTGCAGCAGATTGGCACGCCGGCGGCGCTGTATGACTACCCTGGCAACAGTTTCATGGCCGGCTTCGTCGGCGACGCCAACCTGCTGAGCGGCGTCATCGAACGCGTCAACGGCGACATGCTGCGTTTTCATTCATCGCGGCTGGAGGATCTATATCTGCCGAACCATCGGGACGCGCACTTGGGCAACTGCATGATCGGCTTCCGTCCGCACGCCATTCGCATCAACGTCGGCGACGCGCAGCGCGATGGAGCCCTGGTCTGGCTGAAAGGAGCGGTGGAAAACAGCGAATTTTTCGGCGCGATGACGCGTTACAGGGTTCGTGTGGGAGAAGTTCTCATCGTCGCCGACCAGATGCACTATGCAGGACTGGCTCCGTTCCCTGTCGGGACGACCGTCAGTCTCGGCATCGCGCCGTCGCAGATTCGCTATCTGCCTTTGTGACGCGCCGGTCATCATGGAAATCTATCAACTCCGCACCTTCGCGATCGTTGCCCGGCTAGGCCATATCACCCGGGCAGCGGAAGTGCTGCATGTAACCCAGCCTGCCGTCACCGCCCATATCAAGGCGCTGGAGCAAGAACTTGGCATTGCCTTGTTCGATCGCAGCCACGGACGCATCACGCTGACGAAGGGCGGCGAATTGTTGTTGCCGGAAGTCGAAAAGACCCTCGCGGTATTCAATTCGGTCCTCAGCAAGGCAAAGGAAATGAAGGGCGAGGTGAGCGGCAAGGCCGTGATCGGCACGCTGGGCGATCCAGACTTCCTGCGACTTGGCAGTTTCCTCAACGGCTTGCATGCCGCGCTGCCCCTGCTCGAGATCAAGACGCGCTCTAGTCCATCCGGTCTGATGCTTGACGAAATCGTGCGCGGCGACCTGAGTGCAGGGTTTTACCTGGGAAGAGTGAATGACCGCAACCTCGCCACGTTGCCCCTGCGCGGCGTGCTCTATCGCATCGTCGCCCCGATGTCCTACAATGATCGCCTGCCGGGTTACGGCTGGCGCGAAATCGCGGCGTTGCCGTGGATAGGCGCACCGTCGCTAAGCCACATGCACGAGCTCCTGGTGACGCTGTTCAGCGGGCAGGGCGTGACGCCGAACGTGATCATTGAAACAGATGAGCTGAGTTCGCTTGACAGTCTCGTGCGCGCGGGTGTCGGCCTGTCATTGATGCGTGAAGACCTCGCGTTGGCGGCGGCGGAAAGAAGCGAGCTGGCCATCTGGAGCCATGGCGCCGTCGACAGCCAGCTCTCTTTCGTTTACCTCGCGGCGGCCGAATCCGAACCCATCCTGGTGGGCATGCTATCGGTGATCCGCGAGGTCTGGCGCATCATGGCATGAGCGGCTCCGCCGCGAGCAACGCGGGTGAGGGTGGGCGGGGCAGCGGCGTCTGTGCCGATGTCTGCGGCTGAAGGCGGATCCGGGCGACATTCGCGGGGAGCGAGAAGGCGCTCACTGCCACCTTCAGATGGTGCGCCTGGGCCCGCATCTGTTCCGCGGCGGCGGCAGATTGCTCGGCCAAGGCTGCATTTTGCTGGGTCATCTGTTCGGTATCGGAGATGGCTGCGCCGATCGCCTGGATCCCGGTGCTCTGCTGCTGGCCCGCATCGGCAATGTTGCGCATGATCGTGCTGACCTGGTCCACGCTGCCGAGAATTTCCTCCATCGTCGCACCGGCTTCCGCCACGAACCGGCTGCCGTCTTCGATGCGGTCGACCGAATCTGCGATCAGCGCCTTGATTTCACGCGCCGCGCTGGCGCTGCGTTGCGCCAGGTTACGCACCTCTGCTGCCACCACCGCGAAGCCACGCCCCTGTTCGCCGGCGCGGGCCGCTTCCACCGCGGCATTGAGCGCAAGGATATTGGTCTGGAAGGCGATGCCGTCAATGACCCCCGTGATGGTGCCGATCTTTCCTGAGCTATCCTTGATCGCCGCCATCGTCGACACCACGCGCCCGACGACATCCGCTCCTTTTCTGGCAACCTCGGAGGTGACATCCACCAGCTGGCTGGCCAGCTGCGCATTGCCGGCGTTTTCATCGACCGTGGCGATCAGTTCCTCCATAGCGCAGGCGGCTTCTTCCAGTGTCGCAACCTGAGCCTCGGTCCGGCTGGACAACTCGGCATTGCCGCCGGCGATGTGCGTGGAACCCAGGGCGATGGATTCACCCGACTGGCGGACCTCAAGCACCAATGACGCGAGTTGCCGGGTCATGTCCTGCAGCGCGTCCACCAGTTGACCGGTCTCGTCCTGCCGTTCCGCTTCGATTTGCGAACTCAGATTGCCGGTCGCGACATCGCGCGCCAGTTGGACCGCCTTGGCCAGCGGCCGGGTAATCGAACGGCTGAGCCGCCACGCAAAGAGCAGGCAACCGATGCTTACCAACACGCCTAGCGTCACCAATAGCTTGAAACTGGAGCGATAGGAGGCATTGATCAGGTCGCTGTTGTGGTCGATTTCACCGCGCTGCAGCGCCAGCAGGTCCCCGAGCTTCTCCAGATAGGCGCGCGCGGCCGGTATGAACTGCTCTTGCAACACGCGCTCGGCATCCTCCTGTCGACCTTCTTTCTTGAGCTCGCCGATAGCGTCGCGATGCTTGTTGAAATTGTCCCGCACCACGCCGATTTGCTCATAGATCCGTTTTTCTTCTGGCGTACTGAGGCGGTTTTCCACCGCCGTTTTCAACTCCAGTGAGCGCTTGCTGGCCTGCTTGGCGTCATCCGCAAAAAAGACAGCGAGGCTCGCATCGCTGCTTTTGGCGATGGCGATGGTGCGCTTGATGCCGGCAAATATGTTGCCATGCCAGTCGCTCACCAGGCGCTCCTTCGCAAGTGACCGGCGCATCATCGTGTCGGTAGCTTCGGCTACTTCGCTGAGGCTGGTCAACCCAGCCACGATGGACACGAGAGACAGCAGCAGGATGACAGCGAAGCCGGTAGCCAGTCGTTGTCCGATCGACAGGTGCGAGATGGTTTTCATGATCCTCACCGCGCGGTGTTGATGGCGGACCGGGACGATGCTCCGGCAGTCGTCGGCGCATTCGTCGCCATGCCGGCTTCATCCGGCCAGATGATGCGCAACAGATTGGCGCTTCCCGTTACGCCGACCGGCGTGCCCGCCACCAGCAAGATCGGCTTGCCCTGCTGCTGGAAGTCCTGTTCAGCCGCCACCAACGCCGCGCGCTGGATCATATCGTCGACATCCTGCGGCTGCTGCGAACAGATGGAATGCACGCCCCAAGCCAACGTTAGCATGCGCGCCACCTGCATATCCGGCGTCAGGCTCAGGACAGGCGTCCAGGAGCGCTCATGCGCCACGCGCAGGGTGGTCGAACCGGAGGTCGTATAGGCCACCGTTGCGGCCAGCGGCAAAACCTGCGCCATCGCGTGGATCGCTGCACACAACGCATCGGTGGCGTCGCCGCTGCGATGAGAAACCGGAGCCAGCGGGCGGGTCAGCGAGGCGACGCGTTGCAATCTTCCGAGTCCCTGCCCTTGCTGCAAATCGCGTTCGCTGGCGGCGATGATGCGGTTCATCATCTGCACCGCTTCGACCGGATAAGCGCCCGAGGCGGATTCTGCGGATAACATCACCGCGTCGGCGCCGTCGTAGACCGCCGTTGCCACATCGCTCGTCTCGGCACGGGTAGGCGTCGGCGACGAGATCATTGACTCCAGCATCTGCGTCGCCACCACCACCGGCTTGCCGGCCTGGCGGCAAGCGTGCACGATGCTCTTCTGCAAGCCCGGCACGTCTTCCGGCGGCATCTCCACGCCAAGGTCGCCGCGCGCCACCATCAGGCCGTCGGCTACGGCGATGATTTCGTCCAATTGGTCGATCGCCGAGGGCTTTTCCAGCTTGGCCATGATCGAGGCACGTCCCTTGACTATCTGCTTCAACTCCTCGATATCGTCGGCGCTTTGCACGAACGACAAGGCAATCCAATCGACTCCCAGCGCCAGTCCGAAATCGAGGTCGATGCGATCCTTCGGCGTCAGCGCAGACAAGGGCAGGATCGCGGTCGGCACGTTCACGCCCTTGCGGTTCGAAATAATGCCGTTATTGAGCGCAAGCACGCGGCAATAGTCGGAACCGCTTTCCACCACGCTGAAACGCAACTTGCCGTCATCCACGAGGAGCTGGTCGCCTGGCCTAACCGCTTCATAGATTTCCGGGTGCAGCAGCGGCGCGCGGGTCTGATCGCCCGGACTTGGATCAAGATCGAACCGAAAGTCCTGGCCGGCGCTCAGTTGCGCATAGCCGAGATGGAAGGTTCCCACGCGCAGCTTGGGGCCTTGCAAATCCATGAGGATGGCGATAGGGCGATCGAATTCGCGTTCCAATGCACGGATGGCGAGGTAACGTGTCTGCTGTTCCTTGTGGGAACCGTGGCTGAAATTCAGGCGAAAGACGTCGGCCCCCGCCAGGAACAACGCGCGTAGCAATTCCGGTTCGGTGCTTGCGGGGCCAAGGGTGGCGACGATCTTAGTTTGACGGTTGCGACGGCCTTGCGGCTCCAGATGCTGCAATAGCGGTGCGGCGGCGTCGTGGTCGTTACCGAAAAGTGCGGTGGCATGGATGGTTGTGACGGTACTCAAGACGGCCGCCGGCGCCGAGCCTGCAGTGGTGTGAAATGTTGGCATTATTTTGTCCCCTTTATTGGTGCCGACACTATAGGAGAGAAGCCGCATGGCTTCCAATCACAAATATTTATACGGCGCCGTGAAAAACCTTATGAGGTCGGCCCGGGGAGGCTGCCAGAAAACAGAACAGGCGACGTCTGTCTCTGGTCATCGGCAGTTGCGATTACTCAGGCGACGGGCATAAGCAGCAACGCGCCTTCGCATAAATATTTGTGATTGGCTCCGCGAGACCTTATCTTTTATAGTGCAGCGGGTTGAACGCAGGGGATCAACAATGACAATATGAATTGCATATCGCCGTATCGGCACTGCCACCTCTTATCAACACGCCACATCAAAAAACTGCATGAGCCACGCTGCCGGACGGAACATATTCTTAGCAAGGCAGACGTCGCGCGCGGTTCTCATTCACTTCTTAAATCGGGTACACGGAACAATACATGAGTGCAATCGTTGATATTATCGGCCGTGAAATTATCGACTCGCGCGGCAATCCTACTGTCGAATGCGATGTCCTGCTGGAGTCCGGCGTATTGGGGCGTGCAGCAGTGCCGTCCGGCGCCTCGACCGGTTCGCGTGAAGCGATCGAACTGCGCGATGGCGACAAGAGCCGCTATTTCGGCAAGGGCGTGCTGCAAGCCTGCGAAAATATCAACACCGAGATCTCCGAAGCGATCATGGGCCTGGACGCCAACGAACAGGCTTTCCTGGACCGCACGCTGATCGACCTCGACGGCACTGAAAACAAGGCGCGCCTGGGCGCCAACGCCACGCTGGCCGTGTCGATGGCTGTCGCCAAGGCGGCGGCTGAAGAAGCCGGCCTGCCGCTGTACCGTTATTTCGGCGGCAGCGGTTCGATGCAGATGCCGGTGCCGAT
>Ga0209258_100894_pt1 | contig 15475 bp, 15 predicted proteins | sample Araplaol_mTSA_r2_FD_184281 | JGI IMG/M metagenome (GOLD analysis project Ga0209258, IMG submission 184281) | Arabidopsis root microbial communities from North Carolina, USA - plate scrape CL_Col_mTSA_r2 (SPAdes) (version 2) | ecosystem: Host-associated > Plants > Roots > Endosphere | place: USA...
CACCGCCGTTACCGTAATGCCGAACGGCTTCACCTCTTTGCCGACGGATTCGGAGATCCCTTCCAGGGCGAACTTGCTGCCGCAGTAGTAGGAGATGCCCGGCAGCGTGATATGCCCGCCCATCGAGGTGATGTTGAGGATGTGTCCGCTACGGCGGTCGCGCATGTAGGGCAATACGGCCTTCATCATGGCCACGGCGCCGAAGACGTTCACATCGAACTGTCGCCGCATATCCGCCAACGGCGATTCCTCAAAAATGCCCTCGTGGCCGTATCCCGCGTTGTTGACCAGCACATCCACCGGGCCCACGGTTCGCTCGATGTCGGCAACGACTTCATTGATGGCTTCGAAGTCAGTGACATCGAGTATGCGTGCCGTGGCATTTTCGGCCGCGAGCGCTTCGAACTCGCGGCGTGCCTGCTCGTTTCGAACGGTTCCAACGACGCGATGCCCGGCGCCGAGGGCCTCAAGGGCAAGCGCCCTGCCGAAGCCGCTGCTGACCCCGGTAATTAGCAAAGTCTTGCTTGGCGACATGGCGATTGCTCCTGTGGATGGCGACTGTGGGTTGCACAATAGCCGCTGACAGGCGCATCTTTTACGCCGAAAATTCTCGATCTATTGCCTATTCTTATGAATCGTCGTGTCGCTTCTAAGGATCCCGCGCCGGCAGATGAAGGCCGGCGTATCGCCGACCTTGCCCGACGGTTGGCCCCGCAGGAGGGATATAACCTCACGGCCTTGCCTGGCGTGCGCGTTCTGCGCTCGGATCGCCCTTTGAGTCGCACGCCAGTCCTGTACGACCCCGGCATCGTGATCGTGTGCCAAGGATGCAAGCGCGGGTACTTTGGCAACCAGGTCTTCGTTTACGACGAGCAGCATTACCTGGCGGTTGCCGTGCCTGTCCCGTTCACCATGGAATCCGAGGGCAGCCCTGGACACCCGCTACTGGCCATCTATATGCATCTGGACTTCCAGATGGCCGCCGATCTGATGATCGAGATCGCGCAGCATCCATCGCTTGCTACCCAGGATGCGCCGCAAAGCATGATGTCCAGCCCCATGGATCCTGCGCTGCGTGCATCCGTCCTTCGATTCCTTGAGGCCATGGGCAAACCTTTGGAAGCAGCGGTTCTCGGGCCCGCTCTCTTGCGTGAAATCTATTTCCGCGTGCTCACCGGCGCACAGGGTGCGGCGCTGCGCTCAGCCCTGGGAATGCAGGGGCAGTTCGGCAAGATCGGAAGGGCGCTTCGCCACATTCATGTCGCCTACGCGCAGCCGATCCATTTGGCGCAGTTGGCACGCGAGGCCGAGATGAGCGTTCCCGCGTTCCACAGCCACTTCAGGTCGGTAACCCGGACATCGCCGATGCAGTACCTGAAATCCACGCGGCTACATCAAGCCCGCCTGTTGATGGTGCGCCAGGGGATGACCGCGGAAGCAGCCGGCTACGCCGTGGGGTATGCGAGCGCCTCACAGTTCAATCGGGAGTTCAAGCGTCTCTTCGGGCTTCCGCCAGTGGCTGAAGTGAAGCGCATGAGGAGCGATTTTGCGGTGCCTCCCGCGCAGGCGGCATCAGAATTTGTTTCATCGCATTGAGCTGCGCGTCGACGTCATTCTGGAAGCGCTGGAGTCGGCACTCGTCAGTGAGTGACTCGCTCATATGCACCCGCACGGAGCACCTGCGAAGACGGCCATCGCTCATGTGAGACGAATTAGCATATTTCGGCGACTTACAGGCATTAATTGCCTCGAACTCCATGGATAAAGTGACTCCACCTCAACGCACCACGGAGTCACTCATGTCACGCATTCCTACCCCCGCCGTCGACACCGCTACGGGCGCAACGGCCGAAGTGTTCGATCAGATCCGCAAAGTCGCTGGTGGCGTACCCAATACATTCGCTGCCATTGGGTCCTTGAACCCTGCGGCGCTCACGGCCGTATTGAATGCTGATGACGTTCTGGCGCATGGCAGCCTGACCAGGCAAGACCAGGAAACCATCAAGCTGGTGGTTAGCGGTGTCGCCGGTTGTGATTACTGCGTCGCGGCCCACAGCTTGCTTGGCAAGATGACGGGCCTCAAGCCGGATGTGCTGGCTCAACTGCGCTCGGATGGCACGACGGACGACGCCAAGCGTGATGCGCTGGCGAACTTTGTCCGCACCCTCACCAAGACGTCCGGAACGATCACCGACGAAGAATTCACCGCGGTCAAGCGTGCCGGCTACAGCGACGCGCAACTGGTGGATATCAGTCTCGCCATCGCGGTCACCGTCTTCACCAACGTGTTCAATCGCATCAACGATACGGACATTGATTTCCCGTCCGTCAAGTGAGTTCGGCGGCACGGCATCGTGCCCCACTGGAAACAAGAGCGGCTTAGCCGTTTCCTTCCATGACTCCGGCCTGCTTTCGCCAGCGCGCCGGGGTCACGCCCATGTGCAGCTTGAACGCTCGTTGGAAGGCGGCCTCGGATTGATAACCCACCGCCTCCGCGATGGCGCCCGTGGAAGCCGTTGTCGATCGCAGCTCGGTTGCCGAGAGCGTCATGCGGATGTCCGTTAGAAGTTCGCTGGCCGACATACCCAGTTTTTCCTGGAACAGGCGAACGAACGTGGCTCGCGACATGTTGCACCTCTCGGCAAGCAGCGGAAGCGTCCACGGATGACCAGGGTTGTGAAACATGGCATCCAGCGCCGGAGCGAGGCGCGGATATCCGGCCAAGGCCAGCAGACCGGCCGGCGCTTCCGCGGATTCGCTTGCAAACCGCAAGGTCAGGGCAAACAGGGCTGTCGACAACGCGTCGAGCATCGCGCGGCCACCCAGGAAATCAGCGCCGGTTTCCGCCTGCATCAATGCCATCAGGTTGTGCAGCGCCGCCCCGCTTTTCTGGCCGGCCGACGTTGACGAAGCGACGTTCGTTCGCGCAATGAGTCGCCCCGGAAGATAGCGACGAAGAAGTTGCGCGTGAAAAGGAGAAAGCACGAAACGCCCGCACAGCATATCCAGACGTTCACCCTTGCCCGCGTTCTCACTGAACACGAGGTTGGCAGCGACCCGGCTGGTCGCTGGTTTGGCGCGAGCTTTGCCGCCGTCATGCAAGGTATGCGCTTCTCCGTTGGCCAGCAGCAGGATGTCGCCCGCTTGCAGAACCTCCGGACGCCCGCCATGGGGATCGGCCAACGATGCCGAGCCGCTCAGGACGATGTGGTACGCCATCTCGCCGCTTGAGAACGCCTCCTGATCGATGCGCCAGGGCGCTCCATATTGGCAGCGCAGATCGAGCTGGCCGCGAAGCGGCGTCATTTCCAGCAACCGGCTCAGCCAATCGCGCAGTGGAGACATGGCCCGTCCTCATTGATACGTTCGAGCGTAAGGAGAAAGCCCGCGCACCATGCGCTGCCTGCCCAGAGACCGGCACGGTGCGGTCTTTCTCAGTTGATACTTTTAAGCATAAAAGGAAGATTTCAAGGCATTAATCATATCACCGCTCCTCCGTAAATTAGGTCCCGTCGCACAGATCAACCCGAGCGGACGTAACCCCGCCTTCGTGGAGCGATTCGTAAGACGCGACATCTACCGACCTAATCTCACGAAGGAAAAACCATGAACGCGCTTCTCCAGCTCTTCGCCAAATCCGGCCTGTTGAAGAAAGACCTCGACTACTACCTGCTTCGCGCAGCGATGGTCGTCATCTTCGCGTGGTTCGGCTACGACAAATGGTTCCAGTCCGAGATCACCGCACTGGCGCCGCTGATCTCGCATGGCCCGCTGATCTTCTGGACCATCCCGCTCCTTGGCATACACGGCACCGCCATTTTCCTCGGCACCGCCGAGTGGACTTTCGGCACGTTGCTGTTGCTGGGCTTCTGGAACAAGAAGCTGGGCGTGCTGGGTGCCCTGGGTTCCGTTGCCACCTTCATCTCCACCCTGACCATCCTCCCGTTCGTCCCCGATGGCTGGGACGCCGGCGCCGGCGGCTTTCCGGCAATGTCAATGAATGCCGCGTTCCTTTTGAAGGACCTGGTCCTGCTGGTCGTATCCGTTTATCTGCTCAGGCAGGACGTGATCCGCGCGCTGCGCGCTCCACACGAAAATTGATGCGTCCCTTTGCTCTAGCACCCGCAGCCGATCGGGAGGCATCGGAGCCTCCCGGTTTCGCTTCGTGCAAATAGACGGGGTGTGGCAACCAGGTTAGACGCTGGAATGATCCGGGTCGCTCGAATTGATGCGTGTTGCCGGCGCTCTGTAGAAAAGCACCAAAGGGCCGTAGGCAGGTTGCAACGTGTCGTCGCCGCCTGACCAGTAAGAGTCCCTGAAAACGCAAGCTCTGCGTAGAAAAGTGTTAGCAATTTCTGCGAATTGTCTCTGTCGGCTTAGTGTGGCCAAAGTATGTGAGATCGCGCACTCAGTCCCGAAGGTTGCCGCCGTTGAAGCGGCCGAATCGCTTCGCCAGACCCAAGCTGATCAACAGCGCGCCCAAGCCCAATGCAGCCATCGATTGCCCATCGCGCAGATCGAAGCTGCCGACGCGGACAATGAAGACGTAGGCCAGGACGAAGTTCACGAAGCTCCAGACGACGTTGACTGTCGACGAAGACAGTCCCTCACCACGAGGGTGCGCGAACGGTGACTGGAAGGGGCGTCCTGAAACGCCCCAGACGAAGTGCGGGATGGCGTTGGCGAGAAATAGGCCGCCGAAGAAATAGGAGATGTCGTAAAGCCAGGTCGCCACGAGGTCATCCTCTTTGCCGGTCATGAAGGTACTGAATGGCGCGATGTCCATTTATGCGGTGCGAAAAGGTCTCTGCCCCTTCTCCGGGGAAGAATGCCAAGCGAGATAGGTGACATAGCCCTGGTAAAGGTTGTGGGACCGCGGCCTGCCGCCAAAGGGTCCCCGCCCCCTTTCTCACTGCATGTCCTGTCGGGTAAATTCGGTTAATTCATACAGGGGACGTATGGGGAATCCGCCAAATCGACCGCCGTCATACGTTCGACGACCGGGGCGAAGATGGGGTGCATGAAGGCCTGCTCAGTCCGCGGGAGGCTTCGGTCAAACGAAGCGAACTCGTGGATATGATGGCTGCCTCCATGTCGAAATAGGTCCTGGACACTTTCCTTGCTTATTTCTCACGTGATTGGCAATGTCAAATAGTGAAGGCGAATCGCTCTTGATACCTAATAACACGTGGTATCACTACGACGACAGGGCGGACACGGCCGTAGTTTTTGTCCATGGATTCTTTTCTGGGTCGTCGAGTTGTTGGCTTTCAAAAAACGGCAAGTTTTGGCCCGCCTTCCTGCTTGAGGATAGGCGCGTGCCACGCGCTTCGATCTTTCTGGGCGGGTACTACACGAGCATGGTCTCGGGTGACTACTCCATTCGTGACTGCTCCAAAGAACTATTTGGAGCTATCAATCGCGAAGATGAACTTGGGCGCCGGGCGCCGTCCTCTTTTCGCAATATAGTATTCGTCTGCCATAGCCTTGGCGGCATAGTGACGAGGTACTTGCTCGAATCCAATCGCGATGCCTTCGCCGGCAAAAAGGTTGGTCTCTGTCTCATGGCTTCGCCATCCCTCGGATCAGATTACGCGACGACTTTCGCAGGGGTCGCTAGGTTCTATAAGAACAAGGTCGGGAAGGACCTGCGGGCGGGCAGTACGCTTCTGGAAGATCTGGATGATCGCTTCGTGCAGTTCTTGGCGGAGCAGGAACCTCGCACGTTCTTTGGAGTTGAGGCCATTGAGCACCACTCAATGTTTCTCATTCCAATCCTTCCTGACTTTAAGCCAATCGTTTCAAAGGAATCGGCAGCCCGTTACTTCAGCATAAGGGCAGTCATGCCTGGCACGAATCACTCCACTATCGTGAAACCTGACTCGACATCACATCCGAGTCACCTCTTTTTCGTCGACTTTATGACGAAGAACTTCCCGAGCTCTCGACGCACAAGCGATCCCGTTGATGTGCCGGCAGAGCATCAGAGCAAGGCGATTGTTTTGTTTGACGCATACGATGGGGTGAGCGAGAAGTACTATCTAGTGCGAGAGATTGATGACGTGATCGAGCGATCGGCTTCCCTGCGGAGCATCTGGCTATCCGGCACGTCTGGGATGGGGAAGACGTGCAGCCTTAGACGATATGCAGCACGGTCTGGTGCCACGCAGATCGATATTTGCCTTGCACAGTGCGCTGGTCATGATCCGAAAGACCTCCTTGTCAAGGAGATGCTAGATACGCTCGTGCAGCTCGGTCACGCAAATCCGTCCATATCAAGGACGTACTCAAATCTGGCCGCCGTTTTGTCTACGATTGCGAAGGACACGACGGTCATAGTTGTACTAGACGAAGTTCCTACATCCGAAGTTGATCACGAAGTGGCTTCGGAACTTGTTTGCCTGATTTATGAGCTGTTGGTAACCACAGGGGCTCGCGGTAAGAGAGCAAAGTTCATCGTTTCTTCGCTTGCCGAGCCGACGTTGCCGTCAAACTTGAATACATACAAATTTCATGAGTTGGTGCAATTTGTAAAGCTTGATGACTGGTCGGACGGTGACCTGGCAGCGCTGACATCGATAATTTTGGGCGCTCTTCCTCACTTCCAACTGAGCGAGCATTTTCAGGCGCAGCTTCCAAGTCGCTGCCTTGGATCGCCAAGGCTGCTTAAAACTTTCTTCCGAAACCTCTGGGCGCGCGGATGCCTCGATTCCGACCCGGAGGTTGTTCTGCAAGATACGCTTGCTCAGCTTACATACTGATATCTCAATCCTATGCGCCAACAAGCTCTCAAGCCCTACACGATCATCCCCAGTCATCTGTATGTCGAGCGCGCGGCCGATAGGCAGCTGAGGCAGATCATTGACGACATGGGGCGCCCTGGTCATGTGCTTGTCGCACGGCAAATGGGCAAGACAAACCTGTTGCTCAATGCAAAACGTCAACTAGAAAACGTTGACGATCGGTTTTGCTATGTGGATGTCTCAAACTTCATCCCGGACTTACGGACGTTCTTCCGCGCGATTTCGGATACTTGCGCGGAAAGTCTTGGGTCGACTGGAGAAAGAGCGAAGGCTGTCCTTCATGAGGCCAGGCTTTCGTCCGGTGAGCTTCTTCCCCACAAGGAGCACGAACTCGAGCTGCGCGCTGTTCTAAGGCTCACTTCTGGGAAGCTCGTCATCTGTTTGGACGAGATTGACGCCCTTACCAAGACTTCGTATTCGGACCAGGTATTCTCGCTGATACGAAGCATCTATTTCTCAGGTCGCACCAACTTCCAAGAATTCTCGCGGCTCACGTACATACTTTCGGGCGTGGCCGAGCCAAGCGAGATAATTAAGAATCGCGCGATCTCTCCTTTCAATATCAGCGAGAAGATATATCTGGAGGACTTCTCTCGAGCAGAGTTCGACGTTTTTTTAGGTAAGTCGGGCCTCGTCTTGGAAGAACCAATCACGGAGCGAATCTACTACTGGGCCGGTGGCAACCCTCGAATCACTTGGGATCTCTGCGCTGCGATTGAACAGGCCGACTCTGAGTTCAAAAGCTCCGCCGACATCGATGAGCTTGTGACCCAGCTCTACTTGAGGTCGTACGATCTGCCGCCAGTGGACCACATTAGAGCTCTTGCCGAGTCTGACAAAGACATCCGTCAGGCGGTGATGTCAATTCACTACGACAAAGCATCGGCGGTGCCAGATTCCGTGAGGAATAGGCTCTATCTGGCGGGTATCACTTCGATAGATCATGTGTCTGGAAAGGTGCGAATAAAGAATAAGATTCTAGAGGAATCGCTGTCCGAGAAGTGGTTGACGGAGATAGATCGGAAAACTATCTCTGTGCGCGATCATGCGCGTTCACTCTTCGAGCAAGAGAGATATGAAGAGGCGCTTCGCGCGTTCGAGGAGTTTGAGGTTACTGCATCTAACATCGATGACCTAGAAATTTTTCTCTTCCAGAAAGGTTCGTGTCAATTCTTCCTGGGGCGATATGAAGACGCTATCGAGTCCATGGAGCGTGCGCCAGTACGACGGTCAAGCTACAAGGACTTGCATCTTTTGCAGCTTACTAGGATAGGCCTCGCGCATCTCAAGCTTGCTAACTACAACGAGGCAGTTGAGACACTAAGGCGAGTCGTTGATGATGCAAATTTTGAAGACGGAGATGCGCGTCCATTTTCGTATTTCGAAGCTTGCATATACCTCTCTACGGCGCTGCTTGAGGTAAAGGGTGGCGACGCTTCAGAAATTGAACGTCTGTGCACCTCCGTGATTGACTCGCTGGACTCGATTGGCAACGAGGTGGACGGCGCGGCTGCCGTTGAAACCCTGGATGCCTATGCTAACTACACAATGGCGCGTGCTCGATTGATGTCGGGCGATAGGGCTGGTGCGCTAAGTTTTTTTGAAAGGTCGTCCTTCTTCGCAAAGCCGTCCATGAAGGTTGTTTTGCTCCTTGCGAAGGCAGAGGCGCTGAAAGACATGAGCGAAAGAGCGCGCGCGCTTGCGTCCTGCGTGCGCTTCTGCTCGGAGAACAGGATTGCTGTTGTGGCGGGGGAGCCAAACGGCCTGCTGCAGTTTACTGCTGACGTCGCTCAGAACTTCCTTGAGCAAGTCAGTTCATTAGATAAGTCCGACACGAGTTTGGGTGAATTGATTGATCACCTCTCCGACGTATCCATAGGTCACATTCAGTCTATTGATGAGCTTGCTTTGGCTGCTTGTTTATCACTCTTCCACAAGAGAGGGCGGGGTGCATTGACAAGATTGGTTGTAGCTACGGCGCTACGGGCGAGGCGAGTTGTTCCGAGCGAACATCATCAACAATTAATGATGTTTGCTTCTTGGATGGCTACTGGCCAAGAAGCGATTCTGGTTGGTGAGAGGTTTGTGCTTGAGTACGTCACTAACCGTGTGGGTTCGGTTGGTGCGACAGAGTTCAGAGCGCTCCACGCGTATCTTTCGGCGCTTATCGATGCCAATAGCTTCGATAGGACTGAGGAGCTAATTGCCTTCGCTAGAGATAACCTAGTCGATCGCGAACACGGTGATTCGAGTGAAGAGACACATCAGGTCGAAGGCGAGCGTCTAGTGCTCAGGTGTTTGGAGCTTGTTATGACTCATAGGCGCGATGGGCGCGTCGATAGGTTGTTAGCACAAACGCTTTCTGAAGAGATCCGTCGTTGCGGAGAGTTTCCGCTGCTATTTTTTGCTGAAGATCAAAAGAGCTCACTTCTTGGGGTCCTTAAGGGATTGGCGACCAGATTTCATAGTTCGGGCCAGCTGGTGCGAGACAATCCAAAAATTGGACGTAACCAAATTGTTGTGGTGGAGCTATCGGACGGAACGTCACGTACCGGAAAATACAAGCGGTTTGAGGAGCAGATTCGCAGCGGAGAGGCGCGCTTGAAATCCTAGTGGCACCCTCATCCTAGTAGATACGGGGAAGTTAGGCCGCATAGAACGTATTTAAGATCCGCTGAATAGGCGGTGCCGACAATGGACTCGGCGACGCCTGGTTGAACGCAAGCGACGTCGCGCGAGCACTAGTGAACACGGCGCTGGAGCCAAACAGAAAAGAGGAGACACTGTGTCTTACATTGGACCAACTACTGAATTTGAGATTGCCACATCGGACCGGAAGACGTTCAAGATATTCCTTACTCAACAGGTCGGCGGTTACTGGGTGGCCACTATTCTCTACGCGAAAAGCAGTCTGGTGGTGACGCACAATGAAATTGCTGCAACCAAGAAGGCCGCGTATGAGCAGGCTGTCACGTGGACAATTGGCAATATTGACAAAGACGCTGTTGTTGGCGATTTCAAGTAGGTTTGGCAAGAAAGAGGGCTCGTAGTCTTCCTCTTTCGGTACAGTGAGCAGTTCCTGGCGCCTCTCCACAGCGCTTAGGGCGTAATACTCAGTGCTCGTGCTTGCACGAAGAGGTCGTCGCGGCTGGTGACCTAGTTAGTAGTTAACCGGCGACCTGTAGTGATTTGATGTCAGCCAGCGCAATTCTCGAAGATCTGCTTCCTTCGACCATGTCCCTGAGTAAGGATATCCTTACGCTCCTGGGTGGTCTCTATGCGCGAGGGGATGGCGATGCGGTATTGGTGGGTAAACCACAAGCAGACAGCGCGCCAGGAGATTGAGGGCGGCTATTTGTGGTCGCCGTACCGGGCGGCGCATGGGGCGCGGAATCTGTTCTACGACAACATGCGGGGCGCGGCGCCCGGTGACGTCGTGCTGTCCTTTGCGGGCGGTCTGATTCGGTATGTCGGGTATGTCGAGGACTATGCGAGTCCGGCGCCGAAGCCGGATAGCTTCGGTACTACCGGGCACTACTGGGACGACGAGGGCTGGCTGCTTCCTGTGCTTTGGGAGCCGTTGGAGACGCCCGTTCGACCGAAGGACCATATTGCGGAACTCGGTCCGCTATTGCCGGACAAGTATTCGCCTATCCAGCCCAAGACGGGTAATGGCAACCAAGGGGCTTACCTCGCTGAAGTCGGCCGCGAGGTCTATGAGTTCCTAATCGGTTCTCTGGGTGTGCGTGAACCAGGGTATGAGTTGGAATCGGGCCAGGCCGGCGCACCGCTCAAGCGCATCGATGACGCCATGCAGGCGATCATTTGCGATGACCCAAGCCTGGATGCAACGACCAAGAACCAAGTAGTTCTCGCAAGGTACGGACAAGGGCTATTCCGTCGACGCATCTTCAACTTCGAGACTTCATGCAGGCTAACCAAGGTGAACAATCCGAGGTTGCTTGTGGCGAGTCATATCAAGCCGTGGCGGTTGTGTGAGGACTCCATTGAGCGACTGGACGGTGCTAATGGTCTGTTGCTCACACCACACGTCGACAGGTTGTTCGATCGTGGGCTTATCAGCTTTGAAGACGGAGGCGATGTCTTGTTGTCGCGCAAGCTCGAACACATCGATTTGGATCGGCTCGGGTTGAGCGAAGCCTGTGCGAATGGCTGCGGCGTGTTTCATCCGGAGCAGGCGACTTACCTCGCCTACCACCGGAGCAATGTATTCCTACGGTGATGTGCTAGTGCAAGCACGTTGATTCGTGATGGGAAATATCAAGGCCGCGCTATGGTTGCGCCTGTGGGTCAGTACTGACATGCAGTCCGACCAGTGTTTGCGCACCTGCCACATTCCGCTAGCCGTACATCCATCCCGCTCTAGCCTGACAGACGATGTGCGTGCCGATCGTTAGCTTCGGATAGTCACTCGCGGCGTCTTTTCGAAACGGCATCGCGAGCGACCATGACACCAAGTCATGAAGCGCGAGCCGTGAGTGCCGTTAACACCCACGACCCGCTAACCATCGCCAACTCAGAGAAGTTGATCATGGCTAACCGCGATCATACGGTACGCGTTCGCTCGTCAGTTCCCGCTGACGACACCCTCACTGGCTCGCCCGATGTCCTTTCCCCTACAGGCGTCTCGTGGCCCGAAACCTTCCGTCGAGGCACCCGTGCGGATATCGCCCTGGCGATACTCGCACTGACACGCTTGCGCCATGACAGCGAGCGGTGCCGCAAGGCGCAGGCTCGCGGTTTTCCTGTCAGGCCCTTGGTTTGGCCGCTTTCCGTGGCGGAAACCGCCAGTCTCGGCACGGCCGTCCAGTGCCTGCAGCAGTACGCCAGGCTGCTCGGTCACGAGCCTCCAGTGAATCCGCCGCGCGTCCAATGATCGCCCTTGCGCGGCGCATCGGCCGGCATGGCGATGCGCCGCCACTTAGCGATCGCTGACGTTGCCACTAGGCATTCACTGACACGCATGGTCGTAAGCGCCCGCCGGTTGTAGGGGCGTGTCTGACAGGGAAGGGAAGTCCATGGAACTGATCAAGCTCACGCCAAGCCTTGGCGTGGACCCGTCGCTGCGCCTGCGTTCGCCCGGCGAGGTGCTGCTGCACGACTACATGCGTCTGGAGGCGATGAACCCCGCGCAGCTCGCGCGCCGCACCGGCATCCCGGCGCGGCACATCAAGGAAGTGCTCGCCGGTTCCCGAGGCGTCACGCCCAAGTACGCGATACGGCTCGCGGTGGTGCTACGCACATCGGCGCTCTATTGGCTGGTGCTGCAGGCGCGGTACGACCTGGCGCGCGAGGAGCGCGGCATTGCCACCACGGCGGCTGCGCTCGATCCGCCATCCCATCGATCCTGACAGGGAAGAAAGCCCCATGTGCCTCATCAAGCTCGAACCATCGATGGAGTTCGACGCACCGGAGCCGCTACGTAGCCCCGGCGACGTGTTGTTGAACGACCACCTCAAGGCCCGCACCATGTCGATCGCATGGCTAGCGCGTCGCACCGGCATTTCCGTGTCCACGTTGAGGCAGATCACCCGCGGCGAGCGACGCATCAACGCCAGGTTCGCGATGCGCCTTGCCTGCGTAATGGACCCCACGCCGGCCTATTGGCTGGTGCTGCAGGCGCGTTACGACTTGGCGGTCACTGGCTCGTATCCCGATCGCCGGCAAGGTCTGGCTTGCACAGAGCCTTGCGACTGATCCGCTGTACGTACCCGCGCTGATATTCCTGGTGCCTACGCTGCACCATGCCGTGTGCCGGCTAGCCGCGGATTCATTTGTCTGCGGCTGCCAGTCTGCTGCAGTGAATGAGGCAGGTGTTGGTCGCGCAGCCTATGCAAGAGGTTACCTTGAGAAGCCACCGACTTCAGTCGCCGTCTGTTGAGCTGCTTGCTGTTGGACTCACGACTCTTGCTGTCCGGCAACGGTCTGTTCCTGTTGTTGCTGGAACTTCTGCATGGCTTGCGATTCCAGTCCAGCCATCTTTGCCATGATCCCGGGATCAATGCCCGCTTTGTCGGCCGCTTCCACGAGATCAGCCTTCGCGGCTTCCCAGTTCCTGTCGAGTTGCTCGCTTCGCATGCTCATGACACATCCTTATGTGCGTTGAACTACTTGCCTTCCGGCAGGGCATAGATGTGCTTGGATGCATCGAACGGCACCGCGATGTCTTCGACCTTCTTGCCAGCCTTGGTCTTGGTGACGATCAGCGGGAACATCGCCTGGGTTTGCCGCCCGCCTGCTACGTGAACGTCGTATTCGACGTCCTGCGATTCCTCCATGATGTGGGGAATGGCGCTGACGTTGAAGAACTTGCCGTCAAAGTCGGTCACGATGGCGTAGTTCAGCACCAGCGTGCCCTGCCAGCTTCCGCCGGAGATAAATATCCAACCGTGACGGTTCGCTCCCATCGCGACGAGCTCTGCATTCGCACAGCCACAGGTCCCATTGGTGCCGCAATCCATGGCCCGATTGCCTGCGACGTATGCCCACTGGTTTGTCTTGTCGTCGTGGACGGCTTTGAATGCGCCCATGAGTCCGAGGTCGGAATGCGAATAGCTGTAGTCCAGATCGCCAGCAATGTCGTCTCGGTTATACGAGAGAACGTAGAGAGCCGTTGCGCCACTCTCCGATACGGGCTGGGATGGACCTGGTTTCATGCAGTACCGTGTTGAGAGACCACCGTTGGCTTGCAGCTCGATATCCCAGCAGTTGTATTTGGTGTTGTAGTTGGCGGCGCCATACTGGTCATCCATCATGGCGTGGATGAGTTGCGCTACCTCTTTGTCTGACGTTCCACCCGGAAAAGTCTTGCCCGTTCCTTCCGCTGGCGCTGCCAACGCACTGTGTAGTGGCAACAGCAACAACAGCATCATCATTCCTTTCGTGCGCATACGAACCATCTCTCGTTCCCCTTCTCACGGATCGTGAAAGCCTAGCAAGCGATGGGCGCCTGGTTGGCTTGCACTCCTGAAGGGGGCGGGATCGTTGATGAATAGGGTATGTCGCAGCGAGTTGCGGGAGTTTCCCGTCTGGCTTTCTGATGCATCGATGGATATGCGTGGATGCGAATCAGCAGGGCTGCGAAGTGCCGCCACGGAGTCCTCATCACGCGATAAGCGATGACTCGTGGCGGATAAAGCCGGCGAAGCCATGCTCACCGACCATTAGTGGTTGATGGCAGGCGCGCCGTCTAGCTGCCTTAGTGCTGCATCGCGATCTGTGTTCGGGCCAGTCGGTATATCGGCCAGGGACGTTCGTGCTTCGGCACGCAGGCGCCCGGCGGAGGCGTTGTCGTCGAGTGCGGCGTCGGCGCGGGCCAGGTCGGCTTGCAGGTGGGCGATCAGTGCCGTCGACTTAGGCGCCATGGTATTGGCTGCACCCAGGGCGTTGTCGAGGTGCCGCGCGGCCTCCTCGTTGCGGCCGAGCGCTTGCAGGATGTCCGCATACAGGAGGCGCGCGCGAACCGACTTTTCCGAACTCTGGTCCGCCAGTGCGTCATACATGGCGACGGCTTGTCCGGCCGGTACGGCGGCTCGTTGCGATGGGTCGCTGGCCGCCATGAGTTCGGCATCGACGGTGAGCGCGAACGCGGTATCCGGATGTGCGTCGTGATGGCGGCGGCGTGCCTCGGCCAGCGCGCCGTCGATGAGCGTTCGCGCTTCGTCCAGTTGTCCGCGAGCGATCAGAATTTCCGCGAGCACGGCGCGATCGTAGCTGCGGCCGTTGTCGGCGTAGTCGGCGCCGAGCAGGCGTTGCTTGCGGTCGATGGCGTCGCGCATGCCGGCTTCGGCCTCGGCATAGGCGCCCTGGCGGAAGCGGATCTTGGCGATGTTGCCGATGCTTGTTGCCTCGTTGAGTCGCGATGCCGGCTTGAGTGCTTCGTCCATGGCAATGGATTTCGTATAGAACGCTTCGGCCTCGGGGAACCTGCCTTCGAGCGTGTAGACGCCGCCCAGGTCGTTGAGGTGCCAGGCGGTGTGGGCATTGGGATGGGTGTAGGCGTGGGCGTCGATGTCCAGCGCGTCGCGCATGAGCTGTTCGCTTTCGCTGTACTGGCCGAGCTTGGTGAGCGCCGATACAAGGATGGCGATGCTGTCGGCCACGTCGGCGTGGCGCGCGCCCAGGTGCATGCGCTTGCGGCGCAGCGCTTCGCGCAGCAGCGGTTCGGCGCGTTCGGAGCGGCCGGCGTCCTCGTAGATCCAGCCGAGGTTCAATATGGCTTCGGTCAGCGCTTCGCTGCCGTTGGGCAGGATGCGGCGGGCGAGCGCCACGTCCTTCTCGCCGAGGTCGATGGCCTTCTGCGATTCGCCGGCGCGCTCGTCCAGGCCGGCCAGCCAGGCGAGCGCCTGCACGGCTTCGGGCGAGTCGCGGTCGGGGCCTTGCTCGAAGGCATCGATGGCGCCCTGCAGTCGCGCGGTGGCTTCGCGCACGCGGCCGAGTTCGTCGGCTTCCTTGGCAAGCAGGTATTCGATATGCAGCGTGCGGCGGTCGGTGGCGCCGAACTGCGACCTGGCCAGCGTGGCGGCTTCTTCCAGCGATTGCCAGGCGCGCTCCGGATGGCCGCTGCGGCGATCCAAGTCCCCGACCAGCGCGAGGATCTCGGCGCGAAGCGCGGGCTGCGTGGCGAAGTCGCGCTCGGCGCGTTCGCGGCC
>Ga0209258_100895_pt1 | contig 15468 bp, 17 predicted proteins | sample Araplaol_mTSA_r2_FD_184281 | JGI IMG/M metagenome (GOLD analysis project Ga0209258, IMG submission 184281) | Arabidopsis root microbial communities from North Carolina, USA - plate scrape CL_Col_mTSA_r2 (SPAdes) (version 2) | ecosystem: Host-associated > Plants > Roots > Endosphere | place: USA...
GCCGTCCAGCGCGGTGACCGAGCCGTAGCGCTTGACGAGCGACCTGGCCTGCATCACCACGCGAGGTTGAGTGACTGCATTCATTTCAACGCGCTCCGCGACGAGAGAGTTGGTCCGCCGTCACCGCGAGGATGACCAGCACGCCGGTGACGAGCACCTGGTAGATCGACGACACGCCCATCAGCGTCAGGCCGTTGCGGAACACGCCCACCACCAGCGCGCCCACCAGCGAGCCGATGACGACGCCGCGTCCGCCGAACAGGCTGGTGCCGCCCAGCACGACGGCCGTGATGGCGTCGAGGTTGTCGGTCTGGCCCGCGTTCGGGTCGCCGACGCCGGTACGCGCAACGCTCAGCAGCGACGCCACGCCGTACAGCGCGCCGGCCACGACGTAGACGACCAGCAGCACGCGCTGCGTCGCGATGCCGACCAGGCGCGTGGCTTCCGGGTTGTTGCCCACCGCGTAGACGTGGCGCCCCGCGGCCGTCTCGCGCAGCATGAACCAGGCGATCGCGTACAGCGCCAGCATCACCATGGTGCCCCAGGCGAACTGCGTCGAGCCGATGCCGAAGGTGTCGCCGAGCGCCGTCATCATCGGCGGCAGGTCGGTCACCGTCTGCGCGCCCGAATACAGCTGCGTGGCCGCGAACGCGATGTTCATCGTGCCCAGCGTGACGATGAACGACGGCAGCCGGATGCGCGTGACCAGCAGGCCGTTGACCAGCCCGAACAGCGTGGTCACCCCCACGCCGCACAGGATGGCCAGCACGGGGGGCATGCCATTGACGGCCGCGAAGCGCGTCATCACGATGCCGCCGAGCGCCATCAGCATGCCGCACGACAGGTCGATGCCGCCGGTCAGGATCACCAGCGTCTGGCCGATGGCGATCACGCCGACCACGGCCACCTGCTGCAGGATCAGCGAGAAGTTGGCGCCGGACAGGAAGTGGTCGCTCTGGGTGGCGAAGAACACGCAGGCGAGCACCAGCGCGATCACGGGGCCCAGGACGGCCACGCTCAGGCCCGCGGGCCAGTGCGGGCCGGGCGCATTCGGCTTGTTCGGGGCCGCGTCCGAGGTGCTCACCGCGGCCATCTCACTTGCCCCAGCAGAGTTGCTCGCCGACCTTGGAGTCCTTGCTCTCGACGCCCGGCATGGCCTTGTCGGCGATCAGCGTGACGCCCGTGTCGGTGTAGCCGCTGACCTTGGTGCCCTTGGTGGCGTAGTCGACGCCCGCGGCCACGCCGAGCGCGGCCATCTTCAGGGGGTACTGCTGCGACGTGGCGGCGATGACGCCGGCCTTGACGTTGCGGATGCCCGCGCAGCCGCCGTCGACCGAGACGATGATCACGCCCTTTTCCTTGCCGGCGCGCTTGAGCGCCGTGTACGCGCCCGCGGCGGCCGGCTCGTTGATCGTGTAGACGAGGTTGATGTCGGGGTTCTTCTGCAGGCAGTTCTCCATCGCTGTCTGGCCCTTGGCCTGGTCGCCGTAGCTGTCGGCCGAGCAGACGATCTCGGCGGACTTGCCCAGCTCGTTGACCTTGGCGTCCGGCGCGGCCAGGCCGAAGCCCTTCATGAAGCCGTTGTGGCGCTGCGCGCCGACCGGGTGGCCGGGGAAGAGGTCCAGCGTGACGATCTTGGCCGGCTTGCCGCCGAGCGCGGCCTTGGCGTATTCGCCGATCAGGATGCCGGCCTTGTAGTTGTCGGTGGCGAACAGGGCGTCGGTGGCGTCCTGCGGGTCGGTCGGGCTGTCGAGCGCGATCACCATCACGCCCTTGGCGCGCGCCTTCTGGATGGCGGGGACGATCGCCTTGGAGTCATTGGCGGTGATCAGGATCGTCTTCGCGCCCGCGGTCATCATGTTCTCGATGGCGGTGACCTGGGCGGCGTTGTCGCCGTCCTGCTTGCCGGCGGCGGTCAGCAGCTTGGCGCCGCGCTCCTTGGCCATCTGCGACGCGCCTTCCTTCATCTTCACGAAGAACGGGTTGGTGTCGGTCTTCGTGATCAGGCCGATCACGGGCTGGTCGGCGGACAGGGCGAAGGGGCTGGCGGTCGAGAGGATGGTGGCCGCAAGCAGGGACGAGGCGATCTTGAGCATGTTGTCTCCGATGGTTGGTGGTGCACCGCTTCTCGTGTCGGCGTCGGGTGAGCGCATCGTAAGAACCCTGGATAAATAAATCAAGCGGACTGATTAATGGAAAACCCAGGGTCGATCGGCGCTGCTCGACGGTGGGGCCGGAGGACAATCGAGGCATGCTCCTGCGCCTCCATCACGCCGCCATCATCTGTTCCGACTACGAGGTCTCGAAGCGCTTCTACACGCAGGTGCTGGGCCTGCGCGTGATCGCCGAGCACTGGCGCGCGGCGCGGCGTTCGTGGAAGCTCGACCTCGGCCTGCCCGATGGCTCGCAGGTGGAGCTGTTCTCGTTCGAGGGCGCGCCGCCGCGGCCGTCGTACCCCGAGGCGCGCGGCCTGCGGCACCTGGCGTTCGCGGTGGCCGACGTGGCCGCCGCGAAGACGCATCTCGAATCGCACGGCGTCGTGGTGGAGGACATCCGCGTCGACGAGTACACCGGCCGGCGTTTCACCTTCTTCGCCGATCCGGACGAGCTGCCGCTGGAGGTCTACGAAGACCCTGCCTGAGGCGGCGCAGGGCCGCTTGCGTCGGGAGCGCCGCCACCCTATACTGAACTAAATGGTTCAGTATTCATCCCGCCTCGACGCCTCGTTCGCCGCGCTGTCCGACGCGACGCGCCGTGGCGTCGTCGAGCAGCTCTGGCGTGGCGACGCCTCGATCAGCGAATTGGCCGACCGGTTCCACATGACCCTGACCGGCATGAAGAAGCATGTGGGCGTGCTCGAGCAGGCGGGGCTGGTCACCACCGAGAAGATCGGGCGCGTGCGGACCTGCCGGCTCGGGCAGGGCGGCCTGGACGAGGAGTGGGCGTGGCTCGAGCGCTACCGCCGCGTCTGGGCCGCGCGCTTCGATGCGCTGGACGAGGTCGTCGAGGATCTGAAACGCAAGGAGACAAGCGATGGTCGAACGAAGTGAGCCTGCGGGCACGAGGAACCCCACGACCGTGGAGCGCAGGGAGCGCGAGGTGATCGTCTCGCGCACCTTCGATGCGCCGGCCCGCCTGGTCTGGGAGGCCTGGACGCGCCCCGAGCTGTTCAGGCGCTGGTGGGTGCCCAAGTCGATCGGCCTGGCCTTGCTGTCCCTCGAGCAGGACGTGCGCGTGGGCGGCGGCTACCGTCTCGTGTTCGACCTGGGCGACGGCAAGACCATGGCCTTCTTCGGCAAGTACGTCGAGGTGACGCCGCCGTCGCGCCTGTCCTGGACGAACGAGGAGAGCGAGGATGGCGCCGTGAGCACCGTGACCTTCCAGGAAAGGGACGGCAGGACGCACCTGACCTTCACCGAGACCTACGCGACCAGGGAGGCCCTCGACCGCAACTTCGGCGCCTCCGACAGCATGCCCGAGCAGTTCGCGCAGCTGGACGCGGTGCTGGCCACCCTCGGCTGGTAGGCCGGGCGGCTTGTGCAGCGCAGTCTCCTAGCTCCGCACGAACTCCCGCCGCAGCAAGCCCAGCTGCACGAGGTCGCGCCGCTCGCCGAGCCAGTAGCCGGCCTCGCGCAGCAGGCCTTCCTCGACGAAGCCCAGCCTCTTCAGCAGCGCGAGCGACGGCGTGTTGAGCGGGTGCACCTGCGCCTCGATGCGGTCCACGCCCATCGTGTCGAAGGCCCAGGCGTAGATCGCGCGCAGTGCCTCGGTCATGTAGCCGCGGCCCTGCGCATGGCGCGCGAGCTCGTAGCCCGTCAGGCAGCTGCGCCAGCCGCGGTTCCAGCGGAACACGCCGCAGGTGCCCAGCAGCGCGCTGCCGCGCGACGGGCTCGCGTGCACCAGGCCCCAGCGCACGCCCGGACTCGGCAGCGTGCGCATGTTGGCGAAGCCGGCGATGACCCTCTCGGCGGCCTCCAGGTCGGCCAGCGGGTCGGTGCCGAACCACTTCATCGCTTCGCGGTCGCCGTGGATGGCGAGCAGGGATGGGGCGTCGCTCGCGACGATCTCGCGCAATTGCAGCCGTGCCGTCGACAGCGACGGGAACGGGCCGTCCGGCGCGAACGCGGCGGCCTCGGCCGGGGACGACTTGGCCGCCTTCATGCGGCCCCCAGCCGCCACAGCGACGTGACTTCCCGGCTGCGCGCGGCGAACAGCGGGTCGGCGGGATCGCCCGCCTTCGGATGCGTGGGCCGCGTGTCGTGGCGCGCGACGACGCGCAGGCCGGCGTCGGCGATCCAGCGCAGCATCTCGTCGCGCGTGCGCAGCCCGAGGTGCTCGGCCAGATCCGACATCACGAGCCAGCCTTCGCCGCCCGGCGCCAGGTGCGCGGCCAGCCCGGCCAGGAAGGCGCGCAGCATTGCGCTGCCGGGGTCGTAGACCGCGCGCTCGATGGCGGCGTTGGGCGTGGCCGGCACCCACGGCGGGTTGCACACGACCAGCGGCGCGCGGCCGTCGGGGAACATGTCCGCCTGCACGACGCGCACCTGCCGCCCGAGGCCCAGCCGCGCGAGGTTCTCGGTGGCGCACGCGATCGCGCGCGGGTCGAGATCGGTGGCGACGACCTCGCGCACGCCGCGACGCGCGAGCAGCGCGGCGATCACGCCGGTGCCGGTGCCCACGTCGAAGGCCAGCGACGCCGCATCCCTGGGAAGCGGCGCCCGCGCGATCAGGTCGAGGTATTCGCCACGAAGGGGCGAGAACACGCCGAAATGCGGGTGGATGCGGCCTTCCAGCGCGGGCACCTCCACGCCCTTCCTGCGCCACTCGTGCGCGCCGACCAGGCCCTGCAGCTCGCGCAGCGACGCGATGGCCGGCGTGCCGTCGGGCGCGCCCCAGGCCTCGTCGACCGCGGCGCGCACGTCCGGCGCGCGCCGCAGCGCGATCGAATGGTCGGGCTCGAATTGCAGCAGCACGCGGCCGAGCAGCGCCGCGCGGCGCGCCTGCGTCGCGCGGTGGCGCGCGAACGCGTCGCGCGCGAGCGCGCCCGCGTCCGCCGGGACGGGGGCGGGCGCGGCGGCGTTCTTGCGCGCGGTCTGCACGCGCGGCGGCTTGTCGACGCGGCGGGCGAGCGCCTGCAGCAGCTGGCGGCCGTTGTGGAAGTCGCCGCGCCACAGCAGGCCGCTGCCCTCGCCGACGAGCTTGAACGCCGCATTGGCGGTGAGCGTGTCGTCGACGGGCAGCAGCGTGCCGGGCATGGCCTGCGATTCGGAGCGCCAGCGGGCGCGATGGGCGGTGCCGGATTCCTCCCAGGAGATCCAGGCGTCTTGTTCGTTCATTCCCGAATCATGACACCGACCGCGCGCGGCGTGCTCGCCGGCGGCGGGCGGGCCGGGCTACCTGCGCAGGCGGCGCACCCACTGGTTGATGAGCTCGCGCTGGTCGGGCGCGATCGTCACCCACATGCCGCCGCAGTGCACGAGATGCCCCTTGACCGTCATGTGCGTCGTCTTGATCGTGCCGGTGACCGGCGTGATCGTCGACGCGTCGTTCAGTCCCGGGACGGCCAGCGCGATCTGCAGCACGCTGTGCGCCGGGATGCCGATCTCGCTGACCAGGCCGACGCCGCTCTCCGACAGGTCGTGCAGGTTCAGCGCGACCACGCGCTTGTCCGGCAGCAGCACGCGCGCCTGCCAGTTGGCCCGCACGCGCGCCTCCTTGCGATGCTCCGGCCCCGCGCCGGCGCCCGTCTTGGCGGCGAATGGCGAGGTGGGTGACGGCGCGGCGCCGAACAAGGCGTCGGCTTCGTCCTGGTCAGTGGGCATCGTGCGGCTCCTCGCGCGACCGGCGCGGCCTGGAGGGCCAGGATGCGCCCGCACGAGCCTTGGCGTCAAGGCGCGGGCGAGTCGCGCGGCCGCGGCGACGAAGGGGCCGCGCGGGCCTCTGCTGTCCGCTGCAGTCGAGTGTCAGACGCGGGTCGTCGACAGGCCCGACGTGCTGCGCAGCCGCTCGATCATGTGGCCCGCGATCTTGCCCAGCGGCAGCACCTCGTGGGCCGCGCCGTGGGCGATGGCCTCGCGCGGCATGCCGAACACCACGCAGGTGGCCTCGTCCTGGCAGACGTTGTAGCTGCCGGCGTCCTTCATCGTGCGCATGGCCCTGGCGCCGTCGGCGCCCATGCCGGTCAGCATGATGCCCAACGCGTTCTGGCCGACGACGCGCGCGGCCGACTCGAACAGCACCTCGACCGACGGCTTGTGGCGGTTCACGGGCTCGCCGTCGCTGACGCGGGCGATGTAGTTGGCGCCCGAGCGCTCGACGCTCAGGTGGAAGCCGCCCGGGGCGATGTAGGCGTGGCCGGGCAGGACGCGTTCGCCGTCCACCGCTTCCTTGACGCGGATCCTGCACAGACCGTCGAGCCGGTTGGCGTAGGACTTCGTGAAGCCCGGCGGCATGTGCTGCGTGATGACCACCGCCGGCGAATCGGGCGGCAGGTTCATCAGCACTTCCTTGGTGGCCTCGGTGCCGCCGGTGGACGCGCCGATGAAGATGATCTTCTCGGTCGACAGCCGCCCGATGGACGCCGGGGCGGCGGGCCTGGCCGGCAGCGCCGCGCCGGCCACGGTGCTGGCGACCGGCGGCGCGTGCGGCTTGGAAACGCGCGCCTTGGACGCCGTGCGGATCTTGTCGGTGATCTCCTCGGCCAGTTGCTTCAGGCCGTCGGCCACGCCGATCTTGGGCTTGGCGACGAAGTCGACCGCGCCGAGTTCCAGCGCCTTGAGCGTGACCTCGGCGCCGCGCTCGGTCAGCGTCGACACCATCACCACCGGCATCGGCCGCAGGCGCATGAGCTTGGACAGGAAATCGATGCCGTCCATGCGCGGCATCTCCACGTCCAGCGTGATGACGTCGGGGTTGAGGTTGCGGATCATCTCGCGCGCCGCGTACGGGTCGCTGGCGGCGCCGATGCATTCCATGTCGGTCTGGCGGTTGATGATCTCGGTGAGCAGGCTGCGCACGAGCGCCGAGTCGTCCACCACCACCACGCGGGTCTTTGGCATGTTCGAGTCCCTTCCTGCGGATCAGAACAGGTCGATCGAGCCGCCGCCGGTCGACGCCGGGGCTGCCTTCTGCTGGGCCATGCGATCCTGCTGCACCAGCGCTTCGGCGTTCGTCGGCGCGAGGCGCTTGACCATGGCCTTGCCGCTGGCCGGCAGGAAGCAGACCTTGCGCGGGTAGATCTCGAGCACGTCCTTGGACACCACCGGGATGCGTTCGGTGCTGAGGAAGTCCATCACGAACTTGGTGTTGCGCTCGCCGACGTTGATCGAGTTCATGCCGGCGATGACGGCGCCGCCGCCGAACACCTTGGCCTCCATCGTCATGCGCGAGGCACCGCGCTTCATCATCTCGTTGATGAGCAGTTCCATCGCGTAGGTGCCGTAGCGGCCGGATTCGCCGGCGCCCTCGGGCAGCATGAAATGGTTCATGCCGCCGATCCTGGCCTGGCGGTCGTACAGGCAGGCGGCGATGCACGAGCCCAGCGTGGTCATGACCAGCAGTTCCTCGTTGTCGACGTAGTACTCGCCGGGAAGCACCTTCACGGCCTCGTTCTGGAAGTGCGCGTCGTAGAAGAAGAACGACGCTTCGCCGGGCTTGCGCGCGACCGACTTGAGGCGCTCGAGGCGCGAGCCGGGCCCGGAGGTCGCGCGCAGCGAGGGCGGCGCGGGGCGGGCCGGGGCGGAAGGCGTGGATTGGACGGAAGCCATGGACTGCAGCCTGGTTTTTCTGGAGGATTTCCGGACGCGGTGGGCGGGCGGGAGGGGCGCTCGCGTCAGACGCGCTTGTAGATGGTCTTGCCTTGCAGGACGAACAGGTCCCGCGCGTCGGTGAAGTTCTCGGAGTGGCCGACGAACAGCAGGCCGCCCGGCTTCATCACGCCGTGGATGTGCTCGAGGACGCGGCGCTGCGTGTCGTGGTCGAAGTAGATCATCACGTTGCGGCAGAAGACCATGTCGAACGGCTCGCCCAGCGACCACTGCGTGGCCATCAGGTTGAACGTGCGGAACTCGATCATCTTCTGCAGCTCGGGCTTGACGCGCATGAAGCCGGCGTTGGCGCCGGTGCCGCGCATCATGTGCTTCTGCAGGCGCTGCTGCGAGAGCCCGCGCGAGTCGGCCGGGTAGACGCCACGCTGGGCGGTGGCGAGGACCTTGGTGTCGATGTCGGTGGCCAGCAGCTTCGACCCGGCGCAGCCGTTCTCGGTCAGCGTCATGGCGATCGAGTACGGCTCCTCGCCGGTGGAGGCCGCGTTGCACCACAGGCGCACCGGGTGGCCGCCGAAGGCCTTGAGCGCGTCGGCCAGCGCGTGGAAGTGGTGTTCCTCGCGGAAGAACGACGTCAGGTTGGTGGTCAGGCAGTTGATGAACTCCTGCCACTCGGCCTCTGCGGCGGCGCCGCTGGCGCGCTCCAGGCCGTTCAGGTAGTCGGCGAAGCTGCGGTCGCCGGTCTCGCGCAGGCGGCGCGACAGGCGGCTGTAGACCATCGCGCGCTTGCCGTCGTGCAGGCTGATGCCGGCGCGCTGGTAGATGAGCTTCTGGACGCGCTGGAAGTCGCCGGCGCTGAAGGTGAATTCGTGACTGGCGGCGTCGGCGGCGGCGAATGCGAGATCGTTGCTCATCGTGTGCTGGAACTGCCCTGGAACCCGGGGATCGGTATGGGGTTATCGGTCGCTGCCGGCCAGTCTCAAGAGTCCGGCCCCGCCCCGTCGGCTGGAGTTGGGCTGGAATTGCGGCTCTTTTCGCGTTTCCGCACCGCACCACCCCGGCGGTAGACTCGGCTGCAAGTGAAATGGCGCCTGCTCCAGGCGTCCTGAACAGCCGATCCACAGTGAACTCGAAGCCCCCCTTCCTGCAATCCGCCCCGCCGGACGCGCTGCGCCTGGAGCAGGCGCTGTCGCTGCTGGCGCAGTCCGGGCAGGGGGCGCCCGCCGGCACCCAGGGTTCGACGCCGTGGCTGCAGTCGCTGATCGATGCCCTGTGCGATCTTTCCAGCCGCGACGGCCTGACCGGCCTCGCCAACCGGCGCAATTTCGAGAACGCGATCGCCCGCGAGTCCGACCGGGTGGCGCGCTCCGGCGAGCCCGCGCTGCTGCTGATGCTGGACATCGACCACTTCAAGCGCATCAACGACCAGCACGGCCACGTCGCCGGCGACCTCGTCATCAAGGCCGTGGCCGAGGCCCTGAGCGCCACCGTGCGCCCGATGGATCTGGTGGCGCGCTTCGGCGGCGAGGAGTTCGCCATCATCCTGCCAAACTGCCCGCCCGCGTTCGGCGCGACCGTGGCCGAACGCATCCGCGAGCGCGTGGAAAGCCGCGCCATCTCGCTGGTCAGCGGCCAGCAGCTGGGCTGCACGATCAGCATCGGAGGCGCCTACGCCCCCCAGTGGGTGCGCTCGACGCCGTCGGTCTGGATGGAGCGCGCCGACCTCCAGCTCTACCGCGCCAAATCGGAAGGCCGCAACCGCACCTGCCTCGAGCCGACGCCCGTGTCCGTCGTCTCGGCCGAGGAGAAGGGGCTGCTGTTCGCGTCGTCCATCTTCGGGGAAGACCTCTCATGAGCCCGCCCGGCCGCCCGCAGGGCGAATACAGCGCAGTGCACAGCGCGGAGCGTTCCAAATGACAGTCGCCTCCGGACGACGCGCGCGCATCACGGCCATCACCAGCGGCAAGGGGGGCGTGGGCAAGACCTTCCTGTCGGCCAACCTGGCCACCGCGCTCGCGCGCCAGGGCGAGAAGGTGCTGGTGCTCGACGCCGACCTCGGGCTGGCCAACCTCGACGTCGTGCTGAACCTGTTTCCCAAGATCACGCTGCACGACGTGTTCACCGGCAAGAGCACGCTCGACCAGGCCATCCTCGAGACCAGCGGCGGCTTCTCGGTGCTGCTGGCCGGCTCCGGCATGGTGGAGTACTCGCGCCTGACCCCGGAGGTGCGCGAGCAGCTCACCGACGTCATCCAGCAGGTGGTGCCGCGCTTCGACCGCATCCTGCTCGATACCGGCGCGGGGATCTCCGACGTCGTCCTGTACACCGTGTCGCTGGCCGATGAGGTGCTGATCGTGGCCACGCCCGAGCCCACCTCGCTGACCGACGCCTACGCCACCATCAAGGTGCTGGCCACCACGCAGACGCGGCGCGACATCCGCGTGCTGGTCAACCAGGTCAGCAAGCCGGGCGAGGGACGCGTCATCCGCGGCCAGCTGCAGCAGGTGGTCGACCGCTTCGTCAGCCCGGGCCTGGAAGTGCCGGTCAAGCTGGAGTTCGTCGGCGAGGTGCCGATCGATCCGTCGGTCCGCGACGCCGTCAAGAAGCGCCAGCTGCTGCTCGAATGCCTGCCCGGCTCCGCCGCGGCCCAGGCCGTCATCGCCGCCGCGACGCGCTTGCGCGCCTGATCGCGTGATCGCCTCGTGCGTGCCCCCACGCGCACGCGTGGGCGAGCCGCAACCGACAATACGCGCATGACCGATTCCGCGACTGATTCCGTCCAAGCGAAGCAGCCGACGCCCTTCGAGCTGCTGGGCGGCCTCGAGGGCGTGCGCGCGCTCGTCGACCGCTTCTACGACCTGATGGACCTCGAACCCGAGTTCGCCGAGCTGCGCGCGCTGCACCCCACGACGCTCGAGGGCTCGCGCGACAAGCTGGCCTGGTTCCTCACCGGCTGGCTGGGCGGCCCCGATCTGTACATCGAGCGCTTCGGTCACCCCAGGCTGCGCATGCGCCATTTCCCTTACGCGATCGGCATCCGCGAGCGGGACCAGTGGCTCACCTGCATGGGCCTGGCGATGGCCGAGATCGGCGAGGCCGGCGGCTTCACGGCCATCATGCAGGAGCGCCTGCTGCAGTCGTTCGCGAACACGGCCGACCACATGCGCAACCGCGCGGGCTGAACGCCGCCCGCCGGCTGCCGGCGCGGGCGTGCCTTGCCTCGGGGTCAGGTCTTCAATCGTGCGGACTGCGCGCATTCGGGCAGCTCGTCGGCCTGCGGCGGCGGGCGCTTTGCCGAGGGACGAAGCGGTCCGCGGGCGATGGCGTCGCTCGGAGATCGCGCGACGCGGGGCTGCGGGGCCTGCCGTCTCGCGTGACTCTGCTGCCTGAACGCGTGCTGCCGACCGCCAATCGGCTTGGCCGCGGCGTCATGTTCGGTTTGTTCAGTTGTACGCGAACGGAATGCCTGTCCTGCTTTCCGTGGGGCCTGACGCCCATCGACCAGCTCTCCTGACAGCGCCCGTCATCGTGATTTTGTAGGCGAGATGGCGCTTGGCCGCGTGTGCACGACTGTGGCCGCTCGCGGATCATCCGAAGTCACGAACATGCGGGCCCCGCGATGCACGGGCCGCCCGTCCGACAACGGATACGAGGGTGTCCTGCCATGCAGTTGTTGCCACTCCACGAAGTCGCGAGCCAGATCAAGCCCGGCCTGCCGCTGGCGTGGGGGATTCGCGACGGCAACGGCAAGCTGCTGCTCGCGCGCGGCCACCGCGTGACGGACGTCGCGATGCTCAACACGTTGCTCGCGCGCGGCATGTTCGTCGACGCTGCGGAGATGCGCAGCGCGATGTCGAGCCATTCGGCCACCCAACCCCGCGAGGGCTTCTTCGGGCGCTGGCGCCTCTCGAGCGCGCGCCTGAACACGCTGCTGACGACGACGCCGACCGAGCTGCGCACCGCGCTCGCCGAGATGGTGGACGTACTGATCGCGCTGGCCGACCGCTATCCCGACAAGGTGCTGTTCCAGATCCTGCGCCACGACCAGACCAAGCTCAATTCGTACGGCGTGTCACACTCGCTGCACAGCGCGGCGGTGTGCTGCCTGTCGGCCCGGCGCATGGGCTGGGACGACGCGCGACGCCGCACGCTGGTGGCCGCGGCCATGTCGATGAACGTGTCGATGATCGAGCTGCAGGGCCGCCTGGCCGTGCAGGCCGCGCCGCCCAATCCCGACCAGCGCGCCGCCATCGACGACCATCCCTTGCGCAGCGCCGAGATGCTGCGCGCCGCCGGCGTCGACTGCCCGCAGTGGCTCGCCGCGGTGGAGCAGCACCACGAGCTGGCCGACGGCGGCGGGTACCCGCGGCGGCTCACGGACGTGGGCGAGCTCGCGCAGGCCCTGCACTATGCCGACGTGTTCACCGCCAAGCTCAGCGCGCGCTCTTCTCGCGCGCCGCTGATGCCCAACGTCGCCGCGCGCCAGATGTTCACCGACAGCGCCGGCCACCCGCTGGCCGCGGCGCTGATCAAGGAGTTCGGCATGTACCCGCCGGGCTGCTTCGTGCGGCTCGCGTCGGGCGAGATCGCGATCGTGATCCACCGCGGCGAGACCGTCGCGACGCCGGTGGTCGCCTGCCTGACCAACGCCGCCGGCCAGGCGATGATGCGGCCGCAGCGCCGCGAAACCACCGACAAGGCCAACGCCATCGTGGCGCTGGTGGCGGACGCGGACGTGATGGTGCGCGTGCCCTGGGAGACGCTGTACCCGGACGATTGAATCCTCGCGCGCCGACAATGGCGCCGTGAACGCGCACGGTCTCCCCTCCATCGCCTGGGTCGAACCGCGCGGGACGGCGCGCGCCGCGCTGATGCTGCTGCACGGCCTGGACATGTCGCCCACGCGGCTCGCACCCATCGTCGCCTCGCTGAAGCTGCCCGCACTGGTGGCGCTGCCGCACGGCCCCGTCGAACGGGCCGGCGGCCTGCAGGCCTGGTGGCCCGTGGACGATGCGGCCCGCGCGGCCCGCATCGGCGCCGGCCCGGCCGACCTGCACGCCAGCCATCCGCCAGGCCGCGCGCCCGCGCGTGACGCGGTGCACGCGGCCGCCCGCGCCCTGCGCGAGCGCGCGCCCGGGCTGCCGCTGGTGGTGGCCGGCTTCTCGCAGGGCGCGATGCTGGCGCTCGATTGCGTCTTCCAGTCGCCGCCGCTGGGGGTCGACGCGTTGGCGCTGTGGTCGGCGTCGCGTCTCGCGTTCGCGGAGTGGCAGCCGGCGCTGCATCGTCTGCGCGGCGTGCGGGTCGAGCTGCTGCATGGGCGCTCGGACGCCAACTTCGCCGTCGCCGCCGGCCGCTCGCTGCACGACGCGCTGGCCGCCGAGGGGGCGGACGTGCGCTGGTCGACGTTCGACGGCGGCCACGAGATCCCGCTGCAGGCCTGGGTGGCGCTGCGCCGCCTCGTGCGCGACGTCGCGTCGATGCCGCGACGGCCCGGCGACGCCGATCGCGGCCCGTGACTTAACTCGCAGGGCGCAGGAATTTCGCATCGTGGACGGCTCGATGCGACGGGCAGGCGGTCGAGTTGCGGTCGGGCGACCCCTAGAATCGATTGATACCTTTTGTAACCTTGCCCGACGTGCCTCGCTCCTCCGTCCCGACACTGCCGCCGCCCCTGTCGGCGCGGCACGGCCCCATGCCGCAACCGGTGCTGCTCGAGGCCGCGGGCCATGCCTGCGTCGCCTGGTGGCATCCGCCGGCCACGGGCACCGCGCAAGCGCTGGCGGTCGTGCTCGCGAGCTCGTGGGGCGAGGAGGAGCTGGCCGGCTACGACGCGCAGCGCACGCTCGCCCACGCGCTCGCCGCGGCCGGGCTGGGCACGCTGCGCTTCGAATGGCCCGACACCGGCGACTCGTCGGCCGGCACGGGCACGACGACCGTCGCCGACGCGCTGGCCGCGTTCGACGCCGCCGCGCGGCGCGCGCTCGTGCTGTCCGGCTGCGAGCGGCTCGCCTTCGTCGGGCATCGGCTCGGCGCACTGCTGGCCGCGCACGCCGCGCTCGCGCGCCAGGATGTCGACGCGCTGGTGGCGCTCGCGCCCGTGGCCAGCGGCGCCGCGTTCGTGCGCGAGCAGCCCCGGCGCGCCGCGGCGCGGCGGGGCCCCTCGATCATGCCGGGGGCGGTGGTCGATCCGGCCGAACTGCCCGTGGCCCTCGGAGGCTTCACGCTGCCCGCGCGGCAGCTGGAGGCGCTGGCCGTGCTGCGCTGGCCGCTGGCGGCGACCACCTCGGTGCTGGAGGCGCTGCTCGTGCAGCCGCCGCGTCCGGTCAGCCGCGCGCCCGCCGATGCACTGCTGCGCATGGGAGTGCACGTGCATGAAGCCGTGCTGGCCGATGCGACCGGCAGCGAGGTCGTCGACTGGCTGCAGGAGCGCGCCGCCGACGACTCGGTGCTGCAGGGCGTCCCCGCCATCGTCGACTTCGGCGTGGCCGACGCCGGCAACGCGGTCGTGCATGCGCGCCTGGCCGCGGCGCGGCTGGAGGCGGCGACGACCGCCGTGCTGTCGCTCGCGATGGCCGATGCGCCCGCCTGGATGCGGTTGCGCGAGCGCGGCGTCGCGCTGCGCGAGCGCGTCGTGCGCATCGACGACGGGCGCGGGCCGGTGCTGGCGGGCGTCGTCTCGCAGCGCGATCCGGCCACCGACGGCGAACTCGCGGCGCCCGCGCGCCACGCCATCGTGCTGCTGTCGCCCGATGGCCAGCGCCGCGTCGGACCGCACCGGCTGTGGGTGTCCTGGGCGCGCCATCGCGCCGCGCGCGGCGACCTCGTGCTGCGGCTCGATGCGGCCGGCAACGGCGACAGCGCGCCGGCCGACGCGTCGGCCGGACACGGCGCCGGCGATGTCGCGCGCGCCGTCGCGTGGTTGCGGCGCGAACGAGGCGTGGTCTCCTGCTCCGTCGTCAGCCTGGGCTCGGGCGCGCGGCACGCCTGGCGCGCGGTCGAAGACGGCGCCGACGTGCAGCGGCTCGTCGCGATCGACCCGCCGTTCCAGCGCCGCCCGCAGCCGTGCGCGGGCTCGGGCGCGCGGCGCCTGCTGCGCCTGTGGGCGCGCGCGGCGGCGCAGCTGCTGCAGCGCCCGTTCGAGGCCGAGCTCGCCAGCGCGGCCGAGCGCGACGTGGCGGTGGATCTCGTGCTGACCGGCGACCTGCGCTCGGCCGCCGGCCGCCGCGCACGCACGCTGCTGCGCGATGGCCGCCTGATCGCCAGCCATCTTCCGGGCGCGCAGCCGGACTTCGCGGCGCCCTCCGACCGCGAGGCGCTGTACGCGCGGCTGGATGCCCTGCTGCGTTCGAACGGCGCGGGCGGCGCCGGCGCGGGCGTCGCGGCCGCCTGGCGGCCGGAGTCGCGCCCCACGCCCGCCAGCGAGGCGCTGCGCCTCATCGCACGGGCGAGCGGGGCGGTCACGTGAACGCAGGCGTGGAGCGGCCCCTGTGGATGTTGCCCGAGGCCGGCGGCGCGCGGCCGCGTGGCGCGCAACGCCTCGTCGCGGTGCCGTGGCGGCATCCGGCGCTGATCGTCGGCTTCGCGCTCGCGGGAGCCGCCGCGACGGCGGTGCTGCCGCCGCCGCGGGCCGCCGCGACGGCCGCGGTGGGCTCCTCGGCGCACGGGCATGTGCAGCCGATCCTGCCGGCGCCGGCGGTCCTCGACG
>Ga0209258_100899_pt1 | contig 15377 bp, 13 predicted proteins | sample Araplaol_mTSA_r2_FD_184281 | JGI IMG/M metagenome (GOLD analysis project Ga0209258, IMG submission 184281) | Arabidopsis root microbial communities from North Carolina, USA - plate scrape CL_Col_mTSA_r2 (SPAdes) (version 2) | ecosystem: Host-associated > Plants > Roots > Endosphere | place: USA...
CGGCCACCTGCCCACGCTGGCGGCCGGCCTGAGCCTGGGCCGCCCGACGGGCACGCCGTACGGAGGCGCCAGCGGACGCCTCACGAACAACGCCGTGCTGACGCTCAACGTGCCGCTGTTCGCCGGCGGCGCGACGCAGGCGCGCGTGCGCCAGGCCGAGCACCAGCGCGATGGCGCGCGCGACACGCTCGAGGTGCAGCGCCGCGCGATCGCACGCGCGGCCGAGGCCGCCTACGGCAGCGTCGTCACCGGCATCGGCCAGGTGCAGGCGACGCGCGAGGCCGTCGCCGCGGCGCAGGCCTCGCTGGCCGCCACGCGCGTGGGCCGCGAGGTGGGCAACCGCTCGATGACCGACGTCCTCAACGCGATCCAGACGCTCGCGCAGGCCCAGGCGGCGTACGCGCAGGCGCGCCATCAGTTCATCCTCGGCCGCCTGCAGCTGCGGCAGCTGGCCGGCACCCTGACCGAGGCCGACCTGGCCAACGTCAACACGCTGCTCCAACGATAGCGAGAAGTCCATGTTCCTCTACTACCTCGACCTGGCGCTGCGCAGCTTGCGCTCCGCACGCGGGCTGACCGCCCTGATGGTGCTGACCGTCGCGATGGGCATCGGCGCCAGCATGACGACGCTGACGACGTTCCGCGCGCTCTCGGGCGACCCGCTGCCCGGGCGCAGCGACACGGTGATGCGCGTGCAGCTGGACGCCGCCCCGCGCGACACCTTCGTCCCCGGCGAGGAGCCCGACAGCCAGCTCACCCGCTTGGACGCCGAGGCGCTGCTGCGCGACAGGCGCGCATGGCGCCAGGCGGCGATGTCCGGCGGCGGAGTGAGCGTCGAGCCGGCGCCCGACGCGCCCGGCGCGCTCAAGCCGTTCAGCAGCAGCATCCGCTACACGAGCGCCGACTTCTTCGCGATGTTCGACGTGCCCTTCCTGCACGGCCACGGCTGGACTGCGGCCGACGACGCCGACAAGGCCGCCGTGGTCGTCATCAGCAAGGAGCTCAACGAGAAGGTGTTCGGCGGCGCGGACAGCGTGGGCCGGACGCTGCGCTTCGACAACGCCGACTATCGGGTGATCGGCGTGCTCGACGCCTGGCAACCGGTGCCGTACTTCTTCGACATCAACGTGGGCCGCTACCGCAAGACCGAGGGGATCTTCATGCCGCTGTCGCTGGCCATCGAGCGCCATCTTGGCAACAACGGAGTCATCCGCTGCTGGGGCGACAACTCGACGCCCGACTTCCGCGCGCCGGACGCCCCCTGCAGCTGGGTGCAGTACTGGGCGCAGGTGCGCAGCCCGGCGGAGCGCCCGGCCTATCTCGAATACCTGCGCCAGTATTCGGAGCAACAGCACGCCGCGGGCCGCTTCGAGCGCACGCCGAACCCGCGCGCGCACCCCGTCATGGAGTTCCTGTCGGTGCAGCAGGTCGTGCCGTCGGACGTGCGCCTGCAACTGTGGCTGGCATTCGGGTTCCTGGCGGTCTGCCTCGTCAACACCGTGGGCCTGCTGCTGGCCAAGTGCCTGCGCCGCGCTCCGGAGATCGGCGTGCGGCGCGCGCTCGGGGCGTCGCGACGCGAGATCTTCGCGCAGTTCCTGGTCGAGGCCGGCACGATCGGCCTGGCAGGCGGGGCGTTGGGCCTCGCGTTCTCCTGGGTCGGCGTCTGGCTGGTGCATCGCGGCACGCAGAGCGGCGCGCAGTGGGTGCACATGGACGTGCAGACCTTCGTCACGACTTTCGTGCTGGCCGTCGGCGCCACGTTGCTGGCGGGACTGGTGCCGGCCTGGCGCGCCTGCGACGTGTCGCCCGCGTCGCAACTCAAGGCGTCCTGAAGACGCCCACCGAGGAAACCCATCATGCTGCAACTGCGCCCCATCCTGTCCACCCTGCGCCGCCATCGCACCGCGGCGCTGCTGATCGTGCTGGAGATCGCGCTCACCTGCGCGATCGTCTGCAACGCCGTCTTCCTGATCTTCAACCGCATCGAGCGGCTGCAGTTCGCGAGCGGCGTGGCCGACGGCGAGCTCGTCTACGTGTCGACGTCGAGCATCGGGCGCGACCCCGAGGGCCCGGCCAACACCCGCATCGACCTGGCCGCGCTGCGCGCGATCCCGGGCGTGCGCGGCGTGACGATCGTCAACGAGATCCCGTACGGCAACCAGTCGGACAACAGCGGGCTCAAGCTCGCGCCGGGCCAGAAGGCACCGACGATCGACGTCTCCACGTACCGCTTCGACGCCGGCAGCATCGACACGCTGGGGTTGCGGCTGGTCGCGGGGCGCGACTTCAAGGCCGACGAGATCCTCGACGGGCACGAGCTCGACCAGAGCGGCGACCCGGTGCTGCCGAGCGCGATCGTCACCCGCGCGGTGGCCGATCGGCTGTTCGCCGGGCGCGATCCGCTCGGGCAGGTGATCTACCTGGACAACGATCATCCGACCCGCGTGGTGGGCGTCGTCGACCGCCTCGTGCGCCCGCAGCCGCGCAACGCCGAAGCGCAAGACCTGTGGTCGGTGATCCTGCCCGTGCGCCAGACCTTCAACGCGGGCATGTACATGCTGCGCACCGATCCCGGCCGGCGCGAGGAGGTGCTCAAGGCGGCGCGCGAGGCGCTCGATCGCAAGGACGGCCGCCGCGTGGCCGGCAACGGCGGCCGGTTCAGCGACCTGCGCACCGACTTCTATCGAGCCGACGTCTCGATGGTGTGGCTGCTGGCCGGCGTCTGCGCGGCGCTGCTGGTGGTGACCGCCTTCGGCATCGTCGGCCTGGCCAGCTTCTGGGTGCAGCAGCGCACGCGCATGATCGGCACGCGGCGCGCGCTCGGCGCCACGCGTGGCCAGGTGCTGCGCTACTTCCAGACCGAGAACCTGCTGCTGACCAGCGCCGGCATCGCGATCGGCATGCTGGGCGCCTACGCGATCAACCAGTGGCTGATGACGCAGTACGAACTGCCGCGGCTGCCGTTCGTCTACCTGCCGCTGGGCGCGCTGATGCTGTGGACGCTCGGCCAGCTGGCCGTCCTCGCGCCCGCCCGCCGCGCGGCCGCGCTCCCGCCGGCGCACGCGATGCGCGGCCTGGCGTGAGCGCCATGGCCGCGCGACACGTGGCCCGGCCGGGCCGCCGCGCCGGAAGGACCCCGACACAATGTGTCCAGCCGACGCCGGCACAATGGGGGGATGACGTTGCGAACCCACTTCCTCGTGCTCGCCGTGTCCGCCACTCTCGGCGGCGCGGCGCTTGCGGCCGAACCGCCGGCCGCGTCGTCGGACAGCCTGGAGGCCGACGCCTCGCTGTACGGCCAGTCGGTGACGCTGCCGCGGCAGGCGGCCGTCTGCTCGGAGCGCATCGCCGACTACATGCCGCGCTTCCAGAAGCTCTACGACGCCTGGCATGCCGAGAACGCGGCGCGCATCGAGTCCGGCGGCAAGTTCATCCATCAACAGGCGGCCAAGGGCGGCGTCAATGCCGACGCGGGCATGACCAAGCTGGCGGATGCGGACGTCGAGCGCCTGCGCAAGACCTCGCTGGAGCTGCTCGTGCGGCATTGCCAGCTGATGCTGGACTCGCTGGCGCCGCCGTCCGCCGCCAACTGATGATGCGCGGTGTCCCCGCGCCGAGGGCGACATGCGTACCGTCCTGATCATCGACGACAACCCCGGCGTGCGCGAGGCGCTGGCGCTCGCGCTGTCGCTGCGCGACATCCGCCCGCTCGCCGCGCGCGATCCCGACGAGGGCCTGGCGCTGCTGGAGCGCGAGCGCGTCGACCTGGTGATCCAGGACATGAACTTCAGCGCCGACACCACCTCGGGCGAGGAGGGCGTGGCGCTGTTCCGCGCGATCCGCGCCCGTCACGTGGACGTGCCCGTCGTGCTGCTGACGGCCTGGACAAGGCTGGAGAGCGCCGTCGAGCTGGTCAAGGCCGGCGCCGCCGACTACCTCGCCAAGCCCTGGGACGACGCCAGGCTGCTGGCGACGGTGGAGAACCTGCTGGAACTGGCAGAGACGGGCGCCGAGCTGCGCCGCGCGCGGGGCGAGCGGCGCGCCCGCAAGTCGGTGCTGGCTGCGCGCTACGCGCTCGGCGACCTCGTCTTCGAGGCCGACGCCACGCTGCGTGCTCTGGAGCTCGCCTGCCAGGTCGCGCGGTCCGACGTGCCGGTGCTCGTGACCGGGCCCAACGGCAGCGGCAAGGAGCGCATCGCTGCCATCGTCCACGCGAACTCGGCCGTCGCCCGCGGCCCGTTCGTCGCCGTCAACTGCGGTGCGCTGCCGGAACACCTGGTCGAAGCCGAGCTGTTCGGCGCCGAGAGCGGCGCCTACACCGGCGCCAACAAGGCACGCGAAGGCCGCTTCGAGGCCGCCGACGGCGGCACGCTGTTCCTCGACGAGATCGGCAACCTGCCGCTGGCTGGGCAGATGAAGCTGCTGCGCGTGCTCGATTCCGGCACCTTCCAGCGCCTGGGCTCCAACCAGACGCGGCGCGTCAAGGTGCGCGTGCTCAGCGCCACCAACGCCGACCTCAAGGCGATGGTGCGCGAGGGCACGTTCCGCGAGGACCTGTACTACCGCCTCAACGTCATCGAGGTGCGCCTGCCGCCGTTGGCCGAGCGCGTCGACGACATCCTGCCGCTGGCCGAGCACTTCCTGGCCGGGCGCGCCGTCCTCGGCGACGCGGCCCGCGACGCGCTGCGCGCGCACGCCTGGCCCGGCAACGTGCGGGAGCTGAAGAACGCGGTCGAGCGCGCGGCGCTGCTGGCCGGCGGCGCGCCGATCGACGTCGAACTGCTCGGGCTGCAGGCCGCCGTGCCGGTCAACTCGCGCAACCTCGACGAGCCCAGCCGCCAGGCCATCGAGACGGCGCTGGCCGCGGCGCAGGGCGTGGTCAGTCGGGCGGCCCAGGCGCTCGGGATGTCGCGCCAGGCGCTGTACCGGCGCATGGAACGCTACGCGCTGCCGCCCGACAAGCCGTGATGCCTCGCACGCTGCGCGCCCGCCTCGTGCTGCTGATGGTGCTGTCGGCGCTGTCCGGCGTGGTGGTGCATGCGGGCTTGACGCAGTGGCCGCTGCCGCAGGTGCTCGCCTGGACGCGCACGGCGATGCGCCTGCCCTGGACGGCGCCGGCGCCGGGTGGCGCGTGGGCCGTCGCGCTCACTGCGGCCCTCGTGCTGCCGTTCTGCTTGCGGGCCGCGCTTGCCGTGCTGGTACCCCTGTCGCGCCTGCTGCGCGCGCTCGAGGGCGGCGTGCTGAGCTACCGTGACGGCGACTTCAGCCTGTCGCTGGCGCCCGGCGGCCATGGCGAGCTGGGCGAGCTCGTGCGCCTTCACAACGAGCTGGGCCAGGCCCTGCGCGAGCAGCGCCAGCACCTCGTGCAGCGCGAGCTGCTGCTCGACACCGTCGTGCAGAACACGCCCGTCGCGCTGGTGCTGACCGACGCCGGCGGCCACGTCGCCTACGCCAACATCGCCGCACGCCAGCTGCTGGGCGAGGGACGCAGCCTGCAGGGCGTGGCCTTCACCGAGGTGCTGGCCAGCGCGCCGCAGGCGCTGCGCGACGCGCTGGCAGGCGGCGAGGACGCGCTGTTCAGCGTCGACCTGGACGGCAGCGAGGAGACCTTCCACATCTCGCAGCGCGGCTTTCGCCTGCAGGGCCGGCCGCACCGGCTGCACCTGCTGCGGCGCATGACGCGCGAGCTGTCACGCCAGGAGGTGGCCAGCTGGAAGCGGCTGATCCGCGTCATCAGCCACGAACTGAACAACTCGCTCGCGCCGATCTCCTCGCTGGCGCACAGCGGCGCCGAGCTGGTGCGGCGCGGCGATGGTGCGCGCGCCGTCGACGTGCTGCAGTCCATCGGCGAGCGCACCCGTCACCTGCACGGTTTCCTCGATGGCTATGCGCGCTTCGCCAAGCTGCCCGCGCCGCGTCCGCAGGCGGTGGACTGGGCGCCCTTCCTGGACGGCCTGCGCGCGCACTGCGCGTTCCGGCTCGATGGCCAAGCGCCGCCAGGCCAGGCGCGCTTCGACCCGGTGCAGCTGGAGCAGGCGCTGATCAACCTGCTGAAGAACGCGCACGAGTCCGGCAGCGCGCCCGAAGCGGTGACCCTGCGCTGCGCCGCGGAGCGCGCCGAGCTGGTGCTGGTCGTCGCCGATCGCGGATCGGGCATGAGCGAGCCCGTGCTGGCGCAGGCGCTGCTGCCGTTCTATTCGACCAAGCGGGCCGGCACCGGCCTGGGCCTGGCGCTCGCGCGCGAGATCGTCGAGGCCCACGGCGGCCGCATCGCCCTGGTCAACCGCCATGGCGGCGGCCTGCGCGTGACGATGACGCTGCCCCAGTGAGCGGCCCGCGGCGCCGCCGGACGCGGGAACGCCTGCATTGCGGGATTTGTCCGCATCCGCGGCAGGGGAAAGTCTTTAAGATCCGTCGACATGCCTCTCGACGAAATCATGGCCATGGTCGGCGTCGCCGTCCAGGGAACGCTGGCCTTGCTGCTACTCGTGGTCTGGCGCTCGCTGCGGGCGCGCTGGACGCTGCTGCTGTCCGCGGGGTTCATCGCGGTGACCGTGCAGTACGGCTGCGTCGCGCTGGGGCACTACGCACGCAACCCGGGCTGGCGCGACCCGCCGACGACGCTCAACGCGCTGTTCGCGCTGGTGGCCCATGGCCTGATCACGTGGGGCCTGATCGACTACGTGGGCTTGCCGCGGCTCTGGAACCGCAGGCTGCGCCGGGCCACGCTGCTGGCCTTCGGCCTGGCGTTGATGGCGCTGGCCGCTGGCGTGCTCACGCGCGCCGCGACGGTCGCCCTGATCGGCGCGTTCATGTGCGGCTGGGCCGCGCTGTTCGGCTGGGCGATGCGACGCGAGCCGCGCGCGGGCCATGGCATCGTGATGCTGGCGGTGCTGGTGTATCCGGCGTCGATGCTGGGCGCGCTGGTCGGCTGGTTCAGCACCGAGGTGGCCGGCATCTCGCTGATCGTGCCGCATGCGGTGCTGGGCATGACCATCCTCACCACCGGCCTCGTGCGCGCGCAGGCGAGCAACCTGCGCGAGCTGCAGGCGCGCCAGGCCGTGCAGGCCGAGCTGGAGCGCACCAACCAGACGCTGGAGATGCGCGTGGCGCTGCGCACGGCGCAGCTGCGCGAGACGATCGAGGGTCTCGAGAGCTTCAACCGCAGCGTCTCGCACGACCTGCGCGGGCCGCTGGGCGGCATCACGGGGGTGGCGCGCCTGGCGCGCGAGGCACTGGGGCAGGGCGACCTGAGCGCTGCCGACAGGCTGCTGGCCGCGATCGCGCGCCAGTCCGAGAGCTCCACCGCCCTCGTCAACTCGCTGCTGCAGCTGGCGCGCTCGGGCGAGGGCGCCGTCGAGCGCCGCACCGTGCACACCGACGCGCTGGTGCGCGAGGTGGCCGACCTGCTGGCCGGCGCCACGGCCACCGCGCGGGTGGTGGCCATCGAGGGCCAGCTGCCCGACCTGCAGGCCGATCCGGCGCTGGTGCGGCAGGTGTTCGCCAACCTGCTGGCCAACGGCATCAAGTTCAGCGGCAGCGCGCCGCAGCCGCGGGTCGAGGTCGGCGCCACGCGCGCGCCCGATGGCCGCACCGTGTTCCACGTGCGCGACAACGGCGTCGGCTTCACCGAGGACGAGGGGCGCGAGCTGTTCGTGCCGTTCCGCCGCCTGCACGCCGATCGCTTCGAGGGCCACGGCATCGGCCTGACCATCGTGCGTCGCATCGTCGACCGCCACGGCGGCCGCGTCTGGGCCGAGGGCCGCCCGGGCGAGGGGGCGACGTTCTTCTTCTCGTTCGACGAGCAGGCGTCCAACGCGGAGCGGCGCGAGGCGGCTTGAGGGACTGCGGGCCGCGCGCTGCGGCCGAAGGGGTCGGCCCCGCCTCGAATCGCGCCGCGTGCCTGCCGCGAGCGAGCACCTCGAACGCGATCCGGACCTGACCCCGATCCCCTGCTGATGATCGGGGGCAGGCACGGCCTCCAGCCGCGACGCACGCCGTGGGCCGATGGCCGGATCGCTCCGCGGACGAATGGAGTGCCGGCCCCCCTCGGGCTTCAGCCGCCCGCGGTCAACCGAGGCGCGCCTTGTGCCGCGCGATCTGCCGCTGCGCTTCGATGGGCGCCGTGCCGCCGATCACCTGCCGCGCGTTGAGCGAACCGCGCAGCGTCAGCACGTCGTAGACATCGGGCCCGATGCTGGCGTGGAAGCCCTGCAGCACGTCCAGCGGCAGCTCGGCGAGATCCTTGCCGGCGTCGATGCCGACCTTGACCGCGTGCGCCACCACCTCGTGGGCGTCGCGGAAGGGCACGCCCTTGCGCACCAGGTAGTCGGCGAGGTCGGTGGCCGTGGCGTAGCCGCGTTGGGCCGCGCGCTCCATCGCGTCGGCCTTGGCGACCAGCCCGCGCGTGCGCGCGCCCGTGGCGGCGTCGACCTCGCCGCCGACCATCTCGGCCATGATGCGCAGCGTGTCCTTGACGGTGTCCACCGTGTCGAACAGCGGTTCCTTGTCTTCCTGGTTGTCCTTGTTGTAGGTGAGCGGCTGGCCCTTCATGAGCGTGATCAGCGCCATCAGGTGGCCCACCACGCGGCCGCTCTTGCCGCGCGCGAGTTCGGCGACGTCCGGGTTGCGCTTCTGCGGCATGATCGACGAGCCGGTGCAGTAGCGGTCGGACAGGTCGACGTAGCCGAAGTTCTGGTTCATCCAGAGCACGATCTCCTCGGCCATGCGCGAGACGTGCACCATCACGATGGACGCGAACGCGCTGAACTCCAGCGCGAAGTCGCGGTCGCTCACCGCGTCGAGCGAGTTCTGGCAGACGCCGTCGAAGCCGAGCGTCCTGGCGACGCGCTCGCGATCGAGCGGATAGCTCGTGCCGGCCAGCGCGGCGGCGCCCAGCGGCAGGCGGTTGACGCGCCTGCGCACGTCGGCCAGGCGCTCGGCGTCGCGCGCGAACATCTCGACATAGGCAAGCAGGTGATGCGCGAAGCTGATCGGCTGGGCGACCTGCAGGTGCGTGTAGCCGGGCATCACCGTCTCGGTGTGCTGGTCGGCGACCGCCAGCAGGGCCTGCTGCATCTGGACGAGCAGCTGCGCGATCTCGTCGATCTCGCCGCGCAGCCACAGCCGCACGTCGGTAGCCACCTGGTCGTTGCGCGAGCGGCCGGTGTGCAGGCGCTTGCCGGCGTCGCCCACCAGCTGCGTCAGGCGCGCCTCGATGTTCAGGTGCACGTCCTCCAGGTCGAGCTTCCACTCGAACCTGCCGGCCTCGATGTCGGCGCGGATCTGCGCCATGCCGCGCTGGATGTCGGCATGGTCCTGGTCGGAGATCACCTTCTGCGTGGCCAGCATCTCCGCGTGCGCGAGGCTGCCGGCGATGTCGGCCTGCCACAGGCGCTGGTCGAAGGACACGCTCGCGGTATAGCGCTTGACGAGCTCGCTCATCGGCTCCGAGAACAGGGCCGACCAGGCCTGGGACTTCTTGTCAAACTGATTCATCGGGGGAGGTCTTGCGTTTGGCGCGGGGGAATGTCGGCCAGGGCTGCGACGTCGCCGCGCCAATGGCGAGACCTGACCCCCGCTGATCGGACCGGATTGTAGGCCGGCTGCCGCTCGCAGCCTTCGCGAGACCGCACGTCCGCTTGCGCGGGCGTCGCCTTGTAGGACGGGCGCAGGCTCGCCCACAATGCGGGTCCATGGATACCGCCTCCGCCTCCACCACCCTGCTCGGCGACGCGCCGGTGGCCGGCCTGCGCCGCGCGAGCGTGCCCACGCCGTGCGAGCCGGGCAACATCCTGCGCGCGCTGCTGGGGGTGCAGGTGATCGTGACGGCGGGCGCCGCGTTCGGCGCCGGGTCGCTGGCCACCTGGCTCGGCCACGCGGCGGTGGGCGCCGCCGTGTCGGTGCCGGCGACGCTGGCCTGGCTGGTCGTCTGCTGCTGGGCCACCGGCCTGCTCGCCCGCCTGCCGGCCGTCGGGCGGCTGGCCTGCGCGGCGGTGGTCGGCGCGGCCGCCACCTGGGCGGCCTGCCTGCCGCTGCGCATGATCGGGCTGGACGCCGGCGACGCCACCAACGTCGCGGCCTTCGTCCTCGCCGGCACCCTGCTGGGCGCCTTCATCTACCACTGGCTCGAGCTGCGCGTGCGCGCCACGCTGCCGGCGGCCACCGAGGCCGGGCTCATCGAGCTGCAGTCGCGCGTGCAGCCGCACTTCCTGTTCAACACGCTCAACACCGCCATCGCGCTGGTGCGGGTCGACCCGAACCGCGCCGAGGAGGTGCTGGAGAACCTGTCCGAGCTGTTCCGCGCCGCGCTCGGCGCGCTCGAGGGCGACTCCACGCTGGGCGAGGAGATCCGCCTCGCGCGCCTGTACCTCGACATCGAGGGCATGCGCTTCGGCAAGCGCCTGGAGGTGGAATGGGACGTCGACGACGGCCTCGCGAACGTGCGCGTGCCGTCGCTGCTGCTGCAGCCGCTGGTTGAGAACGCCGTGCGCCATGGCGTCGAGCCCAACGACGCTGGCGGGCGCGTGCAGATCCGCGCGCGCCAGCGCAACGGACGCGCCTGGGTGCAGGTGGTCAACACCGTGGGTGCGAGCGCGCCGCCGGGGCACGGCATCGGGCTGGTGAGCGCGCGCGAGCGGCTGCGCCTGATGCACGATTTCCGCTCCGAGTTCCAGGCCGGCCCGATCGATGGCGGACGCTTCCGGGTGCGCCTGGCCGTGCCGCTGTGAGACGATGCGATCGAACGCAATGACAGGGAGCGCGCGGCCATGAACCGCCTGAGAGTGCTGATCGTCGACGACGAGGACCTGGCCCGGCTGCGCATGCGCAGCCTGCTGGCCGATTGCGCGGCCCCGGCCGCCGAGGTGGCCGGCGAAGCCGGCAGTGCAGCCGAGGCGCTGCACTGGCTCGCGTCCAACCAGGCCGACCTGGTGCTGCTGGACATCAACATGCCCGGCCTCGACGGCCTGCAGCTGGCCGAGCGCCTGCGCGCTGCGGCGCATCCGCCCAGGATCGTGTTCGTCACGGCCCACGCCACCCACGCGCTGAAGGCCTTCGAGATCGACGCCGTCGACTACCTCACCAAGCCCGTGCGCCGCGCCCGCCTGCAGGAGGCGTTGCTGCGCGTCGCGCAGCGGCTGGACCGCCCGGTGCCCGTCGCGCCCGCCACGCCCGCGGTGGCGCCGGCAGAACAGCCGGTGCTGGTGGTCAGCGACCGCGGCCGCGTCCAGCGCGTGCCGGTGGCCGACATCCTGTACCTGAAGGCCGAGCTCAAGTACGTCACGCTGCGCACGCCGCAGCATGCCTACGTGCTGGACGACTCGCTGTCCGACCTCGAACAGCGCCTGGGCGACGCGATGCTGCGCATCCACCGCAACGCGCTGGTGGCACGCACGGCCGTCAGCAAGCTCGAGCGGCGGGTCGTCAGCGACGGCGAAGGCGAGGGCGAAGGCTGGGCCGTGCTGGTCGGGGCCACGCAGGAGTGGCTGGCGGTGTCGCGGCGGCAGCTGACGCAGGTGCGCGAGCTGCTGGCCGAGGACGGCGTGTAGGGCGGGTTGGCCGCAGTTGCCGCCGCCGTCCGCGGCAACGGCCGCGATGCGGGGTGCGCAGCGGCCGGGCCGGCCTGGCCCGGCGATGGGTACAGCCGGCGGGCATCCGGACTGATACAGCGCGACGCGACGCATCGGACAGTGTGCCTGTCGCGCGCGTCGCCGCGTGGCTAAGCTGCGGCCATCCCGACGAACGCCGCCGCCATGTCCCTCACCGCCCGCCTCGCCGCCCTGGGCCTCGTCCTTCCGGCCACCGCCACTGCCGGCGCCCGCTACGCCGCGGTCGTCGTCCACGACGGCCTCGCCTGGGTCAGCGGCCAGCTGCCGCGCGAGGGCGAGCGCGTCGTCGTCGCCGGCAAGCTGGGACGCGACGTCGACATCGCCGCCGCGCAGGGCGGGGCGCGCATCGCGCTGCTGCGGGTGTTCGCGGCGCTGCGCGACGAGCTGGGCGACCTGGACCGCGTGCAGCGGATCCTGCGCATGACGGTCCATGTCAACAGCACCGAGGACTTCACGCAGCACAGCGCCGTTGCCGATGGCGCGTCCGCGCTGATCTACGAGCTGTTCGGCCCCGAACGCGGCCACCACGCGCGCACCAGCGTGGGCGTCGCGCAGTTGCCGCGCAATGGCTGCGTCGAGATCGACCTGGTCGCCGCCCTAGCCTGAGACCAGGCCCACCACGAAGTCCAGCATCGCGCGCGTCTTGGCGGGCACGTGGTGGCGCGACGGGTGGTACGCGTACAGGGGGAAGCGCTCGTCGGACCAGTCGGGAAACAGCGTGACCAGGCGCCTGCCGGCAAGCAGGGGATCGTGCGGCAGCGCGAACATCTGCGCGATGCCGTAGCCGGCCTCGCACACGCTCTGCAGCGTGCCGGCATCGTTGACGGTCAACGCGCCGGGCGTGTCCAGCACGATCCTGCGGCGGCCGCGATGGAACTCCCACGGGAACGCGCGGCCAGTGGCGGGGTCGCGGAACTGGATGCAGCGGTGGCCGACCTGCAGCTCCTGCGGATGCGCCGGCTGCCCGAAGCGCTTGAGATAGGCGGGCGCGGCCACCGTGAACACGCGCAGGTCGAGCAGCTTGCGCGCGACCAGCGACGAGGCCTGCGGGTGGCCGAAGCGCAGCGCGAGGTCGAAGCCGTCGCCCACGAGGTCCCCGAGGTCGTCGCGCGTGCGCAGCTCGACCTCGAGGTCGGGATGGCGCTCGAGGAAGCCCCCGAGCGCCGGCCCGAGGATCAGGCGCGAGAAGAACGCGTCGACGTTGACGCGCAGGCGGCCGCGCACCGTGGCCGTGCCGCCGCGCGCGCCGTTGGTGGCTTCCTGCAGCGCGGCCAGCAGCGGCGCGACCTGCTCGTGGAAGCGCCGGCCCTCGTCGGTGAGGCGCACCGAGCGCGTCGTGCGCGCGAACAGGCGCACGCCCAAGCGCGCCTCCAGGCGGGCGACGGCGCGGCTGACGCCCGAGGGCGACAAGCCCAGCGCGTCGGCGGCGCCGTTGAAACTGCGCGCGTCGACGATGGCCGCCATCACGTCGACGCCTTCCAGCAGCTGCGCGGAGATCCCGGTCATTGTTGACTCGCAGGCATCAGTCAAATGCGTTTGATGCTATCGCAATCGGTCCACGGGAGCGGAAGAATGCCTCATCGCCGCCGTGTCGTGCGGCTCAATCGGAGAGACGGGATGTTTGCAATCACGGGAATCACGGGCCAGGTCGGCGGTCAGCTTGCCGAGCGGCTGCTGGCTGGCCGGCTGCCGGTGCGCGCGGTGCTGCGCGACCCGGCCAAGGCGGCGGCCTGGACGACGCGCGGCTGCGAGGTGGCGGTCGCGGCGATGGACGACGCCGCGGCGCTGACGGCCGCGTTCACCGGCGTGCAGGCCGCCTTCGTGCTGCTGCCGCCGACGTTCGACCCGGCCCCGGGCTTCGTCGAGGCGCGGAGCTTCGTCGCGGCCGTGTCGACCGCCCTGCGTGCCGCGAAGGTGCCGCGCGTGGTGTGCCTGTCGACGATCGGCGCCGACGCGACCGAGGAAAACCTGCTGACGCAGCTGCGCCTGTTGGAGCAGGCGCTGGCGGACCTGCCGGCCGCAGTCACGTTCCTGCGGGCCGGCTGGTTCATCGAGAACATCGCCTGGGACATCGAGGGTGCGCGCGCCACGGGGGAGCTGCCCAGCCACCTGCAGCCGCCGGGACGCGCGATCCCGATGGTGGCGAGCGCCGACGTCGCGCAGGCTGCCGACACGCTGTTGCGCGAGGCGTCCTCGGGGCACCGCGTGGTGGAGCTGGAAGGGCCGGTGCGCGTGGCACCCGTCGACCTCGCCGCGGCGCTCGCGCGGGCGCTGGGGCGCGAGGTCGCGGTGCGGGCCGTGCCGCGCGGCGAATGGGAGGCGCGCTTTCGCACCCAGGGCATGCGCAATCCGCAGCCGCGCATGCGCATGCTGGATGGCTTCAACGAGGGCTGGATCGCGTTCGATCCGCACTCGCCGCGCCTGCGCAAGGGAACGACGTCCGTGCAGGCGGTGGTCGACGCCCTGGTGCGGCGCGGCGGCTAGACTGCCCGTCCCGTTCGCGCCTCCCGATCTCCATGGTGCTCACTTCTCCCGACGTCGCCGCCACCCTCGAAGCCGCGGAAGCCTGGCACCTGCGCGTGCAGGCCCAGACCTGGCGCGCCCTCGGCGCTTCCGACGCCTGCGCCCTCGAGATCGGCGGCGGGGTGGCGGCTTTCACCGAGCCGCTGTTCGGCCGCAAGCTGAACCACGCGACCGGACTCGGCATGGCCGGCCCGGTCGACGAGCACGCACTGGCACGCCTGGAAGCGGCCTATGCCGCGCGCGGCCTGGGCGTGGAGATCGATCTGTGCCCGCATGCGGACGCGAGCGTGGTGGCGCTGCTGGCCCGCCGCGGCTACGCTGTCAACGCGTTCAGCAACACCTACGCCCGCAGCGTGGAGGACCTGCGCGACGCGGCGACGCCGGGCATCGAGATCCTGCGGGGCGAGGACGCGCAGGTGCTGTTCGTCGAGGCGAGCGTCGCGGGCTTCGGCCTGCAGGCCCAGCAGCGGCCGCGCGAGCTGCTGGCGGCGCTCGCCCGCATCGCCCATGCGCGCGAGGACACCTCCTCGTTCGTGGCGCGCATCGACGGGCGCGTCGCCGGCTCGGCCGGCCTGAGCGTCATGCAGACGCCGCGCGGGCGCGTCGGCGAGCTCTACATCGCCAGCACGCTGCCCGCGTTCCGCGGCCGTGGCGTGCAGGCGGCGTTGCTGCAGGCCCGTCTCGCGGCCGCCCGGGACGCCGGCTGCACGCTGGTGTTCGTCGGCGCGCGACCGGCCAACACGAGCGCGCGCAATGTCGAACGCGCCGGCTTCCGGCTGGCGTTCACGAAGGCGACCTTCGCGCGGCCGTGCCTCCATTGAGAGGCGGATGCGAGAAGGGCATCGCTGCGATGCGTGCTTTGCATCGCGCCTGGCGGGCGGAGGTGCACGTGCCGGGCTATCGTCGGGGACTGCCGGCGTGTGCCGGCGTCAGCCCAAGGAAACGACGATGCGCCTGATCGGCATGCTCGACTCCCCTTACGTCCGCCGCGTGGCCGTCACGCTGCGCCTGCTGGGGATCCCGTTCGAACACAATCCGCTGTCGGTGTTCAGCACCTACGACCAGTTCCGCCAGATCAACCCGCTGGTCAAGGTGCCGACGCTGGTGTGCGACGACGGCACGGTGCTGGTCGACTCGAACCTGATCATCGACTATGCCGAGGCGCTGGCGGCCCGCAGCCTCTGGCCCGCCGCGCTCCCCGAGCGCACGCGAGCGCTGCGCATCGCGGGCCTGGGGATCGCGGCC
>Ga0209258_100900_pt1 | contig 15348 bp, 14 predicted proteins | sample Araplaol_mTSA_r2_FD_184281 | JGI IMG/M metagenome (GOLD analysis project Ga0209258, IMG submission 184281) | Arabidopsis root microbial communities from North Carolina, USA - plate scrape CL_Col_mTSA_r2 (SPAdes) (version 2) | ecosystem: Host-associated > Plants > Roots > Endosphere | place: USA...
TGACGGTCGGCATGGACATAACGCGGTATTCAGACGCGATGGCAGGGGAGTCGTCACAGTCTACCTTGACTACGTTTACCCGTTCCCCATATTGTTGATCCAACTCGTCGAGAATTGGCAGAAGCGCTTTGCATGGCGGGCACCACGTTGCTCCGAATTCAACAAGTGTAACCCCTTGCTCGCGAATAGATTCGCGAAATGATTGTTCATTAACTTCGTATATACTCATCGTTTTTCCTCCCGGTTCGTTGTTTGTCTTTCCTTCATAATGAAGCGGATGCGCTCTTGCAGATTGGACTTTATAGATTGAAGAAGATGGATTTGCTCATCGATTTCCGCAAGCTTTTGCTCATATATCGGGAGCACTTCTTGGCAGAAGGCTTCTTCATTCTTGAGGACGCATTGCAGAAATCCAGCGATTTGCTCCGTTGTGAGTCCAAGGCTTAAATAAAACTGAATGGTGCGCACTTGTTCTTCCGCAAACGTTGAATATTCGCGGTAGCCATTCGTATGCCTAGCGGGAGTAAGCAATCCCTGCTGCTCATAATAACGCAGTGAGCGAAGGCTAACCCCAGTTCGGGCGGAAAGTTCACCGATTCTCATGTTCAAATCCCCTTCACGAATGATTCCTCATCATTATAAACCCTGACACTGGTGTTAAGGTCAACTCCTATTTGATGTGATGTATCAAAATAGTTGTTTATCTAAGCTAATGGCTATCGTAAATACTAAGTCCCGATTGGTAATATTATTTTCCAAAACATGATCGGAAGCTACGAAAAGATAGCGTTAATCGAAATCGTCAAGCTTGAAGGTGGTAATGGCATTTGCGCAAATACAGCAAAACCTCCAATTCCACATCGTGGGTTGGAGGTTTTTTGTCAGTAACCTATTTAAATAAATTCAGCGTCGTAATAATGATCGGCATGGCAAACACATCGATAAGAAAGGCGCCTACAATGGGAACGATCAGGTACGCTTTGCGGGAAGGGCCGAAGCGTTCCGTGACCGCAGCCATATTGGCCATTGCATTAGGCGTGGCGCCGAGGCCGTGTCCAGTAAAACCGGCGACCATCACGGCGGCGTCATAGTCTTTGCCCAGCAACCTGAACAAAACGAAAATCCCGAACAGAACGATAAAGAGGACTTGTACCAGCACGATGGCGAGAATCGGAAGGGCAAGATCTGCTACTTCCCATAACTTGATGCTCATAAGCGCCATGGACAGGAAGATGCCAAGTGTAACGTCGCTTACTAGGTTGATACTCTTCATGTCGATGGCTTTCGGATTAAGTTTGTCCACAATGTTGCGGACGATAACGGCCACGAACATGGCTCCGACATAACCAGGAAGGACAAAGCCTGTCGCTGACGTGAACAGCTCTCCCAAATACGTTCCAAGCGCCATACAGAATGTAATGAGCAGCACTTGGATGAAGAAAGAATTTGTTGTTATCGGTTGAACGTAGGCTTCAACGCTCGCTGCTTCTTCATTTGTTTCCGTAGGCTTCAGATTGTATTTCGCAATCAAATATTTGACCGTCGGGCCGCCAACCAGACCGCCTGCGATAAGACCGAAGGTTGCTGCCGCGATCCCAATGGACAGTGCAGAGTGGATTCCCAGATCTTCAATGGTTTGTCCAAATGCGCTTGCTGCTCCATGTCCGCCTTCCATAGACACGGCTCCTGCCATCATCCCAATAAGCGGATGGATGTCGAATAACGAGGCGAGGGATACCCCGATTACATTTTGCGCCAAAGCAAGGAATCCGCAGGCAAGCCAATAAATGACGAGCAGCTTGCCGCCTAATTTGATGAGTTGAAAGCTAGCGCCCAATCCTACTGTGGTGAAGAACGTGAGCATGAATAGACTTTGGAGCGAAGTATCCAATGTAATTTCCAATAGACCTGTCGTTCTCAGGATCGTTGCTAGGATAGCAAACAGCAGTCCACCGACAACGGGCGCTGGAATACAAAACTTTTGCAGTACTCCCGATTTTCTGACAAAAAAGGTTCCTAGTACAAGCAGGGCTACAGCCAAAAATATCGTATTCACTTGATTAAGCGCCAGCGTCATCAGTATTCCTCCCCATAAATGTCATGATAGCTTCATTCGTTAAGTATGCTCCCAATTTTATGGTTCTTCCGTTCTCGTCAACAGCCGGATTCACCTCGCAAATATCAAAAGAAAGCGTTTTCTTATGAGCGGCGACTGTGCGAATAAGGGTACGAACGACCATCGGTGTTAATCCGAAAGGAGAGGGAGCGCTGACTCCCGGCGCAAATGCCGCATTGAGAACGTCGGTACATAGGGTGAGCATGACATAATCTTGTTGTTCGATGAACGTACGTAAGGATGAAATGATGTTATCGATCTGTTCTTCATGCATGTCTTCTTCTAGAATGTAGCGGGCACCGAGTTCGTCCGCTTTGTCGAACAGTTCTTGTGTATTCCCGAAACGCTGGATGCCAAGCACCAAGTAGCTGCTGCTCTGATCCTGCTCTAGTATTTGACGAAACATCGTTCCTGATGATGGCTGAGTGTCGTAGGGGCGTAGGTCAAAATGGGCGTCAATATTGATAATGCCTAGCGAAGCATCTGGTCCGATATGCTGCCGGACACCTAAATAATGTCCATACAGCGTCTCATGTCCTCCGCCTAAAATAATAGGAGTAGCAGATTTGGCAAAGAGATCTGAGACGGCATGGCCCAATGCTGCCTGGGCTCCTTCAAGCTTGTCATTTGAACAAGTTACATTCCCCGCATCGACAAGACGATGACCTTCCGCTGTTCTCCAGGGGAGGCTTGCGAGCGCTTGCCTGATCGCATTCGGAGCCTTTGCCGCACCTAATCTCCCTTGATTGCGTCGAACGCCTTCCTCGCATTCAAAACCGATGATAGCGCAAGTGTTGGCAGTGGAGACACTCCATGGTGTATCCAGCTCCATCCGTTCCACAATTTGATGGTAGCGGAAGCTGCTTCTTCTCCCTGCATGATCCGTTCGGCCGATCCATACATCGGCTCCAATCGATTTTCGCAATGACCCCACCCTTTCTCGTATTCTGTTGTTTCATTATATGATGACATTCTTATAATTTTAAATATATAATACAAATATATTAATAGCTTTTAGCTATAAATAGGGAAAGGAAGATCGTTCTGGATATCAAACAACTCCATTATTTTGTGACGGTTGCCGATCAGTTGAGCTATTCCAGAGCCGCGCAAAAACTGCATATATCACAGCCCTCTTTAAGCAACGCTATTAAAAACCTGGAGCATGAGGTCGGATCGCCGTTGTTCGAACGAAGCACGAGAAAAATCGAACTGACGGACGCAGGCAGCGTGTTGTATGAGAAGTCGATTCGGCTGCTCTCCCAAATGAACATTTTGAAAAAAGAGATGGAGGAAGTAAAGCTGACCGGAAGAGGGGAGCTCGTGATTGGCATGATCGAGTCCGTGAGGCAATGGGTGCCCCAAGTGATCCGTGAATATCATAGCCGCTTTCCTTCGATGCATATTAAGCTGTTCGAGGTGCTGAGCAGGAAGGCGGTGGTCGATTCCTTGCGGAAATACCATACCCACCTCGTCATTACGAACCAGTGCATCTATGAAGACGATATTGAATCGCTCCCTTTGTATAAGGAACGGTTAGTCCTAGTGCTGCATCGGGAACACGCTTTAGCCCAGAAGGATTCCATTACATTCAAAGAGTTGGAGAAAGAACCCTTCATTATTAGCATGGAAGGATTCCAGACGAGAGAAGATATTTTGAGAGCCTTTGCGCTTGAGCAAGCTTCTCCGAACATCAAATTCGAAATCGAGCGGTTCGAGACCGCTTTGACATTGGTAAGAGAAAACCTTGGGGTTGCGATTATTCCAGAAAACTATTTGGTTGAACCGAAGGATGAATCGATTGTCCGCAAAACGCTGGATTCGCCTGCTTTGGAACGTACAGTCTATTTAATGGTTATGAAAAATCGGTATTTGGCACCTGCGGTTCAATGCTTTTTGGAAGAGATTCAACGCAACTTTGCGCCGGGGCACGAAGCAACGGATGTAATATATAGTATGGGTAAGGGTGAAAAAGAGAAGTTGGAGAGTAGTAATCTTTAAGGTAAGGAGGTTCGTGCCATTTCTCTACTTTGTGTCTGTTCGTGAAGTTCATAGATATCATCGGGGTATTTGCAAACTTCGCAAAAATCACGTAATAGGAAATCAGCAGAAGAATAAAAAAGGTCCTAAAATGCACAAAATATATTGCGAAAACTTAACATTAAGATGATAAAATTAAGATATACCGAAGAATTAGACGGATTTGTAGGAGGTAGAACGAATGAAATGGCAAGAAGTAAGAGAACTGTTTCCTGACCAATTTGTTCTGGTTTCCGTACTTAATTATCATGAGGAAGGCAACAAAAAGGTAGTAGATGAAGTGGCACCGATTCGCACAATACCAGAAGAAGATGCGAATAAAGAGTTTTTTCGAGCAAAGCCAGGGAATATCGTGTACCATACTTCAAATCAAGATTTTGTGATTCATCTTCGCCGAGATCCATTAATGAGAGTGAGACGTAATAGTAATGAAAATTAACTATGACGGACAGTTAATTACAACGTCACTTATCGTTACATTCAGACAAAGAGTATTGAAAATAGATGATGTAATTATAGATACAGGATCTTCACATACTATTATTAGTCCTGACATTTTAGAGGAAATCGGTGTGACATACGAAACAGGGGATTCTATATATGAAGCATACGGGATTGGCGGAAGTATTCCATTTTACACAAAAATTATGGATAGGATTGAAATAGGTGCAAGAAGTATTGAAAATATAGAAATAGATGTGGGCATACTGCCTAAAGACCATAAAGGGCTGCTCGGATTGGATATTCTAAAACAACAAAATTTTATTATTGACTTGAAGAATTTAGAACTACGTATTTGATCAATGCATCGAAAAAGAATAAATAAACGATATCAAAGTCGTCGCCGAAATCATATAAATTGTCACACTTCATTTAACAATAAGATAATCAAGGGAGAAGGCCTGTACTAATTATGCCAAAAGACCGTCATAGCCTACGATGCTGCCTATACAGACATTTCTTGCACACTTGTTTATTATATCAAGAGTTGGTCTTGATATGTTCAACTTATCAGCCGGAGGCCTTAAGGTGTGAGACGTCGGGAACATATTAACGTTATATGAAATTTCAACAGCCAGGCCGTAAGTCAGCGGGTTATCCGATGATTTATGGCTTTTCATGTTATCCATAAAAATGAACATTGAACAAAGTATTCATTAATACACATATAAATAGATACTCCGTAAATTTGTAAGCGCTTAACTATTTATATTGAATAATTTTACAAAATACATCCAAAAGTCTGGAGGTGGCTTTGCATGAAGCTATTGGCCGCTGTAACCGTTCCGAGCGTCAAACGTCACAAGAAGAAACACTGGCTTCGTGTTACCGGAATCATTGTTTTGGTATTCGTTCTTTTGCTTGCCTGCGCTGGGGGATACGTATATTGGTTCGTGAATAAAAGCCTGCCTGTCGTTCAGGGGAAACTCAACATTTCTGGGCTAGAAAAGGAAGTGACGGTATGGAGGGATGCTTCCGGCGTTCCGCATATCGAGGCGCAAAACGAACATGATCTCTACATGGCTCAAGGCTATGTAACGGCGCAGGATCGCATGTTCCAGATGGATATGAGCCGTAGGCAGGCTTCCGGACAGCTTAGTGAAGTGGTGGGGGCTAAGGCTATCGACCGCGATAAATTTTTCCGTGCGTTTAGTTTGCGGCGGGCGGCGGAGGTTTCTCTTGGAGCTTACTCAAAAGAGTCCAGACAGGTGCTGCAATGGTATGCGGATGGCGTCAACAATTACATCAAACATGCCAAAGCCGCCAGATCGCTACCGGTCGAATTTGCGATTCTGGGGTATGAACCCGGGGAATGGCAGCCTGTGGACTCCTTGACGATTGGCAAATACATGTCCTATGATCTGGCAGGCAACTGGGAGGGTCAGGCTTTTAGGTACGCAATGGCGCAGAAGCTGTCCCCCGAGAAATTTCAGTCGCTGATGCCAACCTATCCGAAGGATGGGGCAATGATCATTCAAGCGTTAAAAGACCAACCGGTCGATATGACGGCACTAGCAGCTACCGCGGTTCCGCGGGATCCATTTAACGGCAGCAATAACTGGGTCGTATCTGGAGAGAAATCGGCATCCGGCAAGCCAATGCTGGCCAATGACCCACATCTGGGCCTAAGTACGCCGTCCATCTGGTATGAGACGCATCTCTCGGCACCGGAGCTGAACGTGAGCGGAGTGATATTTGCGGGCGTTCCAGGGATCATTCTCGGGCATAACGACACGATAGCCTGGGGGGTGACGAATCTGAGTCCGGACGTACAGGATCTCTATATTGAAAAAAGAAACCCCGACAATCCGTATCAATTCGAATATATGGGCAAATGGGAAGATGCCAAGGTTTATCAAGAGGAAATTAAGGTAAAAGGCGAGGCTCCGGTGCCGTATGAAGTTGTTGTGACTCGGCATGGCCCGATTATCTCTGAATTCGCGCATGATCAGCGGCAGGAAACGGCGCTTGCGATGAAATGGACCGCCTTGGATGCAACGACCGAGCTCGAAGCGGTTCAGATGTTCGCGAAAGCTCGGAATTGGGAGGAGTTCAAGCAGGCATTGACACATTTTGAAGCACCTGCTCAAAATTTTGTTTTTGCTTCTACGGATGGCACGATTGCCTACCGTGGGAACGGCCTGATTCCGATCCGCAAAAAAGGCGACGGTTCGATTCCGGTACCAGGCTGGACGGATGAATATGAGTGGACGGGATATATCCCGTGGGATGAACTGCCCACAACCGTGAATCCAAAGGAAGGGTTTATCGCTACGGCCAACAATAAAGTGATCGGCGACAGCTATCCGTATCATCTAACGGACGTCTGGTCCCAGCCATACCGTGAAGCGCGTATCCAACAGGTGCTATCAGCCAAGGATAAGCTAACCGTAGAGGATATGAAAAAACTTCAATTTGACCGCGATAACCTTCAGGCAGAAGAGTTTGTTGATGAGTTGATTGCCAAGATCAAAGACTCGCCGGATTTGCGGCAAATCGACCGCGACGTGCTTTCGCTTTTACAAGGATGGAATAAAGTGAATGATCCGGATCTGGCTGCACCGCTTGGCTTTGAGCTGTGGATGCAGGGTTTTGATGATGTGCTATTCACATCCGAAATCAACGCTGATTTGATGGAGCTGTTTAACAATAAATCGGTTGTTAAGGATGAAATGCTCCGCAGGGCGCTTCAAGGCGAACGGGAGCCATGGATCGACGAAAAAGGCGGAGTCGAGAAGGTGGCGCTGCAGGCATTCCAGCTGGCTGTGGATCAGGCTGTTTCGCTGCAGGGTAAACATCCGGACAAATGGCAATGGGGCAAATTCCATCAGGTGAATTTTGCCCATCCTCTTGGCGCTGTGAAGCCGCTCGATCTGATTTTTAACGCCAAGTCTGTCCCGATGGGCGGCGGCCGTGTCACCGTCGGGGCTGCAGGTTGGGATGCAGAGAGCGGCGAAGTCACCCATGGGGCACCGTGGCGAACGGTCATTGATATGTCCGATCCGACTCGCTCGTGGAATGTGGTGGGACCCGGCCAATCCGGACATGTATTGAGCAAGTGGTACCATGACCAAGTAGATGATTGGACTACCGGACAATACCACATCACGAGTATCGAACCGAATGAATACCGAAAGGCAGGACATGAACTGAAATTAGTGCCGGAATGAGAAAATGAGAAGAAAAAAGAAAAATGAAGATTCTCCAGACAACACACGACCCAGTCTAAGATAGCTCTATGTAAGGCTGGGTTGTGTGACGCTTACAAGAATACATGGAAAAACCGGCCTTGCGGCCGGCAGGAGTCTATCGGAAAAGGTACCTAGCTCTCAGATGGACATCTTCTGCAAATGCGCTTCGAGCCGGTCAAGATTTTCCTTGGTGTGTAAAGATGCGATTTCCTTGATGGCGTTGAATACGGCTTCATCTTCGAAAAGCTGGCGCATAGTTAATCTGGTTGTGCCGCCAAGATCCTTGAAGGTTGCCGTGAGTTGAAAATGGGGGTCATATAGATACCGCAGCACGATCCGTTCTGGCCCGATTTCGACAAATTCGTTTTTATTGGGATAATCGACTCCGTCCGGTCCGTGCATCACAAACTCCCATATCCCTCCCGGCCGTAAATCAAATTCGAGAAAAGTGTTCGTAAACCCGTTCGGACCCCACCACTGTGCCAAATGCTCGGGTTTTGTCCAGGCTTCGTAAACGAGGGAAGGGGATGAACTTATCACCCTCGTTGTTACCAACTCCTTTTCTTCCGCTACGCTGATTTCACAGTTTGCCGCATGGTTTTCCGTCATGCCCGTTCCTCCCTCGCCTTAGGTTCTCAGATGGACATCTTCTGCAACTGCGCTTCGAGCCGATCAAGATTTTCTTCGTTGGCTGGAGTTGAAATTTTCTTGATGGCGTTGAATACGGCAGCGTCTTCGAAAAGCTGGCGCCATGTTAGTCTGGTTGTACCGCCAAGATCCTCGAAGGTTGCCGTGAGTTGATAATGGGGTTCACATACGTGCCGCAGCACGATCCGTTCTGGCCCGATTTCGACAAATTCGCTTTTATTGGGATAATCAACTCCGTTCGGTCCGTGCATCACAAACTCCCATGTCCCTCCCGGCCGTAAATCAAATTCGTGGAAAGTGTTTGTAAACCCGTTCGGACCCCACCACTGTGCCAAATGCTCGGGTTTAGTCCAGGCTTCGTAAACGAGAGCAGGGGATGCATTTATCACCCTCGTTGTTACCAATTCGTATTCTTCCGCTGAGCTGGTTTCGCTATTTGCCGCATGGTTTTCTGTCATGCTCGTTCCTCCTTTACATAGTTTGAATAGGTTAGTCGATCTCCAACTGCACACCCAGCTTATCCATCATCTCCTTGGTTCCGTGCTCGCGCTGAGCCGGTGTATCGTGGCCATCGAGAAAGACGCCTTGTTCGGTGAAAATCAGCTTTGTGCCTTCTCCCTCTGGCTTGAACTCGACGGTCGTTGCGGAAACGGAAATTCGCGTCTCGCCCATATCCAACGTATAGGTATAAACGATGCGCTCGTCCGGCACAATGTCGTGGTACCGGGCATTGAAGGTAAACACCGCTCCGCCGGGAGGCCCACCTTGAGTGCGTTCTCCACCGCCGACCCGGAAGTCAAACTCATCTGCTTTCGAAAACCATTGCTCTTTCATGTGAGGATTCGCCCAGTAGGCAAAAACCTTTGCTGGCGAAGCTTTGTACACTCGCTCAACGACGAAAGTGTGATGAATGGAAGATCGTTCGTTCATTATTTTCAGCTCCCTTGATTCGATTCGTCGGTATTCTTGTCGAGGAGGTCGCCCAGCTGATCCAGGCGATGCTCCCAATTCATCCAACGTTCGAGGATCACTTTTTCTTGGCTCTTTTTCATCATTTCTAATAATTTTGTAAAATCTTCAACCGTCACTGGTTGTTTCAAAAGCATGAGTTCGGACACGGATTCCAATCCGGCCAAAAGCTTTTGTTGCATCTGGATCGTTTCTTTTAGACGGGCGATTTGCAGCGACACAATTTGCAGCGGACTAAAATGGCCGCCGGTTACTACGGACTTAATCTCCTCAAGCGATAAGCCTAGCTCTTTTAAGGACAAAATTTGCTGCAGTCTCGATAGGTCGGCCTGGTTATACAGCCTGTGCCCCGAATCGGAATGCGCCGAAGGAGAAAACAGGCCAATCTGATCGTAAAATCTCAATGTTCGTAATGTGAGTCCTGTGAGCTTAGCAAGATCTCCGACTTTCCAAAGCTGCTTCATAATCACCTCTTTTTGTGCTGCGCATCTATTTGCCGGCAACTATACTATAAAACATGACGTTACGTCAGGTGCAAGTGTTATCTCTTGAAACGGAAAAAATAAATAAATAGCGAAAAGGGGGCTGTCTCATAAGTAGGTTTTACTACGTGTGTGACGGACTCTGGATTTGGAAAAGGTCGAGTTACGGGTTACATTTGTACCCAAACTCGACTTTTTTGCTCCATTGTTGCCCACTTCAGCAAATTGTGGGCAAGGGAAAGCCACCCGACCTCAAGGCTTACTTTCGACAGACCTCGAAGCAGGAAGCGTCTAAATCCTCTGTTATTTTTTAGTTGCCCGAATACACTCTCTGGCTCGACCATTCGTCGAACCGACAGCGCGTATCCTTCTTCGCTTCGCAGTTTTTCCTTTACGCGTTGTTTGTAGCGAAGATACTGAATGCTTACTCGAATTTCACGATTCTCGTTTGTCTTTGTACAAGCTGCTTTGAGTGGGCAATTCATGCAATCCTGACTCCGATAGTGACGAAGCAGAATCTCATAACCACTTTCCGATTTCTGTTTGCTTTCACGGTGAAAATGGAGGGTTTGTCCACCGGGGCACGTCCACAAATCCGCCTGCCTATCATACTTCCAGTTGTCTATCTTGCTAATATCTTCTTGCCACTTCTTTGACTTCTCTTTGTGATACGTGCTGTACTTGACGATAGCCTCTACGTTTTCTTGCTCCAGATAGGCGTAGTTCTCTTCGCTTCCATAACCCGCATCTGCTATAACGGTTCTTGGCAGCTTGCCTAATTCACTCTTCACTTTCTCTAAATGGGGCTTCATGCAACGTGTGTCTGTAGGCCGCTGATGCAAACTGTATCCGACAATGAATTGACTTTCTGTGCCGATCTGCACGTTATAGCCAGGTTTAAGCTGGCCATTCTTCATATGATCTTCCTTCATTCGCATAAAGGTAGCGTCCGGGTCGGTTTTGCTGTAGCTGTTCCGTTCCCCAAGCATTTTCTGGTGCTGTTCATAGCTCTTTAAGCGCGGCAAAAAATCTTTACGCAACAGCCGAACTGCTTTTTTTAGTGGTTTATCTTTTGGTTGTTCCTGTAGTTTTTGTTCCAGTTGCTCTATCTCCTGTTCCAACTTCTCGCTCGTGACTTTACTCGATTCGCCTAGCTCTAGTAAATCTCGACCTTGTAGCTCCTGCTCTTCCTGTCGCTCTACTTCTTCAATACTTGCAAACAATGCCTTTACTTTATCTTGCAAATTGGCTTTGTGCTTCGCCACAGCTTTACCCCATACAAAAGTATACTTATTGGCATTCGCTTCGATTTTCGTGCCGTCTACAAAATAATGCTCCAGCTTAATGTACTTCTCCTCAATAAGGAAACCAAGAATAGACGTGAAAATCTTTTCGAGCACGTCTTTCATCCGCTCAGAGCGAAAACGATTGATGGTACGGAAATCCGGACGCTGTCTGGCTGCAAGCCACATAAAGGGAATGTTTTCTCTCATCGCTTTAGCAATTTGGCGAGAAGAATAAATACGCTGCGTGTAAGCGTAAATGATGATTTTGGTGAGCATTTTCGGATGGTAGCTATTCCGGCCTCCGCCGGGATAAGCTGCTGCAAATATTTGATCGTCCAAACGATTTACTGCTTCATTGATTACGCGAACAAGATGATTTTGTGGAATATCCTCCTCTAAATCCATTGGCAGAAAAAGTTGGCCCATGTTATATTGAATGTACAAAGAAACCGCTCCTTTCGTAGATGTTGGGTGACACTTCCATCTTACTAAAGAACGGTTTCTTTTTGTTTTACATTTTTGAAAAAACAAAGGTGCCCCAAGTCATTCTAGACTTTTGGGACACCCCCTCTTAGTATTTCTAAATCACTCCAATTACATTTAAAAATACGATCACAATTGCAATTGGTGCTATATAGCGAAGTAAGAATAACCATAATACGAATAATTTATAGCCTTTATTTTTACTTACTTCCAATTCTCTCATTAATACATCTTTTTTCATTTTTAACGGTACGAAGATTGCAATTAATAATACACCGAGTGGCATAAGAACATTACTTACTGTAAAGTCAGCTAAATCAAAGACGGTTTTGCCAAACAATTCAACATCGCTTAATACGCCATAGGATAGCGCCGATGGAATCCCTACGACAAAGATTAGTAATCCGACAATCAGTGCCATTTTTTCGCGTTTTCCGTTCCCTTTTTTCGTTAAAGAGGCAACGCTAATTTCCAACATCGAAATTGCGGATGTTATCGTTGCAAAGAAAAATAGTAACAAGAAAATAATGAAGAATAGCTTTCCGAATGCCATTTTACTGAAAATCGCTGGCAATACAATAAATAATAGTCCTGGCCCTTGAGATGGTTCCATTCCAAATGCGAATACAACCGGGAAAATAGCAAGTCCAGCAAGCAATGTAATCACAAGTGTTAAACCGACGATAGAAAACGCAGAACGCGGTAAACTTTCTTCTTTCGGTAAGTATGAGCTATACGTTACCATGACTCCTACACCGACAGATAATGAGAAGAACGATTGCCCCATCGCATATAACACAATTTCAGATGTTACATGTGAGAAGTCAGGTTGTAAGAAGAAACGAACTCCTTCTCCAGCACCATCTAATGTAAGTGCTCGAACAATTAAGACAAAGAATAAAACAAATAGTGCGGGCATGAAATATTTATTTACTTTTTCAACACCGTTTTGTACACCTTTACTTACAATAAAAATAGTAATAAGAATAAATAATAGCTGTGCTCCAACCGCCAAATATGGATTGGAAATGATTTCACCAAAAGTTGCTTCGTATGCGCCATTTCCTTCCCATAGTCTGCCTGTAATTGCGTTCCATAAATATAATAGAATCCATCCTCCTACAACACTGTAGAATGAAAGCAATATGAAGCATGTTACAATCCCTAATTTACCGACCCACGGCCATAGCGTCTTTGGAGCAATATCTCTGTATGCCTCAACAGCCTCTTTTTGTGCACTTCTTCCAATTACAAATTCCGCCAATAATAACGGTAAACCAATTAATAAAGTAAAACCGATGAAAATAAGAAAGAACGCACCTCCGCCTCCAATACCGGCCATATATGGGAACTTCCATATCGCGCCAAGACCAATTGCTGAACCTGCAGCAGCTAAAATGAAACCTAGTTTCGATGTCCATTGCTGTGAATCCATCGCTTTATCTCCTCTCTGCTTCTTCTATTTCTTTGTCTATTACGATTCGGTCTTTATTCATATTGTTCTATCGTGGATCCTTTCCCATACAACCACTTCCTTTCAAATAAAAAACGTCCCTACGTAAATACGTAGGGACGATGAAATATCGCGGTACCACCCTAGTTGTGAAGATACAACAAGAGTAAGACCTAAATAAAAACGTCCCTACGTAAATACGTAGGGACGATAAAATATCGCGGTACCACCCTAGTTATGAAGATACAACAAAAGTAAGACCTAAATAAAAAACGTCCCTACGTAAATACGTAGGGACGATATATATCGCGGTACCACCCTAGTTGTGAACAAAATTCTTCACCACTTTATTTGATAACGGTATTCACTACCGTCTTTCATTTCCTCGCAAGTGAGATTTATGAAAGATGCTCCAGGACGAACTTCATGAATAATCTATATGCTGATTCACACCAACCATCAGCTCTCTGAGATAGGGAGATCTCCACTACTTTATCCTTTCATAGCCCAAATATTTAGTTTTCCGAAATGGATATTAACATTTTTATCATGCATTAAAAATTGTGTCAACTAATTTTTGATTTTCTATGTATTATTTTTTGTTTTTCGCTATAAAAATACTTTTGAATGAATACTATTGGACTTATTTCCGTGATATTCCTTTACTTAAAATCACAAACGGTTGTAATATTTAGTCAGGAAATTTCCGAAAAAATAACTGAATCTAGCTTATATTTAGTTGAGAAATTCGGACTGAAGCCGATTCAAGCAAGTAGTCTGTAAGAGAAGCGGCTAGAGAGCTTAAACTTAAACATGGCCTTGATAAAGTTTATCCAGTAATTTATAACGTAGATCAAAAGTTTTTAGTAAAAAGAATTTTTGATAAAGTTAGTGGGAAATTGTCAGTAAGCCACATGTGGTCAATCAACTTTGTCACTAGTAATACTGGGTTAACAGTAACTGTATTGAATATCGGCAATGATTCATAACGTGGCATCATCTAAAATAAACAACCCTTATTTTCTCTTTCCAACTAAGTGTAGCCGATCCAAATGACCAAATGATGTATGAGAGGATGAGATAATTGAATCTAATGCAACTTAAGGTGCCAGCAGGTTATGCCGTAACCTATAACAAATTCTACGATATAGATCCTATGCTTAGTGAGGGTAATGATTACCTAATTGAGAACTGGGGATTCTTCACAGAAGACTTATTACAGATCGTTAAGCTGAAAATTAATAATGGAAAATGGTACATTCCTGAAAATGAAGACGCTTTACTCTTTGATCTAGGTTGGTACCCAGATTCAGATATAAATGGTCATTACCATTTGCAACTTGTTGATGGAAAATGGAATCAAATTAAAAGTATCTCTTCAAAAGATCGATTTTTAATTAAAGTGGCACTTGAAGAATGGATGGAAGAACATCAAAAAGTGTAAATAGATCATTGTTGCGCAACTCGTAAGATCAAGTGAAACAAGTAAAGGGTGAAATCCAATAAAGCTACATTACACAGAGTCGGGAAATACAGAAGCTTCTCTCATCGTTTTCTTACATGGGGGAGGAGTGAGTGGTTGGATGTGGGCGAAACAAATTGAATACTTTAATAATTACCATTGTTTAGTTCCGGACTTACCTGGACATGGGAAGAGTCCTTGCACAGACTTCTCAATTCAGAATTGTGCTGAAGAAATATTAAATTTGATTCTAACTAAAGCACAAGGCAAAAAGGTTATTTTAATCGGATTTTCTTTAGGCGCACAAGTTGCTATGAAAATACTAAGTATGAACCCAGATGTGGTAGATTATTCAATAATAAATAGTGCACTTGTTAGACCAGCTCCATTTGTAAATAAAATGATTCAACCTGCCATCCGGTTAACTTATGGGCTAACAAAAAATCGAACTTTCTCGAAGCTTCAAGCCAAACAGTTATACATTGGTGAGGAAATGTTTGAAACCTATTATAAAGAAACCAGTAACATGGATATGAACCTTCTTATTCAGATTTTAGAAGAAAATATGTCTTTTCGTATACCAACAGATTTCAGCAAGTCTACATCAAAGATTTTAATTACGGTTGGGGAAAAAGAGAAGAAAATGATGAGGAAATCCTTATTAGACATCGTAGATAACACAATCCATTGTAAAGGCGTTATCATACCTAATGTTGG
>Ga0209258_100901_pt1 | contig 15340 bp, 11 predicted proteins | sample Araplaol_mTSA_r2_FD_184281 | JGI IMG/M metagenome (GOLD analysis project Ga0209258, IMG submission 184281) | Arabidopsis root microbial communities from North Carolina, USA - plate scrape CL_Col_mTSA_r2 (SPAdes) (version 2) | ecosystem: Host-associated > Plants > Roots > Endosphere | place: USA...
CACCTCGGCGTATCCCGGCATGCTCCATCAGGGCGCGCTGGGTGGTGGCGGCAACAAGTATGGCGGCGAGCCGTTCTTCTATTCGTTCCTGAGCGGCAACAGCAAGTTGCAGGTCGCGGTGCGCGCACTGGAAACCAACGGCACCACCAAGACACTGTCGGCGCCGTCGCTGGTGGTGCTGAACAACCAGGTGGCACACATCCAGGTCGGCGACCAGGTGCCGATCAACCAGACCTCGATCGTGACCGGCCTGGGCGCCACCACGGCCGGCTCCACGGCGAGCAGCGTGAGCTATGTGCCCACCGGCGTGATCCTCGACGTGCAGCCGCGCGTGAATCCGGGCGGGCTGGTGTACCTCAACGTGCAGCAGCAGGTGAGCAACACCACCGGCGCGGCGAACTCGCAGGGCAACTTCACCATCCAGCAGCGCGCGGTGGGCACGCAGATCGCCGTGCAGAGCGGGCAGACCGTGCTGCTCGGCGGCCTGATCCAGCAGAACGAGGGCAACACCGATACCGGTGTTCCCGGCCTCAATCGCGTGCCGGTCATCGGACGCCTGTTCGGCACGACCAACCACAACCGCAACCGCACCGAGCTCATCGTGCTGATCACGCCGCGGGTCATCACCAGCAGCGAGGAGGCCAAGCAGGTGACGGACGAATACCAGCGCAAGTTCGAATCGCTGGCGCCGCTGCGTGCCGCGAGCGAGGCGCCACCGTCCACCCATTGAACATGTTGCTCCTGCGGAAAGGGCGTGACGCCCTTTCCGCAAGTGCTCCGGCGAGTGCGGGAGTACGGACAGCCCTCGTCATCGCCGGCGCGCCGTTATCATGGGCGCGATGAGTGCATTGCCTTCCTTCCCCATCACTCCGCTGCTGCCGGAGATCCGCGCTTCGCTCGCCGCGCATCCGCGCCTGGTGCTGGAGGCGCCGCCGGGCGCGGGCAAGACCACGCAGGTGCCGCTCGCCCTGCTCGACCAGTCGTGGCTGGGCGAGGGGAAGATCCTCATGCTCGAGCCACGGCGTATCGCCGCGCGTGCCGCGGCCCAGTTCATGGCGCGGCAGCTGGGCGAAGAGGTGGGTCACACGGTCGGCTATCGCATCCGCTTCGAGGCCAAGGTGAGCAAGGCCACGCGCGTCGAAGTGGTGACCGAAGGCATCCTCACGCGGCTGATCCAGGACGATCCGGAACTCACCGGCATCGGTGCGATCCTGTTCGACGAATTCCACGAGCGGCATCTCGCCGGCGACCTCGGCGCCGCGCTGGCGCTCGACGTGCAAGGCACGCTGCGGCCGGATCTGCGCCTCGTGGTGATGTCTGCCACGCTCGACGGCGAGCGCATTGCGCAATGGCTGGATGCGCCGCGCATCAGCAGCCCGGGCCGAAGCTTTCCGGTGAATGTGGCATATCCCCCGGCGCGCGTGCAGGAGAGCATCGAACATCATCTGGCGCGCGTCGTGCGCCAGGCCTTGCAGGAAAACCCCGGTGATGTCCTTGCCTTTTTGCCGGGTCGGCGCGAGATCGCGCGCACGCAAGCGATACTGGAATCGTCGCTCGACGACGACGTCGAAGTCGTCGCGCTGCATGGCGAGCTGTCGCTGGCCGAGCAGCAAACGGCATTGAGGCCGGCCGAACCGGGCATGCGCCGCGTCGTGCTCGCCACCAATGTCGCCGAATCCAGCGTCACCTTGCCGGGCATCCGATCGGTGGTGGACAGCGGGCTTGCGCGCGAACCGCGCTTCGACCCGCACTCGGGTTTCACGCGGCTGGAAACGGTGAACATTTCGCAGGCCTCCGCCGACCAGCGCGCCGGCCGCGCGGGCCGCGTGGCCGAAGGCACCGCGTATCGCTTGTGGCCGCAGAGCAAGCGGCTCGATCCGTCGCGCACCGCGGAAATCATGCAGGCCGAGCTGTCCGGCCTCGCGCTTGAGCTCGCGGCGTGGGGCATCACCACAGGCAGCGGCGTCGACCTTCCTTGGCTGGATGTACCGCCAGCCGGCGCACTGGCGCAGGGCCGGGATCTGCTCACGCAGCTCGGCGGGCTCGCGACTGATGGACGCATCACGGCACTGGGCCGCGAGATGCTGGAACTGGGCGCCACGCCGCGCCTTGGTGCGGCGGCGCTGCGTGCCGCTCCGGAGCTGCGCGCGCTGGTCGCGGACCTGCTCGCCTTGATGGAAGCGCGCTCGCCCTTGCGTGGCGAGCAAGCGCGCACCGATGACTTTCGCGCACGCATCAATGCACTCCACGCCTGGCGCGATCGCCATACGGCCGGCGCGCGTACGGGTGCCGATGCCGGCGCATTGGCAGCGATCGAGCACGCCAGCAAGGGCTGGCGCCGTCGACTTGACGTGCGCACCGCGGCCAGCGGCGTGCCCGACAGCCACGCCGTGGGCGACCTGCTGCTGCACGCCTACCCCGATCGCGTCGCGCGGCGCGACGACAGCAATCCGTTGCGCTACACCCTCGCTAACGGGCGCGGCGCGCGCCTGCATGAAAGCACAGCCTTGCATGGCGAGCCGTGGCTGGTGGCGCTCGATATTCGCTTCGAAGCGCGCGACAGCCTGATGCTCGCCGCCGCGCCGCTCGATCCGCGCGTGCTGGAGCGCGACTATCCCTCGCAATTTCGCCGCGAGCGCGTGCTCCGATGGAACGACGAGCGGCAGGCGGTCGAAGCCTTCGAAGAGCAGCGTTACGCCGCCATCGTGCTTGATCGCCGCAGCGTGCCGGTCAAACCCGAGGACGCCTTGCCCGCACTGCTCGCCGCCGTGCGGGCGAAGGGCATCGACACCCTGCCGTGGAGCGAGCATGCTCATCGCCTGCGCGCCCGCATGCAGGCGCTGCGGGCATGGATGCCGGAGCTTGGCCTGCCCGACGTCTCGGACGCCGCACTGCTGGCATCACTCGAAGACTGGCTGGCGCCGTACCTCAACGGCAAGCGCAGCTTGGGCGCCTTGGGCACCGACGAACTCTCGCAGGCCCTGGGCAATCTGTTCGACTACGAACAGCGTCGACAGCTTGATGCGCAGGTGCCCGAGAGCCTCACCGTGCCCAGCGGCATGAATCGCCGGCTCGAATACGCGGAAGGCGAGCCACCGGTGCTGGCGGTGAAGCTGCAGGAGTTGTTCGGCCTGGCCGACACGCCGCGCATCGCCCATGGTCGCATTCCGGTCACGCTGCACCTGCTGTCGCCAGCCGGCCGGCCCATCCAGGTCACGCAGGACCTCAAGGGCTTCTGGGAGCGCACGTATCCCGAAGTGAAGAAGGAACTCAAAGGGCGTTATCCGCGCCATCCCTGGCCGGATGATCCGTGGACGGCGGCGCCCACGCATCGCGCCAAGCCGCGCGGCACCTGAGCTGCGCTTCGCGGCATCGTTGTGACGACAGAAGCAGAAAAGCCCGGCGGATGCCGGGCTTCTCCTGATCTTTCCATGTAGACACTCAGGCGGAATCAATCACCGTCATCGTCACCGTAGGCCGAGCCGTAGACGACCGTGCCGGGTTGCACCGGCGCATTCTCGTAGACCACGGTCCGCGGCTGCTCGTACACCACGGTGGCCGGCCGGCGATAGACCACCGGCGGGTCCTGGTACACCACGGTCGGCTGCTGCTCGTAGTAGGTCGGGGCAGGCGCCATTGCGCTCTGCACCAGGCCGATCACCGCACCGGCCACCACCGCACCGGCGATCCACCTGCCGCCGCTCCAGTGTCCGTCGTGATGCCCGTAATCGCGGCGCCAGCCGTCACGGTCGTGGTAGCCACCGCGATCCCATCCGCGGTGATAGCCGTTGTCGCGCCCCCAGCCATCATGGGCTGACGCGACCATGGGCGCTGCCACCATGGCGGCGACCGCAAGACCCATCAGTACTCGACTGCCCATCACGCGCTTGCTCATGACACTTACCTCCGTTGGTTCGAGGTCGATGCTCGGGCTGCCGCGCTTAATGCGTACTGAAAAATATTTCGATCGCCACGGTTCCAGTTACGCGGCAGCAAGCTGCCGAACGAAGGGCTAAGGCAATGCTAAGGTGAGGCCGACGCTGGAGGCGTCCAGAGAGGGGAGAGCCATGCCGGAACGGAACCGTATTCTCGCGGTAGCCAAGGGTGTGCTGGTGCCGCTGGTGTTGATGACGGCACTATCCGTGCGCGACATCGCGGCGGCAGTCGGCATCAGGATTCCCGGCCTGCCGTTGTCCTCGTATGCCGGCTCGAGCATGGACAACCTGCTCGCCGTGCTGCTCGTGGTGCTGGCAGTCTTGGTGCTGCGCCCCCGCAACGTGAGCGTATCCCCCGCACGGTTGCTGGGTCTGGGCGTGCACGGCTGGCGCGCACCGTGCCTCGTGCTGCTGAGCACCCTGCCGTTCTGGATCAGCAGCGCCCTCTCGGGGGCGCTGTCGGCGGACCTCGACCTGCATGGGCTCCTGTTCACCGCGCTGCTGTTTCCGTTGGCCGAAGAGCTGGTCTTTCGCGGCTTCGGTTTTATCTTTCCGCGTCGTGCCCTCGGTTGGCCCATGCCGCTGGCTTGCATCGTCCAGGCGCTTTGCTTCGGTGCCGTGCACTGGCTCGACATGCGCGGCAGTGACCAGGCAATCGCGGTGTTTTGCATGACGTTGCTGGGCGGCATCGTGTTCGCGGTGCTCGATGCACTGGATGGCTATACGTTGTGGAGCGGCCTGGTATTCCACTGCTCGCTCAACGCGGCGTGGAGCGTCTTCGATCTTTCTGGCGCAAGCGGTGGCTGGGGATGGAACAACAACCTGTTGCGCCTCGCCTGCGCCATCCTCGCCGTGCTCGTGCTTTGGTGCATCAGGAACAAGCACCATGACGCTGCGCAAGCGCCGCGAATTGATACCGCCTGAGCAGGGCACGGAATCATCGCTGCAACGTTTCTGTCACCACGTGCATCACTGCCGGTGCACTGGCAGCGCGTCCCAACCTGTGTAGACTCCCCGGATCACCAGCGTCACCGGCTTCGCCGCGAGCGGTTCTGGTTCGTGTGCGCAGTCGACAGTCGAGCGTTTCCTCTATCCGCGAGGTGCTCCATGTTGCTGCGATGTCTCGTATTCCTTGGCCTGTTCGCGTGGGTCATGCCGGCGGCGGCGCTCACGCCCGCTCCCGACGCCGCTGGCGCCAAGGCCAAGGCCGATACGCCCAGGACCACCTCGGCCGGTACGCAATTCGTCGTTCCGTCCGACTGGACGATGCATGGCACCGGCAACAAGGTCACGCTCGATCCACCCGAACCCGGTTCCCAGGTGGTCCTGGTGGATGTGCAGGCGTCCGATGCGGACGCGGCGGTGGCGGAAGCCTGGAAGGCCTATGCGCCGGCCAAGACATGGCCGCTCCAGGTTGCCACCGACAGCGCGCCACGCGACAACTGGGATCAGGTGCGCGTCTACAACTACGAGACGTCGGCCAACGACAAGCGATCGGTCTTCGCCATCGTCTACCGGCACGGCAAGCAGTTCACCGTGCTGATCTACGACGTGGCCATTTCGGTCGGCGAGAAACGCAGTTCGCAGCTGCGCGCGATTTCCGATCGCCTTTTACCCAAAGGCTACAAGCGCGAGAGCTTCGCAGGCAGGAAGGCGCATCCGCTGGACGCCCAGCGCATCGAAACGTTGAAGGCCTTCGTCGACAGCGCGCGCCAGGCCTATGACGTGCCGGGCGTCGCACTCGGTCTGATCGACCACGGCAAGGTCGTGTATGTCGGCGGCCTGGGCGTGCGCGAGATCGGCAAGCGCGAACCGATCGATGGCGACACGCTGTTCATGATCGCATCGAACACCAAGGCGCTCACCACGCTGATGCTGGCGAGGCTGGTGGACCAGAAGAAATTCGATTGGGATACGCCCGTGGTGAAGGTGATGCCTTCATTCAAGCTGGGTGATGCCGACACCACGAAACAGGTGCTGGTCCGCCACCTGATCTGCGCTTGCACCGGCATGCCGCGACAGGACATGGAATGGGTGCTCAACAGCAGCAACGCCACGCCGGAAACGGTGATGAAGTCACTGGCCGGCATGCAGCCCACCAGCAAGTTCGGCGAGCTGTTCCAGTATTCGAACCTGATGGCCGCCGCGGCCGGCTACATGGGTGGCCATGTGCTGTATCCCGACATGGAACTGGGTGCGGCCTACGACCTGGCGATGCAGAAGCAGGTGTTCGATCCGCTCGGCATGCGGCAGACGACCTTTGACTACGATCGCGCACTGCTGGGCAACCATGCCACGCCACACGGACTGGACGTGGACGGCCATACGGCTGTTGCCGGCATGGGCATCAACGATTCCATCCGGGCGGCGCGACCCGCGGGCGCGGCCTGGAGCGCCGTGAACGACATGCTGCACTACGTGCAGATGGAACTGGCCGAAGGCACGTTGCCGGATGGTTCGCGCTACGTATCGAAGGCTGCGCTGCTGGAACGCCGCAAGCCCAATGTGGCGTTGGGTACCACGGCGACCTACGGCATGGGCCTCATGGTCGACAACACCTGGGGCGTGCCCGTGGTGCATCACGGCGGAGACCTCACGGGTTTTCATTCCGACATGCTCTGGCTGCCGGAGCAGGGCGTGGGCGCGGTGATCCTCACCAACGCCGATGCCGGTGTATTCATCCGCGGCCCATTCCAGCGACGATTGCTCGAAGTGCTGTTCGACGGCCACCCGCTGGCGCAGGGCGACGTGGATGCCGGGGTGAAGCGGCTGAAGGCCCAGGTGGCCGCGGAACGCAAGCGCCTGACCGTGCCGGCGGATGCCGCGGCATCGGCGCAACTGGCCGCCGGTTATCGCAATCCTTCCGTGGGCATCATCCAGGTGACGCACGAAGGCAAGTCCACCGTGTTCAACTTCGGCGCGTGGCACAGCGAGATGGCGTCGCGCAAGAACGACGACGGTTCGCTCTCCTTCGTCACCATCTCTCCCGGTGCCGATGGCTTCGAGTTCGTGGTGTCGGGCTCGCCGGCCAGCCGCAAGCTCGTCCTGCGCGACGGCCAGCATGAATACGTCTACGACGAGGTGAAGTAGCCATGTTGACGTCGACAGGTATCGATCGCGTGCTCTCGGGCCTTGCGCTGGCCTCGTTGCTGTGCGGGTGCGCGACGGCTGACACCTTCCACGCACCAGGCATCGACGTGGCTTCCACGTCGACTCACACGTACCAGTGCGAGGGCGGCAAGTCGCTCGCCGTCACGTACTGGAACAGCCAGGCGGGCCAGAGCTTTGCGCTGCTGCCCGTGGAGGGCAAGCCGATGTTGTTCGTCGACACCATCGCGGCCTCGGGCGTGAAGTACATGGCCGGTCGCTACACGTGGTGGACCAAAGGCGAGCGCGGCGACCTGTACGACGCCATGGCCGGCGCGAATGCGGCGCCCGTCATGGCGGGCTGCATGACGCGCGAGGCGAAGTAGGGCGCCTTAACTCGCGCAAGGTGTGACGCAGGTTGTCGACGTCTCTTCACCACCGTGAATGGTGAGGACGCATGATGCTGCGTCGCATGATGACGCAACAATTTCTCTCGATCATTCTTCGCCTGCACTCAGGAACCGACGACCTTGAGCTGGCCGTCCCTCGGCTGGCGCAACTTCTTGCGTTCCGTGTCCGGCTGCGCTGGGGGCGCAGCTTCCAATACAAACAATATGGGGAAGGGAATGAGCTACCGTTGCTTACCGCCGACGCGGATCGTGCGTTCCGATGTCGGTCGCCGCCGCCCGTTGTCCGTTGCTTGCGCCGCACTGTTCGCCTTCAGCGCGATGGGCATGACCCATGCGCAGGACGCGCAGAACCCGACCACCGGCAACGCGCAGGAAGCCAAGCCTGCGACGAACACCAAGCCGGCCACCACGGACCAGCAGGCGACGACGCCCGCTTCCAAGCGCTCGGACAATGCCGCGAAGAACCTCGACGCCATCGTGGTGACCGGCATCGCGGCCAGTATCCAGAACGCGCTCAAGACCAAGGAGAATGCCGACGACATCGTCGAGGCGATCTCTGCCGAAGACATCGGCAAGCTGCCGGATGCGAGCATCGCGGAAAGCCTTTCGCGCCTGTCGGGCCTGGCCACGCAACGCGCGGACGGCAAGGCGAACCTCATCTCCATCCGCGGCACTTCGCCCGATTTCGCGGGCACCACGCTCAACGGTCGCGAGCAGGCCACCGTCGGTGAAAACCGCGGCGTGGAATACGACCAGTATCCCGCCGAGTTGATCAGCGGTGCGGTGGTCTACAAGACGCCCGACGCCAGCCTGATCGGCCAGGGCCTGTCCGGTACGGTCGACCTGCACACCATCCAGCCGCTGGACCTGCCCCATCGCGCCATCGCCGCGAACGTGCGCGGCGAGTACAACACCAACGGCACGCTCAACCCGGGCAGTGGCGTGGGCGACACGGGTCATCGTGTCAGCTTCTCGTACATCGACCAGTTCTTCGACCACACGCTGGGTCTCGCAGTCGGCTTCGCGCAGCTCGACTCGCCCATCCAGCAGAAGCAGTACCAGGCGTGGTGGTGGAGCATCGACAACGGCCCGGGCAGCATCGAAGACGCATGGGGCGGCCCGCATTCGCCGGGCATGCCCGACGGCGTGATCTCGCAGCAGGGCATGCAGCTTCGCGCGCAGTCGCAGAGCCAGCTGCGCAACGGCCTGATGGCCGTGCTGGAGTGGGCGCCGAACGAGTCGTACCACTCCACGCTGGACATGTACTACTCCACGTTCAACCAGAAGAAGTACACCAACGGCGCGCAGTGGGCGAGCGGCCCGTACGACAGCGCTGGCCCCGCGGTGTACAGCAACGTGGGCGTGGTGCCGTCGCAGCCGTACCCCATCGTGACGACCGGCACCATGAGCAACATCGCGCCGATCCTGCAGAACGATTACAACAAGGAGCACGACAAGCTGTTCTCCGCGGGTTGGAAGAACGAGCTCGACTTCGGCGGCGGCTGGCAAGGCCTGGCGGATCTCTCGTATTCCACGGCCAAGGTCGATCTGCACGACGCCTACCTGTTTACCGGTCTCGCCAATGGCGGCACGGCCACCGTGAATTACGCGACGCCGCTCAACTTCGGCTTTCCCAACTTCCGCACCGACGTAAGCCTGTCCGATCCGTCCTCGGTCGTGTTCACCGATCCGGACAACTATGGCTACAACGGCCGCGAGGAGTTCGACAAGCAGAAGGACACGATCAAGGCGGTGCGATTGCAGATTTCGCATCCGGCTGGCTGGATCTTCAGCACGTTCGACCTGGGCGTGGACTACTCCGACCGCAAGAAGGTCAAGTCGGCGGACGTGTTCTTCGCATGGCTCAACGGCAACGGCTCGGATTCGGGCAGTTACGACCACACCATGGGCGTGCCGGTGAACCAGGCTTTCCTGCATGGCCCCACCGACCTCGGCTATGGCGGCCTCGGCAACATCCTCAACTACAACGTGCTCGATGCGCTGTCGAGCCAGTTCTACCTCACGCAGCGAAACGGGCAGTCCGACTGGAGCCGCAATTACTCGATCGAGGAGAAAGTCCCGGTCGGCTACGTGAAGTTCAACATCGACACCGCACTGGGCGATGTGCCTTTGCGCGGCAACGTGGGCGTGCAGTTCGTGCACACCGACCAGTCGTCCGATGCATACCAGACCAACGGCGACAACCTCGTGGGTACGCTCACCGGCGGCACCACGTACAACAATGTGCTGCCGAGCCTCAACCTGATCGCCGATCTGGGCAATCGCCAATACCTGCGCTTCGGCCTGGCCAAGACCATGGCGCGCGGCCGCATCGACGACGAGAAGGTGGCGAGCTCCGCGGGCGTGTCGGAAGTGACCTCGGGTCCGGCGGCCGGCCAGGTGCTGTGGTCGGGCAGCGGCGGCAATCCGCAGTTGAAGCCGTACGTTGCCGTCGGCGTCGACCTGTCGTGGGAAAAATACTTCGGCCAGTCCAGCTACGTGGCGGCCGCGGTGTTCGGCAAGAACCTGCTCAACTACATCTACAACAAGACTGTGCTCGACTTCAATTTCGAGCAGGCCGGTTATGTCAACGACAACCCGACGCTCACGCCGACCAGCCCCATCGGCGCATTCACGCGTCCGGAGAACGGCACCGGCGGCAAGATGCAGGGCCTGGAGTTGTCCGGCGCCATCGAAGGCGGGCTGATCAACCCCGCGCTGGAAGGCTTCGGCGCGCAGGCCAACTTCTCGCTGACCAACAGCAGCATCCCGGTGAGTTCCATCTCCTCGGTGCCGGGCGGCCCGGCCACGCTGCCGGGTCTGTCGCGCAAGGTTGCGAACCTGGCGTTCTACTACGAGAAGTACGGTTGGTCGGCACGCATCGCCGCGCGCTATCGCTCCTCGTACACCGGTGAGGCCATCGCGCTGTTCGACCAGCTCGGCTACATCCAGTACCTCCCGGAGTTTGTCACCGACTTCCAGGCTGGATATGCCTTCCCCGATGACGGCAAGTGGACGGGCCTGTCGGTGCTGTTCCAGATCAGCAACCTCAACAACGAAGCGGCCAAGACGCGACAGATCTCCGCGCTTCCCAACAACGTGGAAGTCGGCCGTCCGCTCGACTACAACACCTGGGGCCGCACGGTGCTGCTTGGGCTGAACTACAAGCTTTAAGGTAGATGCCGAGCGGATGTTCGAGCGCATCCGCCCGGCGTGCTTCCAGAGGTTTCGTGGAGAGCGTTATGCTCGCGAAACCTGATGGAGGCCTCCCATGCGCGAGCTGTATCCCGAGATCGAGCCCTACGCCACGCACACGCTGGCGGTGAGCGAGCTTCATACGCTGCATATCGAGGAATGTGGCAACCCGCGGGGCTTGCCCGTGGTGTTCCTGCACGGCGGTCCGGGCGCGGGTGTGTCGCCGTATCACCGACGCTTTTTTGATCCGGCGCGTTACCGCATCGTGCTGTTCGACCAGCGCGGCGCCGGGCGTTCCACGCCGCACGCGGAGTTGCGCGACAACACCACGTGGCACCTGGTATCGGATATCGAGGCCGTCCGCGAATACTTCGGCATCGAGCGCTGGGTCGTGTTTGGTGGGTCGTGGGGGGCGACGCTCGGGCTGGCCTATGCGCAGAAGCATCCGGAGCGCGTGCTGGGGCTCGTGCTTCGCGGCATCTTCCTCGGGCGCGACTACGAGCTGCGCTGGTTCAACGAGCGCGATGGCGGTGCGCAGTGGATCTTTCCCGAACGATGGGAACGATATCTCGCCTACATTCCCGAAGACGAACGCGACAACATGGTCGAGGCGTACTGGCGTCGGCTCGACAGTGACGACGAAGCCGTGCGCCTTGCCGCGGCGATGGCGTGGGGCAACTGGGAAGGTGGCAGCACCACGCTAGTCCATGACCCCGACGAGCCGGGCAACTTCGAGGATCCGCAAGCCGCGATCAGCGTGGCGCGCGCCGAGGCGCACTATTTTCGCCACGGCATTTTCCTTGAGCCGGACCAGCTGCTGCGCGGCGTGGAACGCATCCGCCACATTCCCGCCGCCATCGTGCACGGTCGCTACGACATCATCTGTCCGGTGAAGTCGGCATGCGATCTCGCCAAGGCGTGGCCCGAGGCGCATTTCGATATCGTGCTGGCCGGCCACAGTGCTGCCGATCCGGCGATCGTCGACAAGCTGGTGAGTGCGACCGACGGCCTGGCTGATCGCTACTGTTGAAGCCATGGGCTTGCGCGCATCTTCACGAGATGCGCGCAGGCAATTCGCTATCACGAACGGATGGCGCTGCGGCGCATTGCGTTTCACCGATGACAGATTGCATCCAATAAGGTGAGGAGATAAGGCATGGCTGCTCATGACGGAGAGATCAATGTCGACGTCGCTCCCAGTGGCACGGGATGCGCCGAGTGCATGAATGCAGGCGGATGGTGGCTGCATCTGCGCCGCTGCGCGCAATGCGGGCATATCGGATGTTGCGACAACTCTCCGCATCAGCACGCCACCAAGCATTTCCACGCCACCGGGCATGCCGTGATCACCAGCTTCGAGCCGGGGGAGACGTGGTTTTACAACTTCCGCTCGAAGCAGTTCTTCGACGGCCCCGCATTGCATCCGCCGCTGTCCCACCCGCTCGACCAGCCGGTGCCCGGCCCCAAGGGCAAAGTGCCGGAGGATTGGCAAGATCTGCTGATGTAACGGCGCGTCGCTGCGGCGAGAGGACAGTGGATCAGTGGGGATGACGGCTGATGCGCGCGGCTTCCTGCACGGCGCGCACGGCCGCAGCGATGACCAGGCCGGTCAACAGCAGGCCGATCAGACCCAGAAGCAGGGCGTCCAGACGTCCGAATGGCGTGGTGGGCACCACGTCGCCATAGCCGATCGTGAGCGCCGTGATGGCACAGTAATAGATGGTTTCACCGACCGGCGATGCGGATCGATCCGATGTCTCCACCGGTCCGCCGAAGTAATACATCGCCGCCGTGAGCGCGGCGAACAACAGCAGCAAGCCAAGCATGATGGCCCGCAGGTACCACAGGGTCTTGCTGAATTCCTCGAGCACATCACGGGCCTTCAGGTGGGTTCGGTCGGCTCTGGCGATCCTTCTCATGATGGAAGCCTCCGGATGGGCTGTGGCTTGCTATGCCGTGCCTAGCGCAATGGTTGCGGCGTGTCGCCGGTTCTGTTCCGCAGGCGAGGTCGTGCGTCGAGCAGTTGCACCATCAGGCAGGCATACAGCGTGACCGCGATGAACAGGCCCATGCGTACGATGAAAGCGGTATAGACGTCCTTGCCCGCGACGCTGTCCTGTACCGACTGGCCGAGCAGGATGATCAGGGTGACGAGGCTGTTGAGCCAGAAGCCCGGGGTATACCGCGTGGGCGTGAGGCGATACAGCCGGCGCGCGACCAGCAACGCGAACAAGGTCATCCACAGGAAGAACATCCACAGGTGGACGAACCACTTGAGCGCGAACCAGAAGGCGATGGCCATGGCGCCGCCAAGCAGCGTCGAGCCGAGCAGTTCGCGCGCCGCGGTTCGCGCCGTGGCCGTGCAGCTCTGCCTGCCGAGGCTGACGGACTTCATGATGATCGGCATGTAGCTGGACGGATCGGCCAGTGCCAGCAGAAACGGAGGCAACACCACCAGCGCAGCGCGCAGGGCCAGGCGGCTTGCTTCAACGGCGGATGGAACGGTGCGCGCAGGCGGCTTCGCAGCGCTGGCCGGCTCGGGAAAAAGCACGTAGCCGATGCCAAGCACCAGTACCGCGAGCAGCAGGCCTTTCACCAGCGCGCCGATGACGGTGAGCGCCAGCTGGAGGTCGGCTGTGCCGGCGGCGGAGATCATGGTCAGGCCCGCCGCGAGAAACGTCGATACCAGGTTGTTGCCTCCCCGCAGTCCATAGCGAAACGCGAGGAACAGGCACAGGCCGACCATCAGCACGCCGCTCACGAAGTAATAGCGCAGCAACGGCGTGAGCAGCAGTCCGCTGCCTGTGGTGAGCGCCACGACCAGCACCAGTCCGATAGACGCCCTGAGCGACAGCGGGCGCGGCATCGAGGCGAACAGGAACACCGCAAGCACGGGTGCGATGAAGGGAACGGGCAGGTCCATGCCGAAACTGACGACGAGGCATAGGGCCGTGCCAAACGCGAGGCGCAGCGCGCGTCGTCCAAGCAGTTCGCGTTGGCTGGCCGCGGCAGTCATCAGTAGAGGTACGAGAACCAGCTCATCACGCGGAGGAAAAGCCGTCCCAGCGGGTTGAGCGGATTGCCCTGGGTGGGAAACGCCATCACCTCGGCCTGGCCGCCGACGCGGATGTCACGGGTGGGCACGTTCTCGTCGGGCGCAAACTCGACGATCACGGGGAATCGCTGCGCGGGTCGCAGCCAGTCGCGGCTGTTCTGCACGGTCGGCAGGGTGCCAGGTGGCGAACTCTGGCCGGCGCTGACGCCGTATCCGATACTGCGGATACGGCCGTGGAACAACTCGCCCGGCCGCGAATCCAGCGCGATGGCCACCGGCATGCCCGGTTCCAGATGACCGAGATTGTTCTCCGTCATGTCGGCGCTCACCCAGACATCGTGGTTCGCGATCAAGGTCATGACCGGGTTGCCCACGGCCGCAAACTGGCCGACGTCGGTGCGCAGATCGGTGATCAAGCCGGCGGAACGTGCGTGCACCTTGGTGTTCGCCAGATCCAGCCCGGCCTTTTCCACCGCGGCGGCGGCACTGCGCAATTGCGCATTTTCCGTCTCGTCGCCTCCTTGCTGTTCCTTGGCGCGCTCGACTTCGGCGCGTGCGGCGCTGACCTGGCTGATCGCCTGCTCGTGCGTCGCACGTGCCACCTCCAGGCGCCGCAGCGAAACGGTGCCCTGGTCTTCGCGATAGAGGCGCTCAAGGCGGTCGCTGTCCTGGCGCGCCTTCACTTCATTGGCATGGGCGGCGCGCAGCGAGGCCGTCGCCGAATCGATGCCGGCGGTGCTGGCGCCGATCTGCCGACGCATCGACTCCAGGTCGGCGCGTGCGCGGATCAGTGCGATGCGGTAGGGCTCTGCATCGATTTCAAAAAGAACCTGCCCCGCAGTGACCTGCTGGTTGTTGTGCACGAATACCCGCGTCACCCGGCCCGCAGCTTCCGCCGCCACCGGAATGACGAAGGCCTGCACCCGGGCCTGCTGGGTGTAGGGCGTGTAGCGATCGGCCAGCAGGTACCACAGCAGGCTCACTCCGATCAGCACGAGTACCCATCGGACGCCTTTGCTCGAGGGTTCGGCGGCGGGTGCCGCTGCGGGCGGCGAAGAAGCGGGCGATGACGTATCGCTCATCGTGCAGGGCTCGCAGGCGAGTGGGCGGAAGCCGAGGGCGACTCGATGTCGTCGAAGAGGTCGCCCCAGTCGGTGCGTTGCTTCATCTGTTCCCGCGTGGCGGGGTCGATCAGCGGCTGATCGGTGTGCCAGCCACCACCCACCGCCTTGTAAAGCGCGATCAGGCTGCCTACGGCATTGGCGCGGTTGACCACATACGCATCCTGCTCGGCGGATAGCGCACGCTGCGCATCGAGCACGCGCTGGAAATCGGAGTACCCCTCGCGATAGACCGTGTTCGCGAGCGTGAGCGAACGACGCGCCGAGGTTTCCGCATCGCGCAGGATGCTGTCGCGCTGCAGCGCCGAGATCAGCGAGGTAGCCGCGTCATCGGCCTGGCGTGCGGCCTCGCGCACCGTGCCCTGGTAGCCGACCTCCAGCTGCTGCAGTCGGGCGTCCTGCACGCGCACGTTGTTGACGATCCTGCCGTGGTCGAACACGTTCCAGATGACGCTGGGCCCCGCGGCCACTGTCAGCGTGCCGGGCGATCCCGCTCGCGTGCTGGCGCTCCACGCCAGCGTACCGAGCAAGGTCACC
>Ga0209258_100902_pt1 | contig 15306 bp, 12 predicted proteins | sample Araplaol_mTSA_r2_FD_184281 | JGI IMG/M metagenome (GOLD analysis project Ga0209258, IMG submission 184281) | Arabidopsis root microbial communities from North Carolina, USA - plate scrape CL_Col_mTSA_r2 (SPAdes) (version 2) | ecosystem: Host-associated > Plants > Roots > Endosphere | place: USA...
CCCGGCGCCGTCTGGCAGGCCACGCTGATCGGGCGCGAGGAGATCTGGCCCGTGCATGAGAGGACGGCCGAGCTCGGCGGCATGCTGCGCACCGGCCTGGAGGACAGCTTCTACCTGCCGGGTGGCGAACGCGCGAGCGGCAACGGGCCGATGATCGCGGCGCTGGCGCGCTGCGCCGAGCGCGTCGGCCGCCGGATCGCATCGCCCGCGCGGGCGCGGGAACTGCTGGGCTTGCGCACGGCCTGAGCGCGGGCACCTCGCGCCGGGCGGGCCGCGGTTGGTCTATCCTGGCGACATCTGGACTCGGAACGAACGTCATGATCGCGATCGCGGGCGGCCTGCTGGCCGCATTGGGCATCCTGGCCGGCGCGCTGCTGGGCGCCGCCGCCTTCGGCCTCGCGGCGGCGGGGCCGTCGCTGTGGATCCTGTTCCCGTTGCTGACGCTGGTCGGCTGGTTCCTGCTGGTCGTCAGCGACGTCGACCCGCTGCGCGGCACGCCCACGCGCGTCGTCGCCAGCGCGCTGCTGCTGCTGGCATTGCTGGCGGCGGTCGCGCTGGTGGCCGGAGGGGCCGGCCTGCTCGTCATCCAGGGCACGGCGGGCACGTTGGCGCTGTGCTACCTGCTGGTGCTCGGCGGCGTGCTGGGGGCCACCGGCACGGCGGCCTACGGGCGCAAGGCCGGGCCACCGCAGCATTTCTGAGCCCGCGGTCGCGCCGTCCGGGATTCCACTTAGGTGAAGTGACGGGCGGCACCAAGGACCGATTGCGCGGCGGATGGCGCGGCAGTAGTCTTCGCGGGCTTCGAAGAACCAAGGAGACTTGCCGATGACGATCGTGATTCGCCGTCGGGCGCCCTTGATGGCGCTCGCCTGTTTCGTTCCTCTGGCCGCCAGCGCCTCCACGGCCTGCGACCACCTCCTGCAACAGTTCGGCTCCCAGCTGGCCGACGCGACCTGCGTCGACAGCGCCGACCTCACCACCACGAACCCGGACACCACGCCGGCCAACAACTCGATCGCCTCGCTGCCCGCGTTCGCGTTCACGCCGCAGACCGATCGCGCCACGATCTCGCCGAGCGCCGCCAAGCGCGCGCCCGTCACGAAGGTGGTGCCCGGCATCCAGCTCGACGGCCGCATCGCGTCCGATCCGACCGGCCAGGCGCGCTTCCTCCTGCGCCTGCCCAAGGACTGGAACGGCCGGCTGGTCGTCGCCGGCGCGTCGGGCACGCGCAGCGAGTTCAACGGCGATTTCGCCTGGAGCGATTACGTCGTCCAGAAGGGCTACGCCTATGCGTCGCAGAACAAGGGCGTGCTCAACCTGCGGCTGACGACGGCGGCCGATCCGCTGGGCTGCCGGCTCAACCCGGTGTCGACGACGTTCGTCGACTTCTACGACAACGGCCCCGACCAGCAGTTCGCGCGCTGGCAGGAATACATGATCAAGGCCGCGCAGCTCGCGCGCCAGGGCGTGGCGTCCAACTACGGGCGCATGCCGCGCTTCACGTACGCGGTGGGCACGTCCAACGGCGGCTACCAGGTGCGGCGCGCGATGGAGACGGCGCCCGAGCTGTTCGACGGCGGCGTCGACTGGGAAGGCACCTTCGTCGACGAGCACGCGCCCAACCTGCTCACCGACCTGCCGGCGGCCCTCCTCAACTACAACGACTACGCGGCCTCGGGGCTCGATCCGAACAGCACCGCCGCGAAGAACATCCGTGCGGCCGGCTACCCGCCCGACATCGTCGCCAGCCCGACGTCCACGCTGTGGACCAGCTACTGGGCGCAGTTCTGGGAAGTGACGCAATGCCAGTGGCAGAAGCGCCTCGACCCGACGTACGACACCTACGGCGCGGGCCCCGCCAACTACAACTACGTGGCGCGGCTGTCGGCCTCCGACGTCGGGGCCAACATGGCGTCCTTCGCCACCACCGGCCGCATCCAGCGTCCGCTGGTCACGGTGGCGGGCACGATGGACGCGCTGCTGCCGATCGACCACCACGCGCGCGCCTACGCCCGCAAGGTGGCCGCCGCGCAGTCGCGCGACCACGGCCACGAGGGCTGGGCGCCGCGGCACGACGAGCGCGACGCGGCCTACCGCCTGTACGAGGTGCAGAACGGCAACCACATCGAGACCTACCAGGACAGCTTCCCGCAGCTGGCGCTCATCGAGCCCCACGCGCACGCGGCGTTCGACCTGATGGTGGCGCACGTCGAGACGCATGCGCCGCTGCCGGCGAGCCAGTGCATCCCCAAGGGCGGCGCCATCACGGGCAGCCCGTCGCAGCCGGGGCATTGCACCGCGCTGTACGCGCCCTGAGGGGTCGCCTCGCGACGTCCCGACCTGAAGGCCCCGCGGCGCATGCTTCGGGGCCTTTTTCTTGCGCGAGGCCGGCGCAGGGCGGGTCGCGCGGCCGTTCCGCCGGGGTGGATCCTGCGACTCCGCTTCGCTTCGCGCAGGATGACGGTGGGCGCTTCGCTTCGCGCAGGATGACGGTGGGCGCTTCGCTCCGCGCAGGATGACAGTTGGGCGCTTGGCTTCGCGCAGGATGACGGTCTTGTGCCATCGCTGCCTGCACCGCGCCCATCAGGTGTCATCCTGCGCGCAGTCGCAGGATCCACGCGCGCCGAGGACGCCCGCGGCGAGCGCCGCGCAAAGCCGTCACCGGGCCCGTGATCGGCCGCGCGAGGCTACTTGCGCAGCTTGCGGATCCACTTGTCCAGCAGGTCGCGGCCGTCCCGCGGCAGGTGCACCCAGGTGCCGCCGCAGAACAGATCCACGCCCTTGACGACCACGTAGGTCGTCTTGATGGTGCCCGCCACCGGCGTGATCCTGCCGCCCTCGTCGAGCCCCGGCACCGCGACCGCGAAGTTCAGCACCGCGGCGGGCGGGATGTGGTGCTCCGTGAGCAGGCCCACGCCGCTCTCGCACAGATCGCGCACGCGCAGCTCGATCACGCGGCCGTTGGGCAGTTGCACGCGCGCCGGCCACGAGACCTTGACGCGGTGCTCGCGGCGCGCATCGGGCAGCACGGGCGGCATCCCGGGCAGCGGCGACGCCGGCTGGACGGGCGGTGCGGAGGGGGGCAGGCCGAACAGGGCGTCGATGTCTTCCGGCGAGGTACTCATGGGAACGGATCGGGATCAGGCAGCTTCTTCGGACGCAGCGGTCTCGTCGGTGGGCGCGCGCGGCTCGGTATTGAACTGCATTCTGGCAAGTTTCGCGTACAGGCCGTCGCGCTGCATCAGTTCCTGGTGATTTCCTTCCTCGATGATGCGGCCCTGATCCATGACGACGATGCGGTCGGCCTTCTGGACGGTCGCCAGGCGGTGCGCGATCACCAGCGTCGTGCGGTCGGCCATCGCGGCCTCCAGCGCCGCCTGCACCATGCGCTCGCTCTCGGCGTCGAGCGCGCTGGTGGCTTCGTCGAGCAGCAGCAGCGGCGGGTTCTTGAGCATCGCGCGCGCGATCGCGATGCGCTGGCGCTGGCCGCCGGACAGGCGCACGCCGCGCTCGCCGAGGAAGGTGTCGTAGCCCTCGGGCAGGCGGCGGATGAATTCGTCGGCGAACGCGGCCTTCGCGGCGGCGATCACCTCGTCGTCGCTCGCGTCGGGCCGGCCGTAGCGGATGTTCTCCATGGCATTGGCGGAGAACACGGTCGAATCCTGCGGCACGATGCCGATGCGCGCGCGCAGCTCGTGCAGCGCGGCCTCGCGCACGTCGACGCCGTCGATCGTGACGGCGCCGGCGCCCGTGTCGTAGAAGCGCAGCAGCAGCTGGAACACCGTGCTCTTGCCGGCGCCGCTGGGGCCCACCAGCGCCACCGTCTCGCCGGGCTGCACCTTCAGCGAGTAGTCGGCGAGCGCCGCATGCAGCGGCCGCGAGGGGTAGTGGAACTGCACGTGCCGCAGCTCGATCGCCGAGCCCGCGCGCGTGGGCGGCAGGGGGCGCGGCGATGGCGGGTCGATGACCGGCGAGACGGCGGCCAGCAGCTCCATCAGGCGCTCGGTGGCACCGGCCGCGCGCAGCAGGTCGCCGTACACCTCCGACAGCACCGCCACGCTGCTGACCAGCAGCATCACGTAGACGACGGTCTCGCCGAGGTGGCCCGCGGTGATGCGGCCGGCGATCACGGCCTGCGTGCCCTGGTAAAGGCCCCACAGCAGCGCGCCGAATGTGGCGCTGATGATGAAGGCCACCAGCATCGAGCGTACCCGCGTGCGCTTCTTGGCGGTGTCGAACGCGTGTTCCGTGGACACCTCGAAGCGCGCCGCCTCGCGGTGTTCCTGCACGTAGCTCTGCACGACGGGGATGGCGTTGAGCACCTCGGCGGCGATGGCGCTGGAGTCGGCCACCCGATCCTGGCTGGCGCGGCTCAGCTTGCGCACGCGCCGGCCGAAGGCCATCGACGGCGCCACCACCAGCAGCAGGATGCCCAGCACCTGCGTCATCACGTAGGGGTTGGTGACGATCAGCATCACCATCGCGCCCACGCCCATCACGCCGTTGCGCAGGCCCATCGACAGGCTCGAGCCGACCACCTGCTGCACCAGCGTCGTGTCGGTGGTCAGGCGCGACAGCACCTCGCCGGTGGCCGTGGTCTCGAAGAAGGCGGGGCTCTGCCTGACCACGTGGCGGTAGACGGCGTTGCGCAGGTCGGCCGTCACGCGTTCGCCCAGCCAGGTGACCGAATAGAAGCGCAGCGCCGAGAACACGCCGAGCGCCACGCCGACGCCGAACAGCCCGAGGAAGTGGTCGCGCAGCGCCATCAGCCGCTCGCCGTTGGCCGCCGCCGACGTGGCGCCGCCGGTCACGCCTCCGCCGGACAGCCCGAGCCCGCCGTCGATCAGCTTGCGCAGCACGACGGGGAACGCCAGCGTCGTGATGGCGGCCGCCACCAGGAACAGCAGCGCGGCGACGATGCGGCCGCGATACGGGCGCAGGAACGGCAGCAGGCCGGAGAGCGAGCGCGGCGAGGCCGCCTTGGCGCGGTCGGAAGCAGAGGTCATGGCGGTCAGTCTACGGGCAGTGGATTACCGGCGGCTTCCAGGCGCGGGACAGAGGGTATACCCCCACGCAATAAAAGCCTATTCAATGATTGTCGATGCATTGACTGCCTAAGCAAGTATATTTCCATCCCATGTCCTCCACCAACGATCCCCTCCCGCGGGCCGACTTCTACTCCGCCGACACCTACCGGCAGGAGGAAAGCGTGGGCGCCGTGCTCAAGGGCGTCATTGCTTCGATCACTCACCAGGTCGACCGCCGCCTGGTCGACCACGACCTGACGCACGCCCAATGGGTGCCGCTATTCAAGCTGGCCCATGGCGAATGCGGCACCGTGGCCGAGCTCGCCCGCACGCTGCAGAGCGACCCCGGCGCCATGACGCGCGCGCTGGACCGCCTCGAGGCCAAGGGCCTGGTGGCCCGCGTGCGCTCGAGCGAGGACCGCCGCGTGGTCAACCTCGAGCTGACCGACGCCGGCCGCGAGGTTGCCGCAGTCGTCCCGGCCGTACTGGCCGAGGTGCTCAACCTGCACCTGGCCGGCTTCTCGCACGACGAATGGCGCGCGCTGCTGAGCATGCTCAAGCGCATGCGCGCCAACGGCGACGCCCTGCGCGCCGCCCCGACCCCGAATTCAGCGACTCCCGACTGAAAGACTCCCATGCCCAGCGCCACCACACGACAAGAATGTCCGCGCCGCGCCGGCGCGGCCCCCAAGACCGGCGAGACGCAATCCATCCATTCGCGCAAGCCGGGCAAGACGCCGCATCGCGGCCTCGAGCTCGCCAACCCGCGCGTGCTGTCCGCGAGCACCTTCGCGCTGGCCGTCGCTTCGGCCGCGGTGCTGGTGCTGGCCGGCTGCGCGTCGCCGGGCCACCAGTCAGAGCCGGTCGCGCAGCGCGACGCGCAGGCGCTCGGCCTGTCGGCGGCGCAGCAGACGAGCGCGGTCGACGCGCAGTGGTGGCACCAGTTCGGTGACGCGCAGCTCGACGCGCTCGTGGCCAAGGCCCTCGAAGGCTCGCCCAGCCTCGGTTCCGCCCAGGCGCGCCTGACGCGCGCGCAGGCGGTCGTCGAGGCCGCGCGCGGCGCCGAGCTGCCGGCCGTCGGCTTCGACGCCTCGGTCAAGCGAGAGCTCCTCTCGCGCAACGGCCTGTTCCCGCCGCCGTACGGCGGCAGCATCTTCAACCAGTCCAACGCCACCTTCGGCCTGAGCTGGGATGCCGACGTGTTCGGCCGCGAGAAGCACGACCTCGAGGCCGCGCTGGGCAGCGCGCGCGCCGCGAAGGCCGACGCCGACGTCGCCGCGCAGCAGATCGCCACGCAAGTCGTGCGCACCTATTTCTCGCTGGCCCGCCTGGAAAGCCAGCGCGCCGTGGCGCAGCGCACCTACGACCAGCGCAAGCAGATGCTGTCGCTGATCCAGCAGCGCGTCAGCGCCGGCCTGGACACGGTCGTCGAACAGAAGCAGGGCGAGGGCGCGCTGCCCGACACGCTGGCGCAGATCGAATCGTTCGACGAACAGATCGACCTCGCGCGCCACGCGCTGGCCGCGCTCACGGCGCAGCCGATGGAGGCCACCGCCAGCCTGGCGCCGTCGCTGGAGCAGCTGCACGTCTCGCCGCAGCCGCCGGTGCTGGGTGCCGACCTGATCGCGCGCCGCCCCGACGTCGCCGCCGCGCTGGCGCGCGTCGAGGCGGCCAAGGAGCAGGTCGCTTCGCAGAAGACGCGCTTCTATCCCGACATCAACTTCTCGGCCGGCTTCGGGCTCGACTCGATCAGCCTGAGCAAGTTCCTGGAGCTGCCCAGCAAGACGTGGTCGTTCGGCCCCGCGCTGCACCTGCCCATCTTCGAGGGCGGCCAGCTGCGCGCCCAGTTGAAGGGCAAGGGCGCCGAGCGCGACGCCGCGATCCAGGCCTACAACCAGCAGGTGATCGACGCGGTGCGCGAGGCCGCCGACGCCGCCACCTCCGCGGCATCGATCGGCCGGCAACTGACCTTGCAGCGCCAGGCGCTCGAGGCCTCGACGGCCAGCTACGACTTCTCGCAGAAGCGCTACGGCCAGGGCCTGGGCAACGCGCTCATCGTGCTCAACGCCGAGACCCAGATGCTCGCCGAGCGCCGCCTCGAGGTCGACCTCGAGTACCGCGCGCTCGACGTCCAGGCCCAGCTGATGAAGGCCCTCGGCGGTGGCTGGACGGCCAACCTGAACGCGCCGTCCGCCGCCGCCCCCGCGTCGTCACCGACGACCGCCACCGCCAAGAACGACAACCTCCAGCCCGCTTAAATCATCATGAACGCTCCTGCCAACAACAACGCCGCTCCCGCCACGACCGCGCCGGCGGGCAACCCCAAGCGTCGCACCGCCCTGACCGCCATCGCGGTCGCCGTGCTGGTGATCGGCGGCGGCTACGGCATCTACTACTGGATGACCGGCCGCCACTCGGAGTCGACCGACAACGCGTACGTGCAGGCCAACGTGGTGCAGATCACGGCGCAGGCCGGCGGCACCGTCACGGCCATCAACGCCGACGACACCGACTACGTCAAGGCGGGCCAGGTGCTGGTCAAGCTCGACCCGGCCGACGCGCGCGTGGCGCTGGACCAGGCCGAGGCCGCGCTGGCGCAGACGGTGCGCGAGACGCGCATCCTGTTCGCCAACAACTCCACGCTGCAGGCGCAGATCGACGCGCGCGCCGCCGACGCCACGCGTGCCGCGGCCGACCTCGCGAAGGCGCAGGACGACGTCAACCGCCGCGGCCCGCTGGTGCAGAGCGGCGCAGTCGGCAAGGAAGAATTCGAGCACGCGCAGCAGCAGCTCGCGTCCGCCCGCAGCGCCTACACCGCCGCCAAGTCGGCGCTCGACGCCGCCAGGGAGCAGCTGGCCTCGAACCAGTCGCAGACCGAAGGCACCAACGTCGCGCAGCACCCGAACGTGCAGCGCGCGGCCGCCAAGGTGCGCGAGGCCTGGCTCGCGGTGCAGCGTGCCGACGTGCCCGCGCCCGTGAGCGGCACGGTCGCGCGCCGCAGCGTGCAGGTGGGCCAGCGCGTGCAGGCGGGCGTGCCGCTGATGTCGGTGGTCACGCTCAACAACGCCTGGGTCGACGCCAACTTCAAGGAAGGCCAGCTCGAGCGCCTGCGCATCGGCCAGCCGGCCACGCTGGAGGCCGACGTCTACGGCAAGCACGTGGTCTTCCACGGCAAGGTCCTGGGACTCGGTGCGGGCACCGGCGCGGCGTTCTCGCTGCTGCCGGCGCAGAACGCCACCGGCAACTGGATCAAGGTGGTGCAGCGCGTGCCGGTGCGCATCGCGCTCGATCAGGCCGAAGTCGCCAAGAACCCGCTGCGCGTGGGCCTGTCGATGAACGTCACCGTGGACGTGGCCGACGAGAGCGGCCGTTCGGTGGCCGACACGCCGCGCACGCAGGGCGCCGTCGCCTCGACCACGGTGTTCGACTCGCTGCAGCACGACGCCGACACCGAGGTCGCGCGCATCGTCGCGGCCAACGGCGGCGGCCGCATCGCACCGACCGCGACCGCGCAGGCGGCGTCCTCGTCCGCCTCGGCACCCGTGGCCGGAGCCTCGGGCGCCGCGAAGGTCGCCTCGGCGGCCACGCGTCGCCACCACGCCAAGCAGTCCTGATCCCGCCGCGGGCGCCGCGACGGCGTCCGCATCGAACTGCCACCAAGAACAAGAGGTCCTGCAATGTCCGCTCCCGCCGCGGCGGCCAAGCCGCCTGCGCCCCTGACCGGCAGTGCGCTCGTCCTGGGCACGCTGTCGCTGTCGCTGGCGACCTTCATGAACGTGCTGGACTCGTCGATCGCGAACGTGTCGCTGCCGTCGATCTCCGGCGACCTGGGGGTCAGCATCTCGCAAGGCACCTGGGTCATCACCAGCTTCGGCGTCGCCAACGCCATCTCCGTGCCGCTCACCGGCTGGCTGACGCAGCGCTTCGGCGCGGTGCGCCTGTTCACGATGAGCGTCATGCTGTTCGTCATCGCCTCGACGCTGTGCGGCCTGGCGCCGTCCATCGAGCTGCTGATCGCCTTCCGGGTGCTGCAGGGCTTCGTGGCGGGGCCGATGATCCCGCTGTCGCAGACGCTGCTGCTGTCCACGTATCCGCCACAGAAGGCGGGCACGGCGCTCGCGCTCTGGGGCGTGACGACGCTGGTCGCGCCGGTGGCCGGGCCCCTGCTCGGCGGCTACATCACGGACAACTGGACGTGGCCCTGGATCTTCTACATCAACATCCCGGTGGGCATCTTCGCCGCGTTCGTGACGTGGAGCATCTACCACAAGCGCGAGACGCCGATCCTCAAGCGCCCGATCGACGGCGTGGGCCTGGGCATGCTGGTGCTGTGGGTGGGCTGCCTGCAGGTGATGCTGGACAAGGGCAAGGAGCTGGACTGGTTCAACTCGCCCACCATCGTCGCGCTGGCCGTGATCGTGGTCATCTCGTTCGCCGTGTTCATCGCGTGGGAGCTGACCGACGAGCACCCGGTGGTCGACATCCGCCTGTTCGCGGGACGCAACTTCGCGTTCGGCGCGGCCACGCTGTCCATCGCCTACGGCCTGTTCTTCGGCAACGTGGTGCTGCTGCCGCTGTGGCTGCAGCAGTACATGGGCTACACGGCCACCTCGGCCGGCATGGCGCTCGCGCCGGTGGGCATCCTGGCGATCGTGCTCACGCCCCTGGTGGGTCGCAACGTGGCCAAGTGGGATCCGCGCTGGATGGCCACGGGCGCGTTCGTGCTGTTCGCGCTGGTGCTGTGGATGCGCTCGAAGTTCACGTCCGACACCGACTTCGGCACCATCCTGCTGCCCACGCTGATCCAGGGCGGCGCGATGGCGTTCTTCTTCATCCCGCTGACCACGCTGACGCTCGCGGGCCTGCCGCCGTCGCGCATCCCGGCCGCGGCCGGCCTGTCGAACTTCGTGCGGATCACGATGGGCGCGATGGGCACCTCGATCGCGACGACGCTGTGGGACAACCGCGCGACGATGCACCACGAGCACCTGGTCGAGCAGATGGCGATGAACGGCACCGCGCTCGACGGCGCCACGACGGCGCTGACCCAGGCCGGCCTGCCGACCGCGGGCGCCTACGCCAGCATCAACCGGCTCGTCGACGTGCAGGCCTTCACCAAGGCGGCCGACGACATCTTCATCGCCTCGGCCGTGACCTTCCTGTTCCTGATCGTCACGATCTGGTTCACGAAGCGCCCGCCCAAGATCGCCGGCGGGCCGTCCGTGGACGCGGGCGGGGCGCACTGAGCGCCGTCCGGGGCGACAAGGGCCGCGCGATGCGGCCCTTTCCTTTCAGGCGGCGGGCATCTGGTAGCCCGGGGTGGACCGCGACAGCGCTTCCTCCTCCGGCGTCATCTCGCTGGCGACGCCTTCGAACAGCGGCGTCGACAGATAGCGCTCGCCGGTGTCCGGCAGCATGCAGCAGATGACGGAGCCGGCCGGCGCGCGCTCGGCCACCTGGATGGCGACGGCCAGCGTGGCGCCCGCCGAGATGCCGGCGAAGATGCCTTCCTCGGCTGCGAGCCGGCGCGACCAGGCGATCGCCGCCGGGCCGCCGACGGGAATCAGCTCGTCGTAGTAGTGCCTGTCGATCGATTCCTGCAGGACATGGGGAATGAAATCGGGCGTCCAGCCCTGGATCGGGTGGGGCGTGAAGGCCGGGTGGCTCGCGGCCGGCGCGTGGTCGGATGCGCGCGCCTGGGCCGCGCCGCTGCCGATCAGCTGGGCGATCTCGGGCTCGCTCAGCACGATGCGGGTCTCGGGACGTTCCTTGCGCAGCACCCGCGCCACGCCGGTGACCGTGCCGCCGGTGCCGTAGCCGCTGACCCAGTAGTCCAGCCGTTCGCCGGCGAAGTCGGCGAGCAGCTCGCGCGCGGTCGTGTTCTCGTGGATGCGGGCGTTGTCGGCCGTCTCGAACTGCCTGGCGAGGAACCAGCCGTTGGCCTCGGCGAGCTCCCTGGCCTTCTGGTACATCCCGAAGCCCTTGGCCGCGCGCGGCGTCAGGACGACACGAGCCCCCAGGAAGCGCATCAGGCGGCGGCGCTCGACGGAAAAGGAATCCGCCATGGTGACCACCAGCGGGTAGCCCTTGGCGGCGCAGACCATGGCCAGCCCGATGCCCGTGTTGCCGCTCGTGGCCTCGACGACGGTCTGCCCGGGCTTGAGCTCGCCGCGCCGCTCGGCCTCCTCGATGATGCTGATGGCCAGGCGGTCCTTGACCGAAGCGGCCGGGTTGAAGAACTCGGCCTTGACGTACAGCCGGACATGCTTCGGGGCGATCCGGTTGAGCCGGATGCAGGGGGTGTCGCCGATCGTGTCGACGACGCTCTCGTACAGGCGACCGCGTCCTTCGGTCTTGCGGGATTCGTGCAATGTCATGGGCAGCTCCGGCGAAGTGGTGCTCGATGAGGTGAGTCGAGCCCGGCCAGCCTATCGGGCGCCCTGTCGTTGTCAATCCTGCGTCCGCGCCGGTCCGGCCGCGGGCGCCGCGTCTCAGATCCAGACGTCGTTCTCGGCGCGCCGCTCGGAGTCGACCGCGCCCGTGTTGACGACGCCGCGCGGCTCGATCAGCATCATCTTGACCTCGTGCTCGGCATACGGCTTGTGCTCGACGCCGCGCGGCACGACGAACATCTCGCCGGCGCGAACGAGCACGTGGCCGTCGCGCATGTCGATGCGCAGCACGCCCTCCAGCACGATGAAGGTCTCGTCGGTGTCGGGGTGGTCGTGCCAGAGGAAGTCGCCCAGGATCTTCACGATCTTGAACTGGTAGTCGTTCATCTCGGCCATCACGCGCGGCTTCCAGTGCTCGTGGATGCGCGCCAGCTTGTTGGCGAAGTTGATGGACTGGTAGGTGCGCTCGGACATGGCGGTATCGGTCGACATGAGCTCTCCGGTCAGGCCGGCGCGAAGTCCTCGGCCGGGCGGTGGACCTCGAGTATGGCGCGATCGGACAGCCCGCCCGCCAGCGCGGCCTGCTCGAGCGGCAGCTGCGGGTCGACCGACTCGATGCGCGTGGCACAAGCGCGGCCCTCGGCCTTCGAGTGGTACATCGCGGCGTCCACCAGCGCGAACGCGGCGTCGAAGCTGACGGTCGCCCGGCCTTGCAGCGGAAACACGGCAAAACCGATCGAGGCCGTGACGGCGATCGGCTGGCCTTCGACGACGACCGGGCTGGCCGTGAACGACCTCATCAGCCGCTGCACCATCACCACGGCCTCGGCCGCGGGCATCGTGTCGACCATGACCAGGAATTCCTCGCCGCCCCAGCGCGCGACCAGGTCGCGCTCGCGCAGCACGCCCTCGAGGCGCCGGGCGACCGCCACCAGCACCGCATCGCCGGCGGCGTGGCCGTGGCGGTCGTTGATGTCCTTGAAGTGGTCGACGTCGATCAGGAACAGCGCGCCCTCGAAGCGCGACGCGCGCAGCCCGAGGCGCGTGCGCAGGTGGGCGCGGTTGGGCAGGCCGGTCAGCGGATCGTGCTCGGCCTGGATGCGCAGCACGCGGTTTCGGCTGGCGAGCAGGTGGTTGCGCTGCACCTGGCGCCGCGCGATGAGGGCGATCGCCAACGCGAGCACGACGCAGGCGACGGCCGCGCCGCCCCATTGGGCGCTGCGTCGGGCCTGCAGGCGATCCTGCTCGTCGCGGATGAACCGCTGCACCTGCTGCATGTCGCGCTCGTAGCGGCCGTCGTTGCGGGCCTGCAGCAGCTGCTGCTCGCGCGTGTAGAGCTCGAGCGCCGCCGCGCGGTCGCCGGCGCGCGCGAGTGCGGGGCCGAGATCGCGCAGGACGGCGATGCGGGCGTTAGGCCCCGTCTCGCGGTCGTAGCGCGCCAGCGCCTCGCGCAGCTTGTCCCTGCCCTCGGCGCTGCGGCCCAGCGCGAGCAGGGCGATCGCCTGGTCGTGCAGGCGCTGGCGTTCCAGTCCGGGCTCGTTGTGCGTGGCCAGGAAGGCCTGGGCGCGCGCCAGGGCGGCCAGCGCCTCGGCCGGATGCTCGAGCCGCAGCTCGGCGCCGCTCAGGCTCAGCTCGTACTCGGCCTCGCGCCGCTTCAGGCCGGCGTCGCGCGAGATCCGGATCGCGGTCACGATGGCGTCGCGGCTCGCCTCGAACTGCTCGCGCTCGGCCAGCACGTCGCTGGCGAAGGACTGCACGTAGGCGCGCAGCGCCGGATCGTCCTCCTCGCGGGCGAGCGCCTGGGCGCGCGCGAGCAGGCGCTCGGCGAGCTCGGCGTCGCGGTCGCCCTGCGCGAGCGACGCGAGGATGGCCGTGGCCTTGATCTCGAGGCCGCGGTTGCCGGCCTGCTGCGCGGCGTCGAGCGCCATGTGCAGGTAGATCGCCGCGGCCGCCGGGTTGCGTTCGCCGTGCGCGCCGTAGGCCGCGAACAGCAGGGCGTGGAACCAGTTGAAGGGGTCGCAGTGTGCCGCCAGCGCCGGGTCGCGCGTCTCGCAGTAGGGCGAGTAACCCGCCACCGCGGCGCGCGCCTGGAGGTTGCCGTTCTCCTCCTGCATGCCCTCGAACTCGAGATCCGCGTTCACCAGGTGCGCATCGGCCTCGGCGACGGGGCCGGCCGTGGCCGCCAGTTCGCGCAAGGCCTTGGCGATGTCTGCCGTCTCGCCGGCGAGGTGGTTGTCGGCGGCGACCATGCCGAAGCCCACGAGCAGGGCGCGCGTGTTGTCCGGCGTGCTGGGGGTGGTGGCCTGCAACGTGCGCAGGCCGACCTTGGCCCCTTGCGGGTCCTCGAAGCCCTGGACGATCAGGCGATCGATGGCGCGCGCGAGGTCGGCGGCCGGCGCGGCGGCGGCCAGCGTGAGGCCGGCCGCAGCGGCGGCGGCGCGCAATGCGCGGCGGGCGTCGCGCGTGCTGCGGTGCCGGGTGCTATCCCTGGGCATGGTTGGCGTGGTGGGCGGAAACGTCGACGCGGGGCGCGGTGGCCCCGACACGGTCCTTTCGGCACGCAAAGGGCCCGATTCCAGCGCCGCGGCGGTGGTTTCGCACGGTCCGTCCCCCTTTCCGCGCCCATGCTGGCACAGCGGGACGGCGAATGCACGTCCCGGGCGCGCGCTTCAGGCAGCGATGGCCAGCCCCGGCGAGCCGGCCACCATGCGCCCGACGACCGCCGCCTCGGGAAAGCCGCCGTCGCGGAAGCAGGCGAGCACCGCGTCGACGGTGTCGGGCCGGCACGACACCAGCAGGCCGCCCGAGGTCTGCGGGTCGGTCGCCAGGTCGCGCGCCACGGGCGGCAGCGCCGCGTCCAGCCGCACTTCGGCGCCGTAGCCGGCCCAGTTCCGGCCCGACGCCCCGGTGACGCAGCCCTCGCGCGCCAGCGCCTCGGCCCCCTCGATCAGGGGCACCGCCGGCCAGTCGATCTGCGCCCGCAGGCCGGCGCCGCGCGCCATCTCCAGCGCGTGGCCGGCCAGGCCGAAGCCGGTGACGTCGGTGATCGCGTGCACGCCGTCGATGTCGGCCAGCCGGCTGCCCGGCTTGTTCAGGCGCGTCGTCGTCGCGATCAGGCGCGCGTAGCCGGCGTCGTCGAGCCGGCCCTTCTTCAGCGCGGCCGACAGCACGCCCACGCCCAGCGGCTTGCCCAGCACCAGCACGTCGCCGTCGCGCGCGTCGGCGTTGCGGCGGACGCGGTCCGGGTGCACCAGGCCCATCACGACGAGGCCGTAGATCGGCTCGACCGAATCGATGGTGTGGCCGCCCGCGATCGGGATGCCCGCATCGGCGCACACGGCCTGGCCGCCGGCCAGCACGCGGCCGATGACCTCGACGGGCAGCTGCGCGATCGGCATCGCCACCAGCGCCAGCGCCATGATCGGCGTGCCGCCCATCGCGTAGACGTCGCTGATCGCGTTGGTGGCGGCGATGCGCCCGAAGTCGAACGGGTCGTCGACGATGGGCATGAAGAAGTCGGTGGTCGCGATCAGCGCCTGCGAATCGTTGAGCTTCCACACCGCCGCGTCGTCGGACGTCTCGATGCCCACCATCAGCTGCGGCGGGATGAGGCCGGGGGCGCTGGTCTTGAGGATGTCGGACAGCACCCCCGGCGCGATCTTGCAGCCGCAGCCTCCACCGTGCGAGAAGCTGGTGAGGCGGAGCGGGGCGGGCGCGGGGGCGGTCATGGGCGGATTCCGGATGCGAGCGGGCAGAATGGCGGGTGCACCGGCGGCGCGTCGCGGCCGGCACTCCATTCTCACCGCATCGCCATGAACCTGCAGACCGCCTCCTCGTTCGCCCGTCGCCGCCGCGCGATCGTCCAGTCGCTGGCCGCGCTGTCGCTG
>Ga0209258_100903_pt1 | contig 15270 bp, 14 predicted proteins | sample Araplaol_mTSA_r2_FD_184281 | JGI IMG/M metagenome (GOLD analysis project Ga0209258, IMG submission 184281) | Arabidopsis root microbial communities from North Carolina, USA - plate scrape CL_Col_mTSA_r2 (SPAdes) (version 2) | ecosystem: Host-associated > Plants > Roots > Endosphere | place: USA...
ACGGTGCTCGCGCCCGCGGCGATCGCCTTGGCGATGTCGCCCGAGTAGCGGATGCCGCCGTCGCCGATCAGCGGCACGCCGGTGCCCTGCAGCGCGGTGGCGACGTTGTCGATGGCCATGACCTGAGGCACGCCCACGCCCGCGACGATGCGCGTGGTGCAGATGGAGCCGGGGCCGATGCCCACCTTCACCGCGTCGGCGCCGGCCTCGGCCAGCGCCAGCGCGGCGGCGCCCGTGGCGATGTTGCCGCCGATGACGTCGACCTGCGGGAAGTTCTTCTTGACCCACTTGACGCGATCGATCACGCCCTGGCTGTGGCCGTGCGCGGTGTCGACCACGATGGCGTCGACGCCGGCCTTGGCCAGCAGCTCGACGCGCTCCTCGGTGCCCTCGCCCACGCCCACCGCGGCGGCGACGCGCAGCTTGCCGTGCGAATCGCGCGCGGCGTTGGGGAAGGTGTTCTGCTTGGTGATGTCCTTGACCGTGAACAGGCCGCGCAGTTCGAACGCGTCGTTGACGACCAGCACGCGCTCGAGCTTGTGGCGGTGCATCAGCTCCTTGGCCACCGCCAGCGCCGTGCCTTCGGGCACGGTGATCAGGCGCTCCTGCGGCGTCATGATCTCGCGCACCGGCGCGTCCATGCGGGTCTCGAAGCGCAGGTCGCGGTTGGTGACGATGCCGACGACGCGGCCGTTGTCGACCACCGGGAAGCCGGAGACGCCATGCAGCCTGGACAGCTCGACGACGTCGCGCACGCGCGCGCCCGGGGCGATGGTGACGGGGTCGCGCAGCAGGCCCGATTCGTAGCGCTTGACGCGCGCCACCTCGGCGGCCTGCTGCATCGCCGTGAGGTTCTTGTGGATGACGCCGATGCCGCCTTCCTGTGCGATCGCGATCGCCAGGCGGGCCTCCGTCACGGTGTCCATGGCCGCCGAGACGACGGGCAGGTTCAGGATGATGTTGCGGGTGAAATGGGTCCGCAGGCTGGTGTCGCGGGGCAACACCTGGGAATATGCCGGCACCAACAACACGTCGTCGAAGGTGAGCGCTTTGCCTAGAAGGCGCATGGGGGAAGCTCCAGACGCAAAAGCGGATTATACGCACCGCGACCCTCTTGCTCGGCCGGGGTCGGGCGAATCCCCTTGCATCCCGGCGCCCATCGCCCGACCCGCTTGCGATTTGTCACCACTGCAGAGCACTACACTGGCCGGTGGCGCTGCCGATGACACGAGAATGTCAACGTGCCGCGCCGGCACCGCGTTGGGTCCACAACACTCGATCCGCCCGCACATCGTGCGGGCGCCAAACTCCATGCAAAAGACCGTCCTGTCCCTCGCCGCCTGCGTGCTGGCGCTCGCCGCCGCCGGCGCCCACGCCCAGTCCCTCTGGAAGTGGCGCGACGCCTCCGGTCAATTGCACATCAGCGACAAGGCGCCGCCGCCGGGCACGCCGGCCAAGGACATCCTGGCCGCGCCCCCGGGCGGCGTGCTGCCGCCGCCGGCCGCACTGGTGCCCAAGCCGGCTTCCGGCGCCGAGGGCCCCGCAGCCAGCAGCTCCGGTGCCGAATCCGCGCTGGACAAGAAGAAGAAGGCCGTCGACCAGGAGAAGGCGGACAAGGAAAAGGCCGAGCGCGCCAGGCTCGAGGCGAGCAACGCGGCGATCCGCAAGGACAACTGCACGCGCGCCCAGGGCGCACTGCGCACCTTGCAGGCCGGCGGCCGCATGGCGCGCATGAACGAAAAGGGCGAGCGCGAGTACCTGGACGACGCCGCCCGCGCGGACGAGACCAAGCACGCCCAGGAGGCCATCGCGGCCAATTGCGGCCCGGCCCCCACGGCCCAGTGAGCGGCGCGGGCCGCAGGCCCGTCCTCTGGGCGCGACCGCGGCGTCAGCGCTTGCGACCGGCGTAGCCGCGGCGGCGCAGCGCGTCGATACCGCCTGCTGCCTCGTAGCGCACGCGGCGCGCGGCCATCGGATCGATCTGCAGGTTGCGCAGCACTTCCACGCGATCGCCGTCCCGCAGCACATGGGCGAGCGCCCTGCCCTTGCTCCAGACCGCGGCCGACAGCCCGGCCGCCGCGAACGCGGCCTCGCCCTGCGCAGCGCTGGCCAGCGCCGGCCAGCCGGTGGCGGCGATCGCGTCGGCTACCGTCGCGCCTTCAGGCAGGCGGAGTGCCGCGTCCAGCGTCTCGCGCGCCGACGGGCTCCAGACCACCTGCACGGCGATCTCAGCGCTCACCGTAGACCTGCGCGGCGCGCTTGACGAAGGAATCGACGAAGGTGTTGGCCACCTGGTCGAACACCGGGCTCAGCACCGCCTCGAACACGCGATTGGAGAACGCGTAGGCCAGGTCGAACTCCACCTTGCAGGCGACGGGTTCGTCCGGGTTGGGCGGCTGCGCGGGATCGGGCTTGTTCAGCGGCTTGAACTGCCAGATGCCATCGAGGTTCGAGAACGGGCCGTCCACCAGCTTGAGTTTGACGAGTTCGCCCTGCACCTGCTCGTTGCGCGTCGTGAACGACTGGCGCACGCCCGCGTACGACAGGCCCAGGCGCGCCGTCATGCCCGCAGGCGTGCCCGTTGACACGTCGGCTTCGTGCCGCTCGAGGATCGCGCTGGATTCGCACCACGGCAGGAACTTCGGATAGGACTCCACGTCGACGACCAACTCGTACATTTCGCGGGCGGAGTACCACAGCAGGACGGACTTCTTGACGTGCTTCATACAATGGAAGAATTTTAAGCGCCCCATGCCCGCCCTCATCGCAGAGAACCGCCGCGCGCGGTTCGAATACCACATCGAAGAGACGTACGAGGCCGGCCTTGTCCTGCAAGGCTGGGAGGTCAAGGCCATCCGTGCGGGCCAGGTGCAGCTGACCGACGGCTACGTCGTCATCCGCAACGGCGAACTGCACATGATCGGATGCCGGATCAACGCGCTGCGTTCGGCGTCAACCCACGTGAACCCGGAAGCCGACCGCACCAAGAAGCTGCTGATGAAGGGCGAGGAGATCCGGCGCCTGATCGGCAAGGTCGAGCAGCGCGGGTTCACGATGGTGCCGCTGAACCTGCACTTCAAGGGCAGCTACGTGAAGGCGGACATCGCGCTGGCCAAGGGCAAGGCCGACCACGACAAGCGCAACACCATCAAGGAGCGCGACTGGGAGCGCGAGAAGGGTCGGCTGATGCGGCACAAGGTGACCGGGCCGTCGAAGGGCTGAACGAAGCGAAACCGCGTTCGGCCCGGCCATCCTGCGCGCGGCGAAGCGAAGTCGCAGGTTCAACCTGGCCACGGCGCCCCGCGCCCGCCTCGTCGGCGGCCATCGCATCGCCCCACACCGGCCGCCGGAGTCCACGTGCTGCGTCGATCCTGCGACTGCGCGCAGGATGACACCGCCTCTTACGGCGTCGCCAGCCTGCCCAGTGCCTGCTCGAGATCGCGGATCAGGTCCGCCGGATCCTCCAGCCCGATCGACAGCCGCACCAGCGTGCCCGGGTACGTGCCCACGCGGCCCGAGTCGGGGCGGTATGGCACTGCCAGGCTCATCGGGCCGGCCCAGGACCACCCGATGCCGAACAGCCGCAGGTCGTCGACGAAGCGATCGATGCGCTCCGGCTCGTACGCCGGGTCGAAGGCCAGCGTCAGCAGCCCCGCCGCCGCGCGGCATTGGGCGGCCCAGTGCTCGTGGCCCGGCGACCCCGGCGTGGCCGGATGCAGCACGCGCGCGAATTCGCGGCGGCCCAGCGCCCACTGCGCGATCCGGCGCGTCGACGCGTCCTGCGCCGCGTAGCGCAAGGCCACGGTCTGCAGGCCGCGCAACACCAGCTCGACGTCGTTGGGCCCGACGCCCAGGCCGAGGCGGCAGTGGCTCAGTGCCAGCTGGTCGTGCAGCGCCTGCGAGCGCGTGACGACCGCGCCCATCATCACGTCGGCGCCGCCGGACGGATACTTGGTCAGTGCGTGGATCGTGAGGTCGACGCCGAGCGCGGGCGTCGCGGCGGGATCGAGGTCGAAGGCGTCGAACGCGATGCCGCTGCCCCAGGTGTTGTCGAGCGCGACCGTCGCGTGCGGCGCGTGCGCGCGCACGGTGCGCACGAGGCCGCGCAGGTCGGGGAACTCGAGGGTGACCGAGCCCGGCGGCTCGATCCACACCAGCTTGACGTCCGGGCCGAGCGCCGCCCGCAGCGACTCGGCGTCCATCGCATCGTAGAAGCGGTGGCCAATACCCCAGCGCGCCAGCTCGTGCGCGGCCAGGCTCTTGTTCGGGAAATAGGCGTTCGCGGGGATCAGCACCGTGTCGCCGCTGGACAGCAGCGACTGGTCGACCAGCGCGATGGCGGCCAGGCCGCTGGGCACCAGCATCGCGTGGCTGCCGCCTTCCAGCGTCGCGAGGCGGGCCTCCAGCGTGAACGTGGTCGGCGTGCCGTGCAGCCCGTAGGTGTACGTGTTCTTGTCCAGCCAGTGGCTGGCCCGCATCGCGGCGACGTCCTCGAACAGCACCGTCGAGGCCCGGTGCAGCGCCGGCGCCACCGCGGCGAAGCCGGGCGCGGGCACGTAGTCGTGATGGATCTGCTGGGTGGACTTCGCGTCCCCGGACGAATCGCCGCGCATGTCAGATCGGCAGCGCGACCAGGTCGTGGCCCTCGGCGGCGACGATGCGGGCGCGCGTGAACTCGCCGACCTTCAGCTGCTTGGACACCTTCTCCGGCGGCAGCAGGCGCACGAGGCCGTCGATCTCCGGCGCGTCGGCATACGAGCGGCCGACGCCGCCCTTGCGGCCCAGCATCGGCGCCTTGTCGACCAGCACCTGCATCGTGGCGCCGACGCGGCGCTGCAGCCTGGCGATGGACACGTCCTCGGCCACGGCCATGAAGCGCGCGCGGCGCTCCTCGCGCAGGGCCTGCGGCAGCTGGTCGGCCAGCTCGTTGGCGGTGGCGCCCTCCACCGGCGAGTAGGCAAAGCAGCCCGCGCGGTCGATCTGCGCCTCGCGCACGAAGTCCAGCAGCGTCTCGAACTCCTGCTCCGTCTCGCCCGGGAAGCCGGCGATGAAGGTGCTGCGGATCACCAGCTCGGGGCACTTCGCGCGCCACTCCTGGATGCGCTCGAGCGTGCGCTCGCCGGTGCCGGGGCGCTTCATGCGCTTGAGCACCGCGGGATGGGCGTGCTGGAACGGGATGTCCAGGTAGGGCAGGATGCGGCCCGCGGCCATCAGGTCGATCACGTTGTCGACATGCGGGTACGGGTACACGTAGTGCAGGCGCACCCAGGCGCCGTACTTCGCGGCCAGGTCGCCGAGCCGCTCGCACAGATCGAGCATGCGCGTCTTGACCGGCTTGCCGTCCCAGAAGCCGGTGCGGTACTGGATGTCGACGCCGTAGGCCGACGTGTCCTGGCTCACCACCAGCAGTTCCTTGACGCCCGCCTCGAACAGGCGCTGCGCCTCGCCCAGCACGTCGCCGATCGGCCGCGAGACCAGGTCGCCGCGCATGCTCGGGATGATGCAGAACGTGCAGCGGTGGTTGCAGCCCTCGCTGATCTTGAGGTACGCGTAGTGGCGCGGCGTGAGCTTGATGCCCTGCGGCGGCACGAGGTCGACGAACGGGTCGTGCGGCTTGGGCACGTGCTGGTGCACCGCGTCCATCACCTCCTGCGTGGCGTGCGGGCCCGTGACGGCCAGCACCTTCGGATGCACCTCGCGGATCAGGTTGTCGCCGCCGGCCTTGCCGGGCTTGGCGCCCAGGCAGCCGGTGACGATCACCTTGCCGTTCTCGGCGAGCGCCTCGCCGATCGCGTCCAGGCTCTCCTTGACCGCGTCGTCGATGAAGCCGCAGGTGTTGACGACCACGAGGTCGGCGCCCGAATAACTCTTGCTGGTGCCGTAGCCCTCGGCGCGCAGCTGCGTGAGGATGAGCTCGGAGTCGGTCAGGGCCTTCGGGCAGCCCAGGCTGACGAAGGCGATCGTCGGCTCCTTGGCCGTGGTGGGAGTGGGGTAAGTCGTTGATTCCATTGTGCTTTGTCGCAGTGGAACCTGCCCACGGCCGAACGTGCGATTGTAGTCCACCTCGATCGACCGGCGCGCGGCAAGGACACCCGGCTCACGCCCGGCCCGATTCGCATCGCCCCATCCGCCGATCTCGTCCGGCCACGCCTTTCCGGCGGAACGGCGCCTGGGCGGCGGTCACCTCTGCGGCACAATGGTTCCCGGCGCGCGGCGTGCGTCGGCCCGGTGTCGATCTCGTCCGCCGCGCCGTCCTGGCGCCACGAAGTCCGAAGGATTCCGGGCACGCGGGCGAAACGTCGAGTCGCGCGGTCCCGTCCGGATCCCACTCCTGCACGCCAGACACCCCATGCCCTTCGGAACACCGCCGCCCCGCCGCTCGCTTTGCACGCACGCATTCCTGCACGCGCTTGCAGCGGCGACACTGGCGACGGCGGTCGCGGGTTGCGGCCGGGCGCACGCCAACGAAGACGGGAACCACGCGATGATCCTCGGATTGTTCAAGGACAAGACGACCTCCCGGGTCGACCCCGCGGTCGGCGCGCCGCTCGTGCGCCAGGCCGCCCTGCCCGCCGCGTTCACGACGCCGCCGGCGCCGGCCCACGCGCTGGTGCGCGACCTGGGCGGCGACGCGCCCCCGCCCGCCGGCAGGCTGGCGCCGAACCCGACCGAGCGCCAGCCGATCCGGGCCTACGTGGCGCCGGCGGCGGGCGGGCATCCGGGCGTGGCGGTCGTCAACATCTACGAACCCAGGCGCGAGACGCAGCTGTGGCAGATGGCGCCGCGCGACGACACGCGCTTCGACACCCGCCGCGCCGCCCGGTTCTCGCCCGACCAGGACAAGTGGTCCGCGTTCGACGCCGAATCGGTGACCGGCTTGCCCGCCGGCCAGTTGCTGATCCACCTGGCCTGCGACAAGCCCCTCCCCACCGACGGCCTGTTCGTGTACGACATCGCCGCAGACAGGCTGCGCCTGCTGGCCGAAGGCGTCACGCCCGACTGGTCGCGCGGCCTGCCCTTCACGTTCGTCGACACGTTGCAGGTCACCCCCGACGCGATGCTGGTGCTGTTCCATTCCGACAAGGAGCGCCTGGGGCCGCAACGCTACGTGAACCGCGTCGACCACCTGGTGCTGTTCTCGAGCGCCCGCCGCGACGGCGTGCCGGTGCTGACGCTGGGCATCGCCGACGGGAATGTCCGCCAATGGGGCCTGGTCGACAGGACGCTGTGGCTCAGGACCTCCGACGACCGCGGCGCCGGGCCGCGCGCGGCCTTCTGGTCGCTCGACCTCGCCAGGCTGCTCTGATCCCCACGGGCGAGGCTGCGACTCGCCGCGCGACGCGACAGGAGACGGTCGACGGCCACGAAGCCGCGCCACGCGATCATCGCCCCCGTTGCGGCCAGCGGGCGGAGGGATGCGTACCATGGAAGCGTCCCGCATTCTCCGAGCCCGCCATGTGCCGCAACATCCGCACCCTGTTCAACTTCGACCCGCCGGCCACCGAGGTCGAGATCCGCGACGCCTCGCTGCAGTTCGTGCGAAAGCTCAGCGGCTTCACCGTGCCGTCCAAGGCCAACGAGGCGGCGTTCGAGCGGGCGGTCGAGGAGGTGGCCGCGTCGGCGCGCGCGCTCATCGCGTCCCTGGTGACGACGGCGCCGCCGCACAACCGAGAGGTCGAGACCGCGAAGGCCAGGGCGCGTTCGGCGGCGCGCTTCGGGTCGCGCGGTTGAAATCCGGCGCCGCGCGCCGTCCGCTGCTCCGGGGCGCGCGCTGAAAGGGTCAGGACGCGAGCCATGCGCGCCCTGCTCCCCGGCGATCCCTCCGGCCGGGTCAGCGCTTGGCCGGCGGGAATCCGGGGATCGGGAACATCGTCTCGCCCGGCTTGGACATCTGCTCCTGCATCTGCTCGAACAGCTTGCGCGACTGCTCGAGGTAGCTGCCCATCAGGTTCTGCATCATCGGCGCCTGGCCGCTCATGAACTTGGCCCAGCCGTCGGGGGTCAGCGCCGTGGCGTCGTAAAGGCCCTTGCCGCCTTCGGCGAAGCGGGCCTGCATGTCGGACAGCGCGGCCAGGTTCTTCTCCAGGTACGAGCCCATCACGCCCTGCATCGCGTGGCCGTAGAAGCGGATGATCTGCGCCAGCATCTGGGTGTTGAACATGGGCATGCCGCCGGTCTCCTCCTCGAGGATGATCTGCAGCAGGATGGAACGCGTGAGATCGTCGCCGGTCTTGGCGTCGCGCACCTCGAAGGCCGCGCCCTCGAGCACCATCTTCTTGACGTCGGCCAGCGTGATGTACGAGCTGGTCAGCGTGTCGTAGAGCCGGCGGTTGGGGTACTTCTTGAGGATGCGCAGGCCCTCGGGCGCTGCCGGATCGGCGCTGGCCTTGGTGGTGCGACGCGTCGTGGCCATGGAGTGTCCCTGGTGGATTGATTGCTCATCCGATTCTAGAGGCGGCCCGTTGCGGTGCAGCAAGGGGAATCCCCGGCCGAACGAGCACAGGGTCTTCGCAAGGTTGTACGCTGGCGGGAGCCCATTCCTCCGACCAAGGCCTCCATGAGCACCGACCAACGCATCGAGCACGACGCCTGGGGCGACATCCCCGTCCCGGCCGACCACCTGTGGGGCGCGCAGACGCAGCGCTCCATCGAGCATTTCGCCATCTCCACCGAACGCATGCCGCCCGAGCTCTTGCAGGCCCTCGCGCTGGTCAAGAGCGCGGCGGCGCGCGTCAACGAGCGCGCCGGCCGGCTGCCCGCCGCGAAGGCCGACGCCATCGCGCGCGCCGCGGCCGAGGTGATCGAGGGCCGCTGGGACGCGGAGTTCCCCCTGTCGGTCTGGCAGACCGGCTCGGGCACGCAGAGCAACATGAACATGAACGAGGTGCTGGCCAACCGCGCCTCGCAGTTGCTGGGCGGGCCGATGGGGCTGCAGCGCCTGGTGCATCCGAACGACGAGGTCAACCTCGGCCAGTCCTCCAACGACGTGTTCCCGACCGCGATGCACGTGGCCGCGGTGCAGGGCCTCGCGCAGCACGTCATCCCGGCGCTGCAGGGACTGCGCGCCACGCTGGACGCCAAGGCCAGGGCGTTCGACGGCCTCGTCAAGATCGGCCGCACCCACTTGCAGGACGCGACGCCGCTGACGCTGGGCCAGGAGATCTCCGGCTGGGTCGCGCAGCTCGATCACGCCGAACGCGCGCTGCACGCCGCGCTGCCCGAGCTGCGCGAACTGGCGCTGGGCGGTACGGCGGTGGGTACCGGCCTGAACACGCCCGCCTCGTTCGGCGCCGACGTGGCCGCCGAACTCGATCGCATGACGGGGCTGGGCTTCGTCACCGCGCCCAACAAGTTCGCCGCGCTCGCCGCGCACGACGCGATCGTGCGCGCGCACGGTGCGCTCAAGGCGCTGGCGGCGGCGCTGACCAAGATCGCCAACGACGTGCGCTGGCTCGCGAGCGGACCGCGCAGCGGCCTGGGCGAACTGCAGATCCCCGAGAACGAGCCGGGCAGCTCGATCATGCCGGGCAAGGTGAATCCGACGCAGTGCGAGGCGCTGACGATGCTGTGCTGCCAGGTGATCGGCAACGACGTCGCAATCGGCATGGCCGGCGCCAGCGGAAACTTCGAGCTCAACGTCTACAAGCCGGTGATGATCCACAACCTGCTGCAGAGCGTGCGGCTCCTGGACGACGGCATGCGCAGCTTCGACCGGCACTGCGCTCAGGGGATCGAGCCGCACCGCGAGCGCATCGCCGAACTGCTGCACAACTCGCTGATGCTGGTGACGGCCCTGAACCCGCACATCGGCTACGACGCCGCGGCGCAGATCGCGCGCACCGCGCACGCCAAGGGGCTGAAGCTGCGCGACGCCGCGATCGCCTCGGGCAAGCTGACCGGCGAGCAGTTCGACGCCTGGGTGCGCGCCGAGGACATGGTGCGACCGGACTGACGGCCCCGCGCGCGCGAGCTCGGGCGCAGGGCGCCTCGCGCGCGCATCGGCAAACGTGACGGCAGCGGCCGGCCGGGCCGAAGCGTCCACTCGCGCGCCAACGCGCAGCGCCGCGTGACCGGGCATCCCGCGCGATCGGCCGATCGGCCCCCGCACGCCGTTTGCCCAACGGTGTCCACCGAGCCCCCAGCTCGACAGGAGACACCGCCATGGACGAACCGCGCCTCAGCCGTCGACGCCTGCTCACTGCGGGCGCCGTGATCGGTGCCGTGCCTGTCGCCACGGCCGCCGCGGCCCTCGGCGGGCGCGACGTGGCGGACAAGGAGGGTCGCGCCAACGCCCCCGCCGGCGTGGACAACCCCTCCGGCTGGACCTGGTTCACCGAGGCCGAGGCCGCCTTCGTCACCGCCGCCGTCGGCCGCCTGATCCCGGCCGACGAGCTCGGCCCGGGCGCCGTCGAGGCCGGCGTGCCGGTCTTCATCGACCGCCAGCTCGCGGGCCCCTACGGCCGCGGCGAGCGCTGGTACATGCAGGGCCCGTGGGGGCCGGGCACGTCCACGCAGGGCTGGCAGACGCGGCTCACGCCGGCCGGCATGTACCGCGCGGCGATCCGGTCCATCGACGCGGTCGTCGCGCGCGAAGGCAAGGCCGCCACGTTCGCCAGGCTCGCGGTCGCCGACCAGGACGCCTTGCTCAAGACGCTGGAAAGCGGCGACGCCAGGCTGGACGGCGTCGACGCCAAGGACTTCTTCCAGCAGCTGCTGCAGAACACGCTCGAGGGCTTCTGGAGCGACCCGATCTACGGCGGCAACCGGGACATGGCGGGCTGGAAGCTGATCGGTTTCCCGGGCGCGCGCTACGACCACTCGGACTTCGTCGCCAGGCACGGCGAGAAGTACCCGCTGCCGCCGGTGGGCATCCGCGGCCGCGTCGAGTGGACGAGGAGCTGACATGGCCAGGAAGCTTCCCCCCGTCGACGCGTTGCTGGTGGGCTTCGGCTGGACCGGCGCGATCATGGCGCAGGAGCTCACGGAGGCCGGCATCGACGTGCTGGCCCTGGAGCGTGGCGCCTGGGCCGACACCTCGCGCGAGTTCGCCACCACCTTCGCGCAGGACGAGCTGCGCTACTACTGGCGCCACGACCTGTTCCAGGCCGCCGCGCACGACACCCAGACGATCCGCAACGACGCCAGCCAGGTGGCGTTGCCCATGCGCAAGCTCGGCTCCTACCTGCCCGGCACCAACGTGGGCGGCGCCGGCGTGCACTGGAACGGCCAGACCTGGCGCTTCCTGCCCACCGACTTCGTCGCGCGCAGCCACAACGTGCAGCGCTATGGCGCCGCGGCGATCCCCGACACGATGACCATCCAGGACTGGGGCATCACCTACGACGAGCTCGAGCCGCACTACGACATGTTCGAGCGCGTGTGCGGCATCAGCGGCAAGGCGGGCAACCTGCGCGGCGAGATCCAGGCCGGCGGCAACCCCTTCGAGGGCGTGCGCCAGAACGAGTACCCCAACCCGCCGATGGCCATGAGCTATCCGCCGACGCTGTTCGCCGACGCGGCCAGGGGCCTGGGCTTGCATCCGTTCCCGCAGCCGTCGGCCAACATGTCGCGCGCCTACGTCAACCCGTACGGCGTGCGCCTGGAGGCCTGCACCTACTGCGGCTTCTGCGAGAAGTTCGCCTGCGGGAACTACTCCAAGGCGAGCGCGCAGACCACGATCCTGCCGGTGCTGGTGAAGAAGGCCAACTTCCGGCTGCGCACCGAGTGCGAGGTGATGAAGATCAACCTCGACTCCAGCGGCAGGCGCGCGGTGAGCGTGACCTATGTCGACGCGTCGGGCGAGGAGTACGAGCAGCCGGCCGACCTGATCGTGCTGTGCTCGTACATCCTGAACAACGTGCGCCTGTTGCTGCTCTCGGGGATCGGCGCGCCCTACGACCCGCAGACGGGCCAGGGTGTCATCGGCCGCAACTACGCCTACCAGATCACGTCGTCGGTGAACCTGTTCTTCGACGACAAGATCCTCAACCCGTTCATCGGCGCGGGCGCGCACGGCATGCTGGTCGACGAGTGGAACGGCGACAACTTCGACCACTCGGGCCTCGGCTTCATCGGCGGCGGCTTCCTCGGCGTGGTGCAGACCGGCGCGCGCCCGATCGAGACGCACCCGGTACCCGAAGGCACGCCCAAGTGGGGCAGCGCGTTCAAGAAGGCCATCGCGGCCAACTACCTGAAGTCGATGAGCATCGCGACGCACGGCGCGGTGATGAGCCATCGCGGCAACTTCCTCGACCTCGACCCGACCTACCGCGACGTCTATGGCCGTCCGCTGCTGCGCATGACGTTCGACTTCACGGACAACGAGCACCGCATGTCGGACTACCTCACCGACCGCGCGGTCGACATCGCCCGCGCGATGAAGCCGCGCGAGCTGGCGATCAACAGGCGCAAGGGCAGCTGGGACGTCGTGCCGTACCAGACCACGCACAACACGGGGGGCGCGATCATGGGTGCCGATCCGAGGACCAGCGCGCTCAACAAGTACCTGCAGTCGTGGGACGTGTCCAACCTGTTCGTGATGGGCGCCGGCGCCTTCCCGCAGAACCCGGGCTACAACCCCACCGGCACCGTCGCGGCCCTCGCCTACCACTCGGCGGCCGCGATCAGGCAGCGCTACCTCAAGGCGCCCGGCGCGCTGGTGTAGCGACATGCGCACGCATCCGCTCGTCGCGCTGGCCGTCGTCGCGGCCGCCATCACCACCGTCGCCGCGGTGGGCCAGTCCATCCCGGTGCCGCCGCTGCCGCCGCTCAAGAAGGCGCACCACGCCGATGCGGCGCTGGACGCGCGCCCGGCCGCGTCGACGGCGGTGCCCAAATGGCTGATCGCGCCGGCGGCGTCCGCGGCCTCGGGCGCCGCCGCCGCCGCGTCGGCCATCGCGATCCAGCGCCCCGGCGCCGACGCGTCGGCGATCGAGCGCGGGCGCTACCTCGCGGCCGCGGGCGACTGCGCCGGCTGCCACACCGCCGCGGGCGGCACGCCCTACGCCGGCGGACGGCCGCTGGCCACCCCGTTCGGCACCGTGCTGTCGGCCAACCTCACGCCCGACGCCACGGGCCTCAAGGGCTGGAACGCCGACCAGTTCTACCGTGCGATGCACGAAGGCATCGACGACGAGGGCAAGCACCTGTACCCGGCGTTCCCCTACAACTACTTCGCGCGCATGCCGCGCGCCGACACCGACGCGCTGTTCGCCTACCTGCAGTCGCTGCCGCCCGCGGCCCACCCGGTCGACCGCAACCAGCTGCCCTTCCCGTTCAACATCCGCGCGCTGGTCGCGGTGTGGAACATGCTGTACCTGGACAAGACCGAATTCAAGCCCGACCCGGCGCACGACGCACAGTGGAACCGCGGCGCCTACCTCGTCGAGGGCCCCGGCCACTGTGCCGCGTGCCACACGCCCAAGACGGTGCTGGGCGGCCCGAAGAGCGGCCACGACTTCCAGGGTGGCGCGTTCGCCACCTGGTTCGCGCCCGACCTGACGCCCAACGGCCGCACCGGCCTGGGCGGCTGGACGCGCGACGAGGTCGTGCAGTTCCTGCGCGCCGGCCGCAACGCGCACGCCGCGGCCACCGGCGAGATGGGACTCGTCGTGCAGGACTCCACCTCGCTGCTGGCCGACGACGACCTGCAGGCCATCGCCAGCTACCTGTCCGACCGCCCCACGTCGCCGCCGGCCTCGATGACGCCGCCCGACACCGCCGTCATGAAGGCGGGCGAGGCGATCTTCGTCGACGAGTGCTCGGCCTGCCACCGGATGCGCGGCCAGGGCCAGACCCTCGCGTTCCCGCCGCTCGCGCGCTCGGCCAACCTGCAGCAGTCCGACCCGACCACCGCGCTGCACATCATCCTCGCTGGCGCGCAGGCCGCACCGACGCGCGCGCAGCCCACCGGCTTCACGATGCCCGCGTTCGCGTGGAAGCTGGACGACAAGCAGGTGGCGGCCGTCGCGACCTACGTGCGCAACGAGTGGGGCAACGCGGCGCCTGCGGTCGCGGCCGACCAGGTGGCCCGGCTGCGCGACAAGCTGTGCTTCGACGCGCACACCGACGGCCACACGAAGGCGACGCCGATGGCCCACCCCGGGCCCAACACACTGGGCGCGGCGGACACCGACAGCCGCGACAACGGCGGCGCCCAGGCCGGCCGCGCGGCCCCCGCGAGCGACGCGGCCGCGAGCGCGCCGGTACAGCCGGCGTCCGGCACCGGCCAGGCACCGGGCCCGGCGCAGGGGCCGGGCTGAGGGGCGTCGCTCAGGCCTGCGGCTGCAAGGTCTTGAGGACGCGCTGCTCGCCGTGCTCTCCGGCGCCGTTGCTGGACGAGCGGTTCTCCGCGCGCAACGCCACCAGGCGGTCGCCGAGCACGGCGTAGGTCTCGCTCCAGTCGTCGACGGCATCGAAGCTGACGACGATGAAGGCGCGGCCCTTGACGGTGACGTGCGTCTCGCTGGCCAGGGGCGTGCCGTCGGCGGCGATCCATACCGACAGCGTGCCGTCGAACGCCTTGACGTACTTGCGCTGCTCGGGCGGCAACTTGTCGACCGGGATCGAGAAGTTCAGCAGGCGCGCGGCCCTGCCGTTCCAGGTGTCGGGCCTCTCGCCCTTGAACTGCGCCTCCTCGACGCGGCGCAACAGCGCCGACGCGGCCGATGTCATCGGCACGATCTCGCTCGAGTCGAGCTTGCCGAGCGCCCAGACGGTGGGCGTCTTCGCCTTCGGATCGCGCACGAGCTGGCGCTGCTCGCTGTCCATGCGCGCGAGCGTGTCGCGTCCGTACAGCACCTGCAGGCCCCGCGCGCCGTCTTCCACGCCGATGCTGGCCTCGCCCTGCTTGTCGATCGCGTCGCCGCCGTCGCCGTGCCGGTCGAAGGTCTTCACCTCCAGCGTCGCCTTCAACGGCGTCTGCGCCTGCAGCCGCGCGAGCGCGCCCTTGAGGTCGGCCAGTCCGTCGGCATGGGCCAGGGGCGCGGCGAGCAGCGCGCAGGCGGCCGCGAGGCGGGCGAAGGCGGTGAAGGGCTTCATCGGACGGCAGCAAGGTTGGCGACGGAGGCCGCCATCGTAGCGGGCGCCTGTTGCATGTCCGTTGCTCACGGGCGGCCGCGTTCGGCGATCGACGTTCGGCAAAGAAAAAGGTTCATCGCCGAACTGCGGGGACGAATAGACACGGCCATGGAGCCAACACCTGTTAATTTGAGGTTGTCGAGACTTCAATTTCACAGGGGGGCAGCCATGGCCGCGACCCAGTGTATTGCT
>Ga0209258_100904_pt1 | contig 15264 bp, 23 predicted proteins | sample Araplaol_mTSA_r2_FD_184281 | JGI IMG/M metagenome (GOLD analysis project Ga0209258, IMG submission 184281) | Arabidopsis root microbial communities from North Carolina, USA - plate scrape CL_Col_mTSA_r2 (SPAdes) (version 2) | ecosystem: Host-associated > Plants > Roots > Endosphere | place: USA...
TTCAGGCAGCTCGCGTTGGACAAACTTTGATGGATCGCGCATAAGAGATGCGCGATCCCACATAGTTTGGCCGCACCCGTCTCGCATAGTTTGGCCATGGCCGAATGAACACTTGAATTGTGCACATGAGGATAGAGTCCGCCATGCCTCCATCATTCGCGCGTCCTGTTCGATAAAGTCGCCCGACCTGCACGATGGGTTTCTCACTGGTGCCGTGGAAGTCGGTGATCGAACGGCGGTTGGGGCAGCAGCTTGCTGCGAGGATGTGCGGCGGCGGAGTGTCGTGGGAAATCGGGCGGCAACGCGGGCCATCCGTAGGATGACTTCGCTGCATTTTGCACAAGCCTGGCAGCCTGGGGGGCATGCTTATCGACGCTGGTAGACAACGCCCTGAACCAAGACCTGATCCGGCTCCGGTTCCTCATCAAAACGTTTATGCGCTTCGGCAATGGCGAGTTGGTTTTTGTTTGCCCAGCTGACCAGAGCCATGACCGGTTCCAACAGCGTTCTTCCCATGTCAGTGAGTTCGTAATCAACGCGCGGAGGAATGGTCGGAAACATCGTTCGCGTTATCAGTCCATCGCGCTCCAGCCCGCGCAAGGTCAGGGTCAGCATCCGCTGGGAAATGCCGTCGATGCTGCGCTTCAACTCGTTGAAACGCCGTGGGCCATTAGCCAGCATGGCGACGATGTAGAGGCTCCACTTGTCGCCTATGCGATCCAATATTTGGCGGGTTCCGCAATTGCGTCGACACTGGAAGTCGTTTTGGCTAAAGATAGCCATAGCAAATATGATTAAGAGATCGAAAACTGGTGCAAAAACTGAGATCAATGTGAGTGAGTCCCGTTTCCACGGACAGGTTAGTTGGCTCATCACCTGAGATGCCAACCCAAGGAGCTATGTAATGAAATACGACGACGCATCCTGGCACTCAGGAGGAAAGTTTCCTAAGGATCTACCGCCTAGTGCTGGTGCCACGCATACGGGAATGTATGTAGCCTGGGCATTACAGTCTGGACTGGCGGGCGAACTGCATACGGATGAGCTTCCTGAGAATTTGACGAAGCTAGCCGAACGGTCCCTTACACCAGGTGCGTTTTTTCTTCGAACGTGTGACGGTAAGTTCACGAATGAAGATCTCAACGACGAGGGTAACGCCTTTACCGCGACGTACTTTGATTTCTCCAGCGGCTCGTACCTTGCAGACTATGAGGCAGTACTAGGCAAAGGTCTGCCGCCTGGCTCGGAGAAGCTCTATTACGTTGCCGATACCTGGGAAAACTTCGACAAGCTCAAGCCGACGCTGGATTTACGCCTCGCCGAGTGGAGAGTCCGCGGCGAGTGATATCTGCACACCCGTCTTTGATGATAAATGCGCGCAATCCATCCAGTATGCTCTATACGGTGATTAATCAGCTAGCAAAATAGATCACCACATATCATGGCTGAGGATCCAAAAATTTACGATGCAATCGTTTGGGGTAAAGAGCCCGAGGCTATCGGAGAGCGCGTATCTATCCAGGCGAAGAACTCGGTAGATGCGAAGCAAAAGCTACAGGCGATCTATGGTGAGGATAAGGTGTACTACATTACGAACGCCGAGGAAGCATCAAAGCCACAGTAAGTTTTGATGATCAACAAGGTCTCCATGTCATAGGGCAAGGAGCGACTGTGTGCAGAGCCAGATGCACAATCGGCGATGTGCGAAACGGCCGTCGGAATTGGGGCGGGTTATGCGATCTATCGCGTTCTTCGCTTGCTTCCCTCTTTATGGCCGCCCCTATGGGAGACTCTCCCAGCTAACATCGCTGCTCCTTAATAAATACCAAGTGAGGACTTAGAAATGCGCACACAAAAAAAACAAGAAAGGTTGGATCTTAATGATTTGACCTGGCATGACGGACGCTTCTTGGGTCTACACTCAGAGGTTTCCCTGTCCGGGAAGAGTGTTGTAACGCTGACGGTATCGCTATTGGTGTCGCTAGACTCCAAGGAGCGAAATACTTATGTGCTCAAGTTCAAAAAACCCTCTCGACTTATTTCCAATTTTGACTTTGAGCTTATGAAGAAAAACTATAACTTTGGGAACATCTCCGAGGGAAGGGTCTACAAAGATAGCGGAGTCAGAATTTGTATTTACTTGGTTGAAGGCCATATCGAGATTGTTGGCGAGAAAGTTGACCTCGTAGTTGCATAGTAAGCTCGGAGTAAGCAGTACAGGAAAGACTCTCATTTGACTCGCTACTGAAGAGAGTGTCGACAGCTAGGCTGTTAAAGCTTCGACTGAATAAGGCTTGAAGGTAACCACCTCATCACTGATCCACTCGTTGAGTTGCTGTAGGCGCGCTTGGAGCGGAAGCAACTCGTTCACAGCAAACACCTGCGCTGCAGGCACCACGGAACCAAAACCAGTGCTGCCTGTAGGTACCAGGCCAAGCAGTTGCGGTGGCACACGATGCGCAGCCAGCACATCGTCCCGCGTCACATTCTTGATATTGAAGAACTCGTCCTTGGCAGCGACCTCGCTGATCGGCATCAGTTGAAGCCCATCCTTCTTGCCGCCCGGCGCATACATGAAGAGGTTCCGAAAATTTCCCGGCCCCTTGCTGTTCTTGAGCGCCGTCTTGATCGCATCCACCTGTGCTTCGTCTGACAATGCATCGGTGAGATAGAGGATGTAGCCGGCATGTGAGCCGTTGAGGTAATACTTGCGCCGACGAAGCTCACTCGACTAAATAAAGCCCAGAGAACAAGGCTCAGGCGGGGAATCAAGGCAGGCTATCTGTGATGCCGTAAGTCGATACCATTGAACATTGGTAAGTCATGGTCGGGGGTTGGAAATGTTTGACAGGGAGTCAAAAACTCAAGATCGGAAATGGATTCCCGGTAGTGGGCCAGAAGTGAAATCTGTTCTCAGATTAACGAAACAGTTTTCGATGCCAAAGCAGCCCATGGGTGAAGCGTGGTTCATGGGTGCAAAGCGTCGGATGTTCAATGAATTGATGACGGACACTCCGGATCATTGGTCTCCAGATCTACTTCAGTCTCCTCTCTACGAGCTCGCATCCGGGCCCGGATCATTTGGCTGTCGTCCTGAGTGGACTACCTGGACGCAGTTTTTTCTTGCCCAGCTACCGACGAGAATCGAAAGTCCATCATGGGCGTCCGCATACGAGTGCCTGGTTAGCGCCTTTATCGCGCACTTTCCCGATGAACGGATAGTTGGCCCCTATGACGCCTTCTATTGCGATGTGCTCGCCACGCTAGGAAAAATTCCAATGTCGCCGATCAACTGGGTTGACGGACGGCTATCCGGGAAAGGGGTCATTTCATCCGTCGAAAAAACGGTAAATGGGCCATCCATTTCCTGCGGCGGGGCCTTTTCGGCGGCGCTTTTTCTGCATCTAAAATATTTGAACGAGCACTCAATTGTTGACTGGCTTTCATCAGTTTTTGCGATTCGGGACCACATCTGGCGGATCAAGCTAATTTTGTGGCTCGAAGCGTCTTCGCTCTTGCTAATTAATTCTGGACACCAACCCAGCGAATTGGACTTTGATTCCAGTGATGGCTCCGGGTGGGAACCAAGTTGGTGCTTGAAGGGGAGTAGCCCAAGTAAGGACGTGGACGCCTCGCAGATTGAAGTGCCTTTCATCAGCGATCAGCGTCGGCAGATATTTCGCGAGATGGTCCAAACCTGTTTGAGCATCGCAGATCTGGATGCTTTGACTGAATGCTTAGTAGCGCTTGATGTGCAATACCCAGGCATCCGCCATACCCGAGGGCGGCTTAGCCAAGCCGCGCGTGCCATAGCCCGCGACTACCGTTTAATGTGAGCCAATTCAGAGATCGGGCCGATTCGCTCGTTGATTAAATAGACCGGCTGAATCCGCAACCCGAAACCTGCAAATTCGAAATGGTGATGTTCCCGCGACGTCCCCCCGCTTTTGAGTAGCACGGCGATTTGGAGTCCAATCCCACCATCGACGGAGATTGGACGTGAAGAAGCGATTTACCGAAGAACAGATCATCAGCTTCCTGCGTGAAGCGGACGCCGGCCTACCGGTCAAGGAGCTGTGCCGTCAGCACGGTTTCAGCGAAGCCTCGTACTACCTGTGGCGCAGCAAGTTCGGCGGCATGAGCGTGCCCGATGCCAAGCGCCTGAAGGAGCTGGAGACCGAGAACACGCGGCTGAAGAAGCTGCTGGCCGAGCAGATGCTTGAGAACGAGGTGATCAAGGACGTCCTGCGAAAAAAACCATAGGCGCACCTGCCCGACGCGCGTTGGTGCGCCAGATGATCGACAAGGGACTGAGCGAGCGGCGCTCGTTGCGCATCGCGGGCATGAGCGCCAGCGCCTACCGCTACGCGCCACGCCCGGACCACAACGTGGACCTCCGGCAACGCATCGTGGCGCTGGCGCAGCGGCACAAGCGCTACGGCGTGGGGATGATCCATCTGAAGCTTCGGCAGGAAGGCGCACCGGTGAATTACAAGCGCGTGGAGCGGTTGTATCGGGAAGAGCGGCTGCAGGTGCGTCGACGCAAGCGCAAGAAGGTGCCAGTAAGCGAGAGGCAACCGTTATTGCGCCCGTCGGCGGCCAACGAAGTGTGGTCGATGGATTTCGTGTTCGACCGCACCGCCGATGCTCGCGTGCTCAAGTGCCTGACCATCGTCGATGACGCCACGCATGAATCGGTGGGCATCGAAGTCGAGCGAGCGATCTCCGGCACGGGCGTGACGCGCGTACTGGACCGCCTGGCGCACAGTCGCGGCCTGCCCAAGACGATCCGCACCGACAATGGCAAGGAGTTTTGCGGCAAGGCAATGGTCGCCTGGACGCACGAACGCGGCGTGCAGTTACGCCTGATCGAACCTGGCAAACCGAACCAGAACGCTTACATCGAATCTTTCAACGGGCGTCTGCGCGACGAGTGCCTCAACGAACATTGGTTCCCGAGCCTGCTGCACGCCCGCACCGAGATCGAACGCTGGCGACGCGAATACAACGAGGAGCGACCGAAGAAGGCACTGGGCGGACTGACACCCGCCGCCTACGCCAAGCAGTTAAAGTAACTCCGGACTCCAAACGGACCCGCTACTCAAAGCGGGGGGACGTCGCCCGAAGTACATATCCATGATCTGCGACGAGGCTCCATGCACAAACCCGGAATAGACACTGCTAAGGGAATGGCCAACATCGGCAGCAAGTGACGGATTTTTCGTCGCCGAAAAACTACTGTGAATATGCGCCCTGATGCTTCTACGGTCTACAACATCACGTTTCGCGTGGCGCGCCAATGTATTGGGAGAGTCAGGAAACTCTTCGGCCCAAAACGCTTTAAAGAAGCGTTCGTGATGGGGAGAAGTGCGCCCTTCTATGGCGCTAATAATGAACAGTATGTCTTCGTTGACTTCATCTACGATCCGCTGCAGGGCTCCTTGCTCCTGATAGAGGCCCGCAGCGGTCAACGTGCGAACCCCCTGCAGCGCCGACATAAGTCTTGCGACTTTCAGGACAAGTGCTTGTTGGTGGCTCTGCTCCGTATAACGATAGTCGAATCCGACACGTGCGTTAACCAGCTTGCAGGACGGCTGAGGCACACACATCGAAAGAACTACAAACGTCTTTTCCAGCACGGTGAGCAAGGCATCAAACGCGGCGAAATTCAGACAATCTAGACGGCTTCTGGAGTCCACAACAAAGGTCTCTTCAGTGTCTGCTTTCACGCAATATAACTGACCAGCGCGCCGCAAACTGTCAATTACTCACTTTCCCGCCCCCCAAGGGTCGGGATTCCAGTTGCCATAGGTGGGCGGCGTGTAGGCCTTGGCGGTTTGCCGCTCGCGGTCTGGACTCGATTCAGAAGCGCCACCGACCACGCCAGTGGCAGGCGCCGCGGGTTGCTTGGCATCCACTGGCGTACTCGAAGGAGGCACCCTATCCCGGTCCTTGTTCAACGGCGCACGGAACGGGTTGTAGACACCGCCCTCAGCGAATGCCTCGCACATCGCGTGCGGCACCTCGGCATGCGTGCCTTGCTCGGTCAAGCAACGGCACTTACTGGCCCCGTGATCGTCTTCGAACTTGGCGCAGTACAGATCCGGCGTCCCTTGCGGTTTCTGATCGTCATACATCGGCGCACTCCACGGAATGCCGGCAACGCGCGGGACCTGCCGTTTCACCCACTCGTCAGGCGTGAGCACCTTATCCCTGCTGTCGGTCTTTTCCGCCTTGCTGCCGAGCAGCGAATTCGGACTGTTGCCGCCATCCTTCGCCGGCTGGACTTCCGCCGCCTGAGCCGTGCCGGCATGCGAAGCGCGCTTCACGTACCAATAGCCGCCGAACAGCGCGCACGGAATGAGCACCGCGATAATGATCGCCTTCTTGACAACCCCGGGCACCCGCTTTTCCACGGTGTGCATGACCGCCGAGGTGTAACTCTCCATCGCCTCTTTCGAATAAAAGTGACGTGTCTTTTCATCGACCGAGCGAACGGCAGATTTACACGTCGGATCGTCTTTGCACTCGGCCCATTCGTAGCGTTCCACCATGTTGGTGCCCCACTTACGCACCGTGTGGATATGCCGATCAATCAAGCCGCGCACATGCTTGTCGATCATGTTCGGCTTTTGGGTGATCCACACGAAATCGATAGCAAGGTGCCGGCTTTCGCTGAAATCGCGAATCCATGCAGGCGGCTCACCCGAGGTCCGCACCGGAACGAAGCGCTGCGCTTCATCGACGTAGATCGTTGACCCCGGAGGAAACGACTTCCAGTTCTTCAACTGGTCAAACGTGATGACCTCAGCCAGATCGGGCCGCAGGTCGGTGAAGTTGAGTGCGTACCGGGGCCGCGATGCGTCCGGATTTTTTGAGCACTCGATCAATTCCTCGACGACACCAATCGTCTTGCCTGCACCGCGCAGGCCGGTTCGCAATTCGAAGCGCATCGCGCATCCCCTTAAGGCTGGAGGCACTGGCCTCGCCTAAGAAAAGCTCCGCTTTCCTTAGCCAAGTCCAGGTAGATCACAGGCAGTCCCGACAACGGGACTCATTCGAGCAACACCCTAAAAGCGGGTTTGGCGGGGGAAGGTTTGTCCCTGCCCTTGTTCCCTTGCTATGCAGCCTGCAGGAGCAGGCTGTCCGGCCACTGCTGCTAATCCGACAGCAGAAGGGCGTATCCGTAGGGGTTTCACCCCTACACCCCTCTGCCCTATCCGTGCGCTCAACTAAGCGGGTGCGGCTGCTTTGTTCCGAACAAGGTTCGAGACACCAGACACGGCGTAACGCATCGCAATGGCGCTAAACACCATCGTCACGCACTGGTCTACGCCGATGAAGCCCATCACCTGAAGGAACTGCTGCCCGCCGCTAGACATATAGTTTCGAATCATCGTCAGGAAGGGTTGCGCCGTGAACTTGTAGGTCACGAAGCTAAATCCCAGCGATAGCAGGGCCGACACCACGATGCTGCCGATGCGCGTTTCGAGCACACCGAGCAGCCATGCAATGAGCTTGGGCACGGTTCGTTACCTCACTTGTAGGAGCGCAGGCCGGCGACAATTTCGCCGCACTTCCACGCGGTGAGCGCCAGGAGAAACCAGCGCAGGAATGGCCCGTAGTCACAGACCGGACTCATGTCCACATGAAACGACGTGTCCGAGAACGAGATATCCCGCGACTCGAAGGGGCATTGCGTACCAAACCCGAAACCCGACGTGTCTAGCTGCGACGTGTCCCCTACAGTCTGGTCAGGGCCATCAAGCTCGCCTACGACGTGCTGGCCACCATCCGGTGGCTGCGTACCGTCGCCACCAACCGCACACTTCGTTGACCACACACTCTGAGCCACACCACAAAGCACCTGATCGCCCGAGCAACCCGGAGGCGCATTGCAATCGCCGCCGCTATATGTGTTCGGGTCTTTGTTGGGCCAGTGATCCTCGACCCACTGGTAATAGTCACACGCCGCTGTTGCCCAGCCGCAGTAGGCCGGCAGATCGGTTTGCTTCGGCGTGCTCTGCTGCGTGCCGTAATTCGGATCGCTCGGCGTGGGCGTCAGTGTGGTCGGATCGACACCGTACTTCGGCGCAAGCTGCTGCTTGAGATCATCGATATCGTGCGCGATATCCGGGTTGATCACGACGTTGCCGGTCTGCGGATCGGTGAACAGCTGCGGCCACCAGTCCGGATGCTGGCTTGCAAGATCGGCCAACTGCTGATCCGTCACCGGCGCAGGGTCCGTCGTGACAGTCGGGTCCGTCATCGTCGGAGCGCCCGAGGCCCACCACATCACCGACTCAGTTGCCGTGGTGTTCTGCGTGAATCCCGCATGGTGATAAGTAAAGCTGATCGTACAACTCGAACCCGTACCCGAAGGCACACACAAATCACCGCTCACCAACGTATTACCGGAAAGCCCCATCTTGCTTTTCCAGTTCGCCTGAAGACCGACCACCGAACACGCGACCGCACCAAACGATTGCGTTGTAGAAAAATACGGCCCACCGCCACAGACAGCGCCCGGGATCGTCTGCCCTGGCTGCATAAGGTTGCCGGTCTGCGAATCCTTGTACCACTTATAAATCTGGTAAGCCGTCACCGCTGCGCCGATCCAGCCCGCATAGCGTGCTGCACCCATCAAGCCACCGCGAATAATGCCGCCAACCGTACCGCCCGACATGGTGACAGCACGCGTCATGTACGACGCCTCATTCGCCGCTGCGGCCACGCCAGCATCGTTCACCGCCGAGCCGCCAATCTGATACGTCACTTGCGTAGCAATGCCGCTGCCTGATGCGGCGCCCACTGGCTGCACCGCAATTGGTTGAATCGCCGGCATCGTTGCGGCATGCGCGGTACTGACGATGCCGAGCGCCACAAAGAGCGCTGCAATACCTGTCACGCGTCCGAGTCGGCCCTTGGGCAATGAGTGATCCATGCAGCACCTAAGATGGCGATCATTACGAAGTAACCGCCGTAGTCGAGAATTGACATAAACGTCTCCTTCCGCTGAATCGTCTGGACGTCCAAACGACTCAGAGGAAGGGGCGTAGCGCTCCGCCCCTGCCCGCTTAGCTGACCTTGTTCCAGGCCTTCTTCAGCACCTTCACGCCGGCCCACGCGGGACCCACGAGGTTCACGGCAACAACCACCGCCGCGATGGTCGCGAGCAACGTGCTCACGTCCATGGACGAGCCGCCCGTCTGGGCGAACGCGGCATTGCCAGCGATGGCACTACCGGCCAGCGCAGCGCCGACCGAGGTCTTGAGGCGAGCCGACAGCGCGGCCTTGATCTTTGCGAAGTTCATCGTCTTTCCCTCTTTGTTGGGTTTGGTTAGGTCAGTTGTCTCCACGACGCTGCCAAGGCCCAGACACCCCAGATAGCCAAGGCAATCGCCGTACCCGCCTCCACTGACAAGGGCGGAATCAGCATCGGCGCCTGCACGTACTGCACCTGTGTGCAGGCTCCGCTTGAATCGATGCTCGCGGCGTCGCACACGACGTAGACCAGTGGACCCGACATGGCGACGCCCTCCCTTTACGCCGCAGCCGGCTTCGGTTGGGGTTTGACCTGGGCGACCACCGGCACCAACACGGCGCGGCTCATGGTCAGACGGCCATTGCTGACCGCGAACGATTCCGGCGCGAGCGTGTACTCGCCCGGGGCGTATTCCTTGCCGGGGTCCACGGTGATCTGGAACGAGGTCGGCAGGCCGTCGATTTCGAGCAGGCACCACTGCTTCGAACGCTGACGCGTCACACCTTCCCACGTGGTTTCGACCTGTTCCGCAGCACGGTTGAGGACTTGGATTTTCATTGCATGGTCTCCTGTTGATCGATTCGATAGGCCCACACCTCGCCACCGGGGCCGACACAAACACGCCACGGCGATGCGAGGAACTCGCCGGTCTTTTTATTCATGTAACCGCCGACCACCTTGCGAATGTCGGCGCGGCCCGACAGGGCTTCGCGCACCCAAATCGGGGCCATCCAGTAGCGGACATGCCGGCGCCCTTCCGGGTCGAGGCCACCGTGTCCGTGCATGCGTGCGCCCTTCGGATACACCGCCGCTTCCGCTGCCGTCGTCTTGCTCGCGTACTTCGCGATGTAGGAAATCGGCGACTGCGCGGTCTTGATGTTCGTCATGCCGTGCGGCCACCAACCTGCGGTGTCGGCTTCCGGCAGAAACTTTCCCTTCGGCAACCACACCACGACGTGGTAATGCAGCGCGCCGCGCTTCTGTAGCTCGGCCACCCACACATAGCGGCACTTCACCTTGTTCTTTCGGCACCAGTGCCACAGCGCCTTGCGGAACTTCGAAAAGTGATCCGCACGCCACGCATCCGCATCGGCATACGTCAGCGTGATGAACTTCTTGTTCCACAAGCCCGCGTCGCGCTCTGTGTGCGCATCGAAGTGCAGCAGGCGAGCAACGTGCCCCACGGACGTGCGGAGGCGCTTCACGCGCTGCGCATCGCGGTTGATGAGCAGCCTCTCGCGAAGCGGCCGCTTTTTCGGGCTGGTTGCACCGTCGTTGACGGTTGTTGCATTAGAGACAAGCCCCAGCCCCGAGCGCGCGCGGAGCGCGCGCTCGGGGCCGTCGGCGGCGCCCTGAATCAGCCCTGCTTTTGCCCTGGCCATGTCCGCGAAAGGAGCATCCATCGCCGACTGCTGCGCAGCATGCACGCGGGCACGACGAACCGACCGCGCGACTTGCTTGGCGGTGTATTCGTCATGCAGCGGCTTAAGCGGCTTGGACTCGCCCATGTCGGGCACGAGAGGCCCAGCGGGCCGAAATGTCGGCACTTTGCCGAAGCCGGACCATGACGCGCGCCGCAGCACGCTTAGCTCACGGTCGAACCTGTCGATGGTGTTAGCCGTCAACATCGTCTGCTTCCATGTCAGCGGCGGTAGCGAGGTTGTCCGACAGCGATTCGCCCACCGCGTCGAACACAAACGCGAACATCGTTTGCCCGTTGTGTTCCGAGCGCTCGCGCAATTCGCGCAGCTGGTCAACGATGGCCTGCCCTTCGGCCAGCGTTACCGGCGCGGTGTTTTCAGTCCGCATAGTCGGTATCCGGGAAACTCAGGAGGAAGAGGTGGAGCCGCGCCATCAATTGCTCGCGGTCCGGGAGATTCGGCATGTCGGTAGGTGTGCCCTGCCCTGCCAACCACGCGTTGTGATAAACGGTCGCACGCCACGCACGCACCTGGGCGTGCAACTGCGGGGGAATGTCGCTCTGATCCTTCCGCCCCAAGATGTTGCAGGCAGTGCGAAGGCCGGCGAGCATCCCTTCCGCATAGACGGTGGCCGCATCGACGTGCACGACGGTTTCAGTCCGCGTGGTCATGTGACCTCCAAAGCGCAACTATCTGCGCGAACAACAACAGGGTCGCTGCGCCGCAAACCATGCCCGCCAAAAACGGCGGCAGCACGTTGCGCGAGAAAAGAAACCAAGCAACTGGCATGGGCATGTGCATTACGCCCACCGCTCACCGTGGACAGACACATCCCAACCTTTCTCTCGCATCACCTGCATGTAGGCCGCAGCCCTGACCCGAGTGTCAAAGAAGAACGTGACCGGACCGAACCATTGGCGCGGGTGGATGCAATCCACGTGGAATTGCCAGGGCTTTAGCGGGCCAATGAGATCAAGGAAGGTCCGACCGGCCCGGATGCGCCGCATGGGGCGCAGAGCTTCAACCAGTGACGCTAGAAGGTTCATCCGTGGCCCCTTTACGAATGGTCAAGACTATTGACCTCGGGGCGTAGTAAAGTGCCTTGACCATCCACAGGTCAAGGGTCCTGACCATGAATAGTTCCAATCGGTTGCTCGATATCTATATGCAGAAACTATCGCTGCGCACTCTAGCGGAGGCAGCGAACAAGCTCGGCGTCACACGCCCTGCGGTGAGCAATTGGAGGGCAGGAACCTCTCACCCCAACGCCGAAGCCATCGAAAGCATGTGCAAGGCTACGGGCGAGCCGCTATCGCGATGGCTTCCCCTGATCGAAGCAGAGCGATGCAGGACCGAAGGCGACCGCAAGGTTTGGCTTCGGCTGGCTCAAGCAGCTGCGGCGATCTTCACTGCGTTCCTGATCGTTCGCCACGGAGTTGACTCGCACGCCATCTCGGCGTTCGCGTTTGCACCTGTATACATTATGCGAAATTAAGAATGTCCCAGAGCTGGCTAATCATTGTGCCCCGTTGGTCTTTGCCCGCCTGGCTTCAGCCCTCCCGGATCTTTCCTTGTACCAGTCCATGAAGGCTTCCGCGCTCATGGGGGCGCCGAGAAGCCAGCCTTGTGCCAGGTCGCAGCCGATGTCTTTCAGGAAGGACCACTGGGCGTGGTTTTCCACGCCTTCGGCGAGCACTTTCAGGTTGAGGCCGCGGGCCATGGCCACGATGGCCGATACCAGGGCTTCGGCTTGGCGGTCTCCGGGAATCTCTGTCAGGAACGTCTTGTCGATCTTGAGTATCTGGACCGGGAACCGACGCAGGTAGGCCAGCGAGGAATAACCAGTTCCGAAATCATCGATCGCCAGGCTCACGCCTGTTTCGCGCAGCTTGTCCAGGAATGCCAGTACCGACGCCTCGCGTTGTAGAAAGCACCCTTCGGTGATCTCCAACTCGAGAAGCTCTGGCGGAAGTCCGGCAGCCCCGAGCGCATCGGCGACATGATCGAGCAAGGCGCTGTTGGCGAACTGTTTGGGTGACAGGTTGACGGCCACGCGCATGGGCGGAAGCCCGAGTCTCAGCCATTTGGCCAGCTGGTGGCAGGCTGTCTGCAGAACCCAGTCACCAATGCCTTCGATAAGGCCGGTTTCTTCCGCATACGGAATGAACTGATCAGGACCTATCAATCGTCCCGCCAGGTTCCAGCGAAGCAACGCCTCGACGCCCACCACGGCCCCCGTGCTTATCTCTATCTGGGGCTGGTACAGAAGCAGGAACTCATCCTCCTGCAGGGCACGACGCAACCCTGCCCCCATGTGGATCAGTTCCTGGGCATTGGCCGTGAGCGCGGCCCGATAGAACTTGAATCGCCCGCCGCCCTCGCGCCGAGCTAGGCTTCGCGCGGCGCCGGCATGCTTGAGCAGAAGCGCGCCATCGTTGCCGTCGCCGGGATAGGCGCTGATGCCAATACTCGCGCTGATGAACACCCGATTTCCATCGAGCACTATCTCCTGGCTGACCAGGCGCAGGACTTTTTCGGCAGTCGCGGCGATCATCGCCGGCGTCAGATCGCCCTGTATGACCAGTGCAAAGACGTCCACGCTCGTGCGGGCAAAGGTGTGGATGTGTTCGATACTGCCCGTCAGTCGGTTGGCAACCTGTTTGACGAGCTGGTCTCCACAGGCGTGGCCGAGGCTCTCGATGATCCGGCTGAAGTGATCAAGATCGATCAGGAGGACTGCGATGGTTTCCGCCTGCCCCAGGCGTATCGCGTGATCGAGGCGATCGATCAACAGGGCGCGGTTTGGTAGCCCGGTAAGGGCGTCGTGGAAAGACAGGAAGCCCAGGTCTTTCGTTCGCCGGCTGACTGCGCGTCGAAGCGTGACCACCCATATCGCCAGGAGCACGCCGATCACGCCGGCGACCAGGAGTGCGTAGCCCAAAACCTGCGCATACGGCGTAAAGCTCACGGGCTGTCCCATCCACCTCCGGCGCAGCGCCTCGCGCTCCTGGGGTGTTATCTCTTTCATGCCCTTCTCGACGAGTGCGATGGTCGCAAGATCGCCCTTCCTCACCCCGCGCCTGAACTCGCCCGCGTAGTACTCGAAGGATTTGGAAAAGCTTGCCTTGCCGCGCGCCTTGTAGAGGTAGTAGTTGGCGGGCAATTCATCCATGCAGAGGATACGGACGTCCTTGTGCCCGACGGCAGCGATCATGTCCGTATACCCATTGAACAGCTGGACATTGGTGATCCCGTCTCTGGCGAGACGCTCGACGCATGCATCACCGCGTTCCACGCCGACCGCGAAGCCCTTCAGCGACTGGACGTCGTCGATGCCGGATATGGATGCATCGACGTAGATATTGACGCGCACCCTCGCATAGGGCGCGGTGAAGTCGTATTGCAGCTTCCTGGCGGGGGTTTCGAACATCATGTCGATGACGTCCGCGTCGCCGGCCAACAGCATTTTTTGCGCAGTAGACCAATCCGTGGCTATGAGATCGACCTTGACGCCGGTTTTCTTCTCCCACAGCGCCCACTCGTCCACGAGGTACCCGCGCGGATTGTTGTCAGCGTCGATAAAGAGGTACGGAGGGTAATTGTTGTCGCTTACGACGCGGATGGACGTCGGCACGGCGCCCACGGAAAGCGTGGTTAAGGCAAGCATGAATACTGCCCACGACCGCTTGAGCATCCTCCCCTCCCCTCATCGCTCCCTCAAAGGCCTCATCGAGCCATGCACGTATCTTAGGTGCCGCGTTTGTGCATTTTTGGTGAGCGCAGTGCACCAGCATCGTAGTACGTTCAGGGCCGCGATCAAGCGTGCTTGCCGCGCAAGCGCTTAATCCAGCTCGCGAGCTCAAGAAGCGTGACTGCTGGCCGATAGGATGAGTTTGCCCGGACCGCCTTGCTGGAGGTGACGAGGCCACCTGTGCGATAAGCGGGGCCGACCTCAATCTGGTCGTGATGTGTATCGAGCGAACATTGTCGTGGCATCACCGAGCAGGTCCGGCGGCCGGCGCACTGCATGTGCGCCTCGCATCTGTCATTCAAGGCCAGGGTCGTCGCGAGCCTTGGCCCGGCGTCAGAGTTTGGCCTTGGCGACGGTGACTGCCACGAGCAGTACCGCGCTGACGCCGCACAGCCACTCCACCAATGGATCGGGGTTGCCATTCCAGTTGGCGATGAGTGCGAACGAGCTGATGATCGTGGTGAACAGAAGCGTGAGCTGCAACGCGCTTGCATAGAAGCGTCGCTCGGTCCATCCCCGCATGCGGCGTCGATCTCCTCTTTGCATGGGTGTTCCAACGGGCATGAAGGCATGCCTAGTGCTGCATCAGCACGGGTATCTCAGCATGTTGAAGAATGTGCCTCGTGGCGCCGCCAAGGACGCGCTCCCGGGTTCGAGCGTGTCCGTATGCGCCCATGACCAGGCAGTCCGCGCAAAGGCGAGCGGACTCGGCAAGCATGGCTTTGCCTGCTGTCAGAGGGCTCGTGTCCAGTACTTTCTCGCTGACTTCCACGCCATGGCCGCGCAGGTACGTCACAGGGTCGAGCGGCGGGGCCTGCTGGTCTTCG
>Ga0209258_100905_pt1 | contig 15234 bp, 14 predicted proteins | sample Araplaol_mTSA_r2_FD_184281 | JGI IMG/M metagenome (GOLD analysis project Ga0209258, IMG submission 184281) | Arabidopsis root microbial communities from North Carolina, USA - plate scrape CL_Col_mTSA_r2 (SPAdes) (version 2) | ecosystem: Host-associated > Plants > Roots > Endosphere | place: USA...
GGCAACTGGGACATCAAGCTCCCACGCACGGTGGCGCAGCAGATGAAGGTCGACGGCCACTGGGCGGCCGTGCCCGTGAACGTGCACCGCGTGAACTGGCTGTGGATCAACAAGGACCTGCTGACGAAGGTGGGCGGCCGCGTGCCCGACACCTGGGACTCGTTCTTCGCGCTGGCCGACCGCTTCAAGGCGGCGGGCATCGTGCCCCTGGCGCACGGCGGCCAGCCGTGGCAGGACCTGACCACCTTCGAGATCGTGGGCCTGGGCGTCGGCGGCGCCGACTTCTACCGCCAGGCCTTCGTGGCGATGGACCCGGCCGCCTGGCGCAGCCCGACGATGACCCGCGTCATCGACACCTTCCGCCGCCTCAAGCCCTACACCGACAAGGAAGCGCCGGGACGCGACTGGAACAAGGCCACGGAGATGGTGATCAAGGGCCGAGCCGGCATGCAGTTCATGGGCGACTGGGCCAAGGGCGAGTTCCTGGCCGCCGGCAAGAAGCCCGAGAGCGACTTCGTCTGCACCGCGGCGCCGGGCACCTGGAATGCGTACATCTACAACATCGACAGCTTCGCGATGTTCCGCCTCAGCGACCCGCAGGCCGTGCAAGGCCAGAAGGCGCTGGCGACGACGATCATGAGCAGCCAATTCCAGGAGATCTTCAACCTGAACAAGGGGTCGATCCCGGCGGCCGTCGGCTCCGACATGACGCGTTTCGACCACTGCGGGCAGGAATCGAGCGCGTACTTCGTCGCGGCCTCGCTGTCGAACACGCTGGTGCCGTCGTTCGCGCACAAGATGGCGCAGTCCGACAGCCACGTCGCAGCGGTGCAGGCCATCGTGGCCAGGTTGTGGGACGACGATTCGTACGCGGCGGCCAAGGCGCAGGCCGACCTGGTGGCCGCCGCCTCGGTTCGCTGAGCGCGGGGGCGTGATCGGGAAGTTCGTCGAACAGGTCGTGCGCGCAGGGGAGTCGTCTTCAACGAACTTCCCGATCACGACACTAGAGGCACATCCCGCCCTGGCAAGCCGCCGAGAGCACCGCCATCGGCGCCACCAGGGCCGTGAGCCCGGCCAGCGTCAACGCGACGATGCGGGCCGTACGCGCCGGCACGCCGGCATGGCGCAGCGACTGCCCCGAGACGACGCACACGGCGCAAGGGAAGGCGAGGAACAGCGGCACCGCGATCCATGCCAGCGCGTGCTCGACTTGCGCGGGGTGGCTGGACAGCCGTGCGATCGCGGCCGCCTGCCAGTTGAGGCTGATGCAGGTGACGACCACGATCGCCGCGGCCGCGAACGCGCGATGGCGCCACGCCGTCGTCGCCCACTCGGAGAGCGGCCACAGCGCGGCGACGGTGAAGATCTCGGCGCCGATCAGCAGCGACCAGGCGACCTGATGGGACAGCGTGTCGAAGGGCATCGGCAGCGGCGGGCGTGTCGGTGCGCGCGGGAGGGCCGGGTGGCCTTCAGTCGCCGTGCTTGTCGGCTTCCGACGTGAAGCTGTCGGCGTAGAACTCGTCGTCGGGCAGGCGGCACTGCGCCACGAAGTCGCGCTGGGCCGACTCGACCATGATGGGCACGCCGCAGGCGTAGACCTGGTGCCCGGACAGATCGGGGAAATCGGCCATGACGGCCTGGTGGACGAAGCCCGTGCGGCCGGTCCAGGCGTCCTCCGGCGCGGGCTCCGACAACACCGGCACGTACTCCAGCTGCGGCACCAGTTCCCTGGCGGTGGCCAGCCACTGGTCCAGGTACAGGTCGGCCTTGCGGCGCGCGCCCCAGTACAGCCGCACGGGACGGATGCTGCCCAGGTGGTGCATCTGCTCGATCAGGGCCTTGATCGGCGCGAAGCCGGTGCCCGAGGCGAGCAGCACGATCGGCTTGTCGCTCTCCTCGCGCAGGAAGAAGCTGCCGAACGGCCCCTCCATGCGCAGGATGTCCTTTTCCTTCATCGCGCCGAACACGTGGTCGGTGAACTTGCCGCCGGGCATGTGGCGGATGTGCAGCTCGATGGCGGCGGGCGTGCCCAGGTTGTGCGGCGCATTGGCCATCGAATAGCTGCGCCGCGAGCCGTCGCGCAGGATGAACTCGACGTACTGGCCGGCGCGGTAGCGGAATGGCTGCGTCGCAGGCAGCTGCACGCGCACGACGGCGACGTCGGCCGACGGGCGCTCCAGGCTCAGCACGCGGCCGGGCATCTTGCTGATCGGGTACTCGCCGGCCCCCACCACCATGCGCGCCTCGACGACGCAGTCGGTCTGCGGCGTGGCGCAGCAGGTGAGGATCAGGCCGGCCGCCTCCTCGGCCTCGGACAGGGCCTTGTGCTGGTGCGCCCCGTGGATCACGCGGCCGTCCTTGAGCCTGCTCTTGCACGAGCCGCAGGCGCCATCGCGGCAGCCGTAGGGCAGGCCCACGCCGGCGCGGATGGCGGCCGACAGGATGGTCTCGTCGCGCGCGACGTCGAAAGCCCGCTCGGCGGGGTGGAGGGTGACGGTGAAGGTCATGTTGTCGGCGGCGAACGCGGCGGCACGGGAGAGTGCGCGGCGCGCACCGAAAGGCGGATTATCCCGCGCCGCGCGGATCGACGCCCGCGGTCTAGACTCGGGCCATGTCCGACCAGGCCGTCCCGCCCGAACCGCTGCTGAGCATCCGCTCGTACAGCGGCGAGCAGACCGTGCACGAGCACGGCTACGCGCAGGTGCTCTTCGCGTGGCGGGGCCGCATGGACATCGAGGTCGGTGCATCGGCCGACTTCTCCGACAGCTCCTGCGGCCTGATCATCCCGGCCGGCGTCACGCACGCGTACGCGGCCTCGCCCGACCTGCGCATGGTGGTGATGGACGTGCCGATGCAGCGCGGCCTCGATCGTGCGCGCCGATTCGCGGTGACGGCCGGCGTGCGCGCGCTGGTCGGACATGCGGACCCCGAGCACCTGCTGGGTGCCATCCTCGGTGCGCCGCGGGTGGGCGTGCGGCGCGGCCTCGCGCTCGACCGCCTGCGCGCCGAGCTGGCGGCCGCGCTGCACGAGCCGTGGACGACCGCCCGCATGGCCGACCGCTGCCTGCTGAGCCCGCAGCGTTTCCACGCGCGCCTGCTGGAGCTGACGGGGCGGTCGCCGCAGGCCTGGCTGCGGGGTCTGCGTCTGGACGAGGCGCAGCGCCTGCTGCGGCGCGGCCTCACGCTCGAGGCCGCGGCCGCGCGTGTCGGCTACGCGACGGCCAGCGCGCTGGCGCACGCGCTGCGGCGCGATCGCGCGGTCGGCGCGCGCGGCCTGCGCGACCACGACTGACAAGTCGAGAGTCTCTCGACAAATCGGGCCCGCGCCCGCGCCACCATGGCGGCATGAAGTCTGCATCCTGGCCAGGCATCGTCCTGGCGCTGGCGGCGGCCGTGCTGTGGGGCACGACCGGCACCTCCCAGCATTTCGCCGGCGCGCACCTGTCGTCGACCTGGATCGGCGCGCTGCGCCTGGTCATCGCGGCGCTTTTCTTCGCCGGCCTGGTGGCGGCCACCGAACACCGGGCGCCGGCGCGGCCGCGCCCGGCAGGCCTGTGGCGGCGCCAGCTGCTCGCAGGCGCGGCCATCGCCGCCTACAACCTGGCGTTCTTCGCCGGCGTGCGGCTGGCGGGCGTGGCCGTGGGCACCACGGTGGCCATCGGCAGCGGGCCGTTGTTCGCCGGCACGTTGCAGGCGGTGATCACGCGGCGCGCACCAGTGCCGCTGTGGTGGGTCGGCACGGCGCTGGCGATCGCGGGTGGCGCGGCCATCGCACTCGGACAGGGCGGCGCGGCGCCGGCGGACGCCATCGGGCTGCTGCTGTGCCTGAGCGCCGGCCTGTCCTATGCCGTCTACACGCTGACGGCCAAGTCCTTGGCGGGCCAGGCGTCGCCGGCGCGCGCGAGCCTGTGGGTCTTCGGCACGGCCGCAGCCATCGCGCTGCCCGCGGCCTGGGCGCTCGTGCCCTCGGGCCCGGCCGACCTTGCCGCCGCCGACAGCCGCACCTGGCTCGTCGTGGCCTGGCTGGGCGTGGTGGCCACGGGCGTTTCCTACCTGCTGTTCAGCACCGCGCTGCGCTTCATCTCCGGCGCCACCGGCGTGGCGCTCGCGCTCGGCGAGCCGCTGACCGCGTTCACGCTGGCCGTGCTGCTGCTGGGCGAGCCGCTGCGCGCGAGCGGCCTCGCCGGCATCGCGCTGATCCTGGCGGGGCTGGCCCTGGTCATCACGGGTGAACGCCGAGGTTGAGACAATGCGCCGCTCATGGCGCGTCAATCCTCTCTCCTGATCATCGGCTGCGGCGACGTCGGCCTGCGTGTCGTGCGCGCGCTCGGCGGCCGCCTGCGCGTGTTCGCGCTGACCTCGTCGCCCGGCCGCTGCGCCGCGTTGCGCGCTGCCGGCGTTCGGCCAGTGGTCGGCGACCTCGACGACCCGGCCTCGCTCGGGCGCCTCGCCGGCCTGGCCGACGCGGTGCTGTACCTGGCGCCGCCGCCCGGCTCGGGCAGCGGCGACCCCCGGCTCGGCGCGCTGCTCGCCGCGATCAGCCGCCGCTCGCTGCCGGCGCGCGTCGTCTACGCGAGCACGACGGGCGTGTACGGCGACTGCCGCGGCGAGCTGGTCGACGAGACGCGACCGGCCCGGGCGACGACCGATCGCGCCCTGCGCCGCGTCGATGCCGAGTCGCGCCTGCGCGCCTGGGCACGCGCGACGGGCGTGCGCGCGAGCGTGCTGCGCATCCCCGGCATCTATGCGAGCGACCGCGAGGGCGGCCGGCCGCAGGATCGCGTGCGCCGAGGCACCCCGGTGCTGGCCGCCCAGGACGACGGCCACACCAACCACATCCATGCGGACGACCTCGCGCGTGCCTGCGTCGCGGCGCTGTGGCGCGGCCGGCCGCAGCGCGTGATCAACGTGTGCGACGACACCGACATGAAGACCGGCGACTACTACGACCTCGTCGCCGACCTGAGCGGCCTGCCGCGCCCCGAGCGCGTGACGCGCGCGCAGGCGGGCGAGCGCTTCAGCCCGGCGCAGTGGAGCTTCCTGAACGAATCGCGCCGGCTCTCGAACGCGCGCATGAAGCGCGAGCTGCGCCTGCGCCTCCAACGCCCGACGATCCGCGAGGGCCTCGCGGACTGACGCGGCGCTTCAGTGCACGCGCCGGATGTGCGGCGGCGACTTCCTGCGCTTGAACGACGGCGGGCGCCAGCGCCAGTACAGCAGCATCAGGTAGCCGCCGAGGGCGCCGCCCAACGATGCCACCACGCTCACCCACGCGCCGCCGCCGCCCAGCATCGAGCCGATCATCATGATGAGCTCGATGCCGATGAACACCCACACGGCGGTGCGCATGGTGACTTCGGCCACGAAGTACAGCAGGATGCGCTGGTGCGGGAACAGGATGCCGAACGCCACCAGCATGCCGAACACGGCACTCGCCATCCCCGCCAGCGGCACGAGCGTGCCGAATGCCAGCGTGATCAGCAGGAACACCGCCGCGGCCATGACGGTGCACGCGAGCAGGAACTGCACGTAGCGGCGCACGCCCCACAGCTCCTCCAGCCGCGAGCCCATGAAGTAGAGCATCAGCATGTTGAAGAACCACCCCAGGCCGTCCAGGTGCACGAACGGGTAGGCCACGATCTGCCACGGCCAGAAGCCGCCCGACAACAACGGGTACAGCGTCAGCCACTGCAGCTCGAGCGACTGCAGCGGGCGGATGGCCGCGCCGAGGAACAGCAGGACGGTGCAGGCGATCAGCAGGGCACGGGTGACGGGGGGCGGCAGTTGCAACGGCATGGCGGGGCGGGGCAGTGAGCTTTCAGTGTGCCACGGGCGCGATTCACGCCCCGCGGGCAGGGCCGGCGCAGCGTGCGGCGCGCGCCCTCAACGCTCGCCCACCACGACGTCGCACACCTGCTCCGCGCCGCCCCGCTGCACGCGCAGCTTCAGGTGGTCGCCGGGCTTCGCGTTCTCCAGCACGTCCTTGAGCTTGCCGCCCGGCGTGCCGGCGATGGGGATGTCGTTGGCCGCGACGATCTCGTCGCCCGCCTGCACCCCGGCCTTCTCAGCGGGCAGGCCCGGCTTCACGGTCGTGACCGTCACCTTCTTGAGCGTGGTGCTGAAGAAGCCATCGGTCTCGATGGAGAAACCGATGCCGATCACAGGCTTGCCGGCGGCATGGGCGGGGGCGGCGGCGACGAGGGCGGCGACGCCGAGGGCGAGGACTGTGCGTTTGGACATGAGGCGATCGTTCATGGGAAGACCGCGAGTCTGCGCCTTGCCCGGACCGCGCTGGGCCTGCATGCGACAGTCGGCGACATTCGTGGCCTGGGCCGCAGTGGGACGCCGGCGCGGCACGCGGTCCATGCGGCGTGAACGCGCCCGGCGCCGGGCGCCTGGTGCCTCGGGTCGGACTCGAACCGACACCCCTTTCGAGAACGGATTTTGAGTCCGTCGCGGCTACCGATTACGCCACCGAGGCAGGGGTTGCTGCAGCGTGGCGGCGGGACCACCAGCGCAGGGGGCGGATTATCACATGACGAAGGCGAGGTTTGGGACGCGCTGCGACAATGCAGGCTCCCTGTCCAGCTCATCGTTCCAACCGATCGCCACCCCCATGCCGACGTACATGACCCTCGAGGAGGCCATCGGCCACACGCCGCTGGTGCGGCTGCAGCGCGTCGTCGGCGCCGAGATCACCGCGCGCGGCAACGTCGTGCTGGGCAAGCTGGAGGGCAACAACCCGGCCGGCTCCGTCAAGGACCGGCCGGCGATCTGGATGATCCGCGGCGCCGAGGAGCGGGGGCAGATCAAGCCGGGCGACACGCTGATCGAGGCCACCTCGGGCAACACCGGCATCGCGCTGGCGATGGCCGCCGCCATCAAGGGCTACCGCATGGTGCTGATCATGCCCGAGGACCTGTCGGTCGAGCGCGTGCAGTCGATGAAGGCCTATGGCGCCGACCTGATCCTCACCCCGAAGTCGGGCGGCATGGAGTACGCGCGCGACCTCGCCACGCAGATGCAGGCGGACGGCAAGGGCCTGGTGCTCGACCAGTTCGCCAACCAGGACAACCCGCGCGCGCACTACGAGACCACCGGCCCAGAGATCTGGAACGACACCGAGGGCCGCGTCACGCACTTCGTGAGCGCGATGGGCACGACCGGCACGATCACCGGCGTGTCGCGCTTCCTCAAGGAGAAGAACCCGCAGATCCGCATCCTCGGCGCCCAGCCGTCGGAAGGCTCGCGCATCCCCGGCATCCGCAAGTGGCCCGAGGCCTATCAGCCCAAGATCTACGACCCGTCGCACATCGACGAGACGATCCAGGTGAGCCAGCAGGACGCCGAGGAGATGGCGCGCCGGCTCGCACGCGAGGAGGGCCTGTTCGCGGGCATCTCGGCGGCCGGGGCGTGCTGGGTCGCGCTGCAGGTGGCGCAACGGCTGGAGAACGCGACGATCGTCTTCGTCGTGTGCGACCGCGGCGACCGCTACCTGTCGACGGGCGTGTTCCCCGCATGACGGGCACGACCTGGCGCTACTGTCCGCAGTGCGCGCGCGAGCTCGCGCTCGTCACGCTGGACGAGGACGGCGGCCCGAAGGAGCGGCTGCGCTGCACGAATTGCGACTTCACGCACTGGAACAACCCGACGCCGGTGCTCGCGGCCATCGTCGAGTGCGCCGACCGCGACGGCCAGGTGCTGCTGGCCCGCAACTCAGCCTGGGCGGGCCGCATGTTCGCGCTGATCACCGGATTCATGGAAGCCGGCGAGACGCCCGAGGAAGGCATCGCGCGCGAGGTGCTGGAGGAGACGTCGCTCGCGGTCGAGGAGGTGAACCTCGTGGGCGTGTGGGACTTCCAGCGCATGAACCAGGTCATCATCGCGTACCACGTGGTGGCGCGTGGCGAGATCCGGCTCTCGCCCGAGCTGGCGGAGTACAAGCTGTTCGCGCCCGGCGACATCGTCTGCTGGCCGGCCGGCACCGGCTATGCGGTGGCCGAATGGCTGCGCTCGCGCGGCATCGAGCCGAGGTTCATGACACCCGAGGAACGCGCCGCCCTCGCGACGCCCCGGCCCGAGGCGTCATAATCGCCGGCATCCAACCAGGTTCCACTCCATGCAAGCCCACAAGGAAATCGATACGCGCGGCATGAACTGCCCGCTGCCCATCCTGAAGGCCAAGAAGGCGCTGGCCGAGATGCAGACGGGCGAGATCCTGAAGGTCGTCGCCACCGACCCGAGCTCCACGCGCGACTTCCAGGCGTTCGCCCGCCAGACGGGCAACGAGCTGCTCGAGCAGCACCAGGAATCGACGGAATACATCCACTTCCTGCGTCGCCGCTGAGCGCGCGCTGCTGCCCCCCCGTGTCCCCGGATCGCGCGGGCGCTCCAACCCTGCGCGCAGTCGCAGGATCCACCTGGGCGTACCGGGCGGCGTTCGTCGCGGGGCGAGGTGGATCCTGCGACTGCGCGCAGGATGACATCGCGAATTTGTAGGGCGGGTTGTTCGACCCGCGATCGCCGTACGCGCGAGCCGGGGTCAAACGAGCCGCCATGCCAATACGCGCCAGGGGCCATGAAGAAGGCGCTGCCGCGGCAGCGCCTTTCCATTTGCAGCGAACGATGCTCAGCCGCCTAGCTGCGCGAGCTGTGCCTTCATGCGCGCAACGGTCTCGACGAAGCCGGCCAGGCGCGTGCGCATCTGATCCACGACCTCGGGCTTGGCGCGCGACACGAAGTTCTCGTTGCCCAGCTGCTTGTTGGCCTTCTCGATCTCGCCCTGCAGGCGCGTGATCTCCTTGGTCAGGCGATCGCGCTCCGCGTCGAGGTCGATCTCGACCTTCAGCGCCAGCCGCACCGGGCCTTCGACGGCCACCGGCAGCAGCTTCGTGGCCTCGGTGAACGATGCTTCATCCTCGATGACTTCGACCGGCCCGACCTTGGCCAGCGCGCGCAGCAGCGGCGCGGCGGACAGCACGAAGCCCGGGTCGCCGTGCGTCAGGAGCGGCGGGCGTTCCTTCTCGGAGACGCTCATCTGCTTGGCCACGCTGCGGCAGGCCAGCACCAGCGCCTTGAAGCGCTCGACCCATGCGCACGCCGTCTCGTCCACGCGCTCCAGCTGCGCGACGGGGTAGGGCGCGGTGGCAATCGTCTGGCCCGGCGCGGGCGCGCGGCCGGCGATCGGCGCCACCGTCTCCCACAGCTCCGCGGTCACGAAGGGCGTGATCGGATGCAGCAGGCGCAGCACCGTCTCCAGCGTGCGCACCAGCGTGCGCCGCGTGCCGCGCGCGGCGGCCTCGTCGCCGGCGGCCTTGGCCTCGGCGAGCTGCGCCTTGGCGATCTCGAGGTACCAATCGCAGTACTCCGTCCACACGAACTGGTAGATCGTGTTGGCGACGTTGTCGAGGCGGTATTCGGCGAAGGCCTTGGCGACGTCGGCCTCGGCGCGCTGCAGCAGGCTCGTGATCCAGCGGTCGGCCTGGCTGAACCTGTTGTACCCGGGGGGGCATTCCGTCTTGTCGCCCTCGAGCAGGCCGCAGTCCTGGCCCTCGCAGTTCATCAGCACGAACTTGGTGGCGTTCCAGAGCTTGTTGCAGAAGTTGCGATAGCCCTCGCAGCGCTTGGAGTCGAAGGCGATGTTGCGGCCCAGCGTGGCCAGTGCCGCGAACGTGAAGCGCAGAGCGTCGGCGCCGTAGGACGGGATGCCCTCGGGGAATTCCTTCTTCGTGTTCTCGCGCACCCGGGGCGCCGTCTCGGGGCGGCGCAGGCCCACCACGCGCTTGTCCAGCAGCGGCTCCAGCGCGATGCCGTCGATCAGGTCGACCGGGTCCAGCACGTTGCCTTCCGACTTCGACATCTTCTGGCCCTGCGCATCGCGCACCAGGCCGTGGATGTAGACGTCCCTGAACGGCACCTTGCCCGTGAAGTGGGTCGTCATCATGATCATCCGGGCGACCCAGAAGAAGATGATGTCGTAGCCCGTCACGAGGACGGACGACGGCAGGAACAGCTCCTGCTCGATCGTCTTCTCGGGCCAGCCGAGCGTGGAGAACGGCACCAGCGCCGACGAGTACCACGTGTCGAGCACGTCCTCGTCGCGCACCAGCTTGCCGGTGTAGCCCGCGGCGGCGGCCTTCTGCGCGGCCTCCGCGTCGCTGCGCGCGACGAAGATGCGGCCGTCGTCGGCGTACCAGGCCGGGATCTGGTGGCCCCACCACAGCTGGCGCGAGATGCACCAGTCCTGGATGTCGTTCATCCAGTGGTTGTAGGTGTTGACCCATTGTTCCGGGTAGAACCGCACCTGGCCGGTGGCCACGGCCTGGATGGCCTTGTCGGCGATGGACGTGCCGTCCGCGCCGGCCTTGGTCATCGCCACGTACCACTGGTTGGTGAGCATCGGCTCGATGACCTGGCCGGTGCGCTCGCACCGCGGAACCATCAGCTTGTGCTTGCGCGTCTCGACGAGGAAGCCCTGCGCGTCGAGGTCGGCCACGATCTTCTTGCGCGCGACGAAGCGGTCCAGCCCGCGGTATGGCTCGGGCGCGTTCTCGTTGATGGTGGCGTCGAGCGCCAGCACGCCGATGATGGGCAGGTCGTGGCGCTGGCCCACGGCGTAGTCGTTGGCATCGTGCGCGGGCGTGACCTTGACCACGCCGGTACCGAACTCGCGGTCCACGTAGTCGTCGGCGATCACCGGGATACGGCGGCCCACCAGCGGCAGGATCACTTCCTTGCCCACGTGGGCGGTGTAGCGCTCGTCGGCCGGGTTCACCATCAGCGCGGTGTCGCCCAGCATCGTCTCGGGACGCGTGGTGGCCACGGTCATGTCGCCCGACCCGTCGGCCAGCGGATAGCGCACGAGCCACAGGAAGCCGTCTTCCTCCTTGCTGTCCACCTCGAGGTCGGACACTGCCGACTTCAGCACCGGATCCCAGTGCACCAGGCGGCGGCCGCGGTAGATCAGTCCCTCGTCGTACAGGCGCACGAAGGTTTCGGTGACCGTCTTCGACAGGCCCTCGTCCATCGTGAAGTACTCGTGCTTCCAGCTGACCGAATCGCCCATGCGGCGCATCTGGCGCGTGATGGTGGAGCCGGACTCCTGCTTCCAGTCCCACACGCGCGCGACGAAGTTCTTGCGGCCGAGCTCCTGGCGCGACTGGCCCTTGTCCTGCAGCTGGCGCTCCACCACGATCTGCGTGGCGATGCCCGCGTGGTCGGTGCCCGGCACCCACAGCGTGTTGAAGCCGCGCATGCGGTGGTAGCGCGTCAACGAGTCCATGATGGTCTGGTTGAACGCATGGCCCATGTGCAGCGTGCCCGTCACGTTGGGCGGCGGCAGCTGGATCGAGAACGACGGCCTGGCCGGGTCCAGCGTGGGCTCGTAGACGCCCGCCTGTTCCCACAGCGGTGCCCAGCGGGCTTCGATGGCGGCGGGTTCGAAGGACTTGGCGAGTTCGGACATGGAGGGCTCAGCAGTGTTTTCTGACCCCGGACTCGATGAAAGGGACGCGTCGCGCCTCCCGTGCCGGGGGTTGCCCCAATTGTAGGCGGGCCCCGGTCGCCGTCTCAGAGGGGCGGCCTCTCGAACGCCACCCAGCGCTGCACTGCCGGATGCGCCCACTGCCGGCGCGCGTAGTCGGCCAGCCGCGGTGGCACGGTGTCGCCGTTCAGCGCGAGCCGGTTGAGCATCAACGCGAGGTCGACGTCGGCAATGCTCCAGTCGCCGCACAGGTGTTGCTGGCCGGCCGGCAGCAGCGCCTCGGCCGCGGCGAACAGCTTGCCCGCGGCGGCCTCGCCCACGTCCGACAAGGCAGGCGCGGGCGCGCCGTAGAACACGACCTCGGTGGAACGCTCCATGCGGATCGGCATCAGGTCGCTGCGCAGCCAGGCCTGCACCTGGCGTGCACGGGCCTTGCGCCGCGGATCGGCCGGATACAGCGCCGCGCCGGGGAAGACCTCGTCGACGTACTCGGTGATCGCCGACGACTCCGACAGCGCGAAGTCGCCGTGCAGCAGGGTCGGCACGCGGCGCGTCAGCGAGAGTCCCGCGAACGCAGGCGCGTGGTGGGCGGCGGCCGACAGGTCGACGGTGCGAACGTCGAAGGCCAGTTGCTTGACGGCCAGCGCCACGAAGGCGGACATCGCATACGGGCTGGCGTACTGGGCGTCGACGAAGAGGGTGAGCGGGGCGTTCATGGGCGCAGTGTGGCACGCCCGGGCGACCGCGTCAGAGCAGCCGCGCCCGCTTGACCGCGTGATAGCGGTTGACCAGCGCCGCCGGCAACTGCTCGGGCTCGGTGTCCACCAGCAGCTGGTTCCGGCCTGCCAGTCGCCGGAAGGCCTCGGCGCGGGCGTTCTGGAACCAATGCGCCGCGGCGACGTCGACGATGGCGCCCGGCTCGTCCAGCGGCTGCGCGGCGATCTCGGCGACGACGCCCTCGCGCAGGCTCGCCAGCAGCACCAGGTGGCGCGTGCGCATCAGCTTGAGCGCGTCCTCGAGCTCCTCGCAGTCCTCGTCGCGGAAGTTCGTCAGCACCACGATCAGCGAGCGGCGGCGCACGCGCAGCATCAGGTCGCGCGCGGCGGCGAGGTAGTCCGAATGCGTCGGGCTGGGTTCGATGTCGTGCAGCCGCGCCACCAGCGTGTTGAGCGCGGCCATGCCCTTGGCGGGCGCGAAGTGGCGCTGTTCCGAGGCGTCGTGGCCGAAGGTCAGCGCACCCACGGCGTCGCCGTCCTTGAGCGCGACGTAGGCGAGCAGCATCGCGGCGTTGAGCGCCTGGTCGAAGTGGCTGCCGCTGGTGCCCGAGCGCTCGTCGGCCCGCATGCGGCGGCCGCAATCGAGCAGGAACACGACCGACTGGTCGCGGTCGTCCTGGAACTCGCGCACCACCGGCCGGCGATGGCGCATCGACGCGTTCCAGTCGATGTGGCGCGTGGGCATGCCGGGCACGTATTCGCCGAGCTGCTTGAAGTCGGTGCCGGCGCCGCGCGCGGCATAGGTCTTGATGCCGATCTCGGCCAGGCGGCGATCGCCGGCCAGCCACGCATAGCGCGACAGCGCCGCGAAGTTCGGATAGACGTGCACCGACTGCGCCGCGCCCACGCGCAGCTGCAGATCGACCAGGCCCAGGCGCGAACGCACGCGGATCGCGGCCGGCTCGAAGACGACCTTGCCGCGCTGCAATGGCGTGATCTCGTAGCGGACGTCGAGCCTGCTGGCGGCCGGCAGGACGACCGCGGCCGGCAGCAGGCGCTGCGTCATCGTGGCGGGCACGTGGTCGAACAGCTCGATGTCCCAGGCGTGCGGCCCCTCGTGGCCCAGCGTCACGGTCAGGCCGTGCGGCTGGCCGAGCGCGAACGCACTGGGCATCTGCCGCTCGAATGCGATCGGGTGGCGGCGCAGCGCGAGCGCCGTGAGCAAGGCGTCCGCGACGCATACCGCGACCAGCGCGCCGAACAGGCCGCCGCCCACGAGGGCGAGTTGCGGGTCCACGAGCCCGCTCCATTTCGTCACCAGCAGCGCGACGGCCGTCCCGGTGGCGATGGCGGCCACCGCGCAGACCGTGCGCCGGGTGGGCATCAACAGGCGGGCCACGCGCGGATTCCCGGTCTCACAGGCGCGGCGCGTCGACGCGCGCGACGATCTCGCGCAGCACGTCGTCGACCGCGCGGCCTTCCAGCTGCGCGTCGGGCGACAGCACCACGCGGTGGCGCAGTGCCGGGAGCACCTGGCGCTTGACGTCGTCGGGCGTGGCGTAGTCGCGGCCCTGGACCAGCGCTGCTGCGCGCGCCGCGCGCACGAGCGCGATCGCGCCGCGCGAGCCCGCGCCGTTGCCCAGGCCCACGGCGCCGCGCGTGGCGCGCGTCAGGCGCACGGCGTAGTCGACCACGCGGTCGTCGATCATCACCGAGCTGACGGTCTGCTGCAGGCGCGCGACGTCGGCCTCGGTCAGGCAGCGCTGCACCTTGTCCAGCGGGAGCGCGTCGCCCACCTGGTGGCCGGTGGCGGCCTTGACCACGTCGACCTCCTCGGCCTGCGTGGGAAAGCCGATGTCGATCTTGAACAGGAAGCGGTCGCGCTGCGCCTCGGGCAGCGGGTAGGTGCCCTCGGAGTCGATCGGGTTCTGCGTGGCCAGCACCATGAACGGCCGCGGCAGCGAGACCGTCTGGCCCTCGAGCGTGACCTGGCGCTCCTGCATCACCTCCAGCAGCGCGCTCTGCGTCTTGGCCGGCGCGCGGTTGATCTCGTCGCCCAGCAGCAGGTTGGTGAAGATCGGGCCCTTGCGCAGTCGCAGCCGGCCGATGCCGCCGTCGGTGCCGGGCTCCAGCACGGCGTGGCCGGTGAGGTCGGACGGCATCAGGTCGGGCGTGAACTGCACGCGCGAGAACTGCAGCGACATGGCCTGCGCCAGCGCGCGCGCCAGCAGCGTCTTGCCCAGGCCCGGCAGGCCCTCGTACAGGATGTGGCCGGACGCGACGAAGGCCACCAGCGTCTGGTCGATGACCTCCTGCTGGCCGACGACCGCGCGGCCGACCTCGGCCCGCAGCTTGCCCAGCGCGCTGCCGATGAATTGGAGTTCCTGGGAATCGATGGCCATGGTGGTGTCCGTAGGGAAGGTCAGGAGGTTTGGCGGGCGGCGGAGGCGCGCAGGATCGCGCGCCGGGCCTGCTCGAGGAGGGTGGTCGCCGCCAGGATCTGCGGTTTCGTCGCGCCGCCGCCCACGTGGAGCGCGGCCAGCAGCGCGGCGGCGTCGATGGCGCCCGGCGCGAGCGACTGCGCGAGCGCGGCGACGCGGTCGGCGTCGTCGCGCTCGGCCCAGGCCTCGACGCGCGGGCGGGCCGCCTCCTCGAAGGCCCTGCGCGTGGCCGCATGCAGCGCGCGCGCGTCGGTGCCGGCGATGAACTGGCCGGTGCCGCGCACCTGCTCGCCCATCGAGCGGCGGGCCTGCGGCGGCACGGCCTCGCGCGGGCCGAAACGCGTCATCAGGCGCCATAGCGACAGCGCGACCGCGGCCAGTGCCAGCAGGAACGGCGTGCGCGCCTCGTGCCACAGCCAGCCCAGGATCGGCTCGCGCGATTCGTCCTCGACGATCCAGACCGCGTGCCCGGGACCGGCCTGCAGCACGGCCGCCGCGACCAGCGCGTTGTCGCCGTCCAGCAGGTCGTGGCTCTCCAGCTCGAGCAGCGGCGTGACGCCGGTGACGTCGCCGAGTCCGACCGGTACGCGCATGG
>Ga0209258_100906_pt1 | contig 15212 bp, 15 predicted proteins | sample Araplaol_mTSA_r2_FD_184281 | JGI IMG/M metagenome (GOLD analysis project Ga0209258, IMG submission 184281) | Arabidopsis root microbial communities from North Carolina, USA - plate scrape CL_Col_mTSA_r2 (SPAdes) (version 2) | ecosystem: Host-associated > Plants > Roots > Endosphere | place: USA...
CCCGAAATCATTCGCCGGTTCATGCCACCACCACCTCGCGGAACATGCCCGCCTCCATGTGGTAGAGCAGATGGCAGTGGTACGCCCAGCGTCCTGGCGCGTCCGCGCTCACGCGATAACTCACCTGCTGCGCCGGCTGCACCATCACCGTGTGCTTGCGTACCTGGAATGACCCCTCCGGTGACTCCAACTCGCTCCACATGCCGTGCAGGTGGATCGGGTGGGTCATCATGGTGTCGTTCACCAGCGTGACGCGCAGGTGCTCGCCATGGCGAAAGCGCAGCGGCTCCGCGGCCGAAGCGCGCTTGCCGTCGAACGACCACAGGTAACGCTCCATGTTGCCGGTGAGGCGCAGCGTGAGTTCGCGGTCGACGTTCGGCGAGATCGGCGCATCGATCGCATGCAGGTCTGCATAGCTGAGCACCCGGCGGCCGTTGTCGCGCAACCCCACGCCGGGATCGTCGAGGTTGCGTCGCGGCGTGGCCACGCGCATGTCGACCTCCGGCCCGGTCTTCAGCGAAGGCGCAGGCTCGTGGTGCATCGACATCGACATGCCGGGCATCGCCATCATGTCCATGCCGGACATGTCATGCCCCATGCCCCCGTGATCCATCGCGCCCATCATGTCGCCCATGCTCAGCAACGGACGTGGGTCGAGCGACGGCACGTCGGCCGTCATGCCGATGCGAGGCGTAAGCGTGGCGCGTGCGTAACCCGTGCGATCCATGCTTTGGGCGAAGATGGTCCACGCGCGATCGGCGGACGGCTGCACGATCACGTCGTAGGTTTCGGCTGTACCGATGCGGAACTCATCCACGCTCACCGGCTCGATCGCCTGTCCATCGGCCGCGACCACGGTCATCTTCAAGCCCGGGATGCGTACATCGAAGAAGGTCATCGACGAGCCGTTGATGAAACGCAGCCGTATCTTCTCGCCCGCGTTGAACAGTCCCGTCCAGTTGCCGGCCGGCGTCTGCCCGTTCACCAGATAGGTATAGGCGACGGCGGAGACGTCGGCCAGGTCGGTCGGGTCCATGCGCATCTGGTTCCACATGCGCCGCTCGGCCAGCGCGCCCGAGAAACCGTCGCGCCCCGCATCGCGCAGGAAGTCGCCCACCGTGCGCTTGCCAACGTTGTAGTAGCCGCCCTGCTTCTTGAGGTTGGCGTAGATGGTTTCCGGATCGAGATCGGTCCAGTCGTTCAGCAGCACCACGTAATCGCGATCCGCCGCGTGGCGCTCGCCGTCGCGCGGCTCGATCACGATCGGGCCGTACAGCCCGGTCTGCTCCTGGAAGCGCGAGTGGCTGTGATACCAGTACGTACCCGCCTGGTTCACCGTGAAGCGATAGACATATTCGCCACCGGGCGGAATGCCGTCGAAACTCAGGCCTGGCACGCCGTCCATGTCTGCCGGCAACACGATGCCGTGCCAATGGATGGAACTGGTTTCGCGCAGGCGATTGCGAACGCGCAGTGTCACCGTGTCGCCCTGCCGCCAGCGCAGCAACGGCGCCGGCAACTGCCCGTTCACCACGGTGGCGATGCGCTTGCGCCCGGTGTAGTCGACCGGCAGCTCGCCGATCTCCAGTTCGAAATGATGGCCGCGCAGCTCGGCGCGCGGCGCGGCGGTCTGGGCCAGCGCGTTGCCGCGCCAAAGCCCCAGGCCAGCGGCTACGCCTCCCAGCGCCAGCCCCTGGACGAAACGCCGTCGCGGCAGCTGAAAGCCGCGCGGTTCCTGCTTGTTCATGGTCCTGCTCCGTCAGTCGTGCCCGCCAGGCGGGCGCGTCGAATCGGCCGATGATCCGGCCCCTTGCATCAAACGGAGAATCAGGCGACCGGCGGCCTCAAGGGCGGTTCGTACACCGGCTGGGGCGCCGTCTCTCGGCGCGCCAACCAACCCTGGCTGGCGGGCTCTGCCTGAGCCACCGGCCCCCATGACGACGGCGGCACGGTGACCGTGGCATGCGCGCAGCACCCGTCGGCTGCCATCGTGATCGCATGCGCCGCGCCGTGATCCGGCCCATGCGGCATCGACATGTCCATCGAGGCCGCCATCGACGCGCAGCAGTCCTCGGGCTGCGCCCACGCCACGCTGGCCAGCGCCAGCCACGCGCACAGAGCCAGCGCAAACAGGGCGCGACGACGACGCAGATGGCGGAACAGGTGGCGGGGCATAACCGGAGCATAGCCACGGCTGTGGCCAAGGCTCAACTCTGGAGATGGCTCCATCGGTCACCGCAGAGCTTTTGTGGGAGCGCACCCTGTGCGCGACAGCCAGCGGAGCGGGAACAATGCAGCCCCCGGTCGCGCACAGGGTGCGCTCCCACAGAGGTCCGTGGGCAGGCCGTATAATCGCCTGCCATCCGGCGCCTCCATGACCATGAACTATCGTCACGCCTACCACGCCGGCAACTTCGCCGATGTCCTCAAGCACACGGTGCTGTTCGCACTGATCGAAGCCTTGCAGGCCAAGGGCACGCCGTTCGCCTTCGTCGACACCCATGCCGGCAGCGGCTGCTACGCGCTGGACAGCACCGAGGCCGGCAAGACGGGCGAATACAAAGATGGCATCGCGCGCCTACTGTTCCCCGATCTCCATGCCTCCGCTGGGCGCTCCGAACCGCTGCCGCCGCTGCTGCGCCGCTGGCTGGACGCCATTCTCCGCGTGCCAGGCAACGAACACGGCCTGAAGCTCTATCCGGGCTCGCCACTGCAGGTCGCGAACGCCATGCGCGAAACCGACAGCGCGCAGCTGTGCGAACTGCATCCGGAAGAAGCCGCGCGCCTGCGTGAGCTGTTCCGCCACGACCATCGTGTCCACGTGCACGAGCGCAACGGTTATGAAGCATTGAAGGCCTTGCTGCCGCCCAAGGAGAAGCGCGGCCTGGTGCTGATCGACCCACCCTATGAGGCGCAGGATGCCGAGTACCGCGTGATCGAGCAGGCGCTCAAGCTGGCCCTGCAGCGCTGGCCCACCGGCGTCTACGCCGTCTGGTATCCGATCAAGCTGCGCAGCCAGGTGCAACCCTTCCATCGCTGGCTGCAGCGTTGCGGCGCCCGCCGCGTGCTGCGTGCGGAACTGCTGGTGCATCCCGACGATTCTCCGCTGCGCCTCAACGGTTCGGGCATGGTCATTCTCAATGCGCCCTGGAAGCTCGATGACGTGCTGCGCGATTCGCTGCGCGCCATGGCACCGCTGCTCTCGCAGGAACGCCGGGCCGAATGGCGCCTCGACTGGCTGTTGGAAGAAGCCCAGGCCTGAACGCCAGGCGACACGCACCGCTGTCGCCTACCACCCTTGCCCGGGGCCGGCTAAGCTCATGGCGTCCCAGTCTGGAACGCCGGAGCCTGCCATGCCTGTCCGTCTCGCTTCCTATCTGCTCCGCGGCGTGGCGATCGCCGGCCTCATGAGCTTGGCCGCGTGCGCGCCAGCGCCCATCTACAAGCCCTCGCCCAATACGATCGCGGTCCCGCCGAATGCGGTGGCGCAATCGCCCGATCGTTTTGCGAACGCCGATGTGATCTGGGGCGGCCGCATCGTGCAGGTGAACAACTTCCACGACCACAGCGAGATCGAAATCCTTGGCTATCCGCTGGACAGCTCACAGCGGCCCAAGGTGGACAATGGCGGCGGGTGGGGACGCTTCGTCGCCGTCGTGCCGGGCTACGTCGAATCGTTCGACTATCCCTCCGGTTCGCTGATCACGCTCACCGGCCGCATCACAGGCAGCCGCAACGGCAACGTGGGCGAAGCCGGTTACGTGTTTCCCACGGTGAGCGTCGCGCAATCACACGTCTGGACGGCCGCTGAAATGGAGAGCGGCAAGTCCAACGTGAGCTTTGGCATCGGCGTGGGCGTGGTCCACTGACGGCAGCTGCCGTTTACACTGTGGCCTTCGTCCAAGGGAATGCACGATGTCAGGTCACGCCAATTCGCTGAGAGCGATCCTGCTCGCTCTGGGCGCCAACTTCGCCATCTTCCTGAGCAAGCTCGTCGCCGCTTTCGTCACCGGCTCGGGCGCGATGATGGCCGAAGCGGTGCACTCGCTCGCCGATTGCGGCAACCAGGGGCTATTGCTGCTGGGCATGCGTCAGGCCGATCGCCCGCCTTCGGATGAGTATCCGCTGGGTTGGGGTCGCGCCCCGTATTTCTGGTCGTTCCTGGTGGCGATGCTGCTGTTCAGCGTGGGCGGCATGTTTTCGATCTACGAAGGCATCCACAAGCTCAGCGATCCAGAGCCCTTGAAGTGGCCCTGGCTGGCCATCGGCGTGCTCGGTTTCGGCGTGGTGGCCGAATCCATCTCGATGCACGGCTGTCTTACCGAAGTGAACAAGGCGCGTGAGGGACGCAGCCTGTGGCGATGGTTCCACGAGACGCGCTCCAGCGAGCTGCTGGTGATCTTCGGCGAAGATCTCGCCGCGCTACTGGGCCTGACGGTTGCACTAGTCGCGGTGCTGGCCACCATGATCACCGGCAACCTGCTGTACGACGCCATCGGCACCATCGTCATCGGCGCACTGCTGGTCATCGTTGCCATCGCGGTGGCATATGAAGTGAAGGCACTGCTGATCGGCCAGGGCGTCGAGCCCGCGCGGCGCGAAGAAATGCTCGCCTTCGTCAACGCGCGCCCCGAGGTGGACGTCGTGCTCAACCTCATCACGCTGCAGATGGGGCCGGACGTGATGGTGGCCGTGAAAGCGCGCATGTCGCCCGCACCGGATCAGGCAACGCTGATTGCCAACATCAACGACGTCGAGCGCGCGATGAAGGAGCGCTTTCCCGATATCCGCTGGAGCTTCTTCGAGCCGGACGTGGCTGATTGATGTCCCCTTCACTGTAGGAGCGCACCCAGTGCGCGACGCGACGTGACGATCTTCCCGCGCTGCAGGCCTTCTGCGCACTGGGTGCGCTCCTACAAAAGAATCACGGCGACGCCAGCTGCAACAGATCCCACTTGTTGCCGTACAGATCCTTGAACACCACCACGGTGCCGTAACTCTCCGTACGCGGCTCTTCGCAGAACTGCGCACCCGCTGCACGCATGCGCTCGTAGTCGCGCCAGAAATCGTCCGTGTGCAGCAGCAGGAACACGCGGCCGCCAGTCTGATCGCCCACGCGCGCGGCCTGCTCGGCGCCTGATGCCTTCGCCAGCAACAAGCGGGTCTCCGTGGCGCCCGGTGGTGCAACGACCACCCAGCGCTTGCCGGCGCCCATGTCGGTGTCTTCGATCAGACGGAACCCGAGCACCGTCGTGTACCAGGCGATGGCTTCGTCGTAGTCGGCCACGACCAGCGCGATGCTTCCGATGTATTGCTTCACTTCGCTTTCTCCGTGGGCCATGGCCCCAGTTCCGCCTGCATCTTCTTGGTGAGCTTGGCCCGCACCAGGCCGTAGGAGGTCTCGATATGCGTGGCGAGTTCGGCGGTGGTGAACCGCCGTGGCTCGACCACCGAGACCCAGCGGGCCCGGGCCAGATAAGGGGACGCGATGATACCCGGCTGGTCGGTGAGTTCCAGGAAGCGGTCGTCGGGTACCTTGAAGGCGATGCGGCCGCTCCCGCTGCCGTCGGCCGGGGTTACCGCGAACATCTTGCCGCCCACGCTGAAGACCAGGTCAGCACCCCATTTGATGTCCCGCGTCGCCCCTGGCAGCCGCCCGCAAACCACCTCCAGCTGCGCAACCGTCATGCCCTTGCTCACTGCCATGGATTTCACCCTCCTTCTACCGACTGAAATGCTCCGAAGGCGCATTCTGGCGTCTCTGCGGCGCCATAGCCGCGCGTGGGCGCCGCACCAGCAATGCGGTGCGACATAGGGCCTCTTGGAAGCTCTCTCCGAAAGGAGTTTCATTCATGTTGCAGCGCACACAATACGGTAAAGTATGGCCATGAGCCCCGCCATCGACGTCACCACTCCCCGCCGCGGCCTTCCCTTGCGCAGTCGGGAACGTTTTGCCCGCCCCCGCCTGCTCGAGCTGCCACGCCCGAAAGGCGAGCTGGTGCATACCCACGACGGCCGCGAGCTGCGCCTGCGTGGCATCGAGCCGGGTGACGTGGCCGCTCTGAAGCGCCAATTCGGCCGACTCTCTCCCGAAGACATCCGGCGCCGCTTCCTGCATTCCATGGGCGAATTGCCCGAGCCGATGGCCCAGCGCCTCTGTCGCATCGACCCGGCGCTGGAAACCGCCTTTGTATTGATGGACGAAACGGTGCACCCGGCCGAGATTCGTGGCGTGGGGCGAATCTTCGTCGACGAGGCCGCCAACAGCGCCGAGTTCTCGGTGCTGGTTGAACACGCGTGGGCCCGCCAGGGCTTGGGCGCCCTGCTGATGCAGCGCCTGGTGGACGACTGCCGTCGCCGTGGCCTGCACGAGATCTGGGGCTATGTGCTGCTGGAGAACCGCCCCATGCTGCACCTGTGCAAGGAACTGGGCTTCGTCCGCCGCCTGACGCCGGAAGAGCCCGGCACGACGCAGATCTCCCTGCAGCTCTAAGCGGCGCCGTGCACGGCGCAAGGGTTGTCGCGCAGGCAGCGCGCCCCAACAACAGGTAATCACGCGAGCGCCCCGGTCCGTCCGGGGCGCCCGCGTTACACTTGCCCGCTTTCCCGGCGCCGCCCGACGAAGCCGCCTCTCGATCCCGCGTACGCATGGCCCAAACGATCCCGCATCCGTCCCTGCCCACCAACCCCAAGCAGCGTCGCTTCTGGACGTCGCCTCATGGTTCTTCGCGCGCCCTGCTGGTGGCCGAGGCCGCGCGCACGCATCAGGGCCTGCTGGTCGCCGTGACACGCGACACCCAGCGCGCCCATGCGCTGGAAGAGGAGCTGCGCGTCTTCGCCGGCAACCTCCCCGTGCTGCACTTCCCCGACTGGGAAACGCTGCCCTACGACGTGTTCAGCCCGCACCCTGACATCGTCTCCCAGCGCATCGCCACGCTGTTCCAGCTGCCGAACACGCAGCGCGGCGTGCTGGTGGTGCCGATTGCCACGCTGATGCAGCGCATCGCGCCGCGCAGCCACATCACCGGCAGCGGGCTGATGGTGAAGAAGGGCCAGAAGCTCGACCTCGCCCATGAGCAGCGCCGGCTGGAAGCGGCCGGCTACCGCAACGTGCCGCAGGTCGCCGAGCCCGGCGACTTCGCCGTGCGCGGCGCGCTGATCGACATTTTCCCGATGGGCGCGGCCGAGCCGTATCGCATCGAGCTGTTCGACGACGAGATCGAGTCGATCCGCAGTTTCGATCCGGAAACGCAGCGCTCGCAGCAACAAGTGGAGCGCATCGAACTGCTGCCGGCGCGCGAGTTCCCGCTCACCGAAAACGCCGCCAAGGATTTCCGCACGCACCTGCGCGAACGCTTTCCGATCGACGTACGCCGTTGCCCGCTCTACCAGGACATGAAGGAAGGCGTGACGCCGGGCGGCATCGAGTATTACCTGCCGATGTTCTTCGAACAGACGGCCACGCTGTTCGACTACCTCGCCGACAACGCCGTGTTCCTGCTCGGCGAGTCCGCGATGGAATCGGCCGAACAGTTCTGGACGCAGACCGGCGAACGCTACGACCAGCGCGCACACGATATCGAACGTCCGGTATTGCCGCCGGCAGAGCTCTACCTGCAGCCCGAGCAACTTCGCGAACAACTCAACAAGCGCCTGCGCGTCGAACTGGTCGAGAGTGGCCACGAGCACGCACAGGCCAGCGGCACACAGCCCGCGCTCGAGCTTCCGCTTAACCGCAAGGGTGAAGAACCCGGCACGTCGCTACGCCACTTCCTGGCGAACTATCCGGGACGCGTGCTGATCGCGGCCGATTCGGCGGGCCGTCGTGAAGCCCTGATCGAACAGTTGGCCAGCGCAGGCCTCAAGCCCGACGCGGTGGACGGCTGGACCGCGTTTATCGCGGAGGGCAAGTCGCGCTTTGCGATCACCATTGCCTCGCTGGAACAGGGCTTCGCGCTTACCGAACCGGCACTCACCGTGCTCACCGAGCGCGAACTGTTCGGCGAACGCGTGCGCACCGAGCGCAAGCGTCGTCGTGGCGCCGCGCGCGATCCCGAAAGCATCATCCGCGACCTTACCGAGCTGACCATCGGCGCGCCCATCGTGCACGTCGACCACGGCGTGGGCCGCTACCAGGGCCTAGTGTCGATGGAACTGGGCGGCATGGAGGGCGAGTTCCTCACCATCGAATACGCCAAGGGCGACAAGCTCTACGTGCCGGTGGCGCAGCTCGGCCTTGTCAGCCGCTATACCGGCACCGCACCCGAACTTGCGCCGCTGCACTCGCTGGGCGGCGATGCGTGGGAACGTGCGCGACGCAAAGCCGCCGAAAAAGTGCGCGACGTCGCCGCGGAATTGCTGGCGATCTACGCACAGCGCGAAGCCCGCGGCGGCGAATCGCTGTCGATCGACCGCCAGTTGGTGGAGGAATTCGGCGCCAGCTTCCCGTTCGAAGAAACACCCGACCAGGAACACGCGATCAACGCCGTGCTCACCGATCTCGCCGCGCCCCGCGCGATGGATCGCGTGATCTGCGGCGACGTCGGCTTCGGCAAGACCGAAGTCGCGTTGCGTGCCGCCTTCGCCGCCGCCACCGCCGGCAAGCAGGTGGCCGTGCTGGTGCCAACCACCCTGCTCGCCCAGCAGCACTACCGCAATTTCGCCGACCGCTTCGCCGACTGGCCGGTGCGCGTGGATGTGCTGTCGCGCTTCAAGTCGGCCAAGGAAGTGAACGAGGCGCTCAAGCGCCTGGCCGACGGACAGATCGACGTGATCGTGGGCACGCACAAGCTGCTCGCGCCTGAGATCAAGTTCAAGAACCTCGGCCTTGTGGTGGTGGACGAAGAGCAGCGTTTCGGCGTGCGCCAGAAAGAGCAGCTGAAGAAGCTGCGCGCTGAAGTGGACCTGCTCACCATGACGGCCACGCCAATCCCCCGCACGCTCAACATGGCGATGAGCGGCCTGCGCGATCTCTCGCTGATCGCCACACCGCCGGCGCATCGCATGGCGGTGCGCACGTTCATTTCCACCTGGGAGCCCGCGCTGATCCGCGAGGCCTTCCAGCGCGAACTGCAGCGCGGCGGACAGGTGTATTTCCTCCACAACGAAGTGGACACCATCGAACGCGCCGCGCGCGAGGTGGAGGAACTTGTTCCCGAGGCGCGCATCGGCGTCGCCCATGGCCAGATGCCCGAGCGCGAGCTGGAACGTGTCATGGCGGACTTCCACCGCCAGCGTTTCAACGTGCTGGTGTGCACCACCATCATCGAGACGGGCATCGACATCCCGACCGCCAATACCATCGTCATCAACCGCGCCGACCGTTTCGGCTTGGCGCAGCTGCATCAGCTGCGCGGCCGCGTGGGACGTTCGCACCATCGCGCCTACGCGTATCTCGTGGTGCCCGACCGCAAGGCGATGACCGCCGACGCGGAAAAGCGACTCGAAGCGCTGGCCTCGCTGGAAGAACTGGGCGCGGGCTTCACGCTTGCCACGCACGACCTGGAAATCCGCGGCGCGGGCGAGCTGCTGGGCGACGAGCAGTCCGGCCAGATCCAGGAGATCGGCTTCGGCCTCTACACCGAACTGCTGGAGCGCGCGGTGCGTGCGCTGAAGTCCGGCAAGGTGCCCGACTTCGATCTTTCCAGCGAGCACGAAACCGAGGTGGAACTGCACCTGCCGGCGCTGATCCCCGACGACTATCTGCCCGACGTGCATACGCGACTGACGCTGTACAAGCGCATCGCCAGTGCGCGCAACGAGGATCACCTGCGTGACCTGCAGGTGGAAATGATCGACCGCTTCGGCTTGCTGCCCGACGCTGCCAAGCAGCTGTTCGCCGTGGCCCAGCTGAAGCTGATGGCTACGCCGCTGGGCATCCGCAAGCTGGACTTCGGCGCCAACGGCGGACGCATCACCTTCCGCGACAAGCCGGAAATCGAGCCGATGGCGATCATCCGCCTGATCCAGAGCCAGCCGCGCGTGTACAAGCTCGACGGCCAGGACAAGCTGAAGGTGATCCTGGAGCTGCCAGGCGCCAGCGAGCGTATTCGCGCCGCGCAGGAAGTGCTGGTACAGCTGGGCGCGCGCCGTCCCGGCTGATTGATCGGCCGCCAACCCTTCGTCCTGCCCCTGGCGGTGACGACGGGCGCGGAATTCCGCTCCAGGCCGCCCGACTGCCTTACCATGCCCCCTGACTCGTTCGAAGGGGCCGAACATGTTGTCCGAGGACGAACTGGCGCTGCTGGAAGCCATACGCGAAAGCGGCAGCCTGTCGCGCGCCGCGGCGCGCCTTGGCAAGGCACCGTCGACCATATCGCATGCCGCACGGCAGCTCGAAGCACGTTTCGATGCGCTGCTGTTCGACCGCCGCCGCTATCGGCTGCAACTCACGCCGGCCGGACAGCTGCTCGCCAACGAGGCCGCGCGACTGATGCAGGATGTTTCGCGATTGAGCCGTCGCGTGAAGCAGATCGCCAGCGGCTGGGAAGACCGGCTGTGGATCGTCACCGACGAAATCCTCGAGTTCGACATACTCGCGCCCGTGATCCGCAGCTTCGATGCCCTGCAGTCCGGCGTCGCCCTGCGCCTGACCAACGAAGTGCTGGGTGGCACCTGGGAGGCCCTGCGCGACGGCCGCGCCGACATCATCGTCGGCGCCACCAACGAGCCGCCTGCGATTCCCAAGCTGCGATGGTTCGAGCTGGGCGTCATGGAGTGGGTGTTCGCCGTATCGCCCCGTCACCCCTTGGCCAAAGCCCCGGAACCACTGCAACGCGAGGCCCTGGCCGGGCATCGCAGCGTCGTGGTGGCCGATACGTCGCGCACCTCCGCTGGGCGTGCCTATGGCGTCGTGGGCGGCCAGGCAACGCTCGCGGTGCCGAGCATGCGCGCCAAGATCATTGCCCAGCGGCAAGGCCTCGGCGTGGGCTGGCTGCCCCGCCAGCGCGTGGCAGGCCTGCTCAAGCGCGGCGAGCTGGTAGAGAAGCAGATGGCCGATCCGCGCGAACCCAACACGCTGTACGTCGCCTGGCGCGGCGACCACGAAGGCCGCGCCCTGTCATGGTGGCTGGAAGAACTGAGGCAGCCACGCCTGGCCAAGCGGCTCATCAGGGGGCTGGAAATCACCGACTGACAACATCGCCTGCCGCACCCTGCGCGCAGCCGAACCGAAGGAGCGACTTGCCATGATCCGCAACCGTTCCATGCCGCCGGGCGTGTTCATCCCCGAGCTGGCCTATCGCGACGTGCTGGAGGCCGCTGCATGGCTCTGTCGCGTATTCGGATTCCACGAGCGACTGCGCATCGGCGATCACCGCGTGCAGATCATGTATGGCGGCGCATCGATGGTCGTGATCGAGCATCCCTCCGAATCGCCCGTCGACGCCACGACCCATGCCACCATGGTCCATGTGCCGGATGTGGACAGTCACCACGCGCATGCGCTCGCCTGCGCCGCGAAGATCATCGTCGCACCGACGGATCATCCCTATGGCGAACGCCAATACGCTGTCGAAGACATCGGCGGGCACCGCTGGGTATTCTCGCAATCCATAGCTGACGTCGACCCGGTCCAATGGGGCGGCACGCTGTTTTCCGAGCAGGAGATCGTATGACGCACGAAGCGCTCGCCAAGCAACCCGGGTCGCCGATGTTCAATCCCCGGATGCTCATCCGCCCCGCCATCGCATGGCTCACCGTCAGCCTGTTCCTGATTTTCGGCTCGGACTGGATGGCGCACCTGAGCCGACATGAAATCGGCCTTTCACTGTTTGCGTGGCTGTTTTTCGTCATCGTATGGGTCGCGTTCGGCGTCGTGCACGAAGCGGAGGAACTGGCAGGCTTGCTGGGCGAACCCGTCGGCACCCTGGTGCTCACCCTCTCCATCGTGATCATCGAAGTGGTGCTGATTTCGGCCGTGATGCTCGGCGCCGGCGACACCGCTACGCTGGCTCGCGACACCATGTTCGCCGTGTTGATGATCGTGTTGAACGGCGTGGTTGGCCTGGGCCTGTTGATAGGCGGCATTCGCCATCACGAACAGGCCTTCAACCTGCACGGCGCGTCGGCGTATCTCGCGGTGATCATCCCGCTCGCGACTATCGCCCTGGTGCTGCCCAACTTCACCGCATCCACCTCGGACGGCACGCTGACCTCGGTGCAGGCCACCGCGTTCTCCATCCTTACCATCGCGCTGTACGGCCTGTTCCTGTGGTTGCAGACCGGACGCTACAAGGGCTACTTCATCGCGCCGCGCTCGGACTCCGATGCCAACGTGCCGGAAGCGCCACCGCCGCCGCGGCGTGTACCACGCAAGGGCGAGATGCTGTTCCACGTCGCGCTGCTGCTGCTCAACATCCTGCCGATCGTGATCCTGTCCAAGAGCCTGGCCAAGGTTCTGGATTACGGTATCGCCGCCACCGGCGCGCCGCATGCGCTGGGTGGCATCATCATCGCCATGCTGGTATTTACGCCGGAAGGCATCTCCGCGTTGGTTGCCATTCGCCGCGACGAACTCACGCGCGCCATCAACCTCTGCCTGGGTGGTGCGGCATCGACCGTGGGACTTACCGTGCCCGCCGTGCTCGCCATCGGCTTGTTCACCGGCAAACCCGTCGTGCTGGGCCTGCCTCCGGCGAGCATCGTTCTGCTGGCTTCAACGCTGGTGTTGAGCAGCCTCACCTTCTCGGGATGGCGCACGACCATGCTCGAAGGCGCGGTGCACCTGTCGATGTTCGCCGTGTTCCTGGTGCTGGTGTTCAGTCCCTGAACCAACGGGGCGCGCTCGTTGCGAGCGCGCCCACGCGTGGCTAGTGCCTGGGCATGCCCGCGCGCACGAGGTAGTACACCGCGAACATCTCTTGCGGGTCGGTCCACGCATGGGCCACGTCCAGCCCGGCCTTGGCGGCCAGCGCGGCGAAATCCTCGTGCGAATACTTGCAGCTGTATTCGACCTGCATGGCCTCTTCGGGCGCAAATGACACCAGCTGCTTGCCGATGCGCACCTTCTGGTCGCGCGTGCTGACCAGGAAGGTTTCGATACGCCCCGCCATCGCGTTGTAATGCGCGCGATGACGGAACGACGCCAGATCGAAGTCGCTGCCGATCTCGCGGTTGAGGCGAACCAGCATGTTCAGGGTGAACTCCGCGGTGACACCGGCCTTGTCGTTGTACGCCGCCTCGATCGTAGCTGCGTCCTTCTTGAGATCGGCGCCGATCAGGATGCCGCCGGCATCGCCCATCTCGTTGCGCATCTTGCGCAGCAGCTCCGCAGCGTCGCGCGCCTCGAAATTGCCAATGGTGGAACCGGGGAAATACAGCACCGTCCGTCGCGGCGCGCGCGGTGGTATCGGCAATCGCAGTGGGCGGGTGAAGTCTCCCCCATGCGGCTGCACCGCCAGCGCGGGAAAGCGCTCCGTCATTTCCTGCACGCAACGGCGCAAGGGCTCCACCGAAATTTCCACCGGCACGTACGACACCGGCGCATGCAGGTGCTCAAGCAACATGCGCGTCTTCACCGCATTGCCGCTGCCGTATTCGACCAGCCGTACTTCCTCGCCGAGCACGTCGGCCATTTCTCCCGCGTGCGTGGCCATCAACGCGATCTCGCAGCGCGTCAGGTAATACTCCGGCTGCTCGCAGATCGCCTCGAACAATTGCGAACCACGCTCGTCGTAGAACAGCCACGACGGCAGCCGCTTGGGCTGCGAGCGCAACCCGCGCTGCACGATGCCGACGAGGTCGTCGACAGGTGGGCGACGATCGTCGTCGCGAAGGTCGAAGGCTTGTACATTCATCGATCCTGCCCCAGGCGTATCCCCATGAACTGCCAGCGTGCATGGGATGGAAAGAAATTTCGGTAAGTGGCACGGATGTGCTCGCGCGGCGTTGCACAGGAACCACCACGCAACACCCATTGCCCGCACATGAACTTGCCGTTGTATTCGCCGAGCGAACCGGCCAGCGGCCGGAAACCCGGATAGCTGATGTAGGGCGAGGCGGTCCATTCCCAAACGTCGCCATACATCTGCTGGAAACCAGCCTGCGGCTCTGCCGCACGCGGATGCAAGGCATGCGTATCGAGCAGGTTGCCCTGTACCGGCAACGTCGACGCGGCGCTTTCCCACTCCGCTTCGGTGGGCAGGCGCGAACCGGCCCAGCGTGCGAAGGCATCGGCTTCGAAGTAGCTGACGTGCGAAACGGGCGCTTCCGGATCGATCGCCTGCACGCCCGCCAGGGTGAATTCGCTGGAGAGGTCTTCCTGCCAGTACAACGGCCGCTGCCATTGCTCGCGACACACCGTATCCCAACCTTCGGACAACCACAGCGAGGGCTCGCGATAGCCGCCGTCGTGCACGAAGGCGGCGTACTCCGCATTGGTCACCAGCCGGTTCGCCAGCGCGTGTGGTTGCAGCAGCGTGCGATGGCGTGGCGATTCGTTGTCGAAGGCAAAGCCGTTGCCGTCATGCCCACTCTCCACCACGCCTTCGCGCCCTTCGATGAAGGTCAACGACACCGGCGCGCCCGACGTCGTCGGCGCGGATTTCGGTGCATATGCGGGCAGCAGTGGATTGCAGGCCAGGGCGTGCTTGATGTCGGTGAGCAGCAGCTCCTGATGTTGTTGCTCGTGCTCCAGGCCTAGCTCGATGATCGCGAGCGTCGTGGGATCGACGCCGCTCATGAGGCGCTCGCTCACCGCGTCATCGACGTGTTCGCGATAGCCCCGTATCTGCTGCACTGTCGGGCGCGAAAGAACCCCGCGACGCGGACGCGCATGCATCGGACCCACCGACTGGTAGTACGAGTTGAACAGGTAGTGCCATTCCGGATGCAACGGCCGGTAGGCAGCGTCGCGCTCGAGCACGAAGCGCTCGAAGAACCACGTGGTGTGCGCGAGGTGCCACTTCGCCGGACTGGCGTCGGGCATCGACTGCACCATCATGTCCTCTGGACTCAACGGTGCGCACAAGGCCGTGCTGCGGGAGCGGATTCGCCGGAATCGCAGCACCAACGCCTCGGCTTGCAGGGCCGAAGACGCGAGCGTCATCGCCACCTCCGGAACGGGAAAGCACGGTGCACGGACTGGCCATGCACGCCTTCTGCTTTCAAATAAGTGGCATCGTGCCCAAGCATTCGCAAACCATGCCGTACGAACCGTTCACATCGTGTGATGCGATGATGGCGTTTGCCTGACAATGCGATATGCCGCGGTG
>Ga0209258_100907_pt1 | contig 15187 bp, 13 predicted proteins | sample Araplaol_mTSA_r2_FD_184281 | JGI IMG/M metagenome (GOLD analysis project Ga0209258, IMG submission 184281) | Arabidopsis root microbial communities from North Carolina, USA - plate scrape CL_Col_mTSA_r2 (SPAdes) (version 2) | ecosystem: Host-associated > Plants > Roots > Endosphere | place: USA...
CGCGAGTGCGAGATCCTCGCGGCGCTGGCCCGTGGCCTGTCCAGCAAGCACATCGCCCGCGAGATGGACGTGAGCGTGCGCACCGTCGAGGCCCACCGCCAGAACATCAAGCGCAAGCTGTCGCTGGAAGGGCAGGCGGAGCTGATCAAGTACGCGGTGGAGCACGCGGGCAAGCTGGGGTAGGACGGGCAAGCGCCGTCGCCACCCGCGGTGCCGGCGTGTCCTGACGCCGCGGCCGGCGCCCCGGCGACCTTCGGCACACGGCGCACGGCGCTCCTCCGACGTCATCCTGCGGCCGTGGCTGCCGCGCCCTTCACCGCGCGGTCCTCCTTCGAAGTCATCCTGCGCGCAGTCGCAGGATCCATGCGTCGAAGAGGTGCCGTTATCCGGAATGCATCCTGCGACCACGCTTCGCTTCGCGCAGGAGGACGCCAGGTGGACGCAGGCGGCGACAGCGCGTGCAAAGTCCCAAGCCGTGGTGTGCCACGCGAAGCACCACGCCGGCATGGCCGAACCCCTGCTCAGGCCTCGTAGATCCCGAACCGCGGCAGGATCTTCTTGAACACGGCGAAGCGCTGTTCCTCCGCTGCGTCGTGGAAGCGCTTGTAGTGGCTCGAGAGGAACGCCGGATCGAACGGGTAGGTGACCGACTCGATGTTGAAGTGATCGGCCAGCGCCTCCGTGTGTTCGGTTCCGGCCTCGAGCAGCTTGGCGCCGACGCGCTGCAGCAGCGAGCGCTTCTCGACCGGGATCGCCTCCATGCCTCGTTGCGCCGCCTGCAGCCAGCCGAGGTAGAACTCGCCGAGCGCGATGTGCTTCCACGACCCCTTGCCCTTGCCCACGTAGGTCGGCTGCGACGGCCCGAAGCCGAACCGGTCGGCTGCCAGGGCGGCCAGCCACGGGCGCAGGCGCGCGTCGCCGTCGTCGTCGGTGGCGCCGGTGATGAGCGCCGACAGCCGGTCGCGGGCCGAGGCGTCCAGGCCCGTCGCGGGTGCGTCCGGCTCGCCCAGCCGGTAGCGCTGGAACTCCTCGCAGAGACGGTTGGCGGCGGCCATGAAATCCGTCGGGTTGTCGCGCTCGACCCTCTGGCCGCTGCTGTCCTCGTAGCGCCAGTGCAGGAACGGCCGATCCGGATAGGTGCTGACCTGGCCATGGCCGATCGGCGGCACCGGCATCCGCTGAAGGGCCTGGCCGGCGGCCGTCTCGATGCGCCCGACCTCGTTGAACTCCGTGCGCTCGCCGATGAAGCCGCGGTGGGCGAAGGTGTCGACGAACACATGGGCCGCGATGCCCAGCCGGTGCAGGCTGTGATCGGGCGCGCCCGTCTTGGCCTCGATGACGTCGCGCATCATCGCGCGGGCCACGAAGCTGTCGGGCCGGCAGATCAGCCGATGGCGGTACTGCTCGCCGGTGGGCGCGCGGGAGTCGAGGCCCTCGTTGCCCGGCAGGAAGTGGAACGGCAGCCAGCTCTGGGCGCCGATGTCGTTGTCGGCGTTCATCAGGTCGAGCGGCGGGTGCGCGGTCGCCTGGCGGTAGAAGCGCATGCCGTTGTCGAAGCGGATGAAGCCCGTCGTAGTCGAGTCGTCGACGTACTGCGCCGCATAGGCCACGACCTGCGCGTCGCCGTCATCGAAGCCGGCCAGCCGCGCGATCGCGTACGTGGCGCCGAAGTGAAAGTCGATCTGCATGAGGCCTCCCTGCGCTCTGCGACCGGCGGCGACGCGCTCGTCGCGGCGGCCGGCGTGTCCCAGCCTAGCCACCGCGGTGCCCGTTGGCGATCGAAAACGACGCGCGATGGGGTGTCCCCCCTTGAGTGAAGGCGCGCGGCGCGGCGCTCGCCGCTGGTGTTGACCCTTAGGTGGTGCCGCGCGTCGCCCACCGTGCTGCAACGGCTGCGCGGCCGCGGCGCGCGCGACAGACTGGCTGCCGAGCGAAGGCGCATCGACCTTCGCCGCGTTGGAGACAAGCCATGACCTGTCCGCTGCACCGCGCCGCCGCGCGCGACGCCGTCCCTCCCAACTCGCCCCGTGGCCGCTGGCGACGGATGGCCGAGGCCACGCTGCTGGCCGCGCTGCTCGCCTCGCCGATCGCGCGTGCCGACGTCGCGTCCATCCGCATCGGCCTCGTCGCGCCCCTGACCGGCGCCTCCGCCGACTTCGGCAGCAGCGTGCAGCAGGGCGCGCAGCTCGCCGTCGACGAGATCAATGCCGCCGGCGGCGTGCTCGGGCGCCCGCTGGCGCTCGTGGTCAAGGACGATCGCGGCGACCCGGCCACCGGGCTGGCCGCCGCCACCGCGCTGCTGACGGACGACCGCGTCGACGCCACCATCGGCTTTTGCAACACCGGCGTCGCGATGAAGGCGCTCGACGTGTTCGAGTCGCACCGCCAACTGCTCATCGTGCCGTGCGCGCAGGGCACCGCGATCACGCGGCGTGCGCACGACGAGGACAGCATGGTGTTCCGCGTGGCCCCGGTGGACGCGCTGAATGCCGCGTTCCTTGTCGGCGAGATCGTCGACCGGCGGCGGCTGTCGCGTGTCGCGATCCTGGCCGACACCACCGGCTACGGCGACGGTGGCGTCGCGGACATCGGCGCGCAGCTGGCCCGGCGCGGACTGCAGCCGGCCTATGTCGGCCGCTTCGCCGCGGACGCCCCATCGCTCGCCGATCCATTGCAGGCCGCGCGCGCGGCCGGCGCGCAGGCGCTGGTCGTCTACACCGTCGGGCCGGGCGAGGCGGTGGCCGTCAAGGGCCGGTCGGCGATGCATTGGGACGTCCCGTACTTCGCGCCGTGGACGCTCTCGTTCCGCAGCGTGCTGGACGCGACCGGCGCCGGGCCGCTGGAGGGCACGATGATGACGCAGAGCATCATCCAGGACTCCGCGAACGAGGCGCGCACCGCGTTCATCGCCGCCTTCGCGCGTCGCTATGCCCACCGGCCGCCGGGCTCGCTGATGGCCGCGGCGCAGACCTACGACAGCGTGAACCTGCTCGTGCGCGCGCTGTTCGCGACGCACGGCGACACGTCGCCCGCCGCCGTCCGGCAGGCGCTGGAGCAGCCGCGCGAGCCGCATCGCGGGGTCGTCACCACCTACGACCACCCGTTCAGCGCGCGTGACCATGACGCCTTCAGTGTCAACATGATCTGGCTGGGCGTGTGGCGCGGCGGCGAGATCCACTACTTCCATGCCGCGGACGCGGGACTCTCGGGCGCGGTGCGCCACAAGCAGGAGCCCGGTGGTTCGCATCCAGGTTAGGGGTTGTCCCGTACGTGGTGCCGCTCGCGCCGCAACGCGACAAGACGGATGCGCCGCGCGGCCCGAATTTCGACACTGGAGGCAGAGCGGGCAGTGTCCCCGCCAAACCCTGGAGACAAGACATGCGCCTGCTATTGCTGCTGCCGTTCATCGGGCTGCTGGCCGTCCCGTTGTTCAACACGGAGACGCCGGAGTTCGCCGGATTCCCGTTCTTCTACTGGTACATGTTCGCGTGGGTGCCGCTCACCTCGCTGCTGATCTGGCTGGTCAACCGCAACGAGATGCCGGAGGAGTGAGGCCATGGGCGACAACATCAACTGGACCGCGCTGTCGGTCTTCATCTTCTTCTTCGCGCTGGTGACCGTCATCGGCTTCCTGGCCTCGCGCTGGCAGCGCGGCGGCGCCCACAAGGGCGCGCACCTGGACGAGTGGGGCCTGGGCGGGCGCAACTTCGGCGCGTGGATCACCTGGTTCCTCGTGGGCGGCGACTTCTACACCGCCTACACGGTGATCGCGGTGCCGGCGCTCGTCTATGCGGTCGGCGCCTACGGCTTCTTCGCGCTGCCGTACACGATCCTGGTCTACCCGATCGTCTTCACCATCATGCCCAAGCTGTGGGGCGAGGCCAAGCGCAAGGGGCACGTGACCGCGGCCGACGTCGTGTACGGCCGCTACGGCTCGCGGCCGCTCGAGACGGCCATCGCGCTGACAGGCATCGTCGCCACGATGCCCTACATCGCGCTGCAGCTGGTGGGCATGGAGGTGGTGATCAAGGCGCTCGGCCTGACCGGCGAGCTGCCGCTGGCCGCCGCATTCGTCATCCTCGCGCTGTACACCTACGCCGCGGGACTGCGCGCGCCGGCGCTGATCGCGTTCGTCAAGGACGTCATGATCTACATCGTCGTGCTTGTCGCGGTGGTCATCGTCCCGATGAAGGTGGGCGGCTATGGCAACGTGTTCGCCTCGGCGCGCGACGCGTTCGCGGCCAAGGGCGGCGCCACCGGCCTGACGCTGCACGCGGGCCAGTTCCTGCCGTTCGCGACGCTGGCGCTCGGCTCGGCGATGGCGGCCTTCATGTACCCGCATACCCTCACGGGCATCTTCGCGGCCAGGGACGCGGCCACGATCCGCAAGAACGCGATCTTCCTGCCGGCGTACACGGTGCTGCTGGGCCTGATCGCGCTGCTGGGCTACATGGCCTACGCCGCGCACCTGGCGGTCAAGAGCAACAACGACGTCGTGCCGGCGCTGTTCAACGCGCTGTTCCCGTCCTGGTTCTCCGGCTTCGCGTTCTCGGCCGTGGCGATCGGCGCGCTGGTGCCGGCGGCCGTGATGTCCATCGGCGCGGCCAACCTGTTCACGCGCAACTTCTGGAAGCCCTACGTGAACGCGCGCGTCACGCCGGCGCAGGAGGAAAAGGTCGCCAAGGTCGCGTCGCTGGTGGTCAAGGTGGGCGCGCTGCTGTGCATCCTGCTGATGCCGACCAAGTTCGCGCTCGACCTGCAGCTGCTGGGCGGCGTCTGGATCCTGCAGACCTTTCCGTCGCTGGTGTTCGGCCTGTGGTCCAAGCGCCTGCAGGCCCCGGCGTTGCTGGCCGGCTGGCTGGTGGGCATCGTGTTCGGCACGTGGACGGCGTTCGCCGACGGTGTCAAGCCGGTGCATTCGATCCTCGTGGGCGGCGACAAGTTCACCGTCTACACCGGCCTGCTGGCGCTGATGCTCAACGTGGTCGTGGCCGTCGTCGTGCAAGCGCTGCTGCGCTCGCCGGCGCCGTCGGCCGCGCCCGGCAAGGCCTGAGCCGCATCTCGGCCGGCAACGGGCCGCGCGGGCGTCGCCGAACGTCCGCGCGGCCTTGTCACAATCGCGCCATGCGTCTGAAGGCCAAGCTGCTCGTCCTCGCGGCGGTACCGCTGCTGCTGTCGCTCGCGCTCATCGCCGCGGCGGTGCTGCTCCAGCAGCGCGAGCTGGCGCAGCGCGAGCACGCGCTCGTCGAGGGTGGCTACCTCAGCGCGCGGCGCGCGGAGCTGAAGAACTACGTGCAGCTCGCCATGAGCGCCATCGCGCCGATGGCGCAGTCGCGCGATGACGTGGCCGGCTCGCAGGCGCGCGCGATGCGGGTGCTCGAGTCCATGGAATACGGCGACGACGGCTATTTCTTCGTCTACGACATGCACGGCACCGTGCTGATGCACCCGCGCCAGCGCGACCTGGTCGGCAAGGACCTGTCGGGCCTCCACGACCCGCAGGGCAATGCCACCATCCAGGACCTGCTCGCGCGGGCCCGCGCGGGCGGCGGCTTCGTCGAGTACATGTGGCGGCGGCCGTCCACCGGCAGGATCGCGCCCAAGCTCGGCTACGTCACCGAGATCCCGCAATGGGACTGGATGATCGGCACCGGCCTGTACCGCGACGATATCGATGCCGCGACCGCGCAGCTCGACGCCCAGGCCTCGTCCAACATCGGCGAGACGCTGCTGTGGATCGCGGCCATCGCGTTCGGCGGCGTGGCGCTGATCAGCTTCAGCGGCATCTGGCTGAACCTGAGCGAGTTGCGCGTGGCCGACGCGAAGCTGCAGACGCTCGCGCGCCAGGTGGTGCGCTTCCAGGAGGACGAGCGCGCCCACCTGGCGCGCGAGCTGCACGACGGCGCCACGCAGACGATGGTGTCGGCCAAGCTGCTCGTCGAATCGGCCATCGACCAGCTCGAGCGCGAGGACCGCCCCGCGCCGCGCGTGCTGGAGACGGCGCTCGCCGGCCTGAAGCAGTCGCTCGACGAGGTGCGCCGCATCTCGCACCGGCTGCGTCCGGCGATGCTCGACGAGCTGGGCCTGCCGGCCGCGCTCGAACTGCTCACGCGCGAGGCAGAGGACGCGGGCGCGACGCCGGTCCATCTCAGCGTGCTAGGCGACCCGGTGCCGTTGCCCGAGGAAGTCAAGACGGCCCTGTTCCGCGTCAGCCAGGAGGCGCTCGCCAACGTGGCCAAGCATGCACGGGCGCATCGCGTGGAGATGACGCTGGACTTCGGCGTGCAGGGCGTCGCGCTGCGCATCGCCGACGACGGCCGCGGCTTCGAGGTCGACCGGATCCAGCTCGACCCCGACCGCGGCATCGGCCTGCGCAACATGCGCGAACGCCTGGCCTCGATCGGCGGCACCTTCGAAGTCCATGCCGCGCCCGGCGCCGGGACGCTGCTGCTGGCGAAGGTGCCGGCCGAGGCGATCCGCAGGCTCGCGGCTTCGGCCGGAGCCACGTGAGGCGGGTCGTTCGACTGGCGTGGATCCTGCGACTCCGCTTCGCTCCGCGCAGGATGACGCCTTGGCGCCTCGCGCGCGGCAGCACGGCTTGGCGCTCCGCATGACGCACTGACGCCGCCTGCGTGCACCGGTGTCACGCACGGCTTGGCGCTTCCCACGAGGCACTGCCGCCGCCTGCGCCCACCCGGTGTCATCCTGCGCGCAGTCGCAGGATCCACGGTGACCATGAGGCTGTATCGCCAGGGCGGGCTGCACGCCCTCTAGAACAGGCTGCTCTGCGCCTCCGGCGCCGCCCCGCGCGGCTTGAACAGCGACGTGTTCAACGTCCGTCCCGGGAACGTCACGCCCAGGCGTGCGGCCGCCGCGTCGTAGCGCCGGCCCAGCGCCTCGGCCAGGCTGCCGGTGCCCACCATGCGATTGCCGAAGCGAGCGTCGTAGTCCTTGCCTTCGTGCATGCGGTGGATCAGCCGCCAGACCTCCGCGGCGCGCTCGGGATACCAGCGCCGCAGCCACTCGGCGAACAGGTCGCGCACCTCGCGCGGCAGCCGCAGCAGCGTGTACAGGCCCATCGTGGCGCCGCGCGCGACGCAGGCCTCGAGGATGGCCTCGATCTCGTGCTCGTTCAGGCTCGGGATGACCGGTGCGATGTAGACGGCCACGGGGATGCCCGCGCTCGTGAGTTCCTCGATGGCCTCGAGGCGGCGGGTCGGCGAATTGGCGCGCGGATCGAGCCGGCGCGACAGCTCGTGGTCCAGCGTCGGGATCGACATGTGCACCCGCACGAGGCCCTTGCGCGCCATCGGCGCGAGGATGTCGATGTCGCGCGTCACGAGCGCCGACTTGGTCGTGATGCCGACCGCGACGTCGAACTCCGCGAGCACCTCCAGCACCTGGCGCGCGAGGGCGTACCTGCGGTCGATCGGCTGGTAGGCGTCCGTCGCGGCGCCGAGCGCGACGATGCCGGGGTTGAAATCCCTGCGGCTCAACTCCTTGCGCAGCACCTGCGCCGCGTTCATCTTCGCGAACAGCCGGGTCTCGAAGTCGAGGCCCGGCGACAGGTTCAGGTACGCGTGAGTCGGCCGTGCGAAGCAGTAGACGCAGCCGTGCTCGCAGCCCTGGTAAGGGTTGAGCGTGAGATCGAAGTCGAGATCGGGCGACTGGTTGCGGTTCAGGATGGACTTCGCTTCGCGCTCCGTGACCTCGGTGCGCCGGGCGGCGGGATCCGTGTCGGCGGCCGCATCCCACTCGTCCCTCACGTAGCGCGACGGCCGGTTCGAGCCGGCCCCGCGTCCCTTGACGAAGACGACGGGCTGCCCGGCGGCCGGCCTGGACGCGTCGGCCATGGGTCGTCAACCGCGCATCAGCGCGTTGAGCTCGGCCCCGCTCGCCGCGCCGGCGAAGCCGTCGAACGAACCGTTGTCGGCGATGGCCTTGGCGGCCCGCATGAAGCCGCCCCAGGCGCTGCGCGCCAGTGCGCCGCCGACGCTGACGCGGCGCACGCCGAGTGCGGCGACGTCGGCCAGCGTGAGCCCGCTCGCAGCGCCGATCAGCAGGTTCAAGGGCTTGGGTGCGACGGCGGCGACGACGGCGGCGATGTCCTCGCGCGACTGGATGCCGGGCGCATAGAGGCAGTCGGCCCCGGCCTCGGCGTAGGCGCGCAGGCGCGCGATGGTGTCGGCAAGATCGGGGCGGCCGTGCAGGTAGTTCTCGGCCCGTCCCACGAGCAGCGTGTCGCCGCCGGCTTCGTCGATCGCGGCGCGCGCCGCACGCAGGCGCACGAGGGCCTCGGGCAGGTCATGGATCGGGCGCTCGGGATTGCCCGTCGCGTCCTCGATCGACAACCCGGCCACGCCGGTGTCCACCGCCAGCCGCACGCTGTCGGCGACGTCGTGCGGCGTCGCGCCGTAGCCACTCTCGAAGTCGGCGTTGACCGGCAGCTCGGTCGCCGCCACGATCTCGCGCAGGTGGGCCAGCACCGCGTCGCGCGGCATCGCGCCGTCGGCCTGCGCCTGCGACCACGCGAAACCCGAGCTGGTGCTGGCCAGCGCCTTGAAGCCCAGCGAAGCGAGGTAGCGCGCGCTGCCCGCGTCCCACGGGTTCGGGATGACGAAGCAACCCGCGGCGTGCAGTTCGCGGAAGGCGCGGCGGCGGACGGCGATGGAAGAAGGCGAGGGCGGCGTCATGCGAAGGATTCCTGCGATGTCGGAGCCGCAGGTTAACGCGTCCGCCCGTGCGATGCTTCGTCCGTCAACGAATCACCGTGGCCACACCATGTCCACCAGCGTGTCGATGTCCGGCTTCGGATGCATGCCCCGGGTGGCGTCCTTCCACTCCTGCGGCGCCGGCGCGTAGGCCTTGGGCGGCCTGTCGCTCCACAGGCTCACGCGCAGCGCGAACACGATCTCCCGGCTCCTGACGTGCATCGGCGGCGTGGCCTCGACGGCCTGCGCGAGCGCGGCCGTCGTCGCCTCGGCAAGCGCGGGCTTGAAGTCGAACCACGTGTGCGTCCGGCCCTCCGGCCGCACCGCCACGACGATGAAGCCCGCGGCCGGCAACTGCGACGGGTGCGCGCGCATCGCGTCCGCGAGCGCCTGTCCGAGCGTCTTCAGGTAGGCCGCCATCGCGTCCGAACCGCCGTCCACGCGCTGCTCGATGACCTCGCCTTTCTCCAGTAGGACGACGTCGTGCTGCAGCAGCGGCTGCACGGCTTGGACGGACGAGGCCGCGGCCAGCGCGCACGCGGCGGGAACGAGGCGCGGCAGCGCACGGACGACGAGTCGGGCGAGGGTCATGGTCGGATTTTCACATCAGGCGGCAGTCTGGCCCGATGGGAGCGCCGGCGCGCGGATCGGTTCCAATATGGCCATGAAATCGAACCCGAACGGCGGCCTGGTCTACTCGACCGAAGCAGGCCGCATGTGCCCCGCCTGCCGCCAGCCGATCGCGCAGTGCCTCTGCGGCAAGCCGGTCGCGCCGCCCACGGACGGCGTGGTGCGCGTCTTCCTCGAGACCAAGGGTCGCGGCGGCAAGGGCGTGACGGTCGTGCGCGGCCTGGGCCTGGCCGACCCGGAATTGACGGCGATCGGCAAGAAGCTCAAGGCCGCCTGCGGCGTCGGCGGCACGGCCAAGGACGGCGTCGTCGAGTTGCAGGGCGACCACCGCGACCGCGTGCTGGCGCTGCTGCCCGGGCTGGGTTTCAGGAACGTGAAGAAGGCGGGCGGCTGAGGAATGCGCGGCCGCATCGCGGCATCACGAAGCCTGGATCTCCCGCACCAGCAGGTCCTTCACCACTTGGACCCGCATCGCCTGGCGACGCTGTCGCGGGTACACCAGGTAGGCGACCTGCGCTGGGCCGCTCCATTGCGGAAACAGGCGGACGAGCTCCTTGCGGGCGAGCATTTCCCGCACCATCCAGCAAGGCTGGAACGCGATGCCGGCGCCGTTTCGCACGGCGTCGAGCAGGGCGACGGCGTGGTTGATGCTGTATCGCGTGACGACCGGCAGCTCGACCGAGCCCTGGCTGCCGCTGAGCTTGACGGAGTCGCCGGTCCAGTTCGGATACCTCAGGAACGGATGCCGGGAAAGGTCGGCCAGGGCGCGCGGCCGGCCATGGCGTTCGAGGTAGTCCGGTGACGCCACGATGTAGCGCGGCCACGTGGCGAGCTCGCGCGCCACGAGATCCGGCGGCAGCGGCCCGCCGATGCGCACCGTGAGATCGAAGCGTTCCTCCACCGGATCGACGAAGCGGTCCTCCAGGACGAGGTCGATGCGCAGCTCGGGGTATAGCTGCAGGATGCGCAACATCAGTGGATTGAGCTTGAGCTCGCCGAGTGCCATCGGCGCGGCGATGCGCACCAGTCCGCGCGGCTCGCGCGTGCTCCGGTCGATCTGGGCCACGGCCTCGTCGTAGTCCTCGAGCAATCGACGTGCGCTCTCCACGAAGCGCGATCCCTCCTCGGTGAGCGTCGCGCGCGAAGCGCCGCGTTCCAGCAATCTCACGTCCAGCGACTTCTCCAGCGCCGCGATGAGCTTGCTGACCGTGGGCTGCGTGGTGGCGAGCGACCTGGCCGCCGACGACAGGCTGCCCAGCTCGGCCACTCGGACGAAGGCGGTCATGGCGCGAAGCCGATCCATACTATTCCGATTTCGAATGGTGAGCCTTCCAGTTTGCCATCTTCAAAACGAATCCGGAATTGGCGACATTGGCACCATGAAAGCTCTCGACCGATCCCTCATCATCGCGTCGTTCGCGGCCGTGCTGGCAGCGCCGGCGCCCGCGGCTCCGCCGGCATCAACGAACTGGCAACCGACCTGGATCTCGCCCGCCCAGCCCGCGTGGGGCGCCGACGGGGTGCTCCCGCTGGGCATGCCCGCATGGCTTGGCGACGTGACGCTCAGGCAGTCGCTGCGCAGCAGCCTGGGCGGACGGCGGGTGCGGCTCGTGGTCAGCAACGAATACGGCAGCGAGCCGCTCAGGCTGGGTGCCATGGCGCTGCGGGCGACGAGCGCCGGCGATGGCGCCGGGCCACCGGTGCGACCCGTGCGATTCCAGGGACGGGAGGGCGCCCTGGTGGCCGCGGGGGCCCGGGTCCTCAGCGACCCTGTCGATCTTCCCGTCCATGCCGGCGATCGCCTCGAGGTCGATCTGCATCTGCCGGAGCCGACGGCCCTGGCGGGCTTCCATTGGGATGCGCAGGAACATACCCAGATCCTGCGCGGAAATGCGGTGGGCCGCCCTCGGGCCGAGCCGCTGCAGACCGTGACGACCCGTGCCTTCGTCTCCGAGCTGTGGGTCGAGGCCAGCCTGGCGCCGGCGAGCGTGGTCGCCATCGGTGACTCGATCACGGACGGCAACGGCTCGAGCCTCGGCCGCGACCAGCGCTGGCCCGATCATCTCTCGCGGCGGCTCGCCTCGAGCGGCATCGCCGTTCTCAACGCAGGCATCGCCGGCAACCGGCTGCTGCGCGGCGGCTGGGGCGAGAGCGCCCTCGCGCGTTTCGAGCGCGACGTGCTCGGTCGTCCCGGCGTGCGAGCCGTCGTCGTCCTGCTGGGCACCAATGACATCGGATTGCCCGGCAGCCCGTTCGCGCCGACGGAACAGCCCGTCTCGCTGGACGAACTCACGCGGGGCTTCCTGCAACTGGCGCAACAGGCCCATTCGCGGCACGTGCGTGTCATCGTCGGCACCGTGCCGCCGTTCGAGCATGCGCTGGCGGGAACGCCTCTCGAAGGGCACTACAGTCCGGCCAAGGACGCGCTCCGAAGGGCGCTGAACGACTGGATCCGGGGCGCGCGCGCGTTCGACGGGACGGTCGATTTCGATGCGGTGTTGCGCGACCCCAGGCATCCGGCGCAGCTCGATCCTGCGCTCGATTCCGGCGACCACCTGCATCCGGGCGACGCCGGCTACGAGCGCATGGCCGCGGCCATCGACCTGGAGGCGCTCCTGGGCGCGCCTGTCGAGGAGGGCGCGCGATGAGCGGCACGATGCCCGGCGTCGCATCGACGCGCTCTGCCGTCCCGTGGCCGCTGTTTGCCTTGGCGCTGGCGGCGTTCGCCATCGGCACCACCGAATTCGTCATCGTGGGCCTGTTGCCGTCGGTGGCCGCCGATACCGGCACGAGCCTGTCGCAGGCCGGCCTGCTGGTCACCGGTTATGCGCTGGGCGTGGCCATCGGCGCGCCACCGCTGGCGGCCCTGACCGCGAGGGCGGCTCCGTACAAGGCGCTGCCCGGTCTCATGCTGCTGTTCATCGTGGGCAATGCGATGTGCGCCGCAGCGCCGGGCTATGGCTGGCTGATGGCCGGGCGCATCGTGGCCTCGCTGACGCACGGTGCCTTCTTCGGGCTGGGCGCGACGGTGGCCTCTGCGCTGGTGCCGCCGCATCGGCGTTCCGCCGCCATCGCGCTGATGTTCAGCGGCCTGACGCTGGCCAACGTCCTGGGCGTGCCGATCGGCGCCTGGATCGGGCAGCATGCCGGATGGCGCGCCACCTTCTGGGCGGTGAGCGGCTCGGGGATCGTCGCCCTGGCGGCGCTGCTGGCGTTGCTTCCGCGGTCGCTGCGGCTGCCGGCGGCGGCGTCGGGAGGCCATGGCTGGCGAATGGTACGCAGGCCGCGCCTGCTCGCCGCGCTCGCCCTCACGGCACTGGGCTTCGGCGGAATCTTCACCACGCTCACGTTCCTGGCACCCCTGCTGCAGTCCGAGAGCGGCTTCACGGCCTCGCAGGTCAATGGACTACTCCTGGTGTTCGGCCTGGGATTGACGGTCGGCAACGTGCTGGGAGGCTGGGCGGCCGATCGTTGGCCGGTGCGATCGATGTTCGCGATCCTCGGCGCCCTGGCGCTCGTCGAAGTGGCGCTCCATCTCGGTCTGCATTCGCGGCCCGCCGTGATCGGTTGTCTCCTGCTGTGGGGCATGGCCGCGTTCGCGACGGCGCCGGGATTGCAGAGCCGCGTGCTCGGCGAAGCGTCCGACGCGCCCGCGCTGGGTTCGACCCTCAACATCGCCGCCTTCAATGCGGGCAACGCCGGCGCCGCCTGGCTGGGAGCGCAGGCGCTCGCGGGCGGACTGCCCCTGGCCCGGCTGCCGCTCCTGTCGGCCGCGCTCGCGATCGCCGCGTTGACGCTCCTGGCGTGGACCGAGCTTGCCCGCCGTCACGAGGATCCGGTCAGGGTGTCATGACCTCGAGGTGCGCGCTGGTGCCTGTCAACGCCCGCCAGGCGGGCGCCACCGAGGAGGCCGCCGCCCCGCGTCGAACCCAGCGCCGAACGCCCGCACGATGCGTGTCATTGCGCGGGCGGCCGGGCCCCGCCCAGCAGCTTGACCGTCAGGCGCTCGAAGCGCGGCACGTCCACGTCCTGGATGACCTCGACCTCGCGCTCGCCCAGGCCCGGCCCCCCACCGACCGGCCAGCTGAGCGTGCTGCCGTAGTCGGCGCCATCGCCGGCCGCGACGTCCTCCAGCATCTTGCGACTGCGCATCACGAGCGACGGATCCAGCCACACGGCCGCCGCCAGCTCGTCCCACATCGGAAAGCCTTCCCCGTACCTGGCGACGTAGGCCGCCACCGGGGTGCTGCCACGGCCGATCTCCGTGTACAGCGCCTTGCGGAAGAACGTCCGGGTCGTCGGATCGACCGGAATCTGCACGATGCGCGGCCAGGCCTCGTGCAGGACGGCCGACGCCGCCTCGGCGTCCCACAGCATGTTGAACTCGCGCCGCGGCGAATGCGCGTACTCGTCGGCGAACGAGTTGTCCGCCGCCACCGGATTGAAGCTCCCGCCCATGAAGACGAGCTCGCGTGCGGCCGCGGCGAAGCCTGGATCCTCGCGCACGGCCAGCGCGAGGTCCGTCATCGGCCCGCCCATCCAGAGTGTGACGCGGCCCGGATGCTGGCGCACGGTGCGGATCATGAAGCTGATGCCGCTCTCGGCCCGGACCTTCAGCGCCGGCGTGCCGGCGGCCAGGGGCGGCACCAGGAACGGGTCGGCGTGGTACTCGGCGCGAGGCTGGCCGCCGAACGACGCCGTCCAGGCGCCTTTCCACACCAGCGGCCCGTAGCGGTGCTCCCAGGCCTTCATGCGTGCGGCGCTGTTGAGCAGGGGGAACGCGGCGCCCGCGAAGACCGGCACCTCCGGGCGCCCGACCAGCTCCAGCATGCGCAAGGTCTGGGCGATCTCCTCGTCGCGCCAGCCGTCGCCGCTGCTGACGACGATGCCCAGCACGTCGACGTCCGGTGCCTGCAGCAGCATCAGCACCGAGTTCATGTTGCTGCCGCCCGGGCCGAACATGTCCTGGTCGATGATGACCTGGCGCCGCTCGCCGGCGGCGTGTGCCACGGCGGACGAGGCGATCAGGACGAACGCGGCCAGCAGGGATCGCCTGGCAAGACGAAGGCAACGGGACATCGACGGATCCTCACGATGGATGAACGGGGGCTGCGCAGCAAGCAAGGCCCGTACCGCCGAGCATCGGCGATCGGCTAGCCGATCGATCCGCCGTCCCCGTCCGCCGCGACATGGACACGCGGCCGCCGGCCGCCATTCCACTTGCCGCCCAGCGCGCGCTCGACCTGTGCGGCCAGCTGCAGCAGCAATCCGTCGCCGGCCTGCCGTGTCTGCGCCTGGATGCCCAGCGGCAGGCCGCTCTCCTGGAACGCGAGCGGCAGCGAGATGGCCGGTGTGCCGCACAGGTTGGCGAGCGGGGTGTAGGCGAAGTTGCGCCAGAGGTGGGCGAACCAGTCGTGCACCGAAGGGTTGCTGCTGCAGGTGAGGTAGTCGATGGCGCCGACCTGGGGCGTCGGCAGCGCGGTGACCGGAGTGAGGACGATGTCCCAGTCCTCGAGGAACGCGCCCCATGCCCGCGACGTGCCGTTGAACTGCGCCTGCATGGCGGCGCGCTCGGCCCAGGACGTGTGCAGCCCGGCCTCCCAGATCCCGATGTTGATCGGCTCCAGCAGGTCTGGCGGCGGCCGCTCCAGGCCCAGGCGCGCGAGATGGCCCGCGATGACCTGGGCGAAGTTCGTGATGTAGCAGGTGGTCTGCGCGTCGAAGGCGGCGCGGAAATCAACGGGCGGGAGCTGCCAGTCGACGTGGTGGCCCAGGCCTTCGAGCAGCCGTCCGACGCGCGCGAGCTCGGCCACGAAATGGGGCGTGGCGCGGTGGTCACCCCACTC
>Ga0209258_100908_pt1 | contig 15035 bp, 17 predicted proteins | sample Araplaol_mTSA_r2_FD_184281 | JGI IMG/M metagenome (GOLD analysis project Ga0209258, IMG submission 184281) | Arabidopsis root microbial communities from North Carolina, USA - plate scrape CL_Col_mTSA_r2 (SPAdes) (version 2) | ecosystem: Host-associated > Plants > Roots > Endosphere | place: USA...
GCATTGCGGAGCACGCTTCCGACTCCGCGAAACAAGCTCATCCGCTGACAGACCTTGTGCCCGATGGTGCCCACGTCGCGTCGTCGATACCGCCCGCATCGACGGCAACGCCAGCGAAGCCATTCCTCCCGCTTATGCGCGCCTCAACCGGCTGCAGAAGCCGGTTCGCATGCCTGTGTTGATCGACTGCCTTACATCGATGCTTCAGCACTAGCACGGGACATGCATTGAACTTCGCGTCACCAGCGCGGAAGAAAGGTTGTGTGCGCCCAGCGTGAAGAAGGATGAAACCCTGCGAATAGTGCATGCCGGGAAGGCATGAAGTCGACGAAGGGTTGACACTCGTGCCGTGACCATCGGTTCGACCGTGCGCCAGACGCATCGCGATGAAAGCCGCTGTTCTGCACGCATGGCGATCACCACCATGGTCAGGTGTCGCAACGATGAGCCATCTCAGGACCGAACTGGGAATACGTGCCCTCAGGGCACAACTGGGCACGCAGTTTCGCCGCCACGGTCCGGTGATCGACACCCTGCGCCTGTCGGTGATGGAGCTGGAACAGCAGACCGATGACCGCGATGTCGATTATCTCCATGACCGCCTGATGGGCGTGCTGCACAAGTGGCGCATCAACCTGCTGATCCAGTCCAATCCCTGGCTGATCCTGCAGCGGGCTTTCTACAGCCGCCCATCGCATCTGGTCGGCCCCAGCCTGCTGGGAAACATCATCGTCACTGACGACGGTCGTGCCGCGCGTATCGCCGAAGTGGTAACCAGCGACGTAGTCCCACGCGACACGGCCTCGCTGCTGCCCTGCGAGGCTGTCGGTCGTCTGGTCGTTTCCGAGGAAGACCAGGTGCCCAAGGTGTGCGTGCTGTGTGGGCGCGCACCGGAAACGTCCGCCGTCGCGCTCGCGAGCATCGAACCGTTGGAAGGCCTTGCGCTGATGAAGGCGCAAGCGCCTGCCGAAGAGCTCGAGATTTACCGCGGTGCCTCGATCGTTCACGCGCTCGGCCTGGGAAACCGGTCACGCGCGATCGATGTCACGCATCGGCGCAGCGCGGTGCAGATCGCATCCATCCTGCAACCGGTTCCGCTGGCGGTCGGACGTCCGAAGCGGAGCCGACGCAATGGCCATCCGCGCGAGTGGCGCTGGAGCATTGCTTCGCCCGGAAGCCCCTGACGCAATGAGCCCGGCGAATGCCATCTATAACGTGCTGTTCGATACCGGCAGCGAGTTGGTGCAACTCAGGCCGTCAGGCCCGAGCACATAGGTGGTCTTCGCGTTGAGCTGGTATGGCAGCGCCTGCTCGATGAGTTCCCTGGCACGCGCGAAAGGGCGACGAGCCGATCGTTGAATCGGTCGTGGAAGTCGCCAAGGTTGACGCTGGTACGCGCTGCCTTGTCGGCCATGGAATGAATCACGCCCATGAGGTTGCGGGTGCGATGCTGCAGTTCGGCAATCAACACTTTTTGCCGTTCTTCCATGCGCAGCCGCTCTTCGTTTTCCTGATGGCGTGAAATGATGATGGCCGCGGCATGACCCGGCTCAACGGAAGCGCCGGTGCGCCGGCGTCGCCCGCGGCATGCCCTTGGCCGACGAGAAAACCCACGTGTCGCACGATGCAGTAGTGCACCTCGCAAAAGCGGGACAGGTGCACGAACAGGCGTTCCTTGAAGAGCGAAGGCAGTGGATTGTCGAGGTAGCTCGACTTGGCGAACGCCCAGAGTTCGTCGAGCAGACCGGCAGCCGTGGGCGCGCGAAAGAAATTCGGCAACACGCCGAGTCGAGCCGTCACCTCGTCGGCGAAGCTTTCGCTGGCATCAGGACGTTCGCCTGCGATCATCCGGCCACCGCGGGCCCGACTCTGCTGACCAGCGTGCAGAGGCGGCGCTCTGGCGACTACACGACGACGTCACCGGTGGAAAGCAGTTCGTGAGCCTGGTGCAAGGCTTTCGAGCGGCGATCAACACGTGGATCACGCCGCAGCCATCAGCACGGCGGCATCTTCTCCTTCCGCGGGTTATGCCAACCGCCATGTCGTGCCGTGATGACATCGGCCGCCTCCGGCCCCCAGCTTCCGGGCGCGTACTCGTGCACGGGCTCCGCGTCATCCAACACCGGATCGAGCACCGCCCACGCCGCCTCCACGCTGGCGTCACTGGTGAATCGCGAGGGATCACCCCGTATCGCCTCGCCCAGCAATCGCTGGTAAGGCTGTTCTTCGCCCACCGATTGGTGACGAGCCACCAGCTCGACCGATTCGCCGCGCATGCGCTCTCCTGCCCGCTTCACCCGCGCGCCGGTCGCAAGGGTGACGTCGGGACCGAGGCGAAACCGGAAGTAATTGGTTTGTGCCGCGGTGCCGGCATCGAACACGGCAAGCGGCGGCTCTTTCAGCGTGACCATGACTTCACAACTGGTGAGTGGCAGGCACTTGCCGGTGCGGATGAAGAACGGCACGCCTGCCCAACGCCAGGTGTCGATCTGCAAGCGCAGCGCCGCGAAGGTTTCCACGCGGGAATCGGCCGCGACGCCTTTTTCCTGGCGGTAGCCGCGAAACTGGCCACGCACCACCTGGCTGGGCTTCAACGGCCGCATGGCCTGGAACAGGCGAAGCTTCTCGGCTCGCATGGCCGCCGGCTCCTGTCCCAGCGGCGCCTCCATCGCCAGCAGGGCCGTGACCTGCAACAAATGGTTCTGCACCACGTCGCGCAACGCACCCACGTCGTCGTAGAAGCTGCCGCGCCCCTGGATGCCGAAATCCTCCGCCATGGTGATCTGCACGTTGTCGACATAGGTACGCGACCACACCGGCTCCAGGAAGGTATTGGCAAAGCGGAAATACAGCAGGTTCTCCACCGCCTCCTTGCCGAGGTAATGATCGATGCGGAAGATCGCCGATTCCGGAAACACTTCGTGCAGGGTGCGGTTCAAGCGCTTCGCCGATTCGAGGTCACGCCCGAAGGGCTTCTCCACCACGATCCTCGCGCCTTTCGCACAGCCCGATTTCGCGAGGCCCTCGACCACGGTGCCGAACATGGCGGGTGGGATGGCCATGTAATGAAGCGGGTGGCGAGCCTTGCCCAGGGCCTGCTTCAACCGCGCGTACGTGTCCGGATCGTTGTAGTCGCCATCGATGTATTGCATCTGCGCGGCGAGCCTGTCGAATGCCACGGCATCCACACCGCCATGCTCGCGCAGGCTGCTGCGGGCACGTTCGCGCAACTGGTCAAGCGTCATGCCACCGTGCGCCACGCCGATGATGGGCATGCGCAAGTCACCCGCGGCGATCAGCGCCTGCAACGCGGGAAAGATCATCTTGTAGGCAAGATCGCCGGTCGCGCCAAAGAAGACGAACGCATCCGAGGTCGGAACACTCATCGCCACCAGCCTCCATCTCATGAACCCAATGCCGCTCAACCCTCGCTTGGCGCGCGTCAATGGCAGGCATGGCTCGCATGGTCATCGCGTGATGCCGCAGCCGATCATTCACGTATCTCAGTAGCGGAGACCGCCGTCGCCTACCATGCGGGGCATGGTGGAAGTGAAGTGGACTCGCGCAAAATCATGCGGCGCTGCCGTGCCCGAGCGCTGGCGGGCGCATCTGGTCAAGCCATGGGTGTCGTGCGAGTTCGCGTGGCTGGTTCGCGGTGGCGATGGCTGGCATCTGGAACTGATGGGTCCGGACCTGGGCATCCGGCAGGTGGCCATCTATCGCCGTCCGGAACACGCGATGCGGCACGTGGCGCGATGGATCAAGTCGCGCTGGCAACGCACGGTGCCCGCGTGCGACATGGATGATCCGAGAGAACGCGCCGGCCGCCGCCAATCGCACGCACTGAAGCATCGGCTGGCCATTCGCATCCACGAGATGACTTACCCGACGGAGTGAGTTGGTCAGGGCGCGTCCGCCTTGAACACCGCGTATCCAACGTCGGCGACCTGCTTGAGCACCTGGTCGGCATCCAGCCCCTTCAGCTCCACCCCCGACAGGAGATCGGCACCCTGGAGATGGAGCGCGAGATCCGCATAATCCGGCCCGGCGGGAATGGTTGCGCTCGCCAGCGGGCGCCCCGCGGGAATGGCAAGGAAACACGCCTGGTTGACACCGCTTCGGTAGATATCGAGCAGCATGCGGCTCTCCGTATGGATGACTGGATCCACACGCATATACACGACGCCGGTGGTGCGCCCCGTGACGAATCGCATGCATGCCCGCCGTAACGTCAGTGAACGGGCTCTTGCATTTTCGTTTCATCGCCACTGGACAGGATGCTGCATAGATTGGCATTGCGTTCGATGCCTGGGCGCTCGGGATCGCCCCTCCCGGCTCTGCAGCCCGCGGACGACGCCTCGGGGCAGCGCGACCTCCGGTCCGCTGCCCCGACTTCTGTCACCACGAGGAACGCGCGCCCCTTCATGACCGACCATGCGCATGACATCAGCGTTCTCAATGGTCTCATCGAGGCCATGCTGGACAGTTGCGAGGGCTATCGCGAGGCCGCGGAACAGGCAAAGAACGTGATGATGGCCGAGCTGTTCAGGCATTGGTCCACGCAGCGACGCCAGGTCACCGGGGAGCTGCGCGAGACGGTGCGCGCACTCGGCGGCGACCCGCAGGAGGACGGCACGGTGCTCGCCTCCGCCCACCGCGTCTTTCTCGATCTTCGCGCCCACATGAGCAGGACGAACAAGGCCGTGGTGCAGGAAGTCGAGCGCGGCGAGGACCACATCAAGTACAAGTTCGAACGCGCCTTGATGGACCGGAAGATCGGCGTGGTCGCGCGCCTCGCCGTCCAGTCCGCTTACGTCTCGGTCAAGTCCGGCCACGACGACATGCGCAATCTCAAGCGGAGTTACGAATAGAGCTCGATCGACAACCGGATCCAGCCCATGCACAACAGCACGAAGGCCGGAGGGAACGATGGCTCATCCATCATGGGGCGATCCGGATCCGGCGGCACCCGCGTACTGGTCCACGGCCCCGCTCATTTCGACGAGGGTCTGCTCCATGGACTTCACGCCGTAGGGATAGAACGATGACTTGTCGCCAGCATCCCACTGCTGCTTGAGGCCCGGCTCGTCCAGTGCCCAATCGCGACGAATGGAATGCGTCAGCTCGCGCAGTTCGTCGTGCAGCTCGGCCGTCGACGGCCGCCCCCAGTAGTAGTAACCGTTCCACACGCGACGCAGCTCGAGCCGGGGCGCGAGAAGAAAGGTGTGGGGGATCATTGGATCATGCTCGGGATCGGTGTACTCCCGGATGTCCAAGTCATCACGCACGTGCTTCTTCTCATCATAGAGAAAGGGATAGTGCGCACCCAGCTGCTGCCTGAGGTTGTTGGTGGTGTGCCAATCGTCGGTGGTAATGACCACGAGCTGGCAACTGCCCACGACCAGCTGCGCATGAAAGCGCGTGAGTTCCTTCAACTGCTCGCGATCCTTGGGGCAGAAGAATCCGCGGATCAACACGATCAGCATCGGGTCCTGCTCGGTCTGCAGGTCGGAAAGCCGACGCAAGGTTTTCGTGTGGTCGGGCAATACATAGTCCGGAAACGGCTTGCCCGGAACGATCTTGGAATTCATGGCGACGCAACGTAGGGCACATCGTGTAGGCGAACGATCAAGGTCGATACAAGAGAACGTTCACGACAGCCGCATCTCTCATGCGCCGACATGAATGATCGCCATGCGCAACGCAAGCATTCGCATACATCGCCCGTAACGGCCGGTTCGCACCTGCGTCACGCACGACGACGGACCATCCGTCCATCCGCCGAGAGGAAGGTGCACCATGTCGAGCAGAGACCGAAAAGACCTTGGCCACGCCGATCCCCACAAGACGGAAACGCCCAAGGAGCGCGAGCAGCGCAAGAAGAAAGAATCGGAGAACCACGAAGAAGCGCTGCAGGAAACCTTCCCGGCCAGCGACCCCGTATCGCCTTTCATCCCCGCCAAGGCGCCAGAGTGAAGACACATCGGCGCAAGCTACACCCTTGATTCGAGATCGCCATCTTTGGCCAAACCACGCGGCCCTCTCGGGCACGTCGCATAGGCCCGAGGCGTGAAAGAACACCCCCAAGTAGCGCCTGGCAGCACTCGGACAGCGTAATTTTACGGATGCCCGGCCTCACGCCTGGTGCGAAGATCCCCGCTACGGATGGCAACGCTTTCAAGGACCAGGGGCGCTTCCACGCAACTTCACGGCCAGAGGGGAAACATCCAATGATCAAGTCTCCGATACTGTGCGTATTGGGCGCGGCGCTGTTGATGGTGGGCTGCGTATCGCAACAGAAGTACGACGAATCGCAGCAACGCAATGCCGAACTCGAAGCGCAATACAAGCAACTCAACGAAACCATGGGCACCGAGGTCGCGTCGCGCGACATGAGCATCCAGCGCATGCAGGACGCCATCAAGGTATCGCTCAACGACCAGCTGCTGTTCCCCTCGGGCGGATGGGAAATATCGGCCCAGGCCAAGCAGAGCATCGCCAAGATAGCGGCCATCCTCGCGCCGCATCAGAAGAACAAGATCAACGTCAACGGCTACACCGACAGCACGCCGATCGGTCCTCAACTGGCGGCGCAGGGTGTCACCACCAACATGATCCTGTCGCAGAAGCGCGCCGACAACGTGATGCAGTACATGATCTCCCAAGGCGTGAAGCCCGAACTCGTCGCAGCCCACGGCTATGGCGAACAGAATCCCGTCGCGTCCAACGACACGGCGGAAGGCAAGGCGCAAAACCGTCGCGTGGAACTCACCATCGCGAGCAAGTAGCGCTTCCAGAAGAGACGGGGCACGCTCGGTGACGAATGGCGCCCTGTCTCTTCCTGCCGTCAGCCGATCACTTCGGTTGTGCCGTGCTGGTCAAAGCGCGCTTTCTGCGACGCCCTATCCAGCTAGCGCCCGCCCGCTCCCGGCTCCATCGCCCGAACGGCGGCGATCATGGTGATCGCATCGACCATCACTCTTTCCACATCGGTTTGGCCACGCCAGTCAGGCGCGTGAACCCTGTGGGCGCCGGAGCAGAAATGCATCACGCGGGGCAACGTTGGTTGCGTATTTGCCGGGCCAGCCCAAGCCAGGGGTCGCTTGTCCGTAGTTTTACGTAGACGGACCGGGCGCAGGCGCGTTCCCGCGCCATCGGAAGCCGCCCCTTTCCTGAGCAAAGCGCGCGGAGCAGCGAAAGTTCGAGCCTGAACAGGCTTTTACGTAGCCCCTAACGTATTCAGCCATCACGCTGGCGGTGGCAAATGAGCGCAATCGCGGTCTAAGATGCGCCACGTCTTCAAGACGAGGGAACCCGCATGGAACAGCGAGCTCACCCGGTCTCTTACGCACTGACGGTCACGCGCGCGATCAAGGAACTTGCGAGCGATGCCGTCAGCGAAGGCGTGCTGCCCGAAAGCATGGCGGCCACGATATCGAAGGCCGCGACCGAGGCCGCGCTGTCGCTCGGTCTGTTCATCGTGTCCAAAGGGCCGCGCATCACGCATCAAGGCGCCAAGGCGATCGAAAGCGCACGCGTCGATCTGGAAGCGTTGGCGGAACTCGCGGGGCTGGTTCGCACCTACAAGCTCACACCGAAAAACGCCGTGCACGTGGCACTTGCCATCAGCTACACGGTCGGCCAGGCCGAGAATCGCTTGCGGCTGGCGGAAGACCTCGTGTCCTGAGGGCGCACATAGGCTGCTGGCACGGCGGCCAGCACTCGCGGCCCGCCCGACAGCAAAAGAACATAACATTGCTCAGCCTGCGCGAAACGCTGCGGCAGGACGACGGCGACGTGCACGCCAGAACAACAGGCCCGTCATCAGCATAAAGCCTGGCAGCAGTGCGCTGATGGCGAGCATGACGCGCCACAGGCCACCACCCACGGCGCCGGCGTGGATCGGGAACAGCGCATTGGCCAGGCGCGCGCCTGGCCCCAGGCGCGTCGCATCTTCACCGCCGATGACCTTGGCCGCATAGGGATCAAGCCAGAGTGTGCTGCGCCCGTTGGGATTCCATTCGCCGGGCTGGCGCACGCGCATCATCAAGGCGTGGCCTTCGCGAACGGGAAGACTGATGCGCGTGATCGCCGCGTCTGGTGCGGCCGCCTGCGCGGCAGCCAGCACGTCGGGCCATGAGACCTTCGCCGCGACGCTGTCGATGCTCGGTGGTTTGGCCGGCAGCGGTTCGCCAAACCATTGGATGAGTGCGGTACGCACGGCGCCGCGATAGGCCATGGTGGTGCCGGTGCCGATGGTGATGAGCAGCAACGGAAACGCCACCACGCCCACCATGCGATGCCAGCTTGCCCAGCGGAGAATCGGTGGCCTCGCATGCGGCCGCAGGTGCGTCACCGCGCGGCGTCGACCCGGCCAGTACAGCCATACGCCCGAGCACAGCATGAAGAGACCGGCGAAGGCGACGATGCCGAGCACGGTTTCACCGGTGGGGCCACTCAACAGGTGGGTGTGCCAGTCGAGCAGGATGAGTAGCGGATCGCGCTTGGCCGATCGCGTGAGCAGCAGTCGCCCGTCGGCTGGATCGAAATAGAGCCGATCGCGATTCTTCGCGCTGCCTTCGAAGGCCGTGATCGCTTCGTCGGGCAACGTGATGCTGCGCAACGACTTGCCCACGTCGCTGGCAAGGATGCGATCGAGCGTGCGTCCCAGGCTGGCGGAATCCGGCACTGCGCGTCCTGCCAGCTCGGGGTGCGTAATCGCGAGCAAGGGCTGCTCGAACACCAGCACGCCGCCGGCCAGCGTCACCAGCGACAACAATACGCCGAGGCTCAACCCCAGCCACAGGTGCAGCGTCTTCAGCACGTGTCGCGTGCGGCGCTTGGCGGGTTGCGGCGCGCGTGCCATGGCGTCTCCGTCAGAACTCAATGGATGCCTGCACGTAATACGTGCGTGGCTGGCCGACATAAAGGCCGTCGTTGTTGTCGGTGGAACGCGTGAAGTAGCGGCGATCGAAGATGTTCTTCACGCCCACGCCCAGCCGGAAATTGGACAGCGCGGGGCCGAAAGCGTATTCGCCGCGAAGGTTCCACGTGGTCCAACCCGGGATATCGCCGAGGTCGCCGTTGGGCGTGCCTTCCGTCTGATACACCGTGGGGTGCGCGGGATCGAAGCTCGGCGACCCGGGCGAGTGCTGACGCGACTGCGAGAACGCATCGAGATTGAACGTCCATGCCGCGCGGTTGTAGCGCACGCCCAGGTTCGCAGTGCGGCGCGAGTAGAACGGCAGGTCGCGCCCGGCGAACGAGCCGTACTTGTAGATGGCATGCGTGTAGGTCGCCGTGCCCCACAGGCTCAGGCCCTGCAGGTTTTCGTCATAGGCGCCCAGATCCACGTGACCACCGGTCTCGATGCCCTTGTGCGTGGTGGCGCCGAGGCTGGTCCAGCCGTCGACGGAATCCGCCACGCCGGGCAGCTTGCCCACGTACTGCAGCTCGTGATCGAAGTTGATGCGGAACAGCGTGACTTCGCCGCCCCACGCGCCCTTGTCGTAGCGCGTGCCGATCTCATAGGTGCGCGCCTTCTCCGGCTGCAGGCCCTGTGCGAACTGGCTGCTCGAATCCTTCTGGCTGATCTGGAAGTACTGCAGCGCGCCGAACGACGTCTCGGCATTGGCGTACAGCTTCAGCGCATCGGTGAGGTGATAGATGACGTTGAGCGAAGGCAGCGGCTGCGAGTAATGCTCGCGGCGGAAGGTCGGGCCCTTCACGATCACCGTGGCGCTCGGGTGCGCCTGCCACCAGCTGTTGATGCGCTCGTAGCGCAGGCCAGGCGTGATGGTCCAGTTGCCGACGTTGATGGTGTCGTCCACGTAGACCGCATTGGCCTCGTTCGAGCCGGTGTTGTTGCCGGACAAGCCATAAGGCGCCTGGTAGATGCCGCTGTCGAACGGCGTGTAGTTCAGCGGCGAAACGAACTTGCTGTTGCGCAGCGTGCGCTCGTTCATCCATTCGGTGAGGTAGCGGTAGCCTACGCTGATCTCGTGCGTCCACTGGCCCCAGTCGAACAGCTGCGAATAGCGTGGTTCGATCGCGAAGGTATGGTAGTTGCGCGGATACGCATTGAGCTGATGCGTGTACAGGCCCGTGTTTGCGTTCTGCGTGATGGTCTCGATGTGGCTGCCGCGGAAACTCTCGGTGTAATAGGTCTGCACCTCGAAGCTGCGGCGCTCGTCCTTATGGCTGTAACGCAGCACCGCGTCCTGGCGGCGGCCGTGGAAATCATCGAACGGCCGGCGCGACTGGAACGGGTCCGCATCGTAATCGGCCTGGGTCAGGCCGCCGGGCATGCCGGCCTGCCCGTCGTAGTAGTGCAGGCTGCCGCTGATCTCGTCGGTGGGGCTGAATGCGTACTTCGCCTTCAGCATCACATCGTCGATGCTCTCGTTGTCCTGCTTCTCGCGGTAGCCGGGGCCGTGCGAACCGTTGTAGAGCACCGCTACACCCAAACCCGACGCCGTAGTGCCGCCGAGGAACAGGTTGCTCTGCGTGCGGATGCCGCCGTACTCGCCGCCCTGCAGCTGCACACCGGCGTCGCCGCCGAAAGTTTGTGGGATATCGCGCGTGACGAAGTTGATGATGCCGCCCACGTTCTGCGGTCCGTAGCGCACCGAGCCGCCGCCGCGCACCACGTCGATCGCCTGCAGGTTGCCCAGCGCCACCGGCGCCATCGACACCTGCGGCTGTCCGTACGGCGCCACGGCGATCGGCACGCCATCGAGCAACAGGGTGGAACGCGGCGACAGGCGCGAGGTGAGACCGCGCACGCCCACGTTGAGCGAGACGTCGCTGCCGCCGGTGCCATTGCTCTCCTGGACCTGCACGCCGGGCACCTTGCGCAGCGCATCGCGCAGGTTCACCGCGCCGGCTTCGCGCATGTCCTCGCGGCGGATCACGGTGCGCGCGCCCGGATGATTCACCACGATGTTCTGGTCCGCCTCGCCCAGCCAGTTGCCGACGACGCTGACGCCCTCGAGCGTGGTGGCGCTGCGGGTGTCATCGGCGGAACCCGGTGCGGTGACAGCTTGTTGCGCGCAGGCAGCGCCGGCGTAGGCACTGCCAAACAGCGCCAGCAGGATGGCGGAACGGATGGGGGACATGGGGACAGTATTTTTTTACGAATGGGCGCATGCTAATTAGGAATCATTCTCATATCAAGCGGACCAACTGCCGCAGCTGAGACAGGGCGAAAATGCTGCAGGGCTCTGTCCTGCCCGTTCGTGCCGATGCCATAGCGCGCGAAAGCGCGCCGGGAGCGCAACATGAGTTACGACATCGTGTGGGAATTCCGGCTGGCCGCCGGGCGTGCATCCGCGTTTGAACAGGCCTACGGGCCCGAAGGCGCCTGGGCCCGGTTGTTTCGGCACGCACCCGGTTTCATCGAAACCCGATTGCTTCGCGATACCGAAGAACCCACCCGCTACCTGACGATGGATCGTTGGGAGTCGCGCGATGCCTTCGACGACTTCACGCGTCGCTTCGCCGCGGAGTACCGCACGCTGGATGCACAGCTCGAAGGCCTCGCGCGATCGGAGACGCGTCTGGGCGCTTTCGACACGATGCCGTAGTTTTACCTAGACGCTTCTAGGTGGTGTTGCGCTTGTCGCACCCACTCACGCCGCGATCATGGGATGTGCCAACGCTGGGACCGCGATGCGTCATCGACGCTCGAGGTTCCGCCGAGGCCGACCTGCCCTGAGCCGGAGCGGACCATGAGCGCGTTCACTGCCAAGATCAAACACGAATTCCTGGAGATGCTGCCGCCGACGATCTTCTTCTTCGTCGTGCTCCATGTGGTTGCACTCGTCCGCGCGCTGATGATTCGGGGCTCCGGCATTTCGCTGCCCACCACGGCCTCGGTCGCACTCGCCGCGCTGATCCTCGGCAAGGCCGTGTTGCTCGCCAACATGCTTCCCTTCATCAACCGCTTTCCGGAAAGGCCGCTGATCTGGAATGCCGCCTGGAAAACCGTGATCTACACCGTCATCGCCGGCTTCATCCATTATCTGGAGCGGCTTTACGACTACTGGAAAGAAGCGCCCAATGTCGCGGCAGCCAATCACCAGCTGTTTACGGAAATGAGCTGGCCGCGTTTCTGGGCCATCCAGATCCTGCTGCTGGTGTTGATCCTCAATTACTGCGTGTTTGCCGAGCTGGCGCGCATCATCGGGCGCGAGCGGATGAAGGCGATCTTCCTGGGCCCCATCCCGCCCGACATCGCCGCACGGCTGGCCCGCTAGACGCAATCACGCCGCGGCGGCGGCGCCTTCCGGAACCCGGCTGATGGCCTGCACGGCCGCGCTCTCGAAGGAGTTGAGCACTTCGTCGACATCGGCATCGGTCATCGCCGGACCTTCGGTCGGCGCCAGCGGCTCGGGCAGCAGCAGCGCGGCGATGTGCACGCCGGGCATGTGCTCGCGCATCTGCGCGGCGACCTCGACCATGCCCTGCTGCTCGGCGGAAAGCTGGGTGCTGACGAGGTACAACATGGCCACCGCATGGGGTGTCGCCTCGGGGTGAGGTTCGGCTTCGAACGCGGCGAAGTCATCGACGGACACGTGACGCGCGTCCACGTGCAGGTCGCGCAGGATGCGCGTAAGCAGCTCCGTCGCCAGGTCGTCGACCACCGTTCCCAGGCCGACGCACAGCACGATTGAACCCGGCGTCACCGTGAGCGGCCCCTGCCAACGGCCGCTGACGTCTTCGCGTTGCTGGCGCAGTCGCCGGCCAATGCTTACGTTGTCCAGCACCGAGGTGCGTCGGCGCCAGCGCATATGGCGCTGTCCTTCGTTGCCCAGCGTGCTGATGACGGTGACGATGGTGTCGCGCACCGTGCCCTGCTGCTCGGCGCCGATGACGCCGCGCCTCAAATCGATGCCTGCCAGCTGCAATGCCGGCAGCAGCACGTTGTCGCAATAGGCGGCGAAGGAGCGACGTTTCAGGAACGAACGCGCCTCGGTAATGATTTCTCCGGCATCGCCCGAAAGCGCGCGCTGGTAAAGGCGCTGCGGCATGGTCAACGCGGGCGCATCGCCGAGCAGCACGTTGAGCAGGCCCAGCGCCTGGACATGGCGACCGGCGACCACGAGGCACAGCGTCAGCGGCGTCGACATCACCAGGCCCACCGGGCCCCACAACCAGCTCCAGAAGATCGCCGCCACCACCACCGCCAGCGGCGACAGGCCCGTGGTGTGGCCGTAGAGAAACGGCTCCACCAGCTGCGAAACGATCACTTCGATCACGATGTACAAGGCAAGCGTGAGTATCAGCAGTGTCCAGCCCGGCACCACGGCAGCGGCGAACAGGGCCGCCAGGCCAGCCACCAGCCATACACCGATGTAGGGCACGAAACGCAGCACCGCCGTGAGCGCGCCCCACAACGGCGCGTTGGGTACGCCCAGCAGCCATAGCCCCGTGCCGATGGCGATGCCGACACCAAAGTTGACCGAAAACGTCGACAGGAAAAAGCGCGACAGACGTTCGCCCGCGTCGTTGATCGCCGCCGTCGTCGCGCGCAGGTCGTTGCCACCGGCCAAGCGGATGAAGCGATCGCGCAGCGACTCGTGTTCGAGCAGCACGAACACCAGCACCACCAGCACGATGCCTGCGGTTTCCACCGGTACCCACGCGGTGGACAGCACGCGCGCGAGCACCGCCATGGGTGCGGATGCGCCATGCGCCGAGGCCTGCGCTGCGCCTTCTTCGGAACGCTGCGCCTTGTCGCTGGCCGATACGCTTGCCGGCATTCCTTCGGACGAGGCGATGACCTTGCCGAACTCGCCCTGCATCGCCTGCAACTGGCCCAGCGTGGCCGTGCGCAACGTCTGCACCTTGGCATGGATGGTGGCCTCGTACTGCGGCAGGCTGCGCGCCATCGACACCATCTGCGAACCGATGACGGCAGTGAGCCCGCTGCCGATCACCACCAGCGCGAGCACGGCGATGAAGACGGACGAACCATGACCCAGGCCCAGCCGCCGGTAGATGCGCACCCATGGCGCCATCAGCAGGCTGAGGAACAGCGCCAGCACGATGGGTACGAGCACTTCGCGGCCGACATACAACAAGGCCAGGATGCAGGTCGCGGCGATGATCACCACCGCCCGCTGGCTCGGCGACGCCGCAGGCGCGGTGCTGGCATCGGTAGACATGGGCGCTCTCCTCACCGTTCCATGCTGCAGGTGGATCGGAGCGACTTCGCCGCTTCCGGACGCCTAGAGCATAGCCCGCGGACGCCCGAAGGAGCGCTTAGGCCGCCTCGCTTTCCAGCGGCAGGCGGCAAAGCCGCCGCACGTCGAGCAAGGCCACGAAACCACCCTGCCACGGCAACACGCCATGCACGGGATCGTCCTGTCGCGCAGCGCCACCCGGCGGTGGTGGTGCGATCTCCGCACCCTGCGCATGCACGAGGTCGCCGATCGCGTCCACGCGCAGGCCCACCAGGTGCGGGCCGTGCGAGAGCATGACCAGCCGGACCTCGTTCGCATCGCGATCGTGGGCTTCGGGAAGGCCGAGGCGACGACGTCCATCGAGCACCGGCACGATGCGCCCGCGCAGATGACGGATGCCGAGCAGGTCAGCGGCGGCACCGGGCACCGGTGTGAGTTCGCCGTCGCGAATCACCTCGCTCACCTGGTCGAGCGGCGCGGCATAGAGCTGGCCGCCCAGGCGGAACGAGAGCCAGCGATCGGTGGTGTGGTTGGGGATGTCGCTCAAGACATCGACTCCGCTGCATGAGTGACGAAAACGAGTTTCACGGTCCGTGCTCCGGTGTACCGAGGCGCGGCGCGGTGACGGTGATGGCCCCGGCCGCCGCCGTCGGCACGAGGGCCGGATGGCTGGCGGCAGGCTGCGCCACGGGCGCGGGGCCGGCCAGGATCACCTTGTTCGTGGGCAGGACGCCATCGCGGCCGGCTTCCGCGGGCGCCGGCGACAGCGTGGGCACGGCAGGCAGCGCGACCGGCACTTCCGGGGCGGGCGAGCGCTCGTCGATGGCATCGGCGTACTGGTTCTTGCCA
>Ga0209258_100909_pt1 | contig 15021 bp, 14 predicted proteins | sample Araplaol_mTSA_r2_FD_184281 | JGI IMG/M metagenome (GOLD analysis project Ga0209258, IMG submission 184281) | Arabidopsis root microbial communities from North Carolina, USA - plate scrape CL_Col_mTSA_r2 (SPAdes) (version 2) | ecosystem: Host-associated > Plants > Roots > Endosphere | place: USA...
TCACGTTGGCGTCCTGATGGATCAGGGCTTCGACGGCGGCGAACGTTGCGCGCTGACTGTCGATGGCATGGCTGGTGCCAAACGCGCCATAGGCCTCGCGGATGTCGTTGAACTGCGCGATCGAGAGCGAGCGCCGCGCGTCGTCCAGCCGTTCCACGTGTTCGATGCCAAGGCCCTGCTCGGCAGGCGGGCGGGCCGATACGCCCACCGGAAAGCCGAGGTTGTTCACCACCGCGCAGGGCACGGCGCTCCGCGGCATGGCTGCCGCACAGCGAAGCAACTGGCTGCGCGCGCCGGCCTGGAGCACGGCCGCGCGCGCATCGTTGTGCGAATAAAGCCCATGCCTGAAATGGATCGAGGCCATGTGGTTCAGCGCCACGGGGGGAAGCGCGCCCAGGGAGTTCGCATCCACATAAAGTCCATTGCCCAATGCACGGACGTTGTCACGCGTCACGCCGAAGGCGCCATTGGCCAGGAAAGCGTCCGCACTGTTGAACAGGCCAGCGGGCCCGCCGTTGAGCCACCACACCACCAGGGTGGGCCTTTCAAATGGACCTGGCTTCGCGAGCGCACGCCAATCGCCAAGCGCCAGCGTGCCGGCCAGCGCAGCGCTCGATTTGAGAAAATCGCGTCGTTTCATGCTGAGCCCTGCATGGGTGTGCCTCATTCGATACGCCATCGACGCAGATGTCCGCCGCTTCCGGCGAGGGTCGCCGGTTTGCTTGTGCTGACGATTAGGACGTAGCCTAAGCGTGTCCGTCTTTCGAAAGGTGGCCGACTTGTGTCGCATTTCAGACAGCAATCGCGTGGCAAATCGTGGCCGATCACGGCGCTCGCCAAGGACTATCCGCGCGGATGGCAGGTGCCCAGGCATCGGCATCGTCGTGGTCAACTGATCTACGCCAAGTCGGGCGTCATGCATGTGACGACGCGCGAAGGTATCTGGGTCGTCCCGCCACAGCGCGCCCTGTGGATACCGCTGGGCATGGAGCACGAAATCCAGATGGAAGGAAACGTGGCGGTGCGGATGCTGTACATGGACCGTGCCCGCAGCGCGTTGTTCGGTGCGCATTGCAAGGTGTTGGCGGTGCCTGCCCTGCTACGCGAACTGATTCTGTCGGCCGTCGACGCACACGCGGAGAAGCGTCGGGAACGCATGGCGATCCTCGCCGACCTGCTGTTGCATGAATTGCAGGAAGCCGAGGAAGAGGCCTTGCATATACCGGTGCCGACGGACCCTCGGCTCAAGAGCGTGTGCCAGCGCTTGCTTGCCGGCACATCGAGAGTGGAGACGCTGGAACAGTTGGCGACGCGTGTGGGTGCCAGCAGCCGTACCCTGGCGAGGTTGTTCGAGAGCGACTTGCAGATGTCATTCGCGCATTGGCGTCAGCATGTGCGGTTGGCACGGGCGCTGAGTCAGATCAGCCAGGGCCGAGCCATCAAGGCGGTAGCGCGCGATGCGGGCTACGCAAATTGCAGTGCATTCAGCAGCATGTTCCGCCGCGTGCTGGGCATTACGCCGAGCGACTACCTGAGGCAGGCGACAGCTCCGTCGATGAGGTGACAGGTATGGGCGTGACCCGGGGCTGCCGGCACACCTTTGCCTTTTGCGCCTGTTGTCACCATTGACGGTTGAGTTGCCAGCGCCTTGCACGCCACGCACGCATAAGGAATCGCGAGTTGGCACGCAACGCACGATCGCGGCGATGTTTCGTGTTCGTCGCCGGCCATCGTGGTCGTAAGACATCGTCCATGTGACCACTTACCGAGCGAATAAGGCACGGCAGGCGACCACTCATCCCCCACTGGTCATGCGCTCCACTCGCAGTGCCCGGGCGTATGATTTCCACGCGATTTCCATCGCAAGCGTCACCGTCCGATCTCAAGATCATCCGCCATTGGCATTCGACGATTTCATCGCGATGTTGCATGAAGGCACCGACGGACCGCGGTCGTTGCCTTGGTCTCGTGTCGACAGGCAGTCCGCAAACCAGAAGAGGTGAACTGGATTCGTATGATGCGTGGCTAGACCCGCTCGCCGGTGTGCCGCAACGATCCGCCGGACATCGTTCTAGCCATCCTGAGTTCCATGGCTTTCGCATCCCAGGAGCTAATAACCATGAACAGGCAGACGATTGGTCAGTTACGCAGCAGCGTCGTGGGCTTTCTTCTGGTTGCACCGCTGTCGATGGCAGCGTTCGCCCAGTCGACCGATGGCTCGCACGATTTCGATTTCGAGATCGGAACCTGGAAAACCCACGTATCGAGACTGGTCCATCCGCTGAGCGGATCCAAGGTTTGGGCGCAGTACGACGGGACATCCGTCGTAAGCAAGGTATGGAACGGCCGCGCCAACCTCGTTGAGCTCGAAGCGGATGGGCCGCAGGGTCATCTCGAGCTCGCCTCGTTCCGCCTCTACAACCCGCAGGCGCATCAATGGAGCTTGAACGTCGCGAGCAGTCGCGGCGGCTCGTTTGGTACGCCTACCGTTGGCGAGTTCAAGGATGGCCGCGGTGAGTTCTACGACCAGGAGACGTTCAACGATCGGGCTATCCTCGTCCGATTTGTCATCTCCAACATCACGCCCAAGTCGTGCCACTTCGAGCAGGCCTTTTCCGCCGATGGCGGAAAGACGTGGGAAGTGAACTGGATAGCCGACGATACGCGCATGGACGTTGCAGCGACTCGCTGATCGAAGCGACGGGGCGCATCCGCCTTCGACGTGGCATCGAGTGCCGGGCCGCAAGGCAATCGCGCCCGCGACGCCCTCGGCGCTGGAAGGTGTCGGCCTTCGATCAGCTTTCCGATGGCGTGGTCGTGGCGCGGAACGTCACGACGAGCACATCGCGAAACGCCAGCTCGCCTGCGGAAAGCGGCGCCACCGGCGTGACGCCGTGATAGACGCGATGATCGTCGATCAGCGCCGCGTCGAGTGCGTGGGTCAACGTGAAGTCGCCAAGCAACTGGCCATCGGGCGCATGGATGGTCGTCGTGCCGCTGGCGATGTTCTGGCGGTTCACGAGCAGTACGAGCACATAGTCGACGCCGTCGCGATGGCTGCCCTCGGGTGTCGGCTCGCCGACGGAGTCCGCAGTCGCTTCGATGCGAAACTGGTGCACTTCGATGTGCCAACGTGGCGACGCCGGCGCCAGCAGCCCGAAGAACCGATGGCAGTAGCGAAGAATGGTGCGCAGCGTGGCGCTGTTGATCACCGCTGCATCCACCGGTTCGAACCAGCGTTGGATGTCGCCCTGCAGCGCGTTGTATTGCAGGCTTTGGAAATGTGCCTGGTGGGGCTCGGGCACGACCGGGCCGTCGATGGTGGCGGAAAACGTCGCGTGGCGCCGCCGGCGAAAGCGGCCCTTGGCTGCCAGGTATTCGTCGACCTCCAGATGATTCCAACTCGCCACGAAGGCTGGCCAGTCGGTCAGCTCGCCTTCCGCTTCGAGCAGCGAGCGCATGTGGTCGCCTTCCACGAAGGCGAAGCCCCGCGAACTCACCTGGCCAGGCAACGTCGAGTCGAACGAGTCCGCGGGTCTGCTCATGGTTTCATCATAGCGGCTATGGCTGGGGTGTCGGATGTTGCGCCGCGATGCCTGCGCCCAGGTTTCGTGACATCCACCGCAACCGGCAGCCGATGCGTTAGCCGTCATGACGATGCATACTCGCCTCGCCCATTCGGCGCTCGTCTCCCCGCAGCGCCCTCCACATGGAAGAACAGGACATGAAGCTTTTTCCGAAAGCGCTGGTTCTGATGTGCGTTGGTGCTCTGGCGTTGTCCTTCGCGGTGCCTGCCATGGCGGGACCAGTAAGCGACACCGCGCCGGTTCGCCCGGCAACATCTCCCTTGCTGGGAACGTGGGCGCTGGATACCTCGCGGCTTCCCATGCCGCCGCAACAGCGACCCGACAGCGTGAAGTTCACGTTTGCCAATGCCGGCGAAAGCAAGCTGAGCGTCCGTGTCGACATCGTCTACGCGCCGGGCAACGAGGCGCATTCCGCGTCGGTGGCAACGCTGGACGGCATGGCGGTCAGCATCAAAGACAGCCCTGAGGCGGACACCGCTTCGTTCAAGAGACCTGCACCCGACGTGCTGGTCATGGCGCTTCAGAAAGAAGGTGTGCTCGTGTCGACGCGGGTCTATGCCGTATTGCCGGATGAGCAGCACCTCGTCGAGACGACGGTGTATCCGGGCAACGACGGTCCGCTGGTGATGAAGACGAGCTACTTCACGCGCATCCGCTAGCGTGGCAGCCGTGCGCCGCGGCGCGGTTGACCGTATCGCATGAACTTCCTGACTCCTCTTCCGACATCGCCATGGATATTCGACACCTCAACGAAGACGACCTCGAACTCGTCTGCCAACACCGCGAGGCGATGTTCCGCGATGCCGGCAAGGGCGACGACGTCCTGCTGCCGATGACCACGCATTTTCGCGAGTGGCTCAGGCCGCGCCTTGCTGACGGCTCGTACTTCGGTTTTGTGATGTTGGATGGCGGCGCTCCCATCGCGGGTATCGGCTTGATGCTGATCGACTGGCCGCCGCATCCGGCGCACCCGCTGAGCGACAAGCGTGGCTACGTACTGAACGTGTTCGTCGAGCCCGGCTATCGGAAGCGCGGACTGGCGCGCGAGCTGATGCGGCTCGCGGATGCGGAATTCGCGCGGCGCGGGGTGGACTACGCGGTTCTGCACGCCACGGACAAGGGCCGGCCGCTGTATCAGGAACTCGGATGGAACGGCACGACCGAGATGGCGAAGACGCTGTCTGTCTTGCCGGACGAATCGGCAGGCTGAGCGAACACAGGCGATGTGGCGACGGGCATCGCGGACGGCGTGCCAAGCCATGGGGGCGCGTTTCCGGTCGTTGTCCTCCTGCCGAGAGGCACAGCGCGCGTTGCCGCGCTCTTGCGGATAAACTGTGAAGCCCCTCAGGAAGCCCGTCACGCTGCCGATAGGTTTATCGATGGCCGGGCACTTTCCTCATGGGTTCAGTGCTACCGTCCGCTTAAGCCGGATGGGGTAGATCGCGCCAAGCCACCATACGCAGCCGTTTCGCCTTGTGCGTACCGGCCCTGTTCCAACGTGGAAGCATCAGGAGCTTCGTCATCCAAGTGGGTTGCAACATGAACGACGGGTTTTGCACGCGCCATGGATGAGCATAAGCACGAATCGCACCGGGGCGTGGCCCTCTTCGTCGGGTTGCTCGCGCTGCTTACCCTGGTGACGCTAGGTGCGCCGCGTTTCGAGTTTCCCAAGGTCGCGCCCAAGGTGGTTCGCACGGCCCAACCCATCGCGCCAACGGTCGATCTGTGGCTGAGCACGGCCGATCGCAAGTTGAAGCTCGAGCGACAGCCGGACATCGAAATGAAGCCCCGCGATGCGTCGCCGGTCGACGTGGTCATCGACGTCCAGAAGAAGTTCCAGACCATGACCGGCTTTGGCGCGGCGATGACGGATTCGTCGGCTTGGCTGCTGCAGAACAAGCTGAGCGGATTGCAGCGCAGCGCACTGCTGCATGAACTGTACGGGCCGCCGCCCAATCTCAACCTGACCATGATGCGCCTGACCATCGGCGCGTCGGATTTTTCGCTGAAGCCATACACCCTGGACGACGTTCCGTTCGGACAGGAAGACCCGGACCTGGCCCATTTCAACGTCACGCCCAACTTGCGCAACGTGATACCGACGGTGCGCGAGGTGCTCGCGATCAATCCCGCATTGCTTATCGTCGCGTCGTCCTGGACCGCCCCGGCCTGGATGAAGACCAGCCAGAACGTGATTGGCGGCGAGCTGCTGGAACAGTACGAGGAGACGTACGCGAGCTACCTCGTCAAATATCTGGACGCCTATCGCAACTACGGCATCCCGATCTATGCGTTGACCATGCAGAACGAACCCAGCTTCGTGCCGATCACCTACCCGGGCATGGAGATGTCCGCGTCGACGCGGGCACGCGTGATCGGGCAATACCTCGGCCCGAAACTGGCGCGTCGCAAGCAGAAGACGCGCATCCTGGAATGGGATCACAACTGGAGCCAGCCCGAGCAGCCACTCAGTGTGTTGTCGGACCCGGACGCCGCGAAATACATCGATGGCGTCGCCTGGCATTGCTACGAAGGCAGCCAGTACGCGCAGGGCCGCGTGCATCGCGCGTATCCCGACAAGGACGCGTATATCACCGAATGTTCGGGCGGCGACTGGGCATCGGCCGCCAAGGGCGAGCTGATCTGGTTCTCGCGGAACCTGCTGGTCACGGGCATTCGCCAGTGGGCGCGCGGCGTCATCTACTGGAACCTGGCGCTGGATGAGAACCACGGCCCGCATTTCGGCGGTTGTGCGCTCTGCAAGGGCGTGATCCTGGTCGACTCGAAGACCGGCGAAGTGAGCTTCAATGACGAATATTACGCGCTGGCGCACTTCAGCAAGTTCGTGCTGCCGGGCGCGGTGCGCGTGGAATCCACCGCGACCGAGAAGGAGCATCTCGACAATGTCGCCTTCCAGAACGTTTCCGACGGCTCGATCGTGCTGGTCATGGTGAACAGCAACACGGAGGCCCGCCGCGTCTCCGTCGCGGAAAGCCAGAGCCGTTTCGAATACACGATGCCAGCACGCAGCGTGGCGACGTTCGTGTGGAATCCCAGCCAGGCCGGTGCCTGGATGGGCCGCGCCTACTGAGCGTCAGCGGGTTTTTCAGGAATCCCGCCGCCAGATTGGCAAGCCTCCCGACCGGCGCAGAGGCAGGCAGCGTAGGCGACGCATGCACCATGGCCGGCCATGCCGTTTTGCCCTTGTGGCCGAGTGATAAAATGCGCGCTTTCCCACATGACGGTCTTGCCATGGGCAACGAAGCTTTCTATCCGATCGGCACACCCGGGGAGCCGTGGGGTGCGCAGGAACGCGCCACGTGGCTGGCGAAGCAAGTCAAGCAGCGTAGCTACGCGCAGGACGTGTTGAGCGCGATCGATCGCCTGCGTGGCGATTTCGACATGGCCGAGTATGGCGCGCTGACCTATGGCGAGGAGCACTATCCGTTGATCGTCGTCCGCAGCCGCGAATGGCGCGACGATCTCCCGGTGGTGCTGGTCACCGGCGGCGTGCATGGGTATGAAACCAGCGGCGTGCATGGCGCGCTGCAATTCCTGCAACAGCACGCTCGCGATTACGCGGGTCGCGCGAACGTGATGGTGGTGCCGTGCGTCAGTCCTTGGGCTTACGAGCGCATCCACCGCTGGAATCCCGATGCGCTCGACCCCAACCGCAATTTCCGCAAGGACAGCCCGGCGGGCGAGTCGGCGGCGCTGGTGAACCTGCTGGAACCGCTGCGCGACGTGGTGCTGATGCATATCGATCTGCACGAGACCACCGACTCGGACGAATCGGAGTTCCGCCCTGCACTTGCCGCGCGTGACGGCAAGCCGTTCGAGCCCGGCGAAGTGCCCGACGGCTTCTATCTGGTGGACGACGCCGATCAACCGCAGCCGGGGTTCCAGCAGGCCGTCGTGGAAGCCGTGGCGAAGGTGACACATATTGCTGACGCCGATGCACGCGGCGAGATCATCGGTTCGCCGTTGCTGCTGCCCGGCGTGATCAAGTTTCCGGTGAAGCAATGGAACCTGTGCGCGGGCATCACCAACGCACGCTACGCGACCACCACCGAGGTGTACCCTGACAGCCCGCGCGCCACGCCGCAGCAATGCAACGACGCACAGGTGGCGGCGGTGCGTGCGGCCATCGATTACGCCTTGGCCCATCGCAACGGTTGATGCGGCGCCGCCGATAGAACGCCTTCGGCGGTTCAAGCGAACGCCATGCAGGGACTCGCTCATGCAGCGAGCTCAGCCGATCTTCGGGAGCTGCGTATGCCACGATCCGAATGATATCCCGAGGCCATGACGGCCATCGGGTTGCGCGCGCACAAGGGTGGCGCGGTGGCCGTCGGTGTCTGCGTTGAACACGGCGAGCCGCGCGTCATTCTCTCGTCTACCCTTGAAACCGGCAGACCCGACGACAGGCTCTCGTTCGAACCCTATCGGCTGGTTCACGAGATGGCGCACGGTACGACGGGGCATGCGACCGATGAGATGGCAGCCGTCGTCGCGGAAGGCCGCCGCAGGCAGGCGCAGCACGCAACCGAAGGCCTCCAGGCAATCGCGCACCGGTTGGAGGCGGAGGCCGGCAAGCCGGTCGCTGTGGCCTTGCTGGTGAATCGCGCGGGCTGGATCACCGACCTGCTCGATTACAGCCTGGCCTGGGCCGAACATGTGCCGGTCGCCGAAGCGTTGGCGGTGCGTGACGCGCTCCGAGCGGCGTGCGGCCCATGCGGCATCGCGCTCGATGAGCTGGACGAGAAGTCGCTACCCGAGCTCGCTGCGCAAACGCTTCAGGCGTCGCCCGCCGAGATCGACGCACGCCTGAAGAACGCGGGCGTGCCGGTGGGCAAGCCCTGGCGCAAAGAGCAGAAGCTCGCCTGTCTCGCTGCGTGGGTCGCTGTCGCGAGGAAGCACTGAAGCCAGCGCTGCGCGGCTTCGTCGATCAGGACTCTTTCGCTTTGCGCCGGCTCCGCTTCTTGGCGGCGGGCGCCGGTGTTTCCTTGATGGCGGGCGCGCTGCTCGCCACCAGTTGTTCGAGCCATGCCAGGTCGTCGATGTAGGCAAGAAACTGCTGGAGATAACCGGGAGAAAGATCGCGCATGAGCGCGATCGAACGATGCACGAGCGCACTGGAATTGAGTGGGCCGGCATTGGTCGGCGCCTGCTCCAGCGACTGGCGCACCTGGCTCTGCGTGCGCACCTGCGACCAGATCTGCTGGAACTCGTCGAGCGCTTCCAGTGGCGGCAGCAGCTGGGCTTCAAGCGCTTCGACATCGGGCGTCTCGCGGTGGTCGCGTGCCGTCGCATGGCGGGCGAGTTGATTGACCAGCTCGCCCAGCGGGCTGCGCCCGCATGCTTCAGTAATCGCTGTGTTGCCGGATTGCCTGGATGCCACGTCACGGGCGTAGGTGTCCAGCAAAGACGACAGCTTCTCGTCGAGTAGGCGGCGTACCGCGCCGGTCTGCGTGCGGGCACGCTGCGCCAGTGCCTCTATGTAGTGAAAGCGCACGACGTCGATGCGGTCGGCGCCTTGTTCGCGCCACGTCTCGAGCAAGGTCCGCGCGCGCGTCACGACATCAGTCATGGGTGGCGGCGGCGTTGGAAGGCTTCGGAATGGGCGCGATTTCGACGCGACGATTCTTCGCGCGTCCCTCTTCGCTGGTATTCGAACTCACCGGCTGCTCCGCGCCGAACGCGGCGGCGAACAGCGAAGATGCCGGAACGCCCTCGGCGATGAGGGCGCGGGTCACGGTGAGTGCGCGCTCGGCCGAGAGCTCCCAGTTGTCGGTGAACTGGCGGTTGCCATCGCGCACCTGGCGGTCATCGGTGAAGCCGCTGACCATGAGGATCTCGTCGCGGGACTTCAGGTAATTGGTGAGCGGGCCGGCCAGGCTCTTCAGCAGCTCGCGGCCTTCCGGCTGCAGCTGGTCGGAGTTGAGCGCGAACAGCACGTTGCCGCGGATGCCGATGCGTCCGTTGACCAGCGTGACGCGGCCGGCGGCCAACGGAGCAGCCAGTGCCTGCTCCAGCGTCATGCGGCGCTGCGCTTCGGCCTGCCGTTGCTTCACCTCTTCGTCGAGCCGGTGCGAAAGCTGCAGCTGCACGCCGATCACGCCGACGAGGATCAGCACGAACGCGCCCAGCAACACCGACATCAGGTCGCCGAAGGCGGCCCAGATGGGCGCCGACGATTCGCCTTCGAGCTCGATGTCCTCGTTCATGCCGCGTCGGCCCCGGCGGTGCGCTGCTCGGCAAGCAGCTGCACTTCTTCGATGATCTGCTTCTGCGACAGCATGCTGAGGTCGATGACCTCCTTCGCCTGCGCCACGTAGTAGGCCAGCTGCTCGTCACTGCGCGCGAGCGATTTCTCCAGCGCGGCTTCGATACCCTGCAGCCGTTCCATCAGCATCTCGTTCGACTGGCCGAACAGCTGCACGGCGGCGCCGAAGGCATCGCCGAGGCTCGCCACTTCGATGGCGCTGCCGGTGAGTTGTGCGGATACCGCCTCGAGCTTGCCGGTCTCGGCTTCGACGAGGTCGGTGAAACGCGTGCCGACGCGATCGAGCAGCGCGGCCGACGTGCCGACCAGCGCATCGACCGCTTCGCGCTGTTCGGTCGAGGCATGGTTGACCGCATCGAGCAGGGTTTCCAGCGTGCCCAGCAAACGCGCGCGTTCGTCCAGCATGGCGGTGTCGCGCACCATGCTGTCGGAAAGTTTCTGGCGCAGCTCGGCAATGACTTCGGCTGCGGCCTTCGGTGCCTCGGAGGCGGTCTGTACCAGTCGCGAAATTTCCGCGATGGTTTCCTTGGCGTGCGACTGGGCTTCGGCGGTCATGCCGCGCGCGGTCTGCGCGAGCGTGTCGCAGATGTCCTGCTGGCGCTGGGCGACCTGTTCGCCTGCCTGCTCCCACTGCTTGCCGAGTGTTTCCGTCATTGCGCCAAGCGTATCGGTCCAAGCGGACAGACGCTGCTGGTCGCGTGCTTCCAGCGCAGCTTGCAGCTCGGTATGCGAACCCTGCACCACGCGGACCAGCGACGTGGCGTGTTCCTCGAAGGCGGCTGCGGCTGCGGTCAGTGCCTGCTGGTTTCGATCGGCGAGCTGTTCGTTGAGCGTTTCCTGGCGCGACAGCGCATCGATCCATGCTTGCGCTGCATTGCTGGTTGCCGTTTCCAGCTGCGCTGACGTGCCTTGCAACAGATGGCTGGCGCGCTGTTCGAACGTGGCGCTGAACTGCTCCAGCGTCTGGCCCAGCTGACCCGTGAGCTTGTCGTTCGTTTCGCGGTGTTCCGCGAGCGCCTCATGCCAGAGGCCTGCCACGGCAGTGGTGGTCTTTTCCAGGTTGGTGGACACGCCATCGAGCTGGCGCTGGACGGCCTGGGTGATGTTGTCGTGCAAGGCGCCCGTTTCGCGCATGAGGCCGGCCATGGTCGCTTCCACCACCGGCTGCAGCGCGGCACTCGCGGCGCTGGCGCTGCCGGCGATGCTTTCCTTCAGCGAGGCTTCGACGGATGAGGCAAGGCGCGTGTAGACGGCTTCGGTACGTGCGTGGAACGCCTCGTGGCCGGCCATCTGGCGCTCGTGCGCCGCGACGTTCTGCTGTTCGATGGCAGTCATCATCGCCTGCAGATGCTCGACCAACGCGGGCATCTGCGCCGTCTGCTGCTGCAGCAGCTTGAATGCTTCCTCGCGCTGATGCGTCTTCGAGAAAGCGCGCAGCGTGGTGGCGGCCTTCGCGTCAAGCAGCTGCGTCGCCTGCATGCGCTCGCGGCGGCTCAGCGCGGACAGCAGGCCGAGCATGGCCGAGCTGGCGACACCGGCGATCGAGGTACCGAACGCAAAGCCCAGGCCCTTGACCGGCGCGGCAAGCGAGCCGCGCATGGCTTCGAGATCGGTGGCGCTTTCCAGCGCGAGGCCCGTGCCGCGCAGCGTCGCCATCATGCCGAGCAAGGTGCCCAGCATGCCCAGCAGCACCAGCATGCCGACCAGGTAAGGCGTCAATGCCGGCGTCGGCATCGCGACGCGCTCGCCTTCGATACGCAGGCGAGCGTTGTTGCGCACGCTGGGATGCAGGCGTTCCAGCCATGCGCCCAGGCTGGCGGGCGCGGCGGACAGATCTGCAACGGCGCGCAGCAGCAACCCCGTGGCCTGGCGATACCGATGCAGTTCGAAGGCGCCGGCGAGGTAGCAGGCGGCGATCAGTGCCGCGACGGCGGCGCCCAGCGGATTGGAGCCGATATAGCCGATGCCGATCCAGCCGATGGCGGCCAGGCCAACGAGGAATACGCCGAGATTGAGGAGGTTTTTGAACATGATTAGCTAGTAGAGCCTGTTCGATGTCTCCGCGTGGCCCGCGCCGGTAGCTGTTTGCGCGCAGACCAAGGAAGAGCGAAGGAGTGTACGTCCGTACACGATTGAGTGATGACGCCGGGCTGCGGGCAAACAGACCCGGCCCGAAGGGTTGTTCACCCCAAGCGCCCTGCGAGCCGCCCGCAGCTTGACCTGACGGCCAGTCAGGCGCGGCGCTACGGACAGCTCGCAGGGCGCTTGGGGTGAACAACGCGGGCTACGCGGAGACATCGAACAGGCTCTCAGCGGGTACGAAGCGCTGCGAGCAGCCCTTCGACCGGTTGAAAACGAACATCCAGTTCGGCGAGCAACACGCTCTGCATGTCCCTGCGGAATGTGTCGAGCCATGCGCTGGCAGAGGTGTTCTCCGCGGGCGGCGCATCGGCCGGTGTGTCCTGCGCGCTCTTGCGCAGCCGTTCGAAATGATCGCCGAGCAGATGGGGCACGGCGGCGAGCAGCGTGTGTTCGCGCGGACTCAGCGCGCGTTCCATCACCGCATCCACCTCGGCGAGGCGCGCCATTTCCGGCGTCTTTTGCGCGAGCATGTCGCGCAGCCGGCCACGCAGGTTGCCCGTGGCCGTCTGCATGCGACGCTGCAAGGTGAGGTAGCGCTGTCGAAAGGCCGTGTATTCCACGTCGCCGTCGGTGCTTTCCCCGGCGCCCTTGATCACGTCCGCCAGCGAGGCACGCACGCGCGCGCACTCTTCGGCTTCGTCGCCGAAGGCCGGAGCGTCGAACGCGTCCGTGGGCGCCCGGCGGTCCATCGCGGTGGACAGCGCGATCGCATGCGTCCAGTCGAGCCACTGGCTCAACCGGTCCGAGAGCGACGACCGGGACGCGGAAACGTCGGCGTCGGTCAGGCGAGCCAGCAGGCGAATGAACGTCGAGCCGCGGATGCTTGTTCGTGGAGAGTCCTGCGCCATACTACGAACGTCAAAAACTCCATATTTTACACGCTTATGGAGCGAAGACGCCCGGCGGCAGGCGCGGCCCGCCGCGGGTGCCGTTCAGCGCGGCGATGAATCGTCCCTCGACAGGTGGCTCATGCAGATCCTCTTCACCAAGGGCGCCGGCAAGCACGACCGCATGGATGTGATCCCCAGCCAGCAGATCGACTGCCCCAAGCAAGGCATCATTCCGCATGACATGGTGCATTTCGCCGTGGAAAGCGTGCTGCACAAGCGTGGTTTCGTCACGCGCGTGGCGGCAGGCGAGGCGGCGGATTTCCGCATGGACGCGGAAGCCGAAAGCGACGGCGTGGAGCGGCTGGTCGAGGTGTTCCAGGCCGATGGCTGGGCCGGCTGGAACAGTGCGCCGGCGGACATGCTGGACCTGTACCGGGTGACCTGCGAGGCCAGGCAATGCGAGGCGCTGGCCGTGGACGCGGCGGACGTGGAAGCCGTGCGGGAACGCATCCTCGCGCTCACCGCGCAATGGCAGGCCACGGCGGTGGGCCAGTCGATGGTGCTGGAGTTGTAGCGCCGCCGGGCCTCAGTCCGTCTGCAGTTCGGCCACGAAATCGTAGATGTCGCCGCGATACCACGAGGTGGTGAACTCCACGACGCGGCCATCGTCAAGGAAGCTGCGCCGCTCGATGTTGAGTCCCGCGCTGCCTGCCGGCACGTGCAGCAGGCGCGCCTGCTGGGCACCCAGCGAAACCGCGCGCAGGCGCTGCAGGGCGCGGCGCGGGCGCGCGCCGAGGGTTTCCAGCACCTGGTACAGCGAGTCGTGCACGATCATCGGATCGGGCAGCACGCTGGCGGGCACCACGCTGCGCTCGATCGCCAAGGGCTCATCCTTGGCGTAACGCACGCGATGCAGGCGCGCGACCAGCACGCCGGGCGAAAGGTTGAGCGCCATCGATTCTTCGGGCGTCACCTCGCCCACGCTGCGCTCGAAGAACTCCGAGCGCGGATTCAGTCCACGGGCGCGCAAGTCTTCCGTGAAGCTGGTAAGGCGCGACATGGGCTTGATGATGCGCTCGGCCACGAAGGTGCCGGCGCCGTGGCGCTGGTTGAGCAGGCCCTCTTCGACCAGGCCGGCGATGGCCTTGCGCACGGTGACGCGCGAGAGCTGCAGCAGGCGCGACAGGTCGCGTTCGCTCGGCAAGGCCTGGCCCGGCTCGATGTCGCGATGTTCCACCACGTTGCGGATGGCCCGGCGCAGGCGCAGGTAGGCCAGCGGCTGGTTCACGGCCGGGTCACGGCTGAGGCGGCGATATTCGTTGACGAGGGCGGTTTCCATGCCGGCACGATACCAATGAGAATACCAATCGCGCAATCGGGCGTCGCGGCAGGGCTTTTCGGTGGTACCAATTCGGTCGCCCGATCATCGCTCAATCGAGGCTGACAAAGGCGCGCCGGGGAACTGGTGTTGTCTGGTATTTCACTGGTACGATCGTCAGGCATTGCACGTGGTATGCATGCCACGTGTCGCTCCCCGCATCGCTCGAGGTGACTGAAGTGACTGCTTCTCCCCTGCCGGTCGACCCCTTCGACCTGGTGATCTTCGGCGGAACCGGCGACCTCGCCGTACGCAAACTGCTGCCCGCGCTGTACCACCGCTATGCGGACGGCCAGATTCCCGAAACCAGCCGGATCATCGGCATTGCCCGCGAAGGTCTGGACGACGACGGCTACCGCGCCCTTGCGCGCAAGGCGCTGCAGGAGAACGGCGGCGACAAGAGCAAGATCGACGCCTTCCTTAAGCTGGTGCATTACCGCTCGCTGGATGCCCGCAAGGACGATGGCTGGGACGATTTCGCGGCACTCATCGGTGGCCAGCCCGATCACGTGCGCGTGTTCTACCTGTCCACCTCGCCCGAGCTGTTCGTGGACATCTGCAACCGCCTTGGCAACTACGGCCTCAACGAGGGCAAGGCGCGCGTGGTGCTGGAAAAGCCCATCGGTCGCGACCTCAAGAGCGCCAACCAGATCAACGATGCCGTCGGTCGCGTGTTCGACGAATCGCAGACCTATCGCATCGACCATTACCTCGGCAAGGAAACGGTGCAGAACCTGCTGGCGCTGCGCTTCGGCAACATCCTGTTCGAGCCGCTGTGGAATGCCGAGCACATCGACC
>Ga0209258_100911_pt1 | contig 14973 bp, 14 predicted proteins | sample Araplaol_mTSA_r2_FD_184281 | JGI IMG/M metagenome (GOLD analysis project Ga0209258, IMG submission 184281) | Arabidopsis root microbial communities from North Carolina, USA - plate scrape CL_Col_mTSA_r2 (SPAdes) (version 2) | ecosystem: Host-associated > Plants > Roots > Endosphere | place: USA...
CGCTTGCTGCCGCGGCGCGTGTTGCGGTTGAGGGCGTGCTGGAGGCGATGCAGCAGCGAGCCCCACCAGCTGCCGTAGATCGCCTTGGAGATGACCTCGCGGTTGGCCAGGATCAGCCGCAGCAGGTCGGCCAGCTGCGGCGTCGTCCAGGCGCCGGCCATGAACGTCTCGGCGAAGCCGATGTCGCCCGCGCGCAGCGTGGCGGTGAAGGCGGACCAGTCGTGCACGTCGAGCACCGCGTGCAGCTCGGGCTGCGACGCGCCGACCGACTGGTGCGTGGCGCCGTCGGGCGTCCGCACGACGAGCGTGCCGGCCTTCAGGTGCCGCAGGAGCGCCAGCGCGGCGCGGGCGGCGGCGGGCGCTTGCGCCATGGCGCGGCCGGCCGCCTCGGATGACGGCGGGAGCGTTCCGGAGGTCATGCCGGATTCTGGATCGACGTCGCGTCGTCGCTTGTCGGTGAAACCCGCGTTTCGCCTGGCGGGCACCAGCCCGGCTGCGGACTGGCGAGCCCGTCGGTGCCGCTGACGGCGCGTCGCGGCGGCGCCGGCCTGGGCACGATCGCCAGCCGCTTGAGCCACAGCCGCAAGGCGTGCCAGTGGATGCGCGCCACGATCAGCGCCGTCATCGCCGGCAGCCTCCATAGCGCCCGGTGCACCGCGCCGCGCGTCAGCGGCTCGAGCTGGCCCGACACGCTGGTGAGCAGCAGCGGCGCGCCGTCGACATGCAGCTCGACGCGCACCGCCGTGCGTCCCTGGCCCGCGGCCGAATCGAGGTCGGTGCGCATGAAGCGGAAGCGGTAGTCGCCGCGCGTCTCGCAGAACGGCGACACGTGGAACACCTTGCGCGCCTGCAGCGTGCGCCCGAACGCGAGCCCCTGGCCCGCCAGCAGGTAGCAGTGCCGCTCGCCGAAGGTGTTGTTGACCTCGACGACGATGGCCGCCAGCGAGCCGTCGGCGCGATGCGCGTACCAGAAGCTGACCGGCTTGAACGCGATGCCGAACATGCGCGGGATGCAGTGCAGCCACGCCTCGCCGTCGGCGTCGGTGATGCCCTCGGAGGCGAGCAGGCCGTCGAGCCAGGCGAGGCTGTCGTCGCCGCCGTCGCCGTGATCCGCGTCGCGGAAGCCGAACGCCGCGGGCCGGTTGCGTGCGAGCACGGGGTCCGCCGCCGTGCGCAGCGACCGCATTGGCAGCAGGACGAAGCAGGTCGGGTACGCGAACGCGTGCCCGACCGGCGCGAGCCGCCGGTGGCGCACCTCGCCGAAGCCGATGCGCGCGCGAGACGCCGTCATGCCGCCTCCCGCAACGGCTCGACGGCGGCGCCGGCCGGGGTGTCGATGACCGGCGCGCCGGCCTGGCGAGCCAGGATGCGCCCGGCCACCTGCTGGCCCGACTTCAGGCCGTCCTCATGGAAGCCGTAGCCTGTCCAGGCGCCGCAGAACCACACGTGCGAGCGGCCCTGCAGGTCGGCCAGCCGGCCCTGCGCCGCGATCGCGGCGTTGTCGAACACCGGGTGCGCGTAGGTGATCCTGCGCAGCACCGTCTCGGGCCGCGGCGCGTGCAGCGGGTTCAGCGAGACGATCACCGACTGCTGCCACGGCAGCGGCTGCAGCTGGTTGATGAGGTAGTGCAGGCAGACGTTCTGGCTGTTGCTGCCGGAGACGCCATCGCGCTGGTAGTTCCACGCCGCCCAGGCGGCGCGCCGGCGCGGCAGCACGCGCTCGTCCGTGTGCAGCACCGCCTCGTTGTCCTGGTAGGCGATCGCACCGAGCGTGCCACGCTCCTGCGCGCTCGCGTCGTCCAGCAGCGCCAGAGCCTGCGGCGCGTGCGCGGCCAGCACGACCTCGTCGAACCATTCGAGCCCCGCGCGCGTGCGCACGCCCACCCGGGCGCCCGCCGCGTCGCGTGCGACGCCCAGCACCGGCGTCGACAGCCGCACGCGGCCGATGCGCGTGGCCAACTTGTCGACGTAGCGACGCGATCCGCCGGTGACGGTGAACCACTGCGGCCGCTCGCGCACCTGCAGCAGGCCGTGGTTGTGGCAGAAGCGGATCAGCGTGCCCACCGGGAAGCGCAGCATCTGTACCGTCGAGCAGGACCAGATGCAACCGATCATGGGCAGCAGGTAGTCGTCGACGAAGGCCGTGCCGAAACGATGCTCGGCGAGGAACTCTTCCAGCGGCTGCGCCAGCTCGGTGTCGACGCCTCGCCTCGCCAGCGCGGTGGCCAGGCGGTTGAAGCGGAGCAGGTCCCACAGCATGCCGTGGAAGCGCGGGCGCAGCAGGTTGCCGCGGTCGGCGAACACCGTGTCCAGGCTGGTGCCGCTCCACTCGAGGCGGCCGCCGCCGGAGCGTGGCGCCTGCACGGAGAACGTCATCTCCGACTTCGCGACCTCGACGCCGAGTTCGTCGAACAGCGCGCACAGCCGCGGGTAGGTGCGCTCGTTGAAGACGAGGAAGCCGGTGTCGACGCCGTGCGTGACGGGGCCGTCGCGGCCGGGCAGCGTGACGTCGACGGTGTTGGCGTGGCCGCCCAGGCGGTCATCGGCCTCGAAGACGGTGACGTCGCAGTGCGGCGCCAGGCGATGGGCGGCGCCGAGTCCGGCGATCCCGGAGCCGACGACCGCGATGCGCGGGCGGCTCATGGCCGTCCTCCCGCGCGGCACCCGGGAGCAGGTGCATTTGCATAAATGTCGCTGCGCAGCGCCCCTGAGCGAACAAGGGAGGGAGGGAGGAGGAGAAGCGCTCGGGACGTTTCGAGGGCGAACCGTCGAAGCTGCGCAGCGAGTAAACCGGCCGTGACGCCGCGAGGTTCGCGGCAGTGCGAAGGCACCCTCACCCGCGCACAGTCGATAGGACAGGATTCTGCGCGCGAAGTTCCGTGGGCGTCCGTGTCATTCCCTTCGGTTTGAGGGGGGTTGTGACACCGGCGGCGAGCCGTGTGGAGGGAGCGAGACATTGATTTGTCCTGGACAAAAGCGCACTTCATGGCCGAGTTACGGAGGGACTGTGCCGGCTCCGTGCAAAAATGTCCAGGACAAATCGACGCGTTTGCGATCCAATGGCGCTGGGCCGGGGCACCGGCCAAGTCTGTTTGGACAAATGTGGATTTCACGGCTTGCATGCCATGGATACGTCGACGCCTGCCTCTTCGGATTCAACTGCCGAGCACGCCCGCCGCCCCACCGGCGAGCCGCTGCTCCCCATCGCGGCCGTCGAGCGCGAGACGGGCCTGGGCAAGGACACGCTGCGCGCGTGGGAGCGCCGCTATGGCTTTCCGATGCCCGAGCGCGACGCCGCCGGCGTTCGCGGCTACCCGCGCGCGCTGGTCGATCGCCTGGCGCTGATCCGGCGCGCGCTGCTCGCCGGCGAGCGGCCGGGCCGCCTGTTGACGCTGCGGCCCGAGCAGCTCGACGCGGTGCTGTCCGACATCGCCGCGCGCGCGCCGGCGCCGGGGCGCGCAAGCCAGGACGAGGCCACCCCGATGCTGGACGTCGACGAAGGCATCGGCGCGCTGCGTGCCGGCGGCGCCGACGCGCTGCGGCACTGGCTGACGTCGGGCCTCGCGCGCACCGGTTTGGCGGCGTTCGTGGTCGACGGCATCGCCCCCCTGACGGTGGCCGTCGGCCAGGCCTGGGTCGAGGGCCGCATCGCGGTCTACGAGGAACACCTCTACAGCGAGGCCGTGCAGGCGGTACTGCGCAGCGCGCTGCTGCCGTTCCAGGCGGGGCTGGAGACGCGCGGACCACGCGTCCTGCTGACCACCGTGCCCGGCGAGGCGCACGGACTGGGCCTGCTGATGGCCGAGGCGCTGATGACGCTGCAGGCGTGCCGCTGCCTCGCACTGGGGCCCCAGACGCCGCTTGCCGACATCGTCTCGGCCGCGCTCGCACACCGGATCGACGTGGTGGCGCTCAGTTTCTCCGAGGGCCTGCCGCCGGCGCAGGCCCTGCCCGCGCTGACCGAGCTGCGCGCCCGCCTGCCCGCCCACGTCGCCATCTGGGCCGGCGGCGGCCTGCCCGCGCTGCTTGGCCTGCGGGTTGCCGGAATCCGGGTGATCAGCCGGCTCTCCGGGATCGGCGAAGCGGTGGCCGGATGGCGCCAGGATTGCAAGCCGGCCGCCGATTGACCGCATTTTTCTCGGGGACGCCCCGGCGCATTCCCGAGACTTCTTCGGCAACGTCGGGCTTTTGTCGCACTATCCGGCCCCACTGCCGACTAAAATCAGGCCAGGAGACCCACGCCAGCATGCTGTACCCCGAACTGTTCAAGCAACTCGAAGCCGTCCGTTGGGACATGGACAAGGACATCCCCTGGGATTCCTTCGACGCGTCCAAGCTGACCGACGAGCAGGCCACCACCATCAAGATGAACGCCATCACGGAGTGGTCCGCGCTGCCTGCCACCGAGATGTTCCTGCGCGACAACCGCGACGACAGCGACTTCTGCGCCTTCATGAGCGTCTGGTTCTTCGAGGAGCAGAAGCACTCGCTGGTGCTGATGGAATACCTGCGCCGCTTCCGCCCCGAACTCGTGCCGACCGAAGAGGAGCTGCACGCGGTGCGCTTCGAGTTCGACCCGGCGCCCGCGCTCGAGACGCTGATGCTGCACTTCTGCGGCGAGATCCGCCTGAACCACTGGTACCGCCGCGCGGCGCAGTGGCACACCGAGCCCGTCATCAAGCACATCTACGAGACGCTGGCCCGCGACGAGGCGCGCCATGGCGGCGCCTACCTGCGCTACATGAAGAAGGCGCTCGCGCGCTTCGGCAACGAGGCCAAGGCCGCATTCACGAAGGTGGGCGTGCTGATGGCCAGCGCGCGCCGCACCGCCCAGGCGCTGCATCCGACCAACCTGCACGTCAACGCCAACCTGTTCCCGCGCGACACCATCCAGAGCCGCGTGCCCGACCCGAACTGGCTGGAAGGCTGGCTGGACAAGCAGATCCAGTTCGACGCCGTGTGGGAGAACAAGGTCGTCGAGCGCATCCTGCACAACATGAGCCTGCTGCTGGAGCGCAGCTTCGTGTCGGTGCAGGAGCTCAATCGCTACCGCAAGGAAGTGACTGCGCTGGTCGCCGCGCGCGTCGCGCCCCCTGCCGCGCCGGACCCGCAGGCGGCCTGACGCCGCTGCGCTTCGCCCCCCGTCGACGCCCGGCTCCGCCGGGCGTTCTTGCTTGCCGTTGCAGCACGGCGAGCCTCGCGCGAAGCGCCAACGCGGTCATCCTGCGCGGAGCGAAGCACGGTCGCGGGATCGACCCCGGCAAGGCGGCCCGGCCGACGTGGATCCAACGACCGCGCAGGAGGACGGCGTCAGGGGTCCTCTCGTTGGCAAGCGGGGGTTTGTCCCGGGGCGTCCATGGCCCGGCCATCGAGGATTGGTGCGCCACCGGAACCTATAATCGCGCGGCTTTTACCTGACGGCCGAGCACGCGCGAAAAACAGGTCCGCGTCCTCGGTGCATGAACTTCCCGCAGCCCGTGCCTTGAGGAATCCATGAGCGAAGAGCAGCACTACGAAGAAGCAGAACACGAGACCGGCATCAAGACGCCGCGGCAGCTGGTCACGCTGGTGGCCGCCGCCTTCATCGTTCCCGTGCTGGTGATCATCATGCTCACGCAGTTCGTGGCGCTCGACAACAAGAAGTCTCCCGGCACCGACGCGCTCGCCGCCTCCGCCGTCGCCGCCCGCATCGCGCCGGTGGCCAGCGACGCGGTGTTCGACGCCAACGCCGTCGTGGTCCCCAAGACGGGCCAGCAGGTCTTCGAGGCCCAGTGCACGACCTGCCACACCGCCGGCCTGCTCGGCGCGCCGAAGTTCGGCGATGCGGCGGCCTGGGGCCCGCGCGTCGCCAAGGGCTACGACGCGCTGCTGCAGTCGGCGCTGCACGGCAAGAACAGCATGCCGGCGCAGGGCGGCGGCGAGTTCACGGACTTCGAGATCGGACGCGCGGTCGTCTACATGGCCAACCACGGAGGCGGCAAGTTCGCCGAGCCGGCGGCACCGACGGCACCGGCCGCCTCGGGCGCGACGTCCGGCGCCAGCGCCGCGGCCGCGCCGGCCTCGACCGCGTCCAAGTAACGCCTCGCCCGAACGTCGACAAGCCGCCCACGGGCGGCTTTTTCATGCGAGCGCCCGGCAGGTCGCACCCGCTTGTCGAGGCTGCCGAGCGACCTGGCTCCTGCCCGATCGCGGGAACTCAGGCGGGCCCCGCGCTGCGCACGATGGTGTCGACCACGGCCTCCAGGTCGGCGTCCTCGGCGCGGAACAGCGCGAGCCATTGCGCCAGGCCAGCCGCATCCAGGGGAGCCCACAGCGGCGGCAACGCGGCGGGCAGCCGGCCCAGCAGCGCGTCGAGCCGGGCCGCGTCGACGCGCGCGAGGGCCGCGGCCGCATGCGCCGCTGGCACGGGACGCGCGTAGGCGGCCGCCAGGAAGGCGGCGAGGTCCAGCGGGCCGTCGAGCTCGTCGCTCCCGGCCATCGCCTGCTCCTCGGCCAGCTCGAGTTCGAGCGCCGCGTCGGCCTCGGCGCGCAGGCGGCGGCGTTCCTCGTCGGACAGCCCGGCGCCCGCGTTGAACACGTCGATCTCCATGGCCGGCAGCAGCTCGGGGTGGGCCTCCAGCCGATCGGTGGCGCGCTCCAGCTGCTCGCGCGCCGCGGTCTCGAAGGCGGCCTGTGATTCGGCATCGAGGGGTGCCTCCTCGCCCAGCGAGGCGGTGATCTCGTCGAGCATCTGCTGCATCGCCAGGCGCGGCAGCGCGCCCGCATGCACCAGGAGGAAACCGAAACGGGTGGCGTCCATCGCAATCAGAGCGCGGTGGCCGAGAGCAACACCGCGCCGGCAATCAGCAGCGGCGTCGGACGCAGGGTGGCCTCGGCGAGGGCGACCGCCTGGGCGCTGGCCGCGAAGATCTTGGCCTGCATGGCCGACAGGATCGCGCGGATCACCGTCTCGGTGAACGACGCGGCGTTGGAGACGGCGATGTGGGCCCACTTGGCGGCCAGGCGCAGCAACTGCTGGATCTGGTCGGCGACCTTGCCCACCATCTTCACGCCTTCGACCAGCATGGCCGCCAGCAGGTCGATGCCGGTGATCACGTCGTAGAGGAAGAACGCCGCGGCCTTGAGCACCGCGCGGAAGCACGTGAGCAACAGCGCCAGCGACGGCGCGGAGAACGCCACGATCCAGCTGCCGCTCGAATCGGCCAGCAGGGTGCGTGCCATCCAGCTGGTGGTGTGGTCGCAGCTGTCGGCCAGGCCGCGCACGGCGGACCAGTTGGGCGCGCCCTGCAGGCTTCGCACATAGTTGTTCATGTCGTGGTTCTGCATCGACACGCGCGTCACCGGCGAATTGAGGGTGAAGTTCTGCGCGTCGCGCCACGACGGGTTCACGTGCACGTACGGGTACGTCGCGATCATCGTGATCGGATCGCAGTCGTGCGCGGTACGGAAGATGTTGTCCTTGGAGATGCGCTGCTCGAAGACCTCGTGCGCGCCGCGGAAGCCCACGCGCGGGCTGCCGAACGTGTACAGCTTGACCGACTTGTGCTGCGCCGCGTAATGGCCGGCGACCAGCGTCGCGATCGCGCCGCCCAGGCTGTGGCCGACGCAGTGGATGACGTCGGCGTCCAGCAGCGTCTTCTCCTCCTTGCGCAGCTGCAGCAGGATGCTGTCGAACGCGTTCTTGAAGCCCAGGTGCACGCGGCCGTAGTCGCCGAAGCCGGTGTGGGCGCAGCGCAAGTCGGTGCCGATGTCGGCCAGGCCGATCTCGGGGCGCGTGCCGCGCACGGCCACCACCGCGTGGCGGCGGCCGGCGTCGTCGAAGCCGAGGACGTAGCCGAAGCCGGAGGTGGTGTTCCAGCCGGTGTCGCCGGAGAAGATCTGGCCCATCTTCGCGTTCGGCAGGGACTTGCCGATCGACGAGTTGTAGGCCGTGGTGCCCGCGGTGCCCGAGCCCAGGACCCGATTGACGACGTTGGCCCGGGCCTCGACGCCCTTGGTGGGCTTCTCGTTGATCCAGTCCTTCAGCGCGAAGTAGGCGTTGAGGGCGATATGCGAGGCTTCCCGGGGGGAAAGGACGCGTTCTGCCATGGGGATGCTCCCTGTATGTTCTCGTTCGTGGATGCGTTGGCCGGCGCTCAGTACGCCGACGAGAGATCGAGCGACCAGAAGCGGCGCGGCAGCTTCGGGTCGCGCCTGTCCTCGGTCTCGAGCCACAGCGTCTTCGCCGTGACGAACCAGCTGGCCACGTTGCCGTCGTCCAGGCCCAGCTTGAGCACTTCCAGGCCTTGCGGATGGCGCGGCGAGAAGAGCATCACGTGGTCGTATTCGCGGACGTAGCGCTCCGCCTTCAACCGGATCTCGCCGGTGTGGAACAGCAGCACCGCCGCGTCGGAGCCGGCGGGCAGCAGGTTGAACAGGCTGTCGGGCGCGCCGCTGGACGAGTCGTAGACGAGGTCGGACACCTTGCGGAAGGTGTTCGCGCCGATGTCGTACGTGTACAGCGTCGGCACCGGACGCGGCTGGTAGTGGATCAGGCTGATCGCCAGCTGGCCGCGCGGCAGGCAGCCCACCTCGAAGGCCGAGGAGATGATCCAGCCCTCCTGGGCCGGGTCGATCTTGAGCGCGCGCTTCTGCCGGAAGCCGCCGTCGCCGTCGATCTCCCAGATCTCGACGCGCGCCCGGGGCTCGGCCACGTTGACGACGGCCAGCGGCGGCTGCGCGCCCTGCGCCGCGACCTTGAAGGCGACCAGCGGCTCGCCGTGGAAGGTCTCGTCGACCCAGCGCGCCTTGGGCGGCGTGCCGTCCAGGCGCAGCGCCTGGCAGCGGGCGTCGGGCCGCGGCTCGGCCACGCGGGGCAGCGACGTCTCGGGTCGCAGCGTGCCATGCACTTCCGGGGCCACGGTGCTGGGGAACTGGCCGGCCCCCTTTGACTTGAAGAGTCCGAACATGTCTTTGCTCCCGCCGTCGGCGGCGTGGTCGGGCTGGCAGCCCGCGAGCATCGTGCATGACAGCACGAGCTTGGCGAGCAGGGCGAAGCGCCGCGGCGAGCGGCGCACAGGGGGAGGGATGGGGCGGGCGCACGAACAGCGCGCGATGCCGGGCAGCGCGCTCGGGCGCTCGGTTGAGGGGACGTTGTGCATGCGAGACGGCCCGCCGAGGGCCTCGCGTCGATGACTGTCGGCGCGGCTCGACGACGCGCCCCCCTCAACGGCGGACTGCGCGAAGGAACCCTGCGCGGGCCCCTGCAAACGGCATCGATACCAACTCGACCTCCGCTTCACTTGCCGATGGTCGTCCCGACCGATTGTGCGGCATCCGGCGGGTCGGGCGCAATCCGCCCGTTGGAGGGTGTCCGGGGCCTACGCCGTCGGCGGCGCGGCCACCTCCGGGCGGGGCGGATGGCCGTCCCACTGCGCCGCCGGGCTCAGGCAGAAGCCGAAGCGCGCCGGCATCGCCGCGAACTCCAGCGGCTGCGGCGACCACAGGCCTGCCTCGATGGCGTCTGCGGCGGCCTCCATGTCCTGCGTGTGCACGAGGCCGAAGCCGGCGGCGGTGGCCAGGAACAGGCGGCCGCGTTCGTCGACCCAGGCCGACTCCACCGCGACGGCCTCGCCGCCCGCGTGCGAGCGCACCTCGGGCGCGGTGCCGGGCCGCGCGGCCAGGCGCCACACGTGCGGCGCCGCCTCGAGCTCGACGTAGACGCGCTGCGGCCCGTTCTGGAAGTACCAGGCGCCCTCGCGCGTGCCTTCGTAGTTGCGCTCGATGAACTCGCGCAGCTGGCGATGCTCGATGCGGCTGCCCTTGGACTGCGGGAACGGCCCGGCGTGCTGCGTGCGGTCGTCGCGCATGTACCAGTCGCCGCGCGCGTCCAGCGCCAGCCAGCCGGTGCAGGCCGGCACGTTGGGCCATTTCTTCAGTGCGGCGCGCACCATGTCGTCCATGCCGGCTCTCCTGTCGTTCGCGCGCGTTGCGCCGGGGCGCGCGCTCGCGTCACCGATTGTGGCTCTTGAGCCAGCCGAACACCGAGGTCGGCATCGACATCGCGTTGCCCGGCGGCAGCCTGCCCGACGCGAAGCCGACGTGGCCGCCGTGCCGGGGCTGCCACAGCGTGACGTGCGGCCCGACTTCCGACTGCTTCGGCAGCGAGTCGCCCGGCACGAACGGGTCGTTCAGCGCGTTGAGCACCAGCGCCGGGATGCGGATGTCGCTCAGGCGCGGCTTGGCCGACGCGCGCGTCCAGTAGTCGTCGGTGTCGCGGAAGCCGTGCAGCGGCGCCGTGAACACGTTGTCGAACTCGTAGAGGTCGCGCGCGGCGCGCAGGCGGCGCTCGTCGAACAGGCCCGGGTGCTGGCGCAGCTTGGCCAGCGCCTTGGGCTTCATCGTGCTCAGGAACATGCGGGTGTACGTGAAGCGCCCGAAGCCGCGGCCAATCGCGCGGCCCCCGGCGGCCATGTCGATGGGCGAGCACACGGCGGCCACGGCGGCGGCCGTGCGGCCGGCGCTCGTGCCGGATTCCTCGGCCCAGCGCAGCAGCATGTTGCCGCCCAGCGAGATGCCCACGGCCAGCACCGGACCGCCGCGACGCTCGCTCATGCGCTTGAGGATCCAGTCGACCTCCTCGTAGTCGCCCGAATGGTAGGCGCGCGGCGCGAGGTTGAGCTCGCCGGAGCAGCCGCGGAAATGCGGGACGGCATACGACCAGCCCTGGTCGCGCGCCAGGCAGGCGAAGGCCTTGGCATAGCCGCTCTTGGACGAGCCCTCGAGGCCATGGAACAGCACCAGCGTCGGACGCGTCGCGAGATCGGCGTCGGCGCCGGGCGGGTCGACGAGGAAGTCGACGTCGATGAAGTCCTGGTCCGGCGTCGTCCATCGTTCGCGTCGGAACCGCGGCGCCTCGCCGACGGTCGCGCGGGCGAACAGCGACGGCAGGATGGTCTGCAGATGCCCGCCCGGCAGCCACCAGGGGGCGCGGTGCGGAAACGAGTTCACGGGGGACATGACGGCGGCCATCGCGAAGATCTCATGAAGAGTATGCGCCGGGCGTCAAGCAATCGACATGCCTAGATCGAATGGCGCGGACGCGGCTCGGCGCACGCTCAGTGCAGCAGGGACGGCGCCGCTTCCCCGATCTCCGGCAGCTCGTCGGGTGCGCCGGGGCTCGCGTGGTGGGCCACCATGCGCCAGCCCTGGCCCGTCTTCACGTAGACGTTGGTGGCGACGATCCAGCCCGTGCGCGGGCCGTCGGCGGTGATGACGTCGATGCGTTCGAGCACGCTGTGCACGGCGCAGCCCATCGCCTGGACGGTCTTGACGTGCTCGGGATGGACCGCGAGCTGGCCGCCGGCGAAGATGGCCTCGAACGCCGCACGCACGGCCTGCGGCCCGACCACGCGGGCGCCGCCCGGGTGCACGCACACCACGTCCTCGTCGTCGGTCCAGACGGCCATCACGCGGTCGAGGTCGCCGTCGCGCAGCGCGTCGTAGAACTGGGCTTCGGCGTCCTCGGGCGATGCGTGCAGCGCGACCGCGCGGGCCTTCGGGTTGGGCATCTGGCGTCCGGTGGTTCAGTTGAAGACGACGGTCTTGCGGCCGTTGCGCAGCACGCGGTGCTCCACGTGCCAGCGCACGGCGCGCGCGAGGACGACGCATTCGACGTCGCGCCCGATCGCGGTGATGTCCTCGGGCGTGAGGGTGTGGTCGACGCGCTCGACGTCCTGCTCGATGATCGGCCCCTCGTCGAGGTCGGCAGTGACGTAGTGGGCCGTCGCGCCGATCAGCTTGACGCCGCGCTCGTGCGCCTGCCAGTAGGGCTTGGCGCCCTTGAAGCTGGGCAGGAAGCTGTGGTGGATGTTGATGGCGCGGTTCTCGAGCACGCCGCACAGCTCGGGCGACAGGATCTGCATGTAGCGCGCCAGCACGACGAGGTCGATGGCTTCCCTCTCGACGATGGCCTGCACCGCCTGTTCCTGCTCGCGCTTGGCCGCCGGCGTGGCGCCCGGGGCGAGCGGCAGGTGGTGGAACGGCAGGCCATAGCTGGCGGCGAGGTCGGCGAAGGTGGTGTGGTTGGACACGATGGCCGGGATGTCGATGTCCAGCTGGCCGCTGCGCCAGCGGAACAGCAGGTCGTTCAGGCAGTGCCCGTGCTGGCTCACCATCAGCATCACCCGCGGCCGGCGCGCCAGCCAGTGCAGCTGCGAATCCATCTCGAACTGCTGCGTCACGTTGGACAGCATGCGGTCCAGGGTGGCGACGTCGGCCAGCTGCGGCGGGGCCTCGAAGTGCACGCGCATGAAGAAGCGGCCGGTCGCGCCGTCGCCGGCGAGGTCGCCGAACTGCTGCGAATCGATGATGTTGCAACCCGCCTGGAACAGCAGCCCCGACACCGCGTGCACGATGCCCTTGGTGTCCCGGCACGACAGCCGGAGGATGAATTCGCGCTCGCGGGAAGGAGAAGCCTGCATGGCCGCATTGTAAGGAGGCCCTGTTGCTGTCGGGCACGCGAGTTGCCAAACCGTCCTTCGTCGAAGCCCCATCTGCCCCAGCACCCGCCGACGACGATGCCCGCCCTCCGCCCGCACCTGGCCCGCGCCGCCGGCTCCGCTTCGCTCGCGATGCTCGCCGCGTGCAGCACGCTGCCCACCATCGCGCCGGAGTCCGCGCAGGCCGCGGGCGTCGAGAACGTGCGCATCGACGGCCCGCACGGGCCGCTGTCGGACGACGCGCGCAAGCGGGTGCTGGCGCGCCTGCAGGCCGCGGGCGAGGACACCGACATCTTCGAGCGCCACCTCGCGTTCGAGCAGGAGATCACGGGCGCGCCGCTGTCGGCCGGCAACCGGGTGACGCTGCTGCAGGACGGACCGTCCACCTACCAGGCGCTGTACGCCGCGATGGCCGGCGCGAGGAACTCCATCGACATGGAGAGCTACATCATCGAGGACGACGAGGTCGGCCGCCGCTTCGCGCAGGAGCTCAAGGCGGCGCGGGCGCGCGGCGTGGTCGTCAACCTGGTCTACGACAGCGTCGGCTGCCTGCACACGCCCAGGGCCTACTTCGACGACCTGGCCGCGGCCGGCGTGAACGTCCTGCAGTTCAACCCGATCGATCCGACGAAGGCGCGCGCCGGCTGGGAGGTCAACCAGCGCGACCATCGCAAGCTGACCATCATCGACGGCCGCACGGCCTTCGTCGGCGGCATCAACATCAGCAGCGTCTACTCGGGCGGCTCGTTCAGCCAGAAGTCCAAGGAGCAGCCCGGCCACGGCCAGAAGGTGCCGTGGCGCGACACCGACCTGCAGATCGACGGCCCCGCCGTCGGCGACTTCCAGCACCTGTTCATGGACACCTGGACGCGCCAGAAGGGCAAGCCCGTCGCGCCGGCCGACTACTACCCGCAGCTCGCGCGCCAGGGCGACGCCGTCGTGCGCGCGATCGGCGGCACGCCGGCCGAGCCGTACAGCCAGATCTACGCGACGCTGGTGTCGGCGATCCGCAGCGCCTCGACGTCGATCCTGCTGGCCAACGCCTACTTCGACCCCGACCCGCAGCTGCTGGGCGCGCTCGAGGACGCGGCGCGCCGCGGCGTCGACGTGCAGCTGCTGCTGCCCAGCATCAGCGACACCTGGGTCGTCACCGCCGCGGGCCGGCGCCACTACGGCGAGCTGCTGGAAGCCGGCGTGAAGATCCACGAACGCCAGGGCGCGCTGCTGCATTCCAAGACGACGCTGATCGACGGCGTGTGGAGCGCCGTTGGCTCGACCAACCTCGACCGCCGCAGCTTCCTGCACAACGACGAGATCGATGCCATCGTGTTGAGCGCGGCCTTCGGCGACCGCATGCGCGCGGCCTTCCAGGAGGACCTCAAGCAGTCGACGCCGCTGACGCTGGAGCAATGGCGGCATCGCGGGCTCTGGTCGCGGCTGCAGGAAATGTCGGTGGGGATGTGGGAATATTGGCTATGACTTTCGAACACCCTCGCACTGCCGCGCCCCGCCGCGCGGCGAACCGCCTCCTCAAGCCGGCGCTCGCACTGTGCGCCGCGCTCGCGCTGGCGGGCGCCGCGCGCGCGCAGGACCCGGCCGCGCTGCACGCCAAGTTCGACTCGCTGCAGGACCGCCTCGCGCACAACGCCTACGGCCGGCCGCTGGTGCTGCAGTCCACGCAGACGGGCGACCACCTCGAGGGCGAGGTCTACGCGCGCGTCGACCAGCCGTACGCGGCGTTGCAGAAGGCGCTCAAGGGCACGGACAACTGGTGCGGCATCCTGATCCTGCACCTGAACGTCAAGATGTGCCACGCCCAGCCGGCCGGACTGGACATGGCGCTCGGTCGCAAGTACGACCAGCCGGTCGACGACGCCTACAAGCTGCACTTCGACTACCAGTCGGTGGCCGACGGGCCCGACTACCTGCGCGCGGAGCTGACCTCCGCCGACGGCCCGCTGGGCACCAAGGACTACCGCATCGCCGTCGAGGCCGCGCCGCTGGACGCCGGCCACGCCATGCTGCACATGAGCTACGCCTACGGCTTCGGCTTCACCGCGCGGGTGGCGATGAATACCTACCTGTCGACGGTGGGGGCACAGAAGATGGGCTTCAGCGTCACGGGCAAGGACGCCGACGGCCAACCCGAGTACGTCGGCGGCGTGCGCGGGCTGGTCGAGCGCAACACGATGCGCTACTACCTCGCGATCGACGACTACGTCGCCGCGCCGGCCCCGTCGCAGCTCGAGCAGCGCCTGAACACGTGGTTCGATGCCACCGAGCGCTATCCCCGCCAGCTGCACGAGATGGACAAGCCCGACTATCTCGCGATGAAGCGGGTCGAGGCGAAGCGCTGATCGCGGCGACGCCGATTCGGCGCGGCGGGTGTCGACGCGATCCGGGTCGCGTTCGCGGCATGGCAACCGGCCGCGGCCAGCCGCACGGTGCGCACGAGCAGCGCGTGTCGCAGGGACCGCCCGGTCTCATCGAAGCG
>Ga0209258_100912_pt1 | contig 14962 bp, 14 predicted proteins | sample Araplaol_mTSA_r2_FD_184281 | JGI IMG/M metagenome (GOLD analysis project Ga0209258, IMG submission 184281) | Arabidopsis root microbial communities from North Carolina, USA - plate scrape CL_Col_mTSA_r2 (SPAdes) (version 2) | ecosystem: Host-associated > Plants > Roots > Endosphere | place: USA...
GCTGCAGGTCGACGACGACGGCCCAGGCATCCCGCCCGGGGATCGCGAGATCGTGTTCGACCGCTTCGTGCGGCGCGACAGCGCGGCGGGCCAGACCGGCTCCGGCCTGGGCCTGGCGATCGTGCGCCAGGTCGCGCTGCGCCAGGGCGCGGACGTCGAACTGGGCGACTCGCCCGCGGGCGGCCTGCGGGTGCGCGTGCGCTGGCCCGCGCGCGCGTGACGCGGGCCCGGACGCGGCCGCGGCGTCCGCCGCGTCCTAATGTTCGCCTCATGTTGAGCTAATGGAGCCTTCATCCTCGGCGCGCACATTGCCTGCATGCGCCGCGAAGGACAGGGTTCCCGGACCCGGCGCGCTGTCTCGAATGAAGCCGACAAGGAGCCAAAACCGATGAAACAGACCAACCTGAAGCCGCTCGCGTGGGCCATGCTCGGCGCGGGCGTGGCGGTGATGGGCACCGCCGGCGCGCTGGACCTGCCGTCCTGGCTGCGCCATTCCAGCAGCAACAACGCCGTGGCCGCCCCGGGCACCGGCGGCGGCACGGCGGGCATCGCCGCCGCGGCCACCGGCCAGCAGGTCGCGCCCACGCCGGTGACGCCGCCTCTGCCCGCGCTGCCGCCGGGCACGGCGCCGAACTACCGCGCCATCGTTCAGGAGTTCGGTCCGGCGGTCGTGCACGTCAGCGTGGCGGGAACGCACAAGCCGACCAACGAGGAGATCCAGGAACAGGGCGGGCTGAGCCCGGACGATCCGCTGTTCCACTTCTTCCGCGGCATGCCCGGCATGCCCGACTTCCGGCGCGGCGGCCAGGGCATGGAGCAGCCCTTCAAGGGCCTGGGCTCGGGCTTCATCATCGGCTCGGACGGCCTGATCCTGACCAACGCGCACGTCGTCAAGGAAGCCAAGGACGTCACCGTCAAGCTGCAGGACCGCCGCGAGTACGTCGCCAAGGTGCTGGGTGTGGACGCGGCCACCGACATCGCCGTGCTCAAGATCGACGCCAAGGGGCTGCCCACGGTGCGCTTCGGCCAACCGTCCAAGCTGATGGTGGGCGACTACGTGCTGGCCATCGGCGCGCCCTACGGCCTCGACCAGACCGCCACCTCCGGCATCATCAGCGCCAAGGGCCGTTCGCTGCCCAGCGAGAGCGGCGAGAACTTCGTCCCGTTCCTGCAGACCGATGCCGCGGTCAACCCCGGCAACTCGGGCGGCCCGCTGTTCGATGCCGCCGGCAACGTGATCGGCATCAACTCGCAGATCTACAGTCGCACCGGCGGCTTCCAGGGCGTTAGCTTCGCGATCCCGATCGACGTGGCCCTCACCATCAAGGACCAGATCGTCGCCACCGGGCACGCGACGCACGCGCGCCTGGGCGTCTCGATCCAGCCGCTGACGCAGGATCTCGCCGAGAGCTTCGGCCTGGAGCGGCCGGACGGCGCGCTGGTGTCCACGGTGGCGCCCAACAGCGGCGCGGCCAAGGCGGGCCTGAAGTCGGGCGACGTCATCACCAAGATCAACGGCGAGGTGATCGAGGAGCCGGGGCAACTGTCCTCGCGCATCGGCATGTCGCCGCCGGGCCAGAAGGTCACGCTCGAGGTGTGGCGCGACAAGAAGCTCCAGACCGTGACCGCGACGCTGGGCGCCAGCACCGACAAGCTGGACGTCGCCTCCAAGGGCGGCGATGGCAGCAGCGGCGAGAAGCTGGGGCTGGCGCTGCGCCCGCTCAATCGCGACGAGAAGGGCGAGGTCGGCTCGTCGGGCCTGCTGGTCGAGAACGCCGACGGCGCGGCGGCCAAGGCCGGTGTGGAGCAGGGCGACGTGCTGCTGGCCGTCAACGGCAAGCCGGTGGGCTCGGTCGAGGAAGTCAAGTCCATCCTGGCGACCAAGCCCAAGCGCGTGGCGCTGCTGATCTGGCGCGACGGGTCGCGCATCTTCTTCCCGGTGAACCTGGGCTGAGGATGGTCGCGGGGCGCGTCCCCGCGGTGAATTGCAGGAGAAGGGCGCTCGGGAGGGCGCCCTTCCTTCATGCCGGTCGCGCTTGTGCCGCCGCATCGCGCCCGCAATACCGACCCCCGTCGTCCTGCGCGCCGGATGACGGCGTGACGTGCGCTGCGCGATGGGGACGTCCGCTCGCGACGGGGTTCAAGAAAAAAAAGCCGACGCGGCGAGCCGGTCGGCTTTTTCCAGCAGGATCGCGGACGGCCGGAGCCGCCGCGACGATCGCCAATTACATCGCCGAAGCGGCCTTGGCCTTCTTGGCGGCCTTCTTGGCGGCGCGCTTGGCCTTCTTCTTCGCGACGGCCGAAGCGGCGGCGTCCGGCGAAGCGGTGGCGGTCTGAGCGGCCGGGGCCGGGGCGCCGGACTGGGCGAAGGCGGTGGCGCCGATGGCGAGCGACAGGACGGCGATCAGGATCTTCTTCATGGTCAAACCTTTAAGTTGGGTTGTGGCGTCGGCCGCCACAAGTGAGCGGGGGACGTCGGAACAACGCTCCCCTTGCACGAACGGTTTACGTGCTTCCCTTCTTTTTCTGCACCTGGATGAAGAAAACACCGGAACGCTCGACCGGAAACGTGGCCGGCGGCATTTTCGAGTAAGGCCGGGGCTCACGCAACGCGCAGGCACGCAGCCTCCCTACGTTGAGCGCGAAACCTGAATCGAAGCTTGCGTTTCGGCCGTAGCGATGCACCAGCGCGGGGCGCGAGCGCTGGGAGCCCCGTTGCCGCCGAGGACGGATCGGCCGATTTGCGCCTGACTTGCCGCGCCGGAGCGGCTTCCCGCGCCGATCGGGAAAATTGCGCACCGTCCGTCACGGTCGCGGAGCGATTGGCGAGGGAGCCATTCGCTATGATCCGGACGACTGCCGGCGAGCGGGTTCCCGCCTTTTTTCGCTGTTTCACGGTTCCCCGACTCCCGCCCATGGCCGCCATCCACGAATCCCGCTCTTCCCACGCCGCGAACGTCGCCGCCGCCGGGCTCAACGGCGCGCAGATGGAGGCGGTGCACCACCTCGACAGCCCCTGCCTGGTGCTGGCCGGCGCCGGCTCGGGCAAGACCCGCGTGATCACCTACAAGATCGTGCGCCTGCTGCAGCATGGCCTGGCGCCGAAGAACATCGCGGCCATCACGTTCACGAACAAGGCCTCGCAGGAGATGCGCGAACGCGCCAAGCAGCTGGTCGGCTCCCGGGCGGCCAGGGATCTGGCGATCAGCACCTTCCACTCGCTGGGCGTGCGCATGCTGCGCGAGGACGGCACCCGGCTCGGCCTGAAGGAACAGTTCTCCATCCTCGACTCCGACGACGTCCTCAACGTGCTCAAGGACGCCGGTGCGACGACAGACATCAAGCTCGCGCGCCAATGGCAGTGGACGATCAGCCTGTGGAAGAACATGGGCATCTCGAGCGACCAGGCGCCCTACGAGGCCAAGGACGCCGACGAGGTGGTCGCCGCCAAGGTCATGAAGCTCTACGAGGAGCGGCTGCTGGCCTACGGCGCGGTCGACTTCGACGACCTGATCGGCTTCCCGCTGAAGCTGCTGCAGCGCGACGAGGAAACGCGTGCCAAGTGGCAGGCGCTGTTCCAGCACGTGCTGGTCGACGAGTACCAGGACACCAACGCCGTGCAGTACGAGCTGCTCAAGCAGCTGGTGGGCGATCCGCAGCGCGCGCGCTTCACGGCGGTGGGCGACGACGACCAGTCCATCTACGGCTGGCGCGGCGCCACCATCGACAACCTCAAGCGCCTGCCGGCCGAATACCCCACGCTGAAGGTGATCCCGCTGGAGCAGAACTATCGCTCCACCAGCGCGATCCTGCGCGCGGCCAACGAGGTGATCGCGCTCAACCCGAAGATCTTCCAGAAGAAGCTTTGGAGCGACCTGGGCGACGGCGAACCGGTGCAGGTGGTGCAGTGCGACGGCGAGGAGCACGAAGCCGAGCGTGCCGTGGCGCGCATCCAGGCGCTGCGCGGCAACGACGCTCGCATCAAGTTCTCCGACTTCGCGATCCTGTACCGCGCCAACCACCAGTCGCGCGTGTTCGAGCAGAAGCTGCGCGCCGCGCAGATCCCCTACAAGGTTTCCGGCGGCCAGAGCTTCTTCGACCGCGCCGAGATCAAGGACCTGTGCGCCTGGCTGCGCCTGATCGTCAACGAGGACGACGACCCGGCCTTCCTGCGCGCGGTCACCACGCCCAAGCGCGGCATCGGCCATACCACGCTCGGCGCGCTCAGCGAGTTCTCGAAGAAGTGGAAGGTCAGCATGTTCGAGGCGCTGTTCGCCGAGTCCCTCGGCACCGCGCTGAAGTCCAAGGCCATCGACGGCCTCCACGAGTTCGGCCGCTACGTCAACGAGTTCCAGGACAAGGCGCGCCATACCGTCGGCGCCGAGGCCGCGCGCCCGATGCTGATGGACTGGCTCAAGGACATCGGCTACGAGCAGCACCTGCGCGACTCCGAGGAGTCCGACAAGGTGGCCACCGCGCGCTGGGGCAACGTGCTCGACTTCGTCGACTGGGTGGCCAAGCGCTGCGGCGGCGAGATCACCCAGGAGGGCGGCACGTTCGAGAGCGAGAAGAAGAGCGTGCTCGACATCGCGCAGTCGATCAGCATCATCCTGAGCCTGGCCGAGCGCGGCGACGAGCAGGAGGTGGTCACGCTGTCCACGCTGCACGCGTCCAAGGGCCTCGAGTGGCCGCACGTGGTGCTGGCGGGCGTCAACGAGGGCCTGCTGCCGTTCAAGGCCGACGAGGACACGACCGCCGAGCACATCGAGGAGGAGCGCCGCCTGATGTACGTGGGCATCACGCGCGCGCGCCAGACGCTGGCGGTCAGCACGCTGCGCCGGCGCAAGAAGGGCCGCGAGACGGTGGCCGGGATCCCGAGCCGCTTCATCGCGGAGATGAAGCTGCACGAGGCCAAGTCGCAGGAGGATCCGCGCGAACGCCTGCGCAAGCTGCGCGAGGCGCTGGCCGTCAAGGCCGCTAGCACGCCTCCGACGGCCGCCGACTGAAGCGCCTCGCAGGCCACCGGCTCGGGCCTGAGCAGGTCCTGGCGTTCGCATTGCACGGCGCCGCGCCTGGGGAGACCTGTCTAGACAGGCTCGTGCAAGCGTGTGCCAGTTCACGCCGTGGCCCCTCGCAGTCCCCTAAAACGGGGATCGGAACGGGCTTACCCTGAGCCGGTTGCGCAACCCGACAGGGACACTCGCGTCCCATGTCCGTCGTTTCATCGACCACGTTCGTGCGTCGCGTCCTTCCGTTCCTCGGCGCCGTGGCCGCGCTGCTGGCCATCGCGTCCGCGCCGTGGGCGCTCGACGAGCCCTGGCTCAACTTCGCCTTCAAGCCGCTGGCCACGCTGTGCGTCATCGCCTGGGCGGCGCTGGGCCGCAGCGACGACGGCCTCGTCAAGCGCTGGATCGTCATCGGCCTCGTGTTCTCGCTGCTGGGCGACATCGCGCTGCTGTGGCCCGTGCAGGGCTTTCTCGCGGGCCTGGTCGCCTTCCTGCTGGGCCACCTGTCCTACCTCGTCGGGTTGACGCGCCGCGTGAAGTTCCTCGCCAGCCGCCCGGCCTTCGGCGTGTGGGCGATCGTTGCGGCCAGCGTGCTCGCGTCGCTGTGGACGGGGGTGCCGGCCGACTTGCGCGTGCCGGTGCTGGTCTACGTCGGCGCGCTGTCGGCGATGGCCGCGCAGGCGACGTCGGTGTGGCTCGCGCGGCGCGACCGGCCCGACGCCGCGAAGTGGCGCGTGGTCGCCATCGGCGCGGCCCTGTTCGTGCTGTCGGACGCGATCCTCGCGACCGACAGGTTCGTCGGCGGCGTGTCGCTGCCGACGCTGTGGAACCTGTCCATCTACTGGCTCGGCCAGTGGTTCATCGCTCGTGCGGCCGTCCGCGCACCGGAGGCCGCATGAGTCTTCTTTCCCCACCGCAGGGCGGCGCCTCGCTGGCCCGCGGCTACCGCAACCTGTCCGAGCGCGAGATCCGCGCGCGCCTGGAAGGCGAGACGCTCAGCGAGATCGAACGCGTCACCGCCAAGGCCGAACTGCTGCGCCGTGGCGCCGGCGACGACGCGCCCGACACCGCCTTCGTCAGCGGCTTCCAGCCCACCAGCGCGATGGACATCGGCGCCGTCGAGAGCGAGAGCGAACCGCCCGCCGAGGTCGACATCGACGCGCCGCGACCGGCGCCGTCGCGCCGCCTGTGGCCGGTGCTGGCCGTGGTGCTGCTGGGGCTCGCCGGCGGCCTGGCCTGGGCGCTGCACGCCAGGGCGATCCACCTCTAGCAAGGGCGCCGCCCCCGGCGCGCCGTCACATGCCCTTGAACAGGTGCGTGTAGGAGCGGCTGACTTCCAGCTTCTCGTTGCTGCCCTTGATCGCGACGATCTGGCGGCCGCGCAGGTCGCGCGTCACGCCCGCGATGCAGCGCGTGTTGACCAGCGTGGAACGGTGGATCTGCCAGAACAGGTCGGGGTCGACCTCGTCGACAAGCTCCTTGATCGGCTTGCGGATCAGCGCCTCGATCGTGGCGGTCTGCACGCGGGTGTACTTCTCGTCGGAGATGAAGAACAGCACGTCCTCGATCGGGATCATCTGGATCGCCTGGCCGACGGTGGCCTGGATCCACTTCAGCGCCGGCGGCGTCCCGCCCGGGTTGAGCTTGGCCGACAGCTTGTGCAGCAGTTGCTGCAGGTGCGGCGCGGGCGGCTCGTCGTCGGTGCCGCGCAGCGCCAGGCGCTGCTTGATGCGCGAGACGGTGACGCCCAGGCGCTCGCGCTCCGCGGGCTTGAGGACATAGTCGGCCACGCCCTGCTCGAACGCTTCGATCGCGTACTGGTCGTAGGCGGTGATGAACACGATCTCGGGCAGCGACGCGTCGTCGTCGCCCTCGCCGGCGGGCAGCTGCGCGATGCGGCGCGCCGCGTCGACGCCCGACAGGCCCGGCATGCGGATGTCCAGGAACACGACGTCCGGGTGGTGCTCGGCCACCAGGTCGACGGCCTCGAGGCCGTTCTTGGCCTCGCCGACGATCTGCAGCTCGGGCCACACCTCGGCCAGCCGCGCCTTGAGCTGGTCGCGCATCAGCCGCTCGTCGTCGGCGATCACGCCGCGCACCGGGGCGGCGGCTTCGGAGGAAGGAGTCGTGGTCATGGGTCGGCCTTGGTGCTGCGCGGGCGCGCCGGGGGGCGAGCCTCGATCAGGCGGGCATCGTAGCCGAAGCGGCCAGGCGGTTCGTGTCGCGCCGGCGCGCGGCCAGCCAGATGAGCAGGCCCACCACCCAGACCGGCGAGGTGACCACCGCCAGCGCGAGCGCGAGGGCGATCAGCGGCACCCCGACGCCGCAGATCACGGCGATGGCGACCGCACCGACGATGATCAGCACCAGCAGCGGGATCAGCAGCAGGAGCAGCAGCGCGAGCAGGCCCGCGCCGGCCGCCAGCAGCGCACCGCCGGCGTCGCTCAGGCCGTTGATCGTCACGCCATCCGAGCCGTCGTCCGCGACGACGATGTGCAGCGGCGAGAAGTCGCCATGGCCGACGCCGATCCACACGCACAGCACGACGCCCAGGAAGGCCAGCACGCTCAGGCCCAGCCACCAGCGGAACAGGCGCGCCCAGCCGCTGGGGCGCGGCCGGTAGGGCACCGGCGCGGCGGCCGCGGCCGCGATGGCGGGCGGGGACATGCCGCCAGGGCGGTCGTCGGGTCGGGGCGCGTGGTCGAGAGGGTCGACGGAATCGGTCATGCCTTGGCTCCTTCGTCGCTGTCGGATTCGGTGTGCGTGGTGTAGGGGACGGTGATCGTCACGATCGTGCCGCCCACCGGGTTGTTGGCGATCGTCAGCGAGGCCCTGCTGCCGTACAGGAGCGCGAGGCGCTCGCGGATGTTGGCCAGGCCGACGCCGGTGCCGTGGGTCGAGCCCTGTGCGGCCGCCTCGAAGCCCAGGCCCGTGTCGCTGACGGTGACGGCCAGCTTGCCGTGGCGGATCTCGGCCTTGACCGACAGGTGGCCGCCCTCGGCCTTGGGCTCCAGGCCATGCTTGATCGAGTTCTCGACCAGCGTCTGGATCATCATCGGCGGGAACTCGGCCGACAACAGGCCGTCGGGCACGTCGATCTCGGTGGTCAGGCGCTCTTCCATGCGCACCTTCAGGATCTCGAGATAGGGCCGCACGACGGCCAGCTCGAGGTCCAGCGGACGCAGGCCGGAGTCGGTGGAGCGCATGGACGGCATGCTGGCGCGCAGCAGCGAGATCAGGTTGCGCTGCATCTGGCTGGCGCGCTTGGGGTCGAACTCGATCAGGTGGTCGATGGACGCCAGCGTGTTGAACAGGAAGTGCGGCTCCACCTGCGCCTGCATCATCGCCATGCGCGCCTCGAGCACCTGGCGGCGCAGCGACTCGGCCTCGGCGGTCTCGGTGGCCTCGGCGGCCTTCACTTCGGCCTGCATGCGGCCCTTGTAGGTGATCTTGATCAGCATCGAGCCCAGGATCCACCACACGGCCAGCATCGAGAGCGGCACCGTGTTGATCGTGCGCGCATGCATCGTGCGGTGCTTGTCGGACGAGTCGCTGTCCTCTTCGTCGTCCTGGCGGGCCTTGTCGGCCTGCTCGTTGGCGCGATCGGCGGCCTCCTGGTCGGCGGCGCGGCGCTTCTCCGCCTCGTCCTGGATCTGCTCGACGATGCTCGAGCGCGCCTGCTCGATGGCCTCGCGCACCTCGTTGGCGGTGGCCTGGACCGGAACGTCGATGCGCACGTGCTGCCCGCCGACGACCATGTCGACCGCGGCCTGCGATGCCGCGGCGGCCACGGCCGACGCGACCGAAGCCGAAGCGGCCTGGGCCGCGGCGCTCGCCGCGTTGCCGCCCAGTTGCGCGGCGCGGGCGGCCTCGGCCGCGGCCTTGTGGGTCATCGCCTCGGCCAGCGCCATGTCGCGCCGGGCGGCCGACTCGTACTTCGCCGCTTCGGCGCGCTCCTTGGCCGTCGTGGCGGCGGCCTTGGCGGCGGTGGCCGCCTCCAGGGCCTTGGCGGCCTGCACGGCGCTGGCGGCGGCCGACGCGGCCTTCGCGTTGGCGCTGGCTTCGTCGGCGGAGTCGTCGCTGCTGATGTGGATGCCGTCGCTGGTGAACGTGATGTTCACGCCCTTGTTCTTGACCGAGTGGTCCTTGCCGTTGACGACGATGCCGGGCAGCTTGATGTCGACGCTCTCGGACGCATCGGACCTGGCGCCCGGCTTGGTCGACGGCGCTTCGGGCTTTTCGGGCTTCTCGGGTTGTTCGACCTTCCCGGGGCGCTCGGGCTGTTCCGGCTGCGCCGGATGCGCGGGCACCGCGACAGCGGGCGCGGACGGCGGCGCCGGCGGCGTGTGCGTCTTCGCCTTGCGGTGGTTGGCCGAGTCGACGATGGTCTCGTAGTACGTCAGGCTGAACGGCGGCAGCTTCTGCAACAGGCCGGTGACGATGATCAGCACCAGCGCATACCACCCGAAGCGCCACCAGCTCAGCGAGACCAGCCACGTCGCATAGCGATGGAACGCGCGGACGGTGGCCGCAGTGAAGCGATGCCAGCGTTCCTGGGGCGTCGGCGAGTTGAGGGAGGAAGCCATGTCTGGGGAGCCCAACGGATCTCTTTTGTCGATGGTGGCACTCTACGTGGCCGCTCGGCCGCTGTCAGGACGCAAGCGATTGGCGTCGCGTTTCGGGGGACAGGCTGCAGGGGTGGCGGACAGGCCGGGCGGCGAACCGCCCGTGGCGGCCGAGAATGGTCTGCCGCTCTCCTGGAGAACCCGGACCTTGCCCATCGTCCCCGTACGCGCCGCCGACGTCGCCGATGCCGCCGACCTGCTGGCCCTTCGCAACCACTACATCGACCATTCGTTCGCGACCTTCGACGAAGCGCCACTGACGCTCGCCGCCGTGCAGGCCTGGATGGCCGGCTTCGCGGACGCCGGCCCGCATCGGCTGCTGGTCGCGCGCGACGGCCCGCGCCTGCTCGGATACTGCAGCAGCCAGGCGTACCGGGCCCACCCGGCCTTCTCGCGCACGATCGAGACCAGCGTCTACGTCGCGCCCCACGCCGCCGGGATCGGGGTGGGTGCGGCGTTGTACGCGCGGCTGTTCGCGGAGCTGGCCGGCCAACGCCTGCACCGCGCCGTGGTGGGCATCGCGCTGCCCAACCCGGCGTCGTTGCGGCTGCACGAGCGCTTCGGCTTCAGGGCGGTGGGCGTGTTCGACGAGTACGCCCACAAGCACGGTCGCGCGATCAGCTCGCTGTGGATGCAGCGGGCGATGGACGAGGCGACGCCATGACGCGCCGCAGCATCGGGTCGACATCCGCGCGCTGCCCGGCGGTGCGCGGCGTGCGCCTACACGGCGGTGCGGCCGGGCAGGCTACGCTCGCGTCATCGCGGTCCGTCCGCACCCCGCCACGAGAGTGACCCATGCGCATCATCGCCATCCTCCTGATCGTCCTCGGCGCGCTGGCGCTGATCTACGGCGGCTTCAGCTACACGCAGGACCGGACCGCGGCCAAGCTCGGTCCGATCGAACTGAACGTCAAGGAAACCAAGACCGTGCCGATCCCGATGTGGGCCGGCATCGCGGGCATCGTCGTCGGCGGCTTCCTGCTGGTCGCGGGCACCAGGCGCTGAGCCGCGACGGCATGGACGCCCGCGAACTCGAGGCCTACCTGCACGCCCACATCCCGCTGTCGGCGGCGATGCAGGTGTCGGTGCGCGCGGTGGACCCCGACGGCGTGACGCTGGCGGCACCACTGGCGCCCAACATCAACCACCGCGAGACCGTGTTCGGCGGCAGCGCCTCGGCGGTGGGCATCCTGGCGGCCTGGTCGCTGCTGCACACGCGCATGCGGGCCGAGGGCCTGCACGCGCGGCTGGTGATCCAGAGCAATGCGATGGACTACGACAAGCCCATCTTCGGCGACTTCACGGCCCGCTCGTCGCTGGCCGAACCGGACCAGTGGCCGCGCTTCATGCGCATGCTCGCGCGCATGCGGCGCGCGCGGATGCGCGTGAACTCGGTTCTGGAAAGCGATGGTGCCGTCGTGGGCCGGCTGACCGGAGAGTTCGTCGCGCTGACCTAGACGTTGCCCCGGGCCGCGGCCGGCGCGGCGCACGGTGGAGTCGCGAGGTCCGCCTCTGGCAGGCGTGCCGGCGAGGGTGGATCCTGCGACTGCGCGCAGGCTGACGCGTGTTGAGCGCGGATCGGCGGTGGCCGGGCCGATGCGCGGCCACCGCGCGGTGCGGGCTCAGGGATGCGCCGCGATGACCTGCGCCACCGCCGCGGTGAGGCGCTTCGCGTACGGCAGGTGCAGGAACTCGTTGGGGCCGTGCGCGTTGCTCTTGGGCCCGAGCACGCCGCACACCATCATCTGGGCCTTGGGGAAGCCCTGCTGCAGCAGGTTCATCAGCGGGATCGTGCCGCCCTGGCCGATGTAGCCCAGCGGCTCGCCCCAGTGCGCGTGGCTGGCGGCGTTGAGCGCCGTCTCCATCCAGGAATCGAGCGCCGGGGCGTTCCAGCCGGTGGCGCCGTACGCGCCCATGCGGCCGTCGGGCTGGAAGGTGACCTTCGCGTTGTACGGCGCGTTGTCCTCCAGCAGCGTCTTGAGCCTGGCGGCCGCCTCGTTGGCGTCGACCAGCGGAGGCAGGCGCAGGCTCAGCTTGAACGCGCTGAACGGACGCAGCACGTTGCCGGCGTTGGCGATCTCCGGGAAGCCGTCCACGCCGGTGACCGACAGCGTCGGGCGCCAGGTGCGGTTCAGCAGCGCCTCGGTCGGGTCGGTGGTGGTGGGCAGCGTGGGCCCGCCGTCGGCACCGCACGCCCACGGCATGCGCTTCCACACTTCGTCGCCCAGGATGGCGGCGGCGGCCTTGACCTGCTCGATGCGGTCGCTCGGGATCTGGCAGTGGAAGCTGTCGGGCAGCAGGCGGCCGGTGCCCGAGTCCTCCAGGCGATCGAGCACGTGGCGCAGGATGCGGAAGCTCGACGGCACCAGCCCGCTGGCGTCGCCGGAGTGGATGCCTTCTGTCAGGATCTCGACCTTCAGCGTGCCGGTGATGTTGCCGCGCAGGCTGGTGGTGAGCCAGAGCTGGTCGTAGTTGCCGGCGCCGGAATCCAGGCACACGACCAGCGAGACGTCGCCCAGGCGATCCTTCAGCAGGTCGAGGTAGACCGGCAGGTCGCCCGAGCCCGATTCCTCGCAGGTCTCGATCAGGCCGACGATGCGCGGATGCGTCGTGCCCTGCGCCTTGAGTGCCTCGATGGCCGAGATGGCCGCGTAGACCGCGTAGCCGTCGTCCGCGCCGCCGCGGCCGTAGAGCTTGTCGTCCTCGACCTTGGGCGTCCACGGCCCGAGATCGCTGCGCCAGCCGCTGAACTCGGGCTGCTTGTCGAGGTGGCCGTACATGACGACGGTGGGCGGCGTGCCGAACGACGAGGAGCGCGTGGCCTCGACCTCGAAGAAGATCACCGGCGTGCGGCCCGGCTGGCGGATGATCTCCAGCGTCAGGCCCGGCACCTTGCGGCCCTCGACCCACAGGGCGGCATCGCGCACCACCTTGTCGAGCAGGCCGTGCTTTTCCCAGTCGGCGTCGAACATGGGGCTCTTGGCCGGGATGGCGACGTAGTCCTTGAGCTGGGGCAGGATGCGCGCGTTCCAGGCCGTCTCGGAGAAGGCGGCCAGTGCCTTGGCATCGGGCTCGGCGGGGACGGGCAGGCGTTCGGGGGCGTTCATGGCGGGCTCCAATGGGCGACCCTGGCGCGGTCCAGCGGCCGACGTCCGCGGATGGCGGACGAGGCCCTGCGCACCGGGTGGCGGGATTCAGGGTGGATCGCCATTCTGCGCCTGTCGCCCCCGAGAGTCCGAGCGCCAAACCGCGTCGAAACCGAGGATTTCGCTACGAGCGGGCGCACCGCGGCCCGCGAGCTCAGGCCGGGATCGTCTCCGGCACGTGCGCCGCGAGCCAGCCGGCGAGCGCGTCCAGCACCTGGCCCTGCTCGGGCTCGTTGAAGATCTCGTGGAACAGGCCGGGCCATTCGCGCACGGTGACGACGTCGCGCGGCGCGCCCGCGGCGAAGGCGGCGCTGCCCCCCGGTGCGACGCAGCGGTCGGCGCCTGCCCACATCAGCAGCGTCGGCGTCCTCCAGCGCGGCGCGGCGGCGATCACCGCAGGGCCCTGGCGCGCCACGAACAGGCCCAGGCGGCCGGTGATGCGGTCGTGCACGAGCGGGTCGTCGGCGTAGGCCTTGACCACGCCGGCGTCGCGCGAGATCCAGTCCACCTTCAACCCGTTGTTGACGGCGAGGTTGGGCAGCATCGGCGCGACGAGCGCCAGCAGCAGCTTCTGGATCGCGTTGGTGCCCGGGTCGAGCGCGGGCGACGACATCACCAGGGCATCGACGCGGCACCACCACGCGGCAGGCGTCGCGGACAGGCCCTCGGCGACGAAGCGCCCCGCGATCAGGCCGCCCAGGCTGTGGCCGATCAGCGTCAACGGACCCGGCACGCTCGCTCGCGCGGCGCGCAGCACGCGGCCGAGGTCGGCGCACAGCGTGTCGTCGGCCGGGATGCCGCCGCGCGGGCCGGGCGAGCGGCCGTGGCCGCGATGGTCGTAGCCGACCACCGTGAAGCCCAGGCCGTTGAGCCGGCGGGCGACGTGGTCGTAGCGGTCGATGTGCTCGCCGAGCCCGTGCACCAGCACGGCGACGCCGCGGCTGGAGTTGGCTGCGGGCCAGGTGCGCAGGTGCAGGGCGAGGCCGTCGTCGGTGGTCACGGGTTTCATGCGGCGCAGTGTAGGGGGGCGCCTCGCGTCCGGCCATCCGGAATCGCCACCTCCGGGCAGGCTATGCTGCGCAGCTGCAACGACCGCGAGGCCTCGCCGCGCCAGGACCTTCTTTCGCATGACGAACGCTCATCCCATCACCATCCGCCCCGCCCAAGCCGACGACGCCCTGTGCCTGGGCGTGCTGTCCACGCAGGTCTTCCTGCACACGTACACGCAGCACGGCATCCGGCCGGCGCTCGCGCGCGAGGTGCTCGCCAACCATTCAGTGGCCCGCTACGAAGCGCTGCTGGCGGATCCGGACATGACGATCCTGGTGGCCGAATGCGCCGGCCACATGGTCGCCCTGTCGCTGGTCGACAACGCGGCACGCCTCGAGACCCGGCCCGGGCTCGCCGCCGCCAAGCTCGAGCACCTGTACGTGCAGGAGCCCTTCACCGGACGCGGCGTCGGCCGCGACCTGCTGCGCCACGCCGAGAAGGCCGCCGCCGCGCGCGGCGCCGAGATGCTGTGGCTGACCGCGTGGGTCGGCAACGCGCGCGCGCTGAGCTTCTATCCGCGCTGCGGCTACGACGACCTCGGCGAGACGATGTTCACCTTCGAGGGCGAGTCGCACCCCAACCGGCTGTTCGGCAAGCGCGTGCGCCACGTCGCGCCGGCCTGAGCGCCACGCGTCGATACTCGAGGGCCGGCCACCGGAGTGAACGCGATGAACGACTTCTTCCGCCTCGACCACGATCCCACCAGCGGCGTCGCCGAGCTGGTGCTGAACCGGCCCGAGCGCATGAACACGATGGCGCCGGCGTTCTTCCCGGCCCTGCGCGACGCGGTGCAGGCCCTCGACGACGCCGGCGAGACGCGCGTGCTGCTGCTGCGCGGCGAGGGCAGGCATTTCTGCGCCGGCATGGCGCTGGACACCTTCGCGCCCGACGGGCCGATGCGCGCGATGCTGGACACCGGCAGCGCGCGCCGGCGCCTCGCGTTCCAGACCCAGCTGCGCCGCCTGATGGCCTGCTTCGACGTGCTGGACGCCGCGCGCTTTCCGGTCGTCTGCGCCGTGCAGGGCGCATGCGTGGGCGGCGCGCTCGACCTCGCCGCGGCCTGCGACCTGCGCGTCTGCAGCGCCGACGCGTTCTTCACGGTGCAGGAGATCCACATCGGCATGGCCGCGGACCT